>Ga0078894_10000052_pt1 | contig 64838 bp, 52 predicted proteins | sample LauGreSu1BDMLBSD_2_FD_67506 | JGI IMG/M metagenome (GOLD analysis project Ga0078894, IMG submission 67506) | Freshwater lake microbial communities from Lake Michigan, USA - Su13.BD.MLB.SD (version 4) (version 4) | ecosystem: Environmental > Aquatic > Freshwater > Lake | place: Lake Michigan...
AACCATGCTAAACAAAAGCCACAATCCAAATATTCTCAATGATGTCATGAAGGTACTTCGTGGAGAAACCAAAGAAAAGAAGAACCTTCCTCAGTCTCTAAAAGATGCTGCTGTTTCAGCAGCAAAAGACATCCGTGTTCTCATGGAAGGAGTTGCTTCCGCTGAGTACAAAAGAGATACCATTAGAGTTCACCTTCATGAGGGACTCAAGGGTTGTGGATGCCAGCCATCGGTTGAACTAATCAACGACTTCCAAGATGAAGTGGAACAAAATCTTCGTAAGCCAGTTGCGGTAGAAGCGGCAGATCCAAAACCTCTAGAAACACCTGCTTCTGTTGCTAAGAAAACCAAGTCTCCCGTGGGTAGTGGGACTAAGATGCCTGTCAATACAGGACTTCGCGGAACAAAGAGCAACCCAAAGAACATTGGCGAAGAAGTAGAAGAAAGTTTGAAAGACTTTGTTTCTGCTCTTACAGAAGAAGAAATCGATTATTTGAAAACCATCATCGAAGAACAGAAGATGGGAAAGAAGCAACTTGAGAAGGCGGTCAACGATGCATATCGTAAGTATTTCGACCGCGTTCAGGTTGACATGATGTCTATAACTAAGATTTACAAAGAGATTGAGAATGCGATTATTGTTGGTGCAGATCTGAATACGGTTATGCCCGAACTGATCAAGAAGTACCGTCGCAACTAAATACAACCAATAGGAGACCTATAGATGTCCTTCTGGAACAATAACGATAGAGAAGAGTCCAAGCCTACATGGCTCAACAAGATCGAAAAGAGACTTACGGTTCGCACGGTTCGCGGTTGGGAAAAGCCGCTTGAAGGTGCTTATCTCGGAAACACTGGATTCAATGCAAGCAACTACGATCCTAAGATCTACACAGAACTTCTCGTAGCACTTCCAAATGACCCATCTGCTGCGGGTGTTGCTTCTTCAAGTTACACTTCAAGAGGCGCAACTGCACCAAATAATGGACAAGGTCTCACGGTAGGAAGCGATACACCAAATTACGCTCCATATTTTGCATGCCCATTCAACGGAGACACGGCTACCGCAGGTGGTCCTAACTCTGTGGGCGTTACTCACAATTTCCTCACCAACTCAGGTGGGATTGCATATGGCGTAAGCAAGTACGGCGTTTCGTCTCTAGGAATGCCTAACGGAGTGACTGCGTACATCAAGGTTGTTGCTAATGATAGCAATTTCAGCAATACGATGAACATCACTCTATCGGGTTCTCTTACGGGTTGCACTGCTTGGACCAAGACAGATCTCCTCGACACAAGCAAGGTTCCTGCCGCAGTGTTCAAGGAGTTCTTCGGATCTACGGCAACTGATAGCGGAACCTATACCTACAGAACCGACAACATCTCTGTTGTTCGATTTGTTGGAGGATCTGGAATTCCTGGACCGACATTCGGTGCAACAGGAAATCAGGTAGTGACGATGAATGTTTTCGACGGAACGGTTACGGCTTCGACCCGATTCACCGTTTCATTCAACCGCTGATAGGAGTCTTAGATGCGATTCAAGGATCTCAAGAAGAAACTCAAGGAGGCTTTCCTTACGGTTCCAACAGTTACCTCTGGGTACAAGGTTGGTCCTATGGATGGCACAAACTCCGCTGACTACAACGCAAATCTTGGAGATCTTGATACCAAGAATCTAGACAAGATCAATACCTTTGTTAGTGCAATCTGCGCTCGTTCCTATATGGATCCAGATGCAGCAATTGCACAGTTGCAGCAGAAGTTAATGACAATTGGATTGACATTTACCTACAGACAGGGTCAAGGCTCTTTTGAGGGAGACATGTCGTTCCCTCTATCGTACTTGGGTGGAACATATGGAACTGATGTGACAACATATTCCCCTGATTACGATGACGGAATCAGCCGTAAGTATGGATACGGTCTTGCTTTGGCCGTATCATCAAGAAAGATGAGTGATGGATTGACCCACATCATGGCTAAAGTAGTCAAAACACCTCCGCAAGGCTCAAGAAATCCCGCCGTTCCTATGGGTGTATCAACCCCTCTTCAGCAATAACTTTTCACCCTAAGCAGACCGAAAGGTCCGCTTTCCCGCTCCGACATGACCATCCGAAAGGGTGGTCTTGTCATTTTTATGCTAGATATATGTTGAATAGGTGATTATGGAATTTCGTAAACTAGACAATGACAACTACATTCTGTTCGCTGCCAAGAACTATGACAATCCTCTCTGCAAGGGAGTGGATGAGTTCAATGAAGATTTGGCAAGAATCGTGTATGTCAAGAGGTTATTGCGAAAGTATCATCGAACTGGCGAGTTGAAAGACAGACTTCTTCTAAACCATATTATCACAGTTTACAATGTTTTTGGCACGGATGCCGCAACTAGACTGCTATTTTTCCGCATAGAACCGCAATTGCATCCGATGCTCAAGACATTCATAGTGTACTTGGATTTCTTAGGAAATCGTTCAAATACACCCGAAGGCATAGATATTCTTGATATACCACTTGATCCTCAAATAATCGAACGACTAAGGAGCCTCTGAATGTCCATCATAGATGTAATTGTAGCCTACAAGTTCATTCAGATATTATCAACTCCGTGGAAATCCATGGATGCATATAAACAGGGAATCATCAACGACAAAGGTACGATTCTCATACCTAGATCTCAATTGAAGACATCTGCACAAAAGAGTGCATACCCTAGTGTCTTCTATACTCTTTGTTGGAACATCAAACGCATTCTTGAAAAAGTTGGATTGGGTCAGAATATCGCAGGTTTTCTTTCTGCTTTATACCTTCTAAAGGAAAAGGTGAAGGAGATAAAGACTAGCAAAGAGGCATGGGACAAGATTCAAAACTCTGCTATGCAAATGTTAGAGGAACGAGGACATGCAGAAGAGTTTTTGTTTCTGAAAGAGTCAACCACAGATACCGTCATGTATCCAGGCGAGTATGTTGTAAACTACAAAATCATCGTTGTTGAGGAACCTTTGACTCCACATGGTACATGTCTAGGAGTTCCTATTTTCAAAGTCGGGGACATTTACACTAACCTCATTGAGGCCCGTGCGCGTGTGCGCGAGGACGGAGCCGTAGCAGGTGCTGCACCTGCTAATAATGTTGGTGGTGGTGCTATTGCAGGGGTGTCTCCCGGTCAAGAGCCACCAGGACCAAAAGGTGGATTCAAGGCTCTGAAAAAGAAGAAGCGTAAGAAGCAAATTGAGAGAGACAACGAAACCATAAACATCGTAGGTCCACTAAACAGGAATCAACCATGAAGAACATTCTGAGATTTATTGCTATTGTTTCGATGTGTTTTTTGACTGTGGCATGCGAGACGCTACCGAAAGAAAAGAAGGATCCGCCACCAGAAACTAAACCCGCAGCATCGTCTACTCGTCTTGAATCGGTTATCGATCATACAAAAGATTCTGTAGAGGATATCAAAGAAAGTGCGGCGGTTATTGTGTCCGAAGCAGAAACTACTGAAGATGCGGTTTCGTCTGTGGTAGAGCAGATTCCTGATCCAATCAAGCCAACTATCAGAGAGGCCGTGGATAGCCTACAGGACATCAAAGTAAAAGCGAAAAGTATAGAGGAATCTGCTATTGATATCGAAAAGGAAGTAGAAACTCTAAACAAACTCCACAAACAAGTCGATGAACTAGAAGATAAAATCATCAAGTTGGAATCAGCAGTCGCTCAGGCTCAGGCATCTGCTCTTGAAAAACTCTATGGGTATATCACCACATTTTGGGTTATTGGGTTCATTCTTATAGCAGGAGGTGCGGCAGTTGCACTATTCTTGAACAAGACTTATGGTTCTACTCTTACTCTAGTGGGACTTTTGATGATTGGTTTTGCTTCGGCATCTCAATACTATATGCAAGAGATAGCACTTGTCGGTGCGATTATCTTGCTTATTGGGTTCTTGGCTGCTATAGCCATGGTTGTTTGGTCGAGTATCAACAGCAAACGAAATGGTGTTGCTATCAGGGAGATAGTCGAAATGATAGAGATCCTCAAGGAAACTATGACTGATAGCGAGAAAGAGCGTATCTTTGGTGAGAAGGGACTAGCAACCAATATACAATCTGATCTTACCAAGGAAATAGTAGCCACTATCAAGGAACGAAACGGTTTCAAGAAACTACAAGAGGCAAGGCAAGCAAATACTACCCCAACTCCTTAGTTGGGCGTTATGTATACACGAAATGTTGAGTTTGTCAAGAAAAATAAGCATTCTGTAAGATTGTTTCTTATTTGTTTCCAAACTGCCCTATAACTCACCATAATAGTGAAAGTTTAGTTATGGTAATGGTTGACTTCTGCACAAAAGTATGATACAATCATCGAAATGAATCACATTGATTTCAAATACATCAATCTATTGTCTCCAAGGCTTGATAGGTTTGCATGGAAGAAAACAGGATTGGCATCGTGTCGGTGTCCTGTTTGTGGCGACAGCAAAAAGAACAAAACGAAGACACGGTTTTTCTTCTATGAAAAGAAGGGTGGAGTTTTCGTCAAGTGCCATAACTGTGACTACGGAACCACCTTGGGGAAGTTCATCGAATTCATGGATGGGTACGCATACAAGCAGTACTCCATGGAAAAGTACTCTGATGGGTTGACAGGCAGAAACGAAAAAAGAACACCTGAGTCTCTTTTGACAACGACAAGAACTCCCAAAAGGCGTATAGTCGAATTGCCTACGCTCAGTTCTCTTTCGGAGGATCACCCTGCTGTTTGCTTTGTTCGTGACAGAATGATTCCTGCGAAAAAGTGGAACAGGTTGTATTATGCAGAGGATTTCTCAGAGTTTGCTAAGACCATAGATCCTGAAGTTGATGTAGGTAGTGATCCTCGACTTGTCATGCCTATGATAAGAAATGGCGAATTAGAGGGTGCAACAGGTAGAATTCTTGAAAAGACAGGTTTGCGATATATCTTGGTGAAAAAGGATCCCGAACAGACCCGAATGTGGTTTGGTCTGGATGCCATCGACCCCGATGAACCTGTATACATCACAGAGGGATCACTCGACAGCCTTTTCCTAGACAATGCGGTGGCTATGAATGGTCTCGGTTCAGTTGAAATTCCCTCTGAAATCGATAATCCTGTGTTTGTTCTTGACAATGAACCAAGAAACAGAGAGTTGGTCAGGACTATGGAGAGGCTTGTAGAACAAGGACACAAGGTTTTTGTTCCACCGTCATCTATCTCACAGAAGGACCTAAATGAAATGGTCTTGTCGGGTATTGATTCCTCTAAACTCAAGAGGCTTGTAGACGAAAATACGGTATCTGGTATGTCCGCTCGTTTACGCTTATCTGAATGGCGCAGATGCTAGATACTATCATGAAAGATTTCTCTCAGATCCTCAAGGAATACGGAAATGGAGTGGGGCTTGGTGCCGCAGGTTCTGTTTCTCCCTATCAGGAATACACAAAGAAGGGCTTGAAATACAAGACCCCTGCACCTACGGAATTTTCTTGGATTGCTTATAAGGGAGGAGAAGAAATCGACAATGGCTACATGGATTCTGTCGATTTGAACTCAGCCAAGATCAACGCAAGAAAATCAGGTATAGCCATGGGAGCGGACAGTATCAAGGTTTTGGGCAGAGACGGAAAAGTACTTTCGACTATCAATCTAGCGAGGGAATATATGGACGGAATCATCAATAATAAACTAGGAGAGTCTGTAAATTTCATCGGTTCATCTATTATGGGCCGTCCTTTACAAAAGACCGATAGTCTTGTCGGTCTGTATTGCGTCGTAGGTCTCACCGATGACGGAACTCTAGACGCGGTTTTATCAAAAAGCGACACCGTGATTGGGCAAGAAAACTACAAGTTTCAACTTGGAAAATACAAACGAATCGGTAGAACAGGAAAGTTCCCCAAGAAATGGAAGGGACAAACCATGGACTACAATCTTTTCATGGACTTGATTCGTAAGCAGTATTCTCCCAAGAGAATCGGTACAATAACACTAAAGTAAACACATAAGGAATCTTCATTATGGATAAGTCTGTCCCCGTGCTAGACAAGGGTTTTGTTCGCTACATCAACCACATGGGAAATGACCTGATGGTTGTGAACGCCGCCAGAGTATCATTTCATAAAGAAGTTTCGGGGTTTAGAGAAAACGAAGATGGAAAACTGATTTCGTATCTCGCGAAACACCGACATTGGACCCCATTTGCTCACCCGCAAATTTCTCTACACATCAAGGCACCAATTAGCATCAGAACCCAACTTTTCAAACACAAAGTTGGTCTTGTTGAGAATGAGGTGTCTCGTCGTTATGTGGATGAAGATCCTGATTTTTACGATCCCTCATGGAGAACTAGACCAACGAATGGAGCAAAACAAGGATCTGGCGACTTCATTCCTGATGATATAGGGTCGAAAACTATAATGGATGGACTGTACTCACAGGTCACAGATTTGGCAGCAAAAAACTATCGATTTTTGATCAACGCAGGGGTGGCTCCTGAACAGGCTAGATTCATTCTTCCACAAGGAACATACACCGAATGGTGGTGGACCGGATCGTTGTCCGCATTCGCGCGGGTGTACGCACAACGATCCGATCCACATGCTCAGTGGGAAGTTCGTGAATATGCACAAGCCATATCAAAAATTATCGAACCTCTCTATCCTGCCTCATGGAAAGCACTTACAACAGATCGCAATCTGGTGTAGAATTGCCTCTTCTTGTTGGTGGTATTTTCAGGTCACATAGATCAAATGGCCAGTTGTTGATTCCTCCGTAAGGTGGTCCACCTCCGCCTTCACCACCTCCACCACCTGCGGATGTTACTGTAAGCGTTGCAAAATTTGATTCAGTGGATGTGGATTCGTTTGCACCAACAACACAACGGTATTGGTATCCATTCATAGATACGCTCGTTGCTGTGCTGTATCCAAACGAAGTTGATCCTGATGCAATATTTGCAAAGTCTCCTTGTTGACTTGTTCTGAATTGCCACTGATAAGTCGGCACAAACGATAGAGGATCTCCTGAGTCTTTCTCCTGTACACTGATAGAGAAGGTTGCTGTGTCCGGCTCTGTTACAGACACAGATGCAGGATGTTGAACAATTTCGATTCTATTTACTATTTCAGGGAAAATTTGAACTGTATCTGCCGTGACGGTCAAACATCCATCTGCTGTTAGTGTACAACTAAACTTCTCAGCATATGCTCCTGTGGTAAGACCATCTACTATCAAGAATGACCCTGTTTCTCCTGATATGTCAGATAAAGATCCCGCAGACGGACCTCTCTGCCATTGGAAATTTACGATTTTTCCGTTACTCGCTCTCATGACAAGATTAGCATTTCCCCATCCGACAAGCAATTGTGCTAACTCTGCTGCGGTTACATCTGAACCCCACAAAGAAAGTAGTTCTGATAATGCACTTGCGTCTATGCTTTGAGATTGACCAAAAAGTTGGATTGCGAAAGGATATCCACTTCTTGGGGTACTGTCACTTACAATTATTGTTGGTTTTGCAATACTGGCAGGATCTACTTGCAATAATGTTTGTTGACTTGTAGCAGATATCGTAAATGGTGCAGTCAGATAAGCACGGTATAGGTGTCCGCTTGTTCCTGTTCCTCCTATTTCGATAGGATATCGGAAACGCTGACCTCCCGATGCAGGTAATTCCCTGACTGCATTTTCCAAGACAGTTGTCCAGGTAGATCCTCCATTCGTGCTTCTTTCCCAATTAGCGATTATTAGTTGTCCGCTTGTTGTAAAAGCATCAACGAATATTGATTCTCCATTAGGCTTGAATGCTATAGTATTCACTATAGGAGATGGTTGATTTATAAACCGCATCGTTCCTGCTGTAACACTCAATGTAGCATAATCAGTGTAAAGATCAGAGCAACCAAGAGCAGTTACTTTGCAACGGTATTGTTTTCCGTCATCTCCTGTAACTGTTGCGTTTAACAGATAGAAACTAGAATTTGCTTCTTCTATGTCGGACCATGATCCGCCGCTTAGTTGCCACTGATAGTTGACCGTTTCTCCGTTACTTGCTTCTGCATCTATGAAGAAGTTTGTACCATAAGGAGCAATAACAGAAGAATTTTGAGGATTGGATGAAACAATAGTTGCCAGTGTTGGATCTGGAACTTGGAGAGTGATAATATTTGAGAATGATGGTGTGCTGTTGTATGGAGAGGTTATTCTGCATCGATATTGATTTCCGCTCAGTCCCACAGATGATACAAATGAAAGTTCATTCGACGCTGTTCCTGAGTAGATTCCTCCTAGAATATCAGAGAACGATCCCCCACTGAGTTGCCACTGATAGTTCAATACAGAGTTGTTATCAGTAGATGCATTAACAACAAACGATACATTATTACCTCCTAGTGTTTGGAAGATAGATTGTGGTTGGCTGTTGATGGTTATCGTTGGAGAATTTACAGTGAGAGTTGTCGTATTTGAATTTACTGGGTTGTCTGCTCCAATTACATTAACTTGACATCTATATTGCTTATTATTGTCACCAGTGATCGTACTTGCTATCGATAAAATTGTTGAAGTTTCTCCTGTAATATTAGAGAAAGATCCACCGCTGAGTTGCCATTGATACGATACGGGTAACAGATTAGTTGAATTTGCTAGTACATTCAGAGCAAATCCATCAGGAGCAATTTTTGTTATAGAGGATGATGGTTGATTTGTGATAGTGATAGTTGCTGCCGAAACAGTCAAAGTTGCTTCATTTGAGAAAACAGCAGGTCCATAAGGAGGAGTTGCCTTACAACGCACTACCTTTCCACTGAGTGCGGTTGTGGTTGGATAAGAATACTCAAGATTGCCTTGATCTTGTCCTTCAATATCCACAAATCCAGTACCCTGTTTTTCTTGCCATTGAAGAGTCGCATCTGTATTATCTACCCTAACACCAAAGGTGCCTGCATTTGGAGCAATAACTGGAGTATTTTGTGGTTGAGTTGTAAAACTAACCGTGGCGTAATTTACATTCAATACAGCAGTATTACTCGTTTTCGTTACTGTTAGTCCCGATGCCGTGATAACACATCTATACTGAGTCTGATCATCAACATATGTGGTGGAAGAAATAGTCAATGTTGGACTATTTGCTCCTGAAATATTCACAAATTCTCCATTGAACGGTGCTTTTTGCCATTGATACTGTAGAGTTCCGCTTCCATTTTCTAGGGTTGCTGCAACAGTGAATGATGCGCCGTTGGGAGCATCTACGGTTGAATCTGTAGGATGAGTTGTTATAACGATGGTAGGAGGATCTCCTCCTCCGCTTCCTCCTGATCCATCAGGAGTTGTGACATACTTGATGTTGGAACGAGAGATAACAGTTCCACTAGTATTTGTGGCTACTTCTTCGACAAAAATGTAGGTATCTGCATCCGTATCATCGTCCGCTCTTGTGTTATACGATGAACCTAATGTTTGTAGAGCGTATCTCTTTGCAAGGAATCTATCAGTTGCTGTGTTTGTTGATGCCTGATAGTCTGCCGGATAAACCCTATACCATGTATGGGTAATATTTGCAGGAGGATAACCACTATAAACTCCAGGAGTATAGTGGCACTCGTCTCCAGGAGTCTTTACAAACTGACCTTCAACAATTACACCACCTGTAATTGTAGGAGAAGTTATGAGTTCAAGATTTGTTGGTTTTGCGTAGTAATTTTCTGGCAAAGAACTGACTTTACTTGGTATGATGATGTCTACGAATGCAGTCATACCTGCTTGCAGATAATCCGATGTGACTCCTCCGCTCCAACCAAATGGATTCAGTATAGACCAGTTTGCACCTTTGTCTGTTGTTTTCCAGTATGTCTGCCTATTTGAAGGTGCGTATTGATATCCTGTTGTTGGTGGTTTGATGACATTGCTGCGAATAATACCAACATCGCCTTCCATGAACACAGAATATGTGTCGAATTGATTGAAGTTTGAACCTGTTGTGCCAAAGAACTGATTTGTTAGGTTCCAACCAGTTTCATCATCTGCATCGACGCTCTTATAGAAGAGTCTATTTCTCCACACACTTGATGCAGGATTGTTTATCGTATTGAGCATTACTGCCGGAGTAGTTCCACCTGTTCTGATTTTTGGTATAAATCCGATTTCTCCCTCAGTTTCGTTGTAGAAAGGAAGAACAGAGAATGATGAGGATGGAGTTCCGCTAGAGGAATTTGAGGCTGCAACAAGACCTCTGAGAGCAATTCCTGTGAGACCGAATGCTCCGGTAACAGAATCACTGATTGGATGTGCCGTACTACCCCCTGCTATGACTATGCTCTTGAATGTTTCACCGCCATCTACGGTATAAAGAATTCCCTTAGTTACTTCATTCGCAGCGGTTGCTGAAGCAACACCTGTTGATGGCAGTTGAGGAGAACCTGTAAGGCTCTGAGGCAACAGAGGATATAGTGGGAAACTAGTAAGACCATGCGATCCAACTAGAAGATACTTGGCTCCATTACTGTCTCCAAACTTTATATTGATCCTAGAGCCAAACCCGGTTAGGCTACCATCAATCCAACCATTATTTGCGGAATTAGGCACTACAATCTTGGTTGCATTTTGTGTGATTGAAGATGTATTCGATAACAGAAGATTTACATTCTGTGTCAATCCTCTATCCACATTCATAGCAGAGATTATAAGATTGGTTGATGTTCCTAGATTATTAGGATTCATTGAGGTCCAAGTTTGCCCATTGTCGGTGGAGAACCACAAAGATCTGTTATTTGAGGGGAGCGATCCGTTGTAAGTTGTTGCAAATATGTTCTTGTCTCGTTTAGTAGCATAAACAATGTACCCTGTGTCGCCTCCAACAGTAGGGATGGCAGTTGTTTTTTCCCATGTCTTTCCACCGTCATCAGAGTACCAGATGTAACGGTAGTTGATGCCATTGATAACAGCACTTGTAGAATATGCACTTTCGTAGACTAGTTGACCTATCGGAGCAACAATTGTTGACCTTCCGCTCTTTGTAATATTTCCAATGTGCCAATTGACACTGTTTCTTCTTGATCCAGAACCAAGAGGAAGAGACCAATCAGTAAATCCGTTAGAGTCGAGCCAAGTATTTCCTCCGTCATCGCTATATTTCATAGCCACGACAGGCCCACCTGCACGGTGAATTATTTCGTAGTTGTTATCAGTAGGCGCTGTAGTGATTGGTATACAGCCAAAAGTAACTCCTTGATACGATATATTTGGATCAGGAGATCTTGTAATTTTTGCCCACAGTCTGTCAACTGGTACACTAACCGCAATACCCGTAAGGCTACGAGATAGAACTACTGCTAAATTAGGTGCGCCAGCATTTCCATAAGTATCTGGATTGTAAACAGTCAATTCGCAATTTATTGATGCGTTGACATCTGCCGCTGTTAGGGTGTATGATGCTGATGTACCATTAGCAGCAATCGGATCACCATCTCTCAACCACTGATAATAGCCAGAGATTACAGCGTCTGGTTCAAGCGCATCATATCCACCAACGCTTCCAAAAGTGACACTGATAACATCATTTACTTGTGCATAGTTGGTTCCCTTGCTTCCTACAGGCTCTTTGTCGTTTAGAATATCAACAAAGCCTATGCTGAAATCTTGCGACAATGCTGGATATTTTGGTGCGAAGGTGAGTGAACTCGTATCTGTATTGGAGTTTCCTGAGTTGCCTCCGACGATCTTCACATATCCCAAAGATCCTCCACCAAAATTATTGAAGTCTTGTGGATTTACCTTATAAGATGTTCCGTTTTGTCCTGGGAAAGATGTTGTTTCGCCATTGGGTCCGATCTCTCCCCATTCTATGGACTGAGTTAGTGGTTCGGGGTCTCCGATCAGGCTAAATGTAACGGATAGAACATTATTTGCTTCAGGTCTTCCTGTGAATCTTTCTCCGAACACACGCGCATATGAGGGACTAGGAATAGTTATATTGAACAGATACGGAGGTCCATACTGCATGGATTGTGGATCCCATGTAGACCAAGCAATTCTGTTTAATCCTGGAATAGTAAATACGCTAGTGAATGATTCTCCGTCATCTCCTTTGAATCCATTATCAAAAGTTTCGTTTCTCATCACATAAACCAAACCTTTTCCTGGATCGGTAAGACCAATTCCATAGTCATTTGCCTCTTGTGCTGCTAGTGGATCTAACAATACACCCATAACCATGCATGCATTGGTATTGAGTTGTCCTACATCATCGTTTCCAGGTGCATTGTCTGCTGAAAACTCAAAATATTTGGTTTTGGCATTATTTCTATCAATCGCCTGCTTATAACTAAGTCCATATTCAAGTGGGAGATATCCTGGACCCTCAACTTCTCCCGAATTAGGTATTCCTGTACCCATGGGTGGATTTCTGATATCGATTTGGTTAATATTTTCGGGTATTTGAGCGGGAGGGACTATCGCAATTATTTTTCGATACCATGCGTTGCTATTCGTGAGACCATTTGTGATGTAATATTCTTCACTAGGAGATGAGGTTTTCCACTTTCCTGTTGTGTTGGTCAGTGTAATTTTTGTATTTGTGTTGTTTATTCTTTGAAATGTAAAAGCATCCGATGGGTTTTTTGGAGGAACTGATACTGTCGCTTTTGCCAAAAATTGTGATGTGAGTGTTGCAGAACCGATTGGATTCATGTTATTGGTCATACCCGCAGGGAACATGAAAACTGTCGAATTAGTTGCAGGAAGTATTGTAATTTGATTTAGTTCCGTATCTAATCCTAAAAGAGGTCTAACTGCCGGAAGTGCTGTATATTTGACATGGTCGTATTCTTCTGCAATTTCATCATAGTAAACATAGTTGTTCCCTGAAATACCAATAACCGCAGTCATCAGAGGTGTTGCGATACTTGTAGTATGAGCAGACAATGATCTCACAAACAGTTTTTGAAGTTTATCATTCACAAGAGTAGAATTGCCAGTGAATTGTAAAATTTCAGAGTCTCCTACAGGAATAATATCTTCCGAAGTATTCTTCATACCTAGTTGTAAAGGTATAGAAGCAAATGTCTTTTTTACTCTGACTTCGTATTCTGCTGTGGGATCAACCATATTGTTATGGGGATAAGGCTTATATGTGAGCGGAAAGCAGGTATGCATGAATGGCATCCACGGTCCTGTTTCTCCATTTCCATTAATTGTCATAACTGTATTTGACACAATATGATAAAACATCACTTCTGGATATGTTCTTTTCTGACTTTGGTTTTCAAATGGAGGGAGTGCGCTGTAGTTGATGGGCCAACATTTCACCTTGTTGGTTGGGTTTATATGTGGGTGAGCAATCCCCCTCACCATATGTCCAGATTGGGATGAGTGATATAAGATGTCTGCGCTTAGACCAATATCTCTGTCATCGTAACTTGGTGTTCCATTTATTCCAGGATAGTTTTGACTTGATCCAGGATCATTTCCGAATAAATTCCAATGTTCATAAGAGTTATTGGGATCTGTAGAGAAATACTTTACATCATACCAAAAGGTTTTTACATTTGGGAATATTTTGTTTGCTGGAGTTGATGCAACAGGATCGTATTTTGGAACTGCGGTTATGCTATTTTTTGCAATAATATTAGAATGCAATCCGTTCCATACACCATTTATACTTGTATGTTGTTTGTGTAGGTTAGAGATAAAGTTATCTCCAAAAACAAATGGTTCGGCACCTGCTGCAAGGTCTCCCTGAATTTTGTTTAGAACTGTGTCATTCCAGTTTGTCGCTGTTATTATTGTTCCGTTAGAGTCTCGCTCCAACTCGTTCCGAAACAACATATTTGATGGATATGTGTTGCAATTTATCCATAGAAGATTTTCATCACAACTAATAGTTGTTTGTCCTACAATTGGAGTATAACCCCTATACAACAGAGGAGCGATTCTGGAATCACAGTTTACAAAAGCACAATTTGAAAAATCTCCATCATTGAAAAGATATGGTTGGTTGTTGACTGCATGATTAGTTACTGTATCATACCAGATGGTGTTTTTTACGCCATCAAACATCTGTATAAAGTCTGAGTGAGCAGGAGTAAAATTTGCTGCATGATAATCGCAATAACAGTTTATACAGAGACCAGCGTGTCCGCGATTCCACTCGTCTTGAGCCATTTCCGATAGAACTGAGTTTCTTATCAGTACTCCTAGAAATCCTTGATCTGATGACTCAGAAACACAATTGGTGATATAATCATCTTTTACTGCTTGAATAGAGTCCGAAACTCCCCCTTGATCCCATATTTTTGATCTTCTACCTCCAAAGTAACACTTATCTGTCCATGTTCTTGTTACTCCGAACGCTGATTGATCTAGTTGTGCGTTGAAGTAAAAATCATCAAAATACAAGTTTTTGAATTTGAAGTTTCTTATAAACCCTCTTTGTATGGCAGACATAGAACCGCGAGAAAGTAAATTATTATATCCTGTTGTACCGTTGGCAGGCCCTGATGGTCCTATTTCGTCTAAGTCACTAATTACTATGAATTGTCTGTTTGTATAATCAGCAGTTCCTTCTATGGTCATCCAGAAAGGTTGAGATGTTGCACTAATAGTAGCACTCACTTCGTACATACCAGGAGTTTTTAGGATGAATCTATAATTCGCTTGAGTCAATCCAGTTGGTATTTGTTGATAGGGATTTCCCTGCGAACCGTCTCCACCCGGTCCTGTCAATCTATCAACATATCTTACCTGTTCGGTGGTAAGACCTCCTGACACAAATAGAGGTAGCGCATATCTTCCTTCCGTATTTGTAGTAAGTACCCACTTTTCTGGATTTAGCCCACCCGCCATAATAGCGGTTTGGTTATCGAAAGAATTAGAGACATGGTCGTTTCTGCTACGCTTGAAGATTCTTTCAGAGATAGTTCTACGAACTGCCTCTCCTCTATAAAAAAACTTTCTATCATGCCAAACATTTCCTCCGGATGAAGTTTCGTATCCGGCTTCTGAACCTGATGTAGGGTGTAGACTTTGTTGAAATGGACTTGTTGTCGAATCTGTGGTTGGAATTTCATAAAGAACAGTTGGATTGAATCCTGTTCCTGGATCGACTCGGTCGAGGGTTGACTGCGTTCCGTTACACGAATACGAAATAGCAGTAATTTTCAAAGTTTCGCCAGGCGTATACAGAGACGGATCTAGAGTAAACCAATATTCATTATTTTCGCTTTCAGGATTGTATTCCATATACCATCTTGTTTTTACCAAGACATCATTTACATAAAATTCGACTTTTTCTATGCCACTTGCATGGAACGATACACATCCGATATTTGTAGGTCCAGACAGAATCTGAAAAGGGACATAGTTCCAACGGATACTAGGAATATTCCAAATTTGTTGAGACCAAGGTTCAGAGTGTTCGCCTAGGATACCGGCAACATCCTCATATAGATCATTGAATTTTGGATTCACTCCTGGTTGAGTGTTTAGACGGGGTCCTACTCTTTGGCTATAATTTGTTGGTGCGGGCATGGTCTTTTTACTCTTTCAAAGGTGGTCTGATTTATCTATGAAAGAAACAACCCCACGCAAGCATGGGGTTGTCGGCCAAGAGATGCGATCTCAAGGGGGGTCGTATTATGTAGCAAGATCGACAAGTTCACAAGAACCCGCAGAGCATGCCATGGTTTGTGTGCCTGTGGTAGTATCTTCCCGCTCGTACTTGGTCAATTCAGACCAGTCAATATTTTTAGGAATTCTTTCAAGCATTGCCTCATACTGTTCTTTTGTACAGTCTTGATATGGGGCTTGCTGATAAACATGGTCCGAAAACGGTAGGAACGAAATCCCGCTGATCTCGTCTAGGTGGTCATAAACCCAAGATGCGACTTGTAACCATTCGTGTTCCCGAACATTGATCGTCACCGATGGCTTGTGTTCGCACCAGTATCGCTGATACATCAACCAAATATCAAGATGTTCCACTGCGGTAAGATCGTGTCTAGTTGGCGCTCCCTCTGGTGACTTCATTGGAAAGGAGAAGACCATAACTGTATCTGGTTTCATTACGCAAGGTTCATGTGGGAACCCCTTGTCCATCATGAATTGACACAATGGATCTTTTCTATCTGCGCGAACCGTTCGAATATAATACGGAGAGTGACGCATATGAAGACCAGAAGCAGTGTCTGTTAATTGTGAGACTGTATTATGAGAAACCCAACCATTCTCCAGTTGATAAGAATGAGTTCCTTCTACTTCAATATCCACCATAAACTCAGGGGATAAACGCTTAATTGATTTGATTTTTGTCATGTTTACTTCTTCCTCGTCTAAATGTCGAATTTTCTATCAAAAACTGATTTACACTTTTAAGTTCTTGTTGTTTTTTTGTATATTTGATATTCTCAATACCATTCGTCAACCACACAAATCCTTTATTCTTTACACCACCGCGTTTTCCAAACTCAGACTGCCACTTAGACTGAGTGAATGCTCCTTTTTTGCCACCCATGGATGCCAGTAGTAGTCTCTCTTCTTTAGTCTGTCCGTGGATTCCAATCTTATTCTCTATTTGGACTTTACTGCCGATCTTACCACCCATAGAAGCCCATTGTTTTCTTTTTTCACTATCATCTGTGCATATACCAGATTTATTGCTTTTTACTGTGTTTCCACCAAGTTTTCCCCCAACCGAACATGCTATCTTGTGCGCCTCTGTAAAGTTGTTTCCTATCATGTGATATGCACACAAATCTCTAATATCTCCAGTTTGCTCATATCGCTCTAAGTGTGCTTTTTTGTGTTCTTCTGTAGTCAGTGCTACTAAATTATCAATGGAGTTTGTCCCACCAGCATGAACTGGTATTATATGATGGACTTCCATACCTTCTGCTAATTTAATACCGTGATACTCTTCATACAATCGCCTACAATTGATTTCTCTGTTCATAGTCTTCCCCTTGGTTTGACACACTACTGTTATATAGTGTTTTAGCATTTTCAAGGGGTTCAAAAGAAACAATTTCGTCACTTTCGGATAATTCACGCATAGTTTTCCAACCAGTTTTCGTCAACAATTTATGTTCTGACGAAAACTTATAAACATTACCATGTTCATCCTCAATCTCAAATACGGGCGACATGCCCTTCACATAAAGGTTTGTAACTTTTCTCGGATCATTGTTTTGATCATACACAAACAGATCTACAGGTGGTTGTACCCATGATCCATCGGATAGAGTAGTTGGATCTTTTCCGCACAACTCAAAGATTTCACCAAAAGACATGACTCCATCAGATGTTTTAATTCTTGTATCCAATGTTCCACATCCAGAAGGTTTGACACAAGTGATCGCCGCTGCTTGGCTGATTCCAATTCGGTCTGCCCATTCTTTGTTCGTTTCTACCGCAACCTGCTTGAGTTCGTTCAGGATAGATGCAGTTACATCGAATGGTTCACGGAGAACAGGGTGGTCAAGAACTCCTGTAAGAGAGACTCCAAGAAGAGATTCTTCGTTGCAATTTTTGCGCCATTCGCTTGAGAGATATCGGAAATCTACAAGAGATGCTTGCCATGTTCCTAGAATTGTTGCAAGTTGAATTTTGCGCTTGAGAGTCGCTGTATTGTCGTTTGGACGAACAATGACCTCGCTCAAATTACAAAACTCACGATCACGAAGAATGATTTCACTGCAAGGATTCGTTCCAAACTCAAAATTAGGATCACGACGATCTCCTAGGTTCGCCACTGTCTTCTTCGTAGCATCTCGGTTGAAGATACCGCGCTCACCACTCTTCGACTTGTAAAGCGAATTCCATTCGTCCATGAATGTGCCAATTTCTGGCTTTTCGGTGTATACGGCAGAATTATTTGCGAGTGCGCGTTGTGGGTGATCATCCCACCATCGACCAACCTTAGCGTGACGCATACGCTCATCGGAAAGGTCAGAGAGCGAGATAAGTGCAGAACGACGAACTCCACCAACCACAACAATCTCCGCAACCTTGCAGACGATGTCGTGGCACTCGACCGAATTGAGTTTTCTTCCTGCTGCTTTTCGGAAAGTGGAAACAGTGAACTTGAACAGGTCATCAAGGGGAGCAGGTCCACTTGCGCGACCACCAAATGTCTTCAGACGCGCACCCGCACCACGAACCTTTGAAAGATCCCACTTAGGAATCTGTCCATTGACAAGCAAAGCGTTTAGTTCCTTGAATGCTTTCGCCCATCCGATTTTGGAATCTTCTACAACGATAACAGTATCGCTTTCAAAGAAATCTTCAGAGATGGTTGGCATCTTATCAACAAATTGCTTCTCTACACTAAACCCTACACCTGTGCCACACATGAGGATATAGAGAATTTCATCAAAAGAACGAAGCCGATTGATTGCTACAAATGAACAGTTGTATCCTGCAACATGGTCACGCTCCAATGCAGGACCAGCCGTCATGAGGCAGCGCATTGAGGGCATGACTTCAAGATTCAATACTGCGTTCTTGAGTTCGTCTCTGAGAGCAGGTTCTAGAACATAACTTTGCTTTTCAGAAAGATGCTTTTCGAAGAATTTGAAATACCGCTCAACAGTCTCCTCCCAGGATTCTCTTCGGTTTTGATCGGGGAGCCATCTGCTATAACGGCTAAGATGGATAAAAGACTGATACTGCGTCGGTAAATCATTACTCATTGAGTTGTACTCCTTGTTAGGCGAGGGGTATTTAGACCATTGTACCCTTACTCAGAGTAACAAGCAACAGATATTCGAATGATTGTAAGAGGATTGATGACATGTTGATCAGGCATCTTCAGCAAAGATGAAGTCACCTAGTGTCTTTAAATATCCATAAATCTGAGCAATGTCAAGACTTGACGGAAAATATGTTTGAACATCTTGTGCTGATAAGGTGTTGGAAGACTCTGAAATGAACTCATGTGAAACTGTACTCCTGTTTTTGTTGTGTTGTCTATTTAGCGTTGGACGATGTCTATCGTACACCGAATCGGATTGGATTCAAGAAGGTTGTTTATTTTTCTCGCAGACAAATATATGCTCTGTTGTTTCTGCGTTGGAAAATATTGAAATGATGTTAGATTCTAGAGTTTTGCAAATCTTTAAAACTTCATCTACAGAATATCCAACTATTCTATTCGAATCATTTTCTTTCTTTATTACACTGAAAACCAAATATTTCTGTGCTATAGAATCTGATTGTTTTAACAAAAGTTCAAACTCTTGTCTATTTACTCCCTTATCTCCACCAACATTAAATCCCTTTGTTCCAAACAGACAAACTAAATCATATGTTTTTTGTGGTATTGATGTATATGTTACGCATGAACAAAGTTTGAGCGCATCTTCTCTTATATCAACGGCTTCGTACTCTCCAGTATACCCTTCACATTTGAGCCATTCAAGAAGAGAACATGGTCCAGAACCAACATCTAAGATAGATTCCACACTCAAACCACGCAACACAGAAAAACGGACAGGTGGTTGTCCACCATATCCGTTGTCTGTTGAATCTCTATAAAACTCAGATAAAATTAAATCGTTTTCAGTTGATTAACTGTAGTTTGAGTTTCTTCTATTTCTGCATCTATTGCAAGAACTTGGTTAACATCACCCAATGCTTCAGCAGAATTTTTTAGTTGCGAAAGATTTACGAGTTTCTTTTCTAGAAGTTCTATGAGTGTGTTCTTTGTCATATTAGATTACCATTTGTCTTAGTAATACTGTTGATGTGTTGAGAAGCATATAGACATATTGTATTTCGGTTGCCCCGTCTGTATAAGTGACATCAAAACATGTATCTCCAACTATTGCAGCACCTTGAGTGTATAACATTGTTGTCCAACCATCCATACTCTGTACTGGTACGGAGAATTTGAACCACCGTCCAGTTGCTTCTTTTTGAATGAAGATACAATCCTTTCCATCATAGTTATATTTTGTGCCAGTAGTAAATGTCTCAGTTGCGGGTGCATAGGAAAATGCACTACTCCATGTATTGAGTGCAATGTCGTACCGATCTAAAACAGCACCAGCACCACCACGGAATGAATAGATGTATCTACCATTTCTTATGTTAGTTTCATCATCCCATGAAGCATCCGTGACTCCATATATCCAGTGACCAGACATTCCCGCACCAGGTGCTGCTGCTCTCGCAGAGGATGGGGAAAGAGTTGACCATGAGTTTGAACTTATTGAATAGCGATACAGAGTGACTGCGTTGCTTCCCATATAGTACAAATAATCATCGTTTCCCTCAATAGAATATTCTGAATCGGTGCTTGGATTCACAGTCCATGCAGAAGAAACCGTCAAAACAGTTCCTGTATTGGATGAAATTGTTCTAACCTGACCTGCACCAGTACCTGCGGTAATTCTCACCTGATAATTTGACCATTGATTGGTAGCCCACGATTTCGTGCTATTTGTGAGAGTTGTCGATGCACCCGCAGTCGCGGTTCCTGTTGCAATTGAAACAAAATCTGATCCCAAAAATGATGGGGTGGCAATCAATTTGCTATCTGTTGATATCGTGGCAGGTAAACCTGTTTGTGTTACTGTTGTCCATGTATTCAATGCATAATCATAGTATTTGAATATGTTACTGGCTAGTGTGCCTGCATTGATCACATAAAATCTTGGTGTTAGCAATCTATAGGTTGATGTATTATCAACAGCAGTAGATAATGTTGAAACTGATATAATAGCATTTGCTCCAATTGTATTGGAGGTAATAGTTCCAACCTGACCTGCACCAGAACCACCCGTTATATGAATCTTATATCCACGAAGATCTCTTGCAAGTGTTAGATTTGTTTGTATGGCTACTGTTGAGCCACTTAGATTTGTGCATGTTCCACTCGGACCAACTGATGTAGCAGTTCCACAAGCACCCGCACCAAAAGTTCCTGCCAATGCTCCAGACGGAATCTGTACCCACCCATCTTCCTCTGTATTATACAGATAATGCACAGTTGCTGATTGAATAAAAAGTTGTTGTTGTTTATGATGTCTAGAAGAGACAATAAATGAACCAGCAGCAGATGCTACTGGAGTGGGAGTGCAGAATTCCCATCTTTTTAGGTCAAGAATCTTACGGTTGCCGTTTGTAGTTGCCATGAATAAATTTCCTCAAGATACTGAAATATTTCTACGAAGTGAATCAGCACTGATATGCATCAATGCTGGAATTTGATCAACTGCCACTAAACCACCCATTTGTGTTTGGTTAGTTACTGTACCAGTATTCCATGTGCCGCTCTGTGTGACGGTCCATGTACCGCTCTGTGTGACGGCATGAGTCGCAACAACATCGGCACTGACACGAATTCTACCAGATGTATCTGGCAATGAATTACCAATTGTCCTAGTCAATGCTTGAACAGCGAATCTTAAGGCTTCAACTGCCTCAACCAACTCACCTTCTGGAATATGATGTGCTGTATGAACACCATCGGTTTCCGTGGTTTTCATCACTGTGTTTGTGCCTGATGCGTCTTTTACTGTAATATTGTTTGCCATGTTAGATTAACCCGCAAGTTAGTAAATGCCCAGAACCATTTGGTTGATCAAAATACCAACCATAAAAATATATATTCTCACCATTAGACGCTGATGGATACCATACTTCGTTGTTGTAGTAACCGACAGCAATAATTATTTTTGTTAAGCCGAACATTAGAAGTTTTGACCCCCCACAAATCCATACCAGTTTGTCCCGTTATCATAAGTTACAAACGAGAATATATCTGTCTTTCCTGCGGTGGCTGTAAAAGTTGGTGTAACACCACCAGCCCACCTCAATGTGCCAGGGGACCAACTTAGCGGATTAAACGAGATAGTATGTCCTCCACCTTGTGTTATAATTATGCTGAAACCAATGCTGGTATTTGTTTTAGATGGGGTGTTTGTAACTGCTATAGTGCTTATATTTCCTGTCGTTGTCAAAGTAAATACTTGGGCAGTTGAAAGATCAAAAGTACATGATTGAACCATTCCACCAACATAAACACCAGTTGCCTTGGTTTCAAAATACCGCCTCATCTCAACATCTGTTGCGACATTTGCATTGAAATCTATAGTTGAATATCCACCAGTATTTCCTATATTTACAGTAGAACCAGATGCACCAGCAAAGTTTATAGTCGTTGCTGTTTCGTTTAACAGATTTATTGTTGTACTGTTTGTTCCTATTGAGGTTGCAAATGTCGCACCACCAGATGCGGATATTCCAGCACTGAATACCTGCTGAACCGAGAATGTATTCCCCTCATTTGTCTTTGCTACATTAGTGATCGCACCCGTCAATCCATTCAGTGAATAAACCAAGTTGTTTGCATAAAGATTACCATCGACAACCACATTAGATGACTGTGGATCCAATCTGATATCGCCTGTTCCCGATATGATATTACCGTGAGTCATATCATGTTCGAACCGAATGAAATCGTTTCCTGGAACAGCAGGATCAGAAGAGTAAATGTATAGATTTGCGTTACTGTGCGTTACTCCCGGTGATCTGTTAGCATTTCCAAATTGTGAACCATCCATGATAGCAATAGCACCACTAGTATTTGTATTTCTAGTAGTTACACCAATCTGAAAGGTGTCTAATCCCGTTGCAGTATGTCTGATCTTTGAGAATTGTGATCCGCCAAATCCAAGATTAACATCATTACCAATAACAATCTGAGAATCCATCAAGAAACCGCCAATATTCAGTGCGTTATCTGATGATCGTATTGTTCCTAATCTTACACCAAACCCCCATGATGTATTGTCCACATACATTCCATAATTAGAACTTCCTGTAGGAGCAGGCATGAAGTCAACTCTACCATTCGTGGTATTTCTGATATTCTCGCCATTTTGTAACGAAATATTCCCAAGAAATTGAGTTGCAGAGACATATGTGGGAGTTAGCGTACCGCTGACATTTACAGTTGACGCATTTATGTTGATTATAGAAGGTGTATTATCTTGATCTCCACCTGCTAGTTGTATAGATGCAGGATCTGGAACTGAAGCATTTTGTTCTTCTGACAGTAAGGTGAGATATTTTGACGATGCCGCAACAAACGGAGCAGTGTGAAGTAGCGTGACTCCTTCTTCCAACGAGTCATCGAATACTATTGCAGTTAGACCGCTAGTAAATGTGATTCCTCTACTAAATGATCCACCCGCAGAGGATATTCCACTAGAAAAGGACTGCAATCCTGTAAAGGTTTGAGCCGTGTTCGTAAATGCGACATTTGTAATCGCACCTGTTGTACCATTTACCGATATCACATAGTTTGAAGGTAATGATCCTGTTGCACCAGTTGCACCTTGAGGACCAGTTGAACCCGTGGCACCTGTTGATCCAGATGCAATTGAGACTGCTCCAGTAAGACCATTAACCGAAGTTACTAAATTTTGTCCAATATAGTTGAATACATCAACACCTCGAACAAATGCTTGACCAGTTGAAGATACATTACCCGTCAATGCTTCAAAGGTAAATCCGCCACCCGTAACCATAATTCTTACTTGATTCGGTGAATTGTTGGTGGATCTATACGGAACATCTGTATCTGCTAATATTGTGTCTATCGTTGCTGTTCGGATTCTTGCCGTACCTGCTGCTAGAGATTTGTCCACCCAAAGTAAAGGAGCAGCAGAACCAAATTTTCCTTCTGCTCCTGACCACGGGCGCATGTTGGAATCATCTAATAAAAGTCCTTGACCGCTTACACCCAATCCTCCGTTGTAGGACAATGTGACTGTTCCTGACAACCCTCCAACAGATATCACATAGTTTCCAACAGGACCTGTTGCACCTGTAGCACCTCTGACATATCCTATGTCAAAATAGTTCGATGTTGTTCCGTTGGCAAACAGGTATTGTGCTTTTAGAAATCCTGTTGATTGATCAACCGTAACCGAAGTCAATCCTGTTCCCGTTGCACCTGTGGCTCCTGTGGCTCCTGTTGCACCTGTGGATCCTGTTGCACCTGTGGATCCTGTGGCTCCTGTGGATCCCGTTGCACCTGTGGATCCCGTACCTCCACCAGCCCCTACGATGTAACTACCATAATCGAAAAATGATCCTGTTCCGCCTGCACCATCTCCTAGACCAATGAACAACTTGTGGTCCTGAAGATTTACAGCGAGTTCTCCTTTGTAGAGACCTGGAGGTTCAGCCCCTGTTGTGGAACTGTTGAAGATAGTTATTTTAGTTTCTCTGGACATAGTTGGTCAAAAGTATTTAGAACTCTCCCCCTGAGACAATCGTAATAACAGCAGATATTGTCTCTGCGTTTAGGGTAAGCCCCGCTCCTAGGTGAGCGTTTTTCCATTTAGATATTGCAGGAGAGTAAAACAGAAGATCATTTGCTGCAAGACCTGTGAGAGAAACATCAAGACCTCCACCTGTGATTTTTACAACTTGAGATGTTGGACCACCTACAAACAACACTTTATCTGCTGTATTTACTGCCAATTCTCCGAAGGTGAGAGATGTAGGTTCAACACCTACAACACTTGACTTTTTTAGTCTGTATACAACATCATTAGTAGGCATCAGAATGTCCCTCCTGAAATAAACACGGTTGAAATTCTGATAATTGAGTTTCCGATATTATTTACCGTAAGACCGCCTGTGGCATCTATTGTCAAACTTCCTGTGTGTCCATTAACAAATGAGACATAATCAGAAGGAATCGCACCTGTCGCACCTGTGGCTCCTCGCTCTGATGTGAGAGTAACCGCTACGAACTTTAGAAACTGAACCGTAATGTCGTGGGTATCATCCCTGTTCTGAACGATGAAGAACACACGGTCATCTGTGTTCAGGTCAAGTACGGTCTGAATAGTTCCCGCAGCGGGTCTATTTGAATTTCGCGACTCAACATAGACTTCGGATTCCGATATTCTGTCTGCATCCGCACTCAAACCGCTGTTGATGTTCCTGTTGCATCCAATATAGAAGCCACAAATGTCGTTGGCGGCTTCAGTCCAAAAGTTGAAGGACGCAACAACATGAAACCTACCACCCGCTCCAAGGTATTGAAGTGAGTTTGTGGTTGAATGTTTCTGAAAATTGAAGCAAGTTCCTGTTGTAAGACCACCCGCAACGACTGCCCGTTCGTTGACTGTGGTGATAACCGTAGCCGTTGAGTTATTCTTGAGGTACGCAACACCCACATCGTTGTTGCCTGCAACGCCTGCACCTGCGGGACCTGTTTCTCCTTTAGGACCAGTTGGTCCTGTAGCACCAATACTTCCTTGACCACCGACACTTCCGATAGTTATAGAATTGTTATTTGGATTAGTGGATAGTGTGATATTTGACCCTGCAACAAATGTTAGGGTTTCCATATCGTACTGAACGGCAGTTAGGCTTGACTGTCCTGAAACAGCAACAGTCTTGAATGCTTCACCCATTCCTCCACCAGGAATGTATTGAGTATTTCCTACTTTATTGATTTTTTTTAGGTCTATGCCAAGACGCTTGATTTTTGCATCATAAGTCAAAGGAGACTGTACGGTAAGAATCGCAGGATCTCCTGCTTCTCCCTTATCTCCTTTTTCTCCTTGAAGACCTTGTTCTCCTGCTATACCTTGTGGACCTGCAAGTCCTTGCTCTCCACGATCACCCTTGAGACCTTGTGGACCTGCAATTCCTTGCTCTCCACGATCACCCTTGGGGCCTCGATCCCCACTATCACCCTTGGGACCTTGTGGACCGATAGATCCTGCAAGTCCTTGCTCTCCACGATCACCTTTAGGACCTTGTGGACCTATAGATCCTGCAAGTCCTTGCTCTCCACGATCACCCTTGGGACCTTGCTCACCTTTCTCTCCTCTTGGTCCAGGAAATCCCTGTGGCCCTTGGTCACCCTGATCACCTTTAGATCCCTGAATTCCTATAGGGCCTTGTTCCCCTTGCTCACCCTTCTCCCCTCTTGGTCCAGGAAATCCCTGTGGTCCTTGGTCACCCTGATCACCTTTTGGTCCTTGCTCTCCACGATCACCCTTTGCTCCATCCGCACCCCGTGCGCCCGTGTGGCCGCGAAGACCACGGAGACCACGAAGACCGTCCTCTCCTCTGAGTTCCACTATTTTGATTTTGTTTGGTTGGTGTTCGTTATGCATCTACTTTGCTATTTAGACCATAAAAATGAACCATAGATATTGAGACACTTAGGAACCAACAAGATGACTTATTACTTTGTCGATAGCCAAATTGGAAACAATGCCTTCACTGGATTAGGCACCGCGCAAGCATTCAAGACCATACAAAAGGGACTTGACTCTATGACAGGAGGAGATTTCCTCTTCGTCAGAGGAGGAAGAAATCTTTCTTATAACTTTGACAACCAAGGAACAGTAGAAGGTGGTCAGTGCATGATTTTGTCATTGACCAATCCACCGGCAGATGTAAGAACAATTAGATCTTACAAAACAGAACCTGTGTTCATCAGGGGTGATCGTCTTGTAACAGATGTTGCTCAGGGCAATAATGAGGACGGTACTACAAGAAAACAGTGGAGACCGATTACTTCTCCTGTAGGTGAAAACGGAGATGGTAACATTTGGTTCGTAGATTTGACGGGATCGGGATTTACCTCAATAGATGGTGAATTTACACTTTTTGATTCAAGAACAAACCGCATACCGCTTCGGGCGCAAATGCCCAAAATTATGAACAGAGAATATGTGGTCAATGAGGGAGTTTTAGGAAGAACTATCTCTACGACAGGACATAACAATATCGTGAGTCCTGCTTTACAAGAAACAGGCAGATCTGAGTTTTTCGTTGGTGGGGCAGCAACCGCTTGGTATGGACCAGTGGCTCATTCTAGTACGGGAGCGTCTGCTTATTGGATGCCTCTTACCGCAGGAGCATCTCCGTTCGGTGCAACAGGTATACAGTTGGTTGCACCATTTATTGTCGGAACCGCATCAAATATCTCAACAGATATCCTACCAGCGTCAGCAAAAGGAACATCCTCTGCATACGATGCATTCTGGAAGAAGGGTTGGGTTGTTTTCAATGCGGGAAGCAACGAAGTCATCAAGAGAAAAATCAAAGGTACAAACTACGAGACAGGTGCATTACTTTTCTCTGAGTTTCCTGAAGGCTCGACCGCGAATAAATTCAGTTTCCAAGAACACATTTTGAACGGAAACTCTCCGAATCGTTTCTCTCTATTGCATCCTTACTATCTTCGTTCGAACGGTGATTATTTCTACGATTCTGATACGAAGAAATTTTACTACTACGACAACCCAACAGATTCTACAACTCTGCAATCAAGTTTGTCACTTCCATATATTCCTGTTGGATTTATGTTCAGTCAAAACGGAGGAAATCTCAAATTAGACAACCTTCGATTCTTTGGATTCAAGGATGCTGCAATAAAGAGTGTTGCCAGTGCGTCTAGGCCATACTCTACACCGGTTTCTGGTGGATTTACGGGTAATGTTTCTAATGTTACTTTGTTCAATTGTGAAATTTGGAGATGTGGTAGTGGTATCGTTCTTGATATGTGCAAGAATGCTCTTGTAAGAGCGAACTACATTCACCATCTAAACGGCAATAACGGTATTGCTCTTAGCCAAGGACAGAACAATGTTGTTGAACACAATTTTATTCAGTATGCAGGAAGAACAGGTCTTCGTCTCTCCTCTGAAATGGGTCTTACTTGTCAGTTCAACTATGTCCTAGATTCAAAGGGTCCAAACTCCACAGCAATTCTTGTCAATTCTGTAGAGGATCAATGGAGATTGAATGCAACATCGAATTCTGTAGGATGCACAGGTATTGAAATAATCGGAAATGTTGTTAGAGATAGCGGTATACCTCTTGCTATGGAAAGAGGAGTCAGAAAAGCATTAGTGAGAGACAACATCTTTGATTCGGGTGGTCCTACAAGTGCTGCTCTAGAAGTCAGAGATGATTGTTCTGGTATTCTGTTCCGAAACAACATGTTCAACTGTGGTATTTCTGTCATACAGGATCCGTCCCTAACAGGTGGCGGATACGAGAGCAACAATCTGATCTCGTACTACTTTGGCGTTACTGGTGTTTCTGCTTCAGCATTTGCAACTCTAATTGGATTGACAGGTGCGACTGCTTACTATCGCAAAGAGGGTGCAGGAACAACCGCTACCTTTGTAGGACATATAAGCAGCGTAACAGGTCCGACCATGGGTCCAACAGGGACCATACAATTTGTTGGTCCGTTCTCTTTTGATGCTGCATTTTCTCAATACAGAAATGGTGATATTCCAAATAATATCATCAACAGTGGTGTAATTACTGTTACTGGATATGCAAACCCAATCAGTGTGATCGCACACAGCAATAGCCTAACAGGTTCATTCCAAGTTCCTGCTCCTACATGGAGTAAAATGACGAATGACATTGAGTTCTCTTACAACCTTATATCTGCATATCCAACTCCTGTTGGACCCGCAGGTGTCTCAGGCGCGAGAGGTCTACTAGGTCTTACCGCTACAGTTTTGAACTCTAACATATTCTACCATATTGGAACAAATCCAACCATAGCAGAACTCAGAGCGTCAACTTTCCAAGTTACAGGAAATGAAGCAGTTCTTGTTGCTACAGGAGGAAATATTCTTGTCACCGACGCAAAGAACAAACTCTTTGTTAATTACGACAAGGGTGATTTCTTCCTTCGTCCAGCCGCTGAAAATGGAGTAGGAGTTGAACTTGACCTTGGTGGTGGGTTATCTTTCTCCCTCACCGGTGTAGATCCTTTCGATATGGGCAACTCAGAATACCTTGATAACATTGCTTTCGTTGGAGGAGGGTTCACAGGAGTAACTCCTCAACCCGATTCAATTGGAACAGCAAGTGATTGGGGATACTCAGGCAAGGCAATCGCAAGGTGGACAAATGTTCCTTATGCAGAATACAAGAGTCCATTTACTGTAGGTGTAGTTGCATTCCATGTGAACGGAATAGAACGAGTTGACTTCTCTATTAATGGTGGAGACTGGAAGAGTGTATATGAACCAAGAGTCAATAAATTCAGCGAAAACAGAGTAGATGAATATTTTGTGAGAGTTGATCCGTCCCTTACATCAGATGGCGTTATAGAGATGAGAGCAATTGCTTATCCTCTAATAGGTGCGCCAAGAGTTCTTCAGGGTAACCTAACAGGACATGGTACTATCAATGGATTTACTCATAGTTCGTTCCGCGATGGAAATCATGGAATGATCGGACTGTTCAATGCTCACGGGACTTATCCAAATCCTGAAGTTTATATCGCTCCATCAACCACAGGAGCAACTACAGGTGGTCCTACAGGAAATGATACATCAGGCGACGGAACTAGAGCAAACCCATATAGATCAATGGGCAAGGCAGTAAAGAGTGTCTGCAATACCTATGGAAAAGCAGACGGAGCAACAATTTATCTCTTACAAGGAAGACACGAAATTGATTTTGCAGGATTTTCTGGTCTAACAACCGAAAACACATTTGTGACTTTCAAGGCTGCTCCTGGGTTGTCAAGAGATGAAGTTCGTATCAACGGAGCGCCAGCCGCGTCTTCTCAAAATCCTCGCCTGATCAAGGTAGAGGACATCACTTTCTACAACAATCAAAACGATTTCAAAGCAACTCAATTTAGAAATGCCAAATCAGATGCTTATTTCTGGGCAAATCGATGTCATGCTTTTGGTGAAAGATATGACGCTCAAGGAATACTCACACCTATTACAGGGAATGACGCTAATCCAGATGGTGGATTTGCTTTGGGAAGAGGTTCGGCATTCAATGGAGTTTATCTGACAAATTGTTCTGCTTTGAATGTTTACAGAAATGCAAGAGAAGCACACACCGCAATAAACTTTGTCGCAAATCGTCCAGGAGATACTCCTGTTTGTGATTGGGGTCTAGCCGTAAATATCGAAGCATATGACATTCAAACTGACCAATCGGTTGGAGAACACAATGATGTTTGGCACTTCTTCAGCCAAGCATCAGATCAATGGATTAGAGAAAACGGAATATGGTATGGAATATACGGAAGAAGGTGCAATGACCAAGCGATTGCGATGGAGTATTTTGATTACAACTCTCAAGGCGCAACTGGTCCTGTAGGAGGAACTGGCGGAACAAGAAGAACAGATAATGTCGCTATCGTTGATATTGACATAGAAAAGAATGCAACAAGTTTCAATGGATCGTGGTGGGAAATGGATGCCAACCATGTTCTAATGAAGAATATTCGCTTGACTGATCAGGATTTCCGTTTCAAGAGAATCAGTGACGCTAGTTCTAATGCTGCATTCAATCCACGACTTAGATTGTCTAACTTTATGATAGACAATTATTGCGGAAAATTTGTAGATTTTGGAAGCGATAATACCCAAATAGGTTTACCTGCGGACGGAAGTATACTTGGTCCGTATCTGACTTATCCAAATGTCAAGATAGTTAATATTCCTTACGGTTGTACAGGAACAGGCCAGTGAGAATTGCAGGTATAGATTATTCTCTATGTTCTCCTGCTATTACGGTATTGGAAGGCAATAACGCAACAGGTTATTATCTCACGGATGTGAAACGGAATGCTAAAGACTATGATTTTGGTTGGTACAAAATCACAGGAACATTACATTCTTATCACAAAACAGAGGAACATAGGTACGATCTTATTTCTGATTGGGCTTTGTCTATAGTTTCTAACTGCGATCTAATCTACATGGAGGACTATGCTTTGGGAGCGAAGGGTAAAGTTTTCCATATAGGGGAAAATGCAGGTCTGTTGAAATGGAAAATGTGGAAGCAAAACCTGAACTATAGACTCGTTGTGCCAACTGTTCTAAAGAAGTTTGCTACAGGTAAAGGTAATGCCGATAAGGCACAAATGCACGAAGCATTTCGTACTAAAACAGGTCTTGATCTTGTAATGGAAATGTGTCCTGGTTCAACCAAAATCGGGAACCCTGTTTCAGACCTTGTGGATTCTTATTGGCTTTCGATTTATAACTAATCCCTAAAAGAAATGCTTCCTGTCCCTCAGAGACAGGAAGCACGGTAGCGAAATTCCGTGTCGGGGACTATGAACCCCGCCGACGCGCGGTGAATAGCGTAATCACGCTTGCACCGTCCCCATGACCGACTCAGTGAGAAGACTGGGGCGAACAGAATTATTTAGCGTTTACCACTTTTCCCTATGATCAAATAGATCATCGTGTTCGTCATCTCCACTGAGTAACCATTCTTTCATTTGACCCTTGTTGTTTTTCTTAGAATGGCTTCGAACTGGTTTGACCTGTTTCTTTGCTCTCTCTACCAGTTCCTTTTCACGCTGCTTACGAACATTGTCTTCGTCTGTCATGCCGTTACCTTCTGCGATATAAGATTTGGAAATGCTTTGTTGACCGTTTCAAGGGTCAGGGATTTGAAATTTCTACGAATAACTTGCTCAAAGATTGGAGCCTCTGTTCCAAGAGACTCAAGAGTCTGTATCAGAAGTTCTGCTTTTCTCTTTGGAGAAAGTGGATAGTCCTTTCGGAAAACATAAAAACGCTTGACTTCGGCATACAAATTGCTGAAAGCCAAACCGTCTGGTGTTGGGTCTTTGGTGTAATCGGGAACCTCTGTTGTAAAGAATTCACCATTCTCATGCAAAGTATACTTGATAAGATCGATCATTGCAGGGGAGATATTGTCCCGCAAGATTCTGATCTTTTGTTCTTCGTTTTGGGCAGCATCAATTTCACGGAAGATATCGACAAAATCTTTCATTTAGAACTCCTCTAAGTCTTCGATCAATAGTTTCATTCTATTCTTCATAAGGTAGTCAAGCACCTTAGTCCGATTACCCTCAACTGGCTTTTCATACTCCTCAAGGATAGCATCACAAAACTTTTGAGGAATTTTGAAGAGGCTGATGAGGGCCTCATTACGAGCGTAGTTTTCAAGCATACGCTCATCACACACGGTATTTAGTGGGTGAGTCAACCACTTTACAACATTCTTTTCCAACAAAGACTTCTGCCGTTTTCCCTCAGTAACAAAGGTATCACCGTCAGAGAGGAAATTGGGAACCCCATCTCCTGTATCTCCACTCATAATTTTGCGAATGAGGAACTCTTTAGGATTTTCCGTTTTGACCCACTTGCTTTTGAATGGATTCCACTGCTTCACGGACGGATAGATTTGAAGTTGCAAAAAGTCCTCATCAGAGGAAACAATAACGATGGGTTCGATGCCATTGTATTGGCGAGAAAGAACAGCGATAACATCATCTGCCTCACATTTTTCGACTTTTAGGTTTTTGTAAGGAAATACGCCATCAATTTCTTTTCTGATGGTTTTGATATGTTCGAAGATGGTGTTCCAATCAACACCCGATTCCTCTCTTTGCTTCTTGCGCTTTGCCTTGTAATGCTCAAATATATCACGCCGCCAGTAGTTACCAGCGTCCCAACAGAGAACAAGTTCACCCTCATTCTTGAACTTCTTGCGAATGTTTTTGATCGACACTAGAAACATATGTCTCATCAAATCGATGTCTGCAATAGGACTTCCTTTTGCTTCTGCCATGATTGTTGCAATTGCGATTTGATATGCGTCCACAAGTACCATCAATAAACTCCAAGAAGAATTGTGTCTTCGTTGATTCGTCCAGTTGGTTGCTTCTCCGTGGTCTTTGATGCATTGAATGCATTCTTGATAGCACGGATTCCGCCATCCTTACGCACAATTGAAAGCAACTCTTCTGGTTTACGCAAGGTTTTGCAGACAGACTTCTTTACATCAAAACCAAGCACTGTTGTGCCTTTTACGGTGAGACCTTGTCGGCTATCTGCTTCAAAGATGGAACACACGCGAGTCATAGTGTTGTATGTTACCAACTTTTCCGCTCCTACGATCTTAGAAGCAGCAACTGACTTGATTTTTAGTTCACCATCTTCTCGCTTGAACTTGAGGTTTTTGACAACCTCAACAGGTGCCTTCTGTCGCTTACGACGAGGTGCGCGTAATTGCTTCGATACTGCCTTCTGATGATCGCAAACCTCAATCAAAGTCTTTAGCCAATCTCGACGATTCTTCAATTGTTTCTTCTTATAGACGCTATATCCCTCAATCAGTTGCTCGTCGGCGGTTCCCTCAAGGACTGCATCAAGTTCCTTCATGCGACGGCGAAACCACTCAGCAATTCGACTTGCATGAACACCCTTGCAACCATTCTTGGAGAGCCAACTGTTGAGATCGGAATCTACAGTCTTTGTTCCACCACAAGATTCACATGCACACTCGCGCACGGGAGCATCTGCGGGTGCGTTCGCGCAGGCGCACGGGTAGACAGGAGTTTCTCCCCGAATAAGGCAATCCTCAACCGTTTCCAAGTCAGAAATCAATTTGGATACTTGTGCTGCAATTCGCTCTTGCACTCCAACAGTAGGAGCATCTTCTACCTTTTCTTCCTTTGACTCCTTGATAGCGTTACCAAGAGCAATGAGGTGAGAAACACCCTTCTTCAAGCGAATACTGTCTTTGGTTGGAATCCATCCTCCCTGAGACAGGATACGAGCATGGATACCAAGATTGATACCCAAGTCATTATTTGCGATTTCGTCGGGAAAGAGAATCGCTCGTTTTGTTCGAATTACTGACTGAATATCCTTCGCCTCGTAACTCTCCGCCCTCATATACTGAGTCAACCAGTTGAGTTGATCGGTCTCATCAGACATATGGTGATACCAATTCAGAGCCTTGCAATATTGAGAATCTCGGTCAGTTGTGTTGGACCAAGTAGGCTCTTCTCCGTAGTGTTGTCGTTCAGCGGTCTTGTTAGTGGTAGTTGCCATGTAAGTACTTTAGTAAAAAATCAAATGCTTGTCAAGCCTAAGAAGCCACTTGACGAGTAAATAGTTGTACGGTATATTGTGCGTATCGTCCTTTGAACGGTTCTTAGGGCGGTAAGTATTCCTAGTTTAGGGAGTCTGATAATGTCAGAAGGTCAGCGTCAAAAGCGTATGCGTGTTTGGGTTCCGTCTCTTGCCAAGCGCGGAGAGGTTCGCAGGGTAGAACAAGATCCCGTTTGGGGTCCGCAGTACTATGTGTCTGTCTATTGTCCAGACACTGTGGAAAACACCAATCCGTTTGAATGTTTCTGGGTTCGTGGCGAGGAGTGTGAAGAGATCAAGGGGCGTGACGATTGAACATCTTCTATCTTCACGAAGATCCAAAAACCTGTGCAGAAATGCACTGTGACAAGCATGTAGTCAAAATGATTCTTGAGTACGCGCAGTTATTGTCTACTGCTCATAGAGTCTTGGATGGAGATCCATCTATTGAATTGTCTGTGAATGGCAGAAAGGTGAAGAGGTGGCGACTCAAGGACCCTGATATGGATTCACGGCTATTTGCTGCGACCCACATCAATCATCCTTGTGCAGTTTGGGCAAGACAAAATGACTCAAACTACAAGTGGCTTCGTCAATTGCTTTGGGAACTCTTGATTGTTTATCGTGATCGTTATGGCAAGGAACATAGTGTATGGCAACGATGTCTTGCTGAACTAAAAGATCCGCCAAAATACATCATCAAGGGTCAGATGAGCAAACCCCCACAAGCAATGCCTAATCAGTACAAGGTAGTTGGAAACGCAATTCAAGCCTATCGTAACTACTACTGTGGCGACAAGTCAAGATTTGCAAAGTGGAAGAATGGTTCGGTTCCCTCTTGGTATGCACCGCTAAATAAAGCGGGAGCATAACTATGCCAATCTATGAGTACCGATGTACCTCATGTGAAAACACATTTGAGGATTTCTTGAAAATTGCAGAGAGGAAACGGCCATGCAAAAAGCCGTGTCCTAAGTGCGGAAAAAAGACAATCGAACAGTTTGTCTCTTCAGCACCTGCTGCATGTGATCCTGTTCGCGTCGGCGCTCGTAAAATGGATGGTGGCTTTAGAGATGTAATCAAGAAGATAAAGAAAGCCCACCCAAGAAACAACATACCGGACTATTGATTATGATAACACTAAACAAACTTCAATCCGTCGAAATAGATGGAATGGGTAGATTCTACAAGTCTAGAAACAAGGATCTATGGTATCCTTCCGTTACAACTGTAACTGGTTGGTCAAAGAGATCTTTCTTTGCTGAGTGGAGAAAAGACCCAAACAATGCAAAGAAACTTGACCTCGCAGGAAAGCGAGGAACTGCTCTTCATGGAATCATAGAAGATTACCTCAAGAGTGGATCTGTAAATTCATCAGACCCTGACATCCTTGTGCTATTTGATAGCATCAAACCTTACATTGATGGCATCACGGATGTACAAGCGCAAGAGCAACCTTTGTGTTCAGACACCATTCGTATGGCAGGGCGATTCGATTGTATCGCTAAGTATAATGATAGGATTTCCGTAATTGATTTCAAGACCTCCGATAAACCTAAGAAAGAGGATTGGATTCAGAATTACTTCGAACAAGCGTCTGCATACGCTCTCATGTGGTATGAGGAAACGGGCCAACTCATCGATCAGATCGTAATCCTTATTGCATGTGCGGATGGAACTGTTCAAGAATTCATCAAGGATCCTAGTTTGTATTATTCGCCACTGAGAAACAGTGCGGCATCATACTGGTCAGACAACAATTTTGACAAACTACAGGAGAGAGTCCGTGAACATTTTCAAGAAACTGTTTAGGTCTAGTGAAGAAGACGAACCTCTTATGATACCTCATGATGAAGATGATGATGGTAAGCATGTCGTTCGCATCATGGTTGGAAACAGAGAATTAGTTTTGCTCTTGACTGACACCGAATTCATTCGTGCTGCTGATCGCGCTCGTCGCCAATTGTCCGAAATGGCAATTGAAGATGTAGATACTACCTCTCCAAAAGAACAGGGGGAATAATGGGTTCCATAATTGGAATAGCAGACTTCTGTAAAGAGGTTGAAGAAGTAGTAAGATCCCAAAGAGAAAAGTCTTATATGGACGCTATACTCATGGTTTGCGAAAAGCATGGTATAGAACCTGAAAGCGTAGCAAAGAGTCTGACTAAGCCCATCAAAGAGAGACTAAAGACAGAGGCACAGCGGTTGAATTTGATCAAGAGCAAGTCTTCAAATAAATTGCCACTATGACTGGATACGAGGCATACTCGACCTATATCAGACTCAAAGCGCATTTCAAAGATCCCAATTTTGATTTCTTCAAATACAAGAAAACAAGAGCATCAAAGAAAACCTTTGAGCGAAGAAATGATAGACATTTCTTCGATAAACTCTCAAAGAAACACAGTGATTGTGACATTGTTGATTTTCTTGTATCTCAATTGAAAGACAATCCTGATCTTTGGATTGGCGATATGTTCTCTGAGGATGCATATGATCGCCATACGCGGCGTATGAAAAATCTACAAGCAATGAGTCACCGTCTAGAAATAGACACTAAACTGATGGTAGATCAATCGGATAGTGATACAGTCAAATTTGGAAACTTGTTTGTTCCTCCTTGCAATGGATGCCATCCTAGAGTCTTTTGTTTACTACTACAGAAAAAGATAACGGACGAAACTTTTCTATCCTATGACTTGTTGATTGGATTTACAGAATCTTGGAACAGAAAATTACAGGATGATCCGATTTGGCAAGACATGGGAATGCGGTTGAGAAAGTATGGTTCTTTCGTTCCACTTGAATATGAAGTAGTCAAAGCCACAATCTCTAGAGTTTTAGCAGAAACCATCTTGACTAAACAATAGATATCACTATACTAGTCGAAATACCGTCATACCTCTAACACACGAAAGGATACAGCGTTATATGAGCAAGTTCGAAGCAATGAAGAAAATGTCAAAGTCCTCTACAGAGAAACTCGCCAAGGAACTCGACAAGATGAGTGGCGGAGAGTACCAAAAGGACGAACGATTTTGGAAAGCAGAACAAGGCAAGGACGGAAACGGTTATGCCGTAATTCGATTCTTGCCTGCACCAGAGGGCGAGGATGTTCCTTGGGTTCGTGTATTCAGTCATGGATTCCAAGGCAAGGGTGGATGGTTTATCGAAAACTGCCCAACTACTATTGGTAAGAAATGTCCTCTCTGTGAAGCAAATAATGATCTTTGGAACTCAGGTATTGAGTCCGACAAGGACATTGCCCGTGCGCGTAAGCGTAAGTTGAATTACATCAGCAATATTCTTGTAGTTGATGACCCAACAAATCCTGCAAATAACGGGAAGGTTTTCCTGTTCAAGTACGGCAAGAAGATTTTTGATAAGATCACCGAAAAGATGCAACCTGAGTTCAAGGACGAAGAGGCAGTAAATCCATTCTGCTTCTGGAGTGGTTGTAACTTCAAGTTGAAGATTCGTCAAGTCGAAGGGTATGCCAACTATGACCGATCCGAATTTGATGCTCCCTCTGCCGTTCTTGGAGGTGATGATTCTAAGTTGGAAGGTCTGTGGAAGAAGCAACACAGTCTTCAGGCGTTTATCAATCCTGATCAGTTCAAGTCATACGATGAATTGAAGGAACGCTTGTTTGCTGTTCTTGCTGCCCCAAAGGCCACAACCAAGGCTGAAGACACGGACATCAACGAAACGCTTGAAGAGAAGTTCAAGAAGTCTCCAAGCAAGCCAACTCCTCCTCCATCAAAGAAGCCTTCTAAGCCTTCCGAAGAGGCAGAGGATGAAAATGAAGCACTTGCTTATTTCCGCAAGTTGGCAGAGGATGAATGATTATCCTCTAGGGATATTTGCTAACTGTAGATTTCGAACAGTATCGTTCTGATTTCTAACAGGAACAAATGTCACATTTTGTTGTGCAGCACCACCGCCGCCTCCGCTAGTAACGGGGGCGGCGATTGCATTATTGTTGATCACAACAGACCCACCTGCTTTTCCTTCTCTCTGCGGTAAGGAGGGAATTGCTTGTGATGTTTGCACTTTTCTTGAACCGTCAAACGAATTGTTGAATCGTTCAATTCTTTCTTTCACAATAAGTTGATTGACTTCTTTCCTTCGCTCTAACGCATCCTGTTGTCTAGCATTCAATTCTCTAGGTTTTTTAGTCTCTGCAATTACTGTCTGCTCTATCTTTTTGGTTTGATTCTCTTCCATACTAGAACCAAACAGCCATTTTCCTATTGCGCTGTTCTTGATGGATTCCCATATTTTCACTCCAAACAAATCATCAATTGCACTTCCAATAGTGTCATAAATGCTAAAGAAGAATTGTTCTACACCATCTCTGATCTCCATAATTTTCTGCCCAAATTGCTGAAGTGCGCTAACGATGGTTTCAAAGTTTTTGTAAATCTTGTATCCTGCAAAAACCATAAGCCCAAGCACAAGAACTATTGCACCTGCTATTAGAATAAACGGAGAGATTGGTGCAATAAGAGCAGCGACAAATGAAACTACTCCTGCGGCGATCCCTGCTATAAATGTACCAACGGCAGCCAAAATAGACCCAACAAATCCAAGAGCAGCAGCCGCGACTGGAGCAACAAATCCAATGGTTGCCGTTACGACAGATGCAGCGAATCCAAAAATCGTTGATCCAACACCAACACTAAACGCAATAACAGAACTCATGAGTCCAAAAACTACACTGCCTATAGAGGTTACGATACTCAGTGCTGCTGTACCGAGAGATATAACAAAACGAGAAACTCCCGTTGAAAGAGGTCCCAAGAAACTACCCACTTTTCCTGCAAATGAGGAAATGGATGTTCCTATTCCCTTGATAAAGTTTGAAGAGGAGTTGAATATGGCTTTGGCGTAATTGCCTGCTGTTTCAAATAACTTGTCTCTAAACTTATTGACAGTTTGTGCTACTTTATCAAACCCATCACTAAGCCCCTTCATACTCTTCATAAAGGTTTCTTTTACTGTTCCTATTGGATCCTTTGCTAATTTCTCACCAAAAAGAACTAGCGATCTACCAAGTTGTTCGCTTTTGTCTGACAGATTCTTAGAAAATTCAGTGATTCGTTTTCCTGCCGTATTGAAATCAACTGCTATTTTATCCACTACACGCTTGAAGTCGATTTCCTTGATCTTGTTGAATCCTTTTACCACAAGATCTTTCACACCCTGTCCCAAGAAAATCAGAGATACTGCTACAATCCTAAACAAGAAACTTAGGAAACCTGTAACAGTTAGTAGTTCTTTGAATTTGCTATACGCATTTTCTATTGTCGATAAAAACTTATCGTAATCTTGATTGGCTTTACCAATTCTGCCTGTAAAAGTAGATAGAGGTGGAATTAGTTTTGTGATTTGAGCCGAAAGAGACGCTATTGCTTTTTGGAAAGGAGCATCTTTTCCTACAAACTCGTACTTTTCTTTTTCTGTCTCAGTCGCAGGCTCAGTGTTAACAGCAGGTGTACTTACAGTAGGGACAACAACTGGTTTTAGTTGCTCTGCTGCTGTTGTTACTGCGCTCTCTATCTTTACCTGATCTGCTATTTTCTTGAGTACAGTAGCCTCTACAGTCGGAACTGCTGACAACTTTTGTTGTTGTATTTCAAGACCCTTTTTAGCCCGTTCCTGTTCCTGTTTTGTTGCCTCTTCAATTCTCTTACTCAAAGCCTCTCGACTTGTCAGTTCTTTTTCTACTAACTGTTGAGATTTTTCTGCAAGACGAGTCTGCTTGATTACCTTTTCTAGCAGTTCTTCGGTTGCTTTACCTGAAGCACCAAGAGTAAGTGCCTCATCTTCAGCGAGTTTTATCGCAACTTTTTGCGCTTCGGTGAGTGCTTCTAGTTTGGATATCTGTTCTTGACGAGCAGCGACTTCTGCTGCATTCATCTTTTCGATATCCTTCTCCTGAGATCGCATGGTGGTGCGAAGGGACAGTATCTCTTTCGTCAAAGCCATCAGGGCTTCTGTTGCCCTTGAAGTCTCTAATGAATCAGGTCCTAGTGATGCTTTTTCGTTGAGATCTGCCATCCCGTTTATCTCCTGTATGAATTCATTTTGCCTTCATATTCTTCATTTCTTTCATTCTCCTCTTTGATCCACTGTATCAACATGCCAACATAAACTCGTCTTTCCCAAGGTGTCATGTTCTCCAATTCATGTAGTGCGTAATGATAATTCTGCATCATCTGAAAATTTGTTTCTAGCATGTTCGCAAGGGTTTCATGCGACATGCTTAGGTAAAAAAATCTTGTATTCCTGTCAACAAAACCTTGCCTTGGTGGTTGCAAGAGGGACATGTATAATTTGCTTCGTGTCTTAGTTTTGGTAGATTTTCGAAGAAAGATGCCAACTTCTTGAACGAAGATTGGGTCAGTGATTCTACGAATTCTCTAACCTCTTCTTTAGTAAAGTCTTTTGTTTCGTAGATTGCCTTTTCGTCGTAAATTTTCTCAATGCACTCAATAACCACTTTGAACGACTTTTCGGTTTCTGACTCCACAGTCTCCAACTCTTTGATAGTGTCGTAATTTGGGTAGTTCATGATGACACCAACCGTTTGAGTCAATTGAATTTGCTTTTCTGGTGGTTTACAATCAATTCCTACAGCAGTAAGGTCAACAGATATTCCTACTGTTTTCCCACAACTTTCACATGTGGTATTGGGATTGGCAGTTTCGCCCACCGATCTTGCTCTCACATTGATAAACAGATATTCTAAGTCGGTCACAGGCAACTTTGAAATGTCAACTTTGTCAAAGGTGCAATTAGTCATAATTTGCTTGATTGTCTTCATTATTTGCTTTTCATCTTTGCTTTCGGCAGCAAGCAACAAAGCCTTTTCTTCCTTCACAACAAAAGGTCTGTATTCAATCTTTTGCTTTGTAACAGGTAGAACAATGTCGTAAGATGATGTAATATTGATCGGTAGGGGCATGATGAAATATCCTTTCAAAATCTATGTAGAGATTTACAGTAAAGCAACCAGATTGATAACTTGGTTCAGTGAGATTGAGAATGGTGGTTTCTTTGGGTTCAAATCCAAGAATGCTCTGTTTCTCTCCAAAGCCATATCGTTTATACCAGGCACAATGACAAATCCGTTCTTGGCTTGAGCGTTCATACGAGCGGTACTTTCCTCTGCTGTTTCCACTTTTGGGATGCTAGCATTTGGATCAAGAAGAACTCCACCAGGCGTAAACAACGACTCATCGAGAGCCACATAACCACTGGCTACCATCTCATCGAAGTGTGCCGTGTACATATCGCGATAGGTAAAATCGACTTTTAGTGTTGTAAACCCCTCTGATCCATTACTCAGAGTTCCGTCATTGACCACAACACTTGATGGGTAAACCTCATTTACTACGAAACCAGGAAGACTTCTCAGTTCTGCGGCTTGCAAAACTTGATTGTAGTCCTTGACATAGTTTGGGATCATGAGAACCATGATTTTGCAACCCATCGCATAGTCCTCGTAGTAACCTGCGCGACGGTTTATAGGATTCACGATCATATCTTGCCATTTGTTGAAAAACACCCATTCTTTAGAGTCGGCAGAGAACATGAATTGCATGCTTATGGGAGTATCACCGAAAGAGGAAATGTACGGAACCTTTCTATCAGGACCGGTAACCTTTCGATTTACTGTTCCAAATCCGCGTGAGGGGGTGGTGACGCTGTTACAAAACTGAGAAAGCCTTGTGTTCATCTCCATGAAATTGTCAAACCCACATTGCGTTCTTACCTTCTGATTGATTTTCAAAATTACAGCATACCTGTTGCTTCTGAGGAAGCCAGGAGTTTTGAATCGGGATATCATCGATTCTATGAGGTTGAATTCAGGCATTTTCTCTCCTTAGATCTGATTTCGTGACCACTTGTACACCTCATTGCTGCTCATTTTTGCAAACCTCTCTAATGGCATGAATATGGCAGTTTTCCATTCCGAAGGAGGAACCATAGCCACATTTGAAACTATGCAGTTATACTTGTAGGATTTGATCGTTGGTCTATAGAACCTCAAGCGAGGGTCGGCTTTGAAGTCTGGATACTCTGCATCTATTTCTGCATCAGGATTGAGATTCCATTGTGTGGTATCTGCATACTTCACTAGTCCGTTGATAAACCAAGCACGATAGTTCATCTCAAGATAGTGAAAGTTGACCCCAAGGAATCCACCTTTTTGATAATTCATCACGAAGACTAACGGAAACTCGTCGTAAAATGGCAACTCCGATTTTCCTTTGGGGATATACGCAAAAAAGTAGAAGTGGCCAGGCTCTATTGATTGAGCAGATATGCCTTTTTTGAGGATTGGTCCTCGTTTGACAGGTCCAATCTTTTCTAGATTCTCTTTGAGCCAATAAGTTGCTTTGGCGCTTGTTGGGTCTATCCCTTGTCGCCTAGCCGCAGCAGTTATTCGTCTTACTTCCTCTTTACTCATTTTGAGCCTCCGAAGATGTTCTCTTCCGTGAGTACTCTGAACTGCCATCCGCGATCAGCACAGTATTCCTTCGCCGCTTCCCACTTCGCATTATTGATGACCCAATCACGCGCTCTGACAAGATCCGATTTTGTCGGTCTTACACTTTCTATGATTGGTTTGATAGTTTGTTTCTTTGGTTTGATCTCTATCAGCATCGTTTCGGTTAGTCCTTCTTTATTTTTGACTTTCATCCAAAAATCAACAAAATAACGATGAACTCTATTGTCAATAGGTGATCTGTAGGGAACGATGACTTCCTCCGATGACCATTCGGTGACGCTAGTGTTTTCATCACAAAATTGCATAAAGCGTCTTTCCCACAGAGACCGATAGACGCACTGCGTCGGATTTCCACGGTACTTTTGTGGGTTCCTTGGTTGATAGAATCCCTTGTAGGTCTTGTAAGGAATGGGCTAGGTTCTCCTAATTGATATTTAGCAAAATCTCGCTAAATAATTGCAATAAGGAGACCACCCTTGTCCTTTGTATACCCAACAGAAACACTAGACAGATATGCTCAGTTGCATGGTAGAAATACCGGCGATCCTATAACTGATCAGCCTCAAACCAAAAAAGGTGAACAGTCTTTAGCAAAAGCACAGAATAGTGGCGCGGTCAATGAGAACTTTTTTCCCACTACTGCGGATGAAACGATAATAGACAATGGGTCAAAGATAGCGTCGTTTGAAAGAGATCTGAAAAAGATTCACTATAACGAGGCAGTAAACGAAACATCGGAACTCAATGATCTCCTTTCGATCTTTGGTGGCGCATCTCAAAGGGTGGTCACTTATCCGTATGACCTAGCCACATCTCCAGAAAACATGGATTACATCCTATTCGACATATACGAGTCAGAAGGCGCAGGCATCAAAACCGTGGCTCAGAAACTACAGAGAATGAGAGCGGAAAAATCAAACTCTACTCTTTTGAATGTTGCCGGAATTGGTGCGGCGGCTCTTGTAGGCGGAGACGCTATAGCAAAGATCGGTGGAGGATTGGGAGTTGCAGCAATCAACCAAGCAGGAACTTTACTGAATGGTGCAAACCAACTTGCGAGTGGGTCAGCGAAAGCGTCATCAGACCCAACGATAGGATCAGGTGAAATAGGTTTTTCTCAAGAGTCATCGGGATTTGCACAAGCAACAGAGCGCGTAAAAACATCCATCGCTTTATACATGCCTCCCTCCTTGCAAGCAAAGTACAGCACCAAATACCAAGACAAAGACTTTTCAGAAATGTCTGTGCTTGCCACAGTAGGAAAGAATGTTATCGAAACAGTAGGTCAGGTTATCGGAGGAGGTGGTCCCTCCGAAGGATCAGCAAAAGCAGCCGATGCTGCCATGCAAATTGTGGGACAACAAGCGGTAAAGGTCTTTGACAAGTTTGTAGTTGGAATGATTGGTGGAGAAGGGGGGGCAGGACTACAGGATGTGATCAATGCATCGAACAGAGCGGTTCCCAATCCTCAAGTTCTTCAATTGTTCCAAGGTGTCGATAGAAGAACATTTAGTTTCACCTATGAGTTTGTTCCTGTAAGCGAGAAAGAAGCACTCAAAGTTTACGAAATCATAAGACTGTTCAAGAAATACTCTCACCCACGAAGAGCAATAGAAGGTAGATATCTTGAGTTTCCCGCTGAATTCCGAATAACATTCATGCACGGAACAGAGGAAAACCTGTACATCCCGAGAATTGCTCGTTGTGTTTTGACGGGTGTTGATCTTGAGTATGGAACAGAAACATTTGCAACCTTTCAAAAGACAAATGGCAGAAACGGTTCTCCTCCTATCAAAACAAAAATGACTTTGAATTTCAGCGAAGTCGAAATCCTAACACAAGAACGCATCGATCAAGGATACTGATACATGTCTTACTTCTCGTATTTCCCAATGACAAATTACGAGTTGAATTTCAACTCGTTAGAATACAAGATGGTCAGAAACATTCTTGTGAGAGCCAAGTTCAACGAAAGCCTCAAGCAATCGGAGTCTCTATCTTCTGCTTATTTTGTAAAGGATGGAGAAAGACCTGATACTTTGTCTTACAAGATATACAACAGGTCAGATTTGCATTGGTTGATTTTACTAGTCAATGAAATGCACGACCCTTATTACAGTTGGCCGATGTCACAAAGTCAACTAGATTCATACATCGACAAGAAGTATCCTGGTGTCGCCATCTACCTCGCAACGGTGGATCTAATAGCAGCCAAGGGAGATAATGTCTACCAAAAGAGTGATGGCGTTTATACCAAGATAGGAACTGTTCACAAGTGGGATCCAACATACCTCAAATTAGAAGTTGACGGAACAGATGAACTGATAAGTGTAGATTCATGCACAGGATTTACAATTAGAGTAGGGGAAACAGGTAGAGATGTAACTGCATTCCGAACAGAGTTGAACAAATACAGCATCAATCATTTCAACAACCAAGGTCTTGAGGTCGGTGCGTTTGCCAGCATCGAAGATCCGGAAAGAGTTCCTCTTCCAAATCAAGAGGGAAGGTTGATTGAAACTTATGCAAAAAATGGATCAACGCCAACTATACAGAATTATGTGGTAGACAACTACACACACGAACAAGAACTAAATGACGCTAGAAGAGAAATAAGAGTCCTAAAACCAGAATACACAGATACAGTTTTCCGATTGATGCGAAATGCTTTCAAGGGAGTTTGATTTATGCCAGAAACTGACATCAAAACTGGTGGCATATCTTCGTCTAAACTCGCCAAACCAGGCGATATTGTTATCGAAGAGATAACGATACGGTCTTACACAGGCTTCACTATGAATGTGAAGACTCAGTTACTGTCTCTTGTGATCTATGAGGATATACACAACAACTGTCTAACAGGACAGTTGATTCTAAACGACACAATAGCAATGCAAAAGCATTTTCCTCTCGTTGGAAATGAAGAGGTCACGATAAGATTCTTCCTACCTGGAGATTCTTCGGGAAACAGACCTGTAGAAATAAAGTTTAGAACATTCAATGTCTCCGCTCAAACAAAAACAGCAACTAGCAACGCTCGTTGTATAGTCATAGAAATGACATCTAAGGAAATCGTAAAAGGATCAACTAATCGTTTTAGTAAAGCATACAACCGAATGACATATTCTGACATGGTTCAGAAAATAATGTCAGAGCAAGTATTCGAAAAAGATGACAACAATTCCGTGATTGAGGTTGAACCTACATTTGGTGTCAAGGATGTAGTGATTCCTTATTGGAATCCATTCTATGCAATAAACTGGATGGCACAAAAGTCGATGTCGAAATCTGACTTTTATCGCTGCGATTATATGTTGTATCAGACAATGGATGGATTTTACCACTTCAAATCAATATCTTCTATGAAGGACTTGCCTGTTGTGGCAAAGTACACTCATATTCCTGGTGGAAACCGCATGCAGAGTGGAGAGATGCCAACAGAGCAATATCTCAGAAATATTCATTCGTTCAATGTTGTTGCATCTACTAACAGAATGGATTCTATTGCAAATGGGGTATACGCTTCTACGGTCATCACATTTGATACTACTACCAAGAGATATCAGCGGAACTTTTACAACTACAGCAAGAACTTTGGAAAAGAGTCCGCTATATCAGAATATCCAACCATCTCACTGAATAATGAAGATGTTACTTCGTTTGTCAACAGTAGAATAAAGATGTATCCGAAGCATTCTTATCAATTTGATGGGAATAGATTTCCTGACAATCCTGAAGCCTATGTCCTAAAACGACAAGCACAGTTGAACAGAATGGATACACAAAAACTAAGACTTGAAGTTCCTGGCGACTCGCGTATTCATGTTGGAGACATTATAGAGGTAGAGATACCTGCGTTTGAAGAAACCAAGAATAAAGAGGAATGGAGAGACACTCAACTCTCTGGTAAATACATGATTATGGCAATCAAGCATATGCTTATCGAAGACAACTACAGTATGGAAATGATAGTAGCAAAAGACTCGCTTGATTACCAACTCCCCGATAGCAAAAACGAATCTCTGAAGGCATTATGAGCGACCTACAATCAGATTTTATGGGCAAAAACGGTTTCGTCTGGTGGACAGGCGTTGTCGAAGACATCGATGATCCTCTAAAGATCGGCAGATTGCGTGTTAGGATCATAGGGTTTCACACCGAAGATAAGGTTTTATTGCCTACAAAATCTTTACCTTGGGCTGTAGTTTTACAGCCTGTTACTAGTGCAGCCGTTAGTGGTATAGGAACATCACCTACAGGTGTAGTCAATGGCTCATGGGTGATGGGCTTTTTCAAGGACGGATGGAGCGCACAAGATCCTGTAGTCATGGGTACATTTGCAGGTATACCCGAAAATTTACCAAACAAAGAGCAGGGTTTCAACGATCCAAACGAGACATATCCTACTTCGGAATACATCGGTGAATCGGATGTAAACCGATTGGCTAGAGGTCAGGCCACGGCTTTTACAATCGTAAACTCAAAACGACAAACAAGGGTTCAAGGAATACGAACTGCATTGGGTGGTGCGTGGAGCGAACCAGGCACTCCATATAAAGCCATGTACCCGATGAATACGGTCACGCAATCACGCGCAGGACATATCATAGAAATTGATGATACTAGGTTTGCTCCTAGAATTCACATCTACCACAAATCAGGGTCATTCAAAGAGTGGCATCCTGATGGAACTGTGGTAGACAAGGTTGTAGGTGATGGTTTTGAAATAGATTTGAAGAACAAAAAGATTGTTGTCAAAGGAAACTCAACAGAGACCGTAGATGGATCAAAACGAGATCTGGTTGGCGGAAATTACATGATAGAAGTCCTTGGTAACTTGAACACATTTGTTCACGGTGACCACTATGTTCAAACCAAAGGAAACTATTATCACAAGGTAGATGGAACTTACACAGTTGTGTCAGGAGGAAAAGCCCTACAGATTGCACCTCGTATAGACTTCAATCCTCCAGAAAAGACCATCAATGATTTTCCTGATGTTACGGTTTTGAAGGACACCGAACCATCTACTACCACAACATCTACGACAAGAGGAAATGAGGCAGAGACAGAACCAGTACCGCAAAATTTGAAGAATGTTCAAAACTTTGATACGAGAGTCGCAATTCTAGAAAAGCAGAAGGGCGAAGAACGATTAGAGAAAACTAATCCAGTGGCGCAGACCGCTAAAGCAACCTCGCAAAATTCAATCCCATCTCCTCAGTCTTTGGTTACGGGTTCTCCCGCTGCCAAGGTAGAGGCACTTGCTCAAAATAACATTCCTACAGAAGCAACAAGCCCATCTCAGGCATCTTCCTACCTTCTTCCATCAAAGAAGAAGGATTGTCAATTGTACTGTACAGAGGTAGTAAAAAACACTGGAGGAACAATCGAAGATTTTGAAGCATGTGTCAGTGAGTGTGAATCGTATAACAGAGAAATCGACTCTAGACTTCCAAGTAAAGTTGGTGGTGATGGTAGTTGTGGTGGAGGATTGGACGATCTTGGAATCGGAGGAGTTATTGGATCAATCGAAGAAGTGCTGGGAGATGTGCAGGCGGGTATCAATGACGCTATATCAGGAATACAGTCAGGAATAGAGGGAATAGGAGAGGGTATATTTGGAACAAAAGAAGAGAGATGGTGCAAAGATGCTATAAAAGACGAGTGCAGTCAGATTTACGCTGCTCGTAAGCGTCTTGGTGGTTTTGCAGGAAATACTGTTCCTAAGCGCAGTGAGTTCATGAAAGAATGTCAGGAAAGTCCTGATGAAAATGGAAAAACCCCTGTTGAAAATTGTATTCAGTGGGCCAAAGACAATCCAGACGAGTTCAACGAAATAATCGCAGAAGAGGAAAGCGAAACTCCAGTTCCATCAGTTCCAAAAACCTCCGATCTAGGACCGGTTTTGGACTTCAAGATTCCAGGATTGCCATCTATCCCTTGCTTGGGAATTGGTCTAGCAGTTATAGGAGGAGCATTAGGTGCAGGAATTGCACTTGCCACCGGCAAATCAGTTCTAGGAGGTGTTGCGATAGGAGCAGGAGCAGGTCTAGCAGCAGGTGTACTTGCAGGTGGATTGAGTGCCGCAAGTTCTATATCTCCAACGGTAGAAACCGTAACTCCACCAGAACCCGCTCCGCCTGATAACACTGCCGATGGTGGTTCTTTCTAAATAATGCTATGAGTTTAGCAGCCGTACATCGTCTTGGCGACTTATGCACAGGTCACGGTTGTTGGGGAGGAAGAGTGAATGTTGGAGCATCCCCTGATGTGTATGTGAATGGTTTGGGATGGCATCGCGTAGGAGATCCCTGGGCAACACATTGCTGTATAGCATGTCATGGAAGTGTGGCTCGTACTGGATCAGAAACTGTTTTTGTAAATGCCAAAGCAGCATGTAGGGTTACAGACGATGTAGCCTGTGGTTCAAAAATGATGACAGGAAGTACAACCGTGTTTTGTGGTTGAAACCACAGGAGTCTAGATGTGCTAAGTCAAATTTCTCTAGAAAACTGGATAAACATCGGCACCGGCTTAGGTGGTCTCGTTCTTGGTGCATTGACTGCATATGCCATAATCAAAAAGGGAATATCGGATCTCAAGAAAAAGGAAACACTAGAGGCCGATATCGGAAGAAACAACTTTCAAAAACATGCAATAGTTCATGATTACATTACCGCTCTCCGCATACTCACAGGAAGCGACAAAGTAGAAATAGGTCAATTTCATAATGGAGGTAAATTCCTAGATGGTTCTCCGATGAAGAAGTTTTCAATCACTCACGAATCGTGCGATAGAGGCGTAGCATTCACATTTTCTAGTATGCAGAATGTACTCACTACCATTTTCTACGATCTTATAGAGTTGATAAAAGAAGACGATCCTAGAGTTGTTTTGACTCAAACCATGCCAGAAAGTTCTTCCACTAGAACGCACAACCTGTCACGCAGTGTGGAGGCGTTCAGTGTTTTACCAATCAAAAAAGGTGAACTCTTTGTTGGTTACATTAGAGTTGAGTGGTCGAATCTTTCATCGATTCCATCAAACCATTCATTATTCTCCAAAGAATTCAAAGAGTACCGCTCGTTTATAGAACTTGAACTAATCAAGGACGGAGGATAACACATGAAATCTCTCTTCGCTGTTGATCTTAGTCTAAACTTCAATCCTCTGCCTGGATCAGGAGATATTGGTGTTCTCATCGATCAAGAAGCAGTGAAGAGAGCCGTTAGAAATTTGATTTTGCTCAAAAGAGGAGAGAAACCATTTCATCCTGAGATAGCGTCAGGTGTGGTTGATCTTCTATTTGAAAATCCGCTTCCTATTGTGGTAGCAACTCTCAAGAAAGATATTGAGCAGTTTCTTACAAAATACGAACCACGCGCCCGTAATATCGATGTCAATGTTGCTCGTATAACTACGGGTGACCTTTTTGTAACTATAAACTTTGCCGTTCAGAACCAACAGGTCACAATCTCAACTCCAGTACAGGTGCAGAGAACCAGATGACGAATAAATCAAACCTTCCAATCACGGCACTCGACTTTGATGCCATCAAGGATAACCTGAAGAGTTATCTTCGGGGACAAACATCCTTCAAAGACTATGATTTTGAAGGTTCTGGTATGAACATCATTCTAGATTTGCTTGCATATAATACCCACTATCAGGCATTTTATGCAAACATGGTAGCAAACGAGACCTTTTTGGATTCAGCGATTACTCGCTCATCCGTGGCATCAATTGCCAAACAACTTGGCTATATTCCTAGATCTGCGAAGGCCGCTAAAGTAACGGTAAACCTTAATTTCGGAAGTTCTAATACACGACTACTGAAAGATGTGACGGCAGGAGCGAAATTCATCGACAGAGGAGATATCTTTGTTACCACGATTGAAGGCGAGGCTTACATTTTCTTGCCACTAGAGGCATATAGACTCACCATAGAGAATGGCGAAGCCGTTGCAAGAAATGTTACGATTTATGAAGGAAGAATCAAGACTACCACCTATGTCTACAATGTCAATACAGAAAATCAAAGATTTACGATTCCTGTAACGAATGTTGACATCGACACTCTGCGAGTTTTTGTACAGAAGTCTCCTTCAGAGTCTACCGGGTTGATTGATACATGGGTCAGAGCAAATGATATCACGAATTTGGATTCTGAGTCCAAAGTTTTCTTTGTTCAGGAAACCACAGACGGCAAGTTTGAAATCTACTTTGGAGATGGGGTTATCGGAAAGACTCTTGATAATGGTAATATGATTACCATAGAGTACCTGATCACAACAGGTCCAGGTGGGAATGGTGCTTCTTCGTTTACCTACTCTGGAAATATCACAGAAGTATCTCCCGCAGTTGTGACAGTCAACGATCCTGATGGAAACGCCACAAAGTCTTTTGGTGGAAATGGTCCCGAAAGCGTTTCATCGATCAAGTACTACGCGCCACGAAACTACCAAGCGCAAGAAAGAGCCGTAACTGCTGAAGATTATGAAACTATTCTAGCGCGAGACTATTCCGATCAAGCAGACTCATTCTATGTTTGGGGAGGAGAGGAAAACGACCCTCCTGCATACGGAAAAGTCTACATTTCCATGAAGCCTAAAAATGGTACTAAACTATCAGATCAAGAAAAATTGTCAATAGAAAAAACCATAGTAGGGAATCGAAACCTTATTAGTGTTACTCCTACGGTAGTCAATCCTGACTATACCTACATCAATTTAGATTTGACTGTTTATTATGACCCAAGAAAGACAACATCAAGCCAAGGTCAACTGAACTCATTTATCAGAAGCAAAGTCCTTGAATTTGAAGACACCGAACTGCTTAGGTTTGGCAGAAACTTCAGGGTATCTAAACTAACAGGATATATCAACGATTCTTATACCGCGTTCAATTCCTCTACCGCGACATTTTCGCTTCAGAAGCGGGTTGAACCTTTGCTTGGTAGAACTCTCAATTATACCGTAAAATTTGACTCTCCTATCTTTCACCCAATAGACGGATATCCTGCTGTGTTTACGACTACAGCGTTTGGACACCAAGACTTGACAAGTAGTCTTGCGGTGAAGCCTACAGTAGCATGTTATATGGAGGATGATGGTTATGGGTCAGTTTACATCTACAAACTAGTTGGTAGAGATAAGGTCATAGTGAAGGATAATGCAGGTTCTATTAATTACCAATCGGGAACCATAAGCCTTACGAATTTTACACCTCTTACCGTTCTACCAACAGCATCGAACGAAATCAATTTCTCTGCCATAATAACTGCAAACGATATTGTGGCAAGAAGAAACCAAATATTGCTATTTGATAGAGACAAATTGACCATTACTCTTGTACCAGAAACCTTCAGAACAGACAGAAGAGAGACGGGGTCACCTTTTCCTCGCTAATCCATGAATGAACCTACAAAGATCTCTCCATTTGTTTCTAGCCAACTACCCGAATTCGTTCGCGTAGATCACCCATCTCTTGTTGCATTTTTGAATGCATACTATGAGTGGCTTGAGCAACACGAAAACGAAATACGATCTCCTATGGCACTCAAAGGGGTATCTGATGTAGACGAAAGTATGGATAGGTTTGTCGAACAGTTCAAAAAGCAGTATCTTTTGAACTTTCCTGAGCAATTAGCAATAAACCAAAACGGTTCGCCAGTAGATCCACGAAGACTCATAAAGAACATCAAAGCATTCTACAGAGCAAAAGGAACAGAGAAGGCTTATCGTTTTTTGTTCCGAATTCTTTACGACGCTGCTGTTGAGTTCTATTATCCAAAGAAGGACATACTTCGTCTATCTGATGGAAAATGGATACAGAAATCATCCATAAGAATGACAAACACTACGGGGTCCAATCTGTTCTCTTCACTAGGGAGTAGAGTTTATCAGAGAAATGCTAGTGGAAGTATTGTTGCTAGTGCGAGAGTTGAAAGTATCACATCTCTACAGATTGGATTTTTCGAAATCGCAGAGGTTTTCCTTTCAGGTATAAACGGAACCTTTTCTTACGATAAACCCGTTGAATTTTTCGACGGAGAGAAAACAATTCAAGAAACATCCGTACTGCCTGTTGTTGCTAATGTAAGCATAACCAACGGCGGCACTGGTTATAGAGTTGGCGACAGAGTTCTGTTTACTCAAGCAGAAGGAGATATCGGAGTCGGTGCATACGGCATAGTCTCTAAAGTCTCAACAACTGGCGCAGTTCTAAAAATAGACATACAAAATTTTGGCGTAAATTACAGAATTGCTCCCGCAGTATCGATAGTTTCTGCTAAGGGAACAGGATTTTCGGGAACTTCTTCCCCCACGGGTGTGTGTGCTTATGCAGGGTATTATGCCAATAATGACGGTCGCCTAAGCACCAACAAGGTAATAGAGGACAACCACTACTACCAAGAATTTTCTTATGTTTTGTCAAGCGAAATTACAATTGACAAGTACAGAGACTCTGTAAGAAAACTAATTCACCCCGCAGGTTTTGGTTTCTTTGGACAAGTATCTATTGGAAGATGTGCGAGGGGAGATCTCAGCAATCATACAGAAATTGCTCGTTATGAAGTTCCCGTCATTGGTCACTATGTCCCTTATACATTCAAGACATATGATGATCTATCAGAGTGGTTCAAAGATGATCAAGGAATTTCTGTTGGGTATGATTCGACGCAACACGATACTTTGATAATAGGAGCGGGAGGAAATCCTATTACAAACGAAACCGAACTAGATCCCATAATAGATGATCCTATTTGGATCATTTATCAACACCCAAATCGCAGAATCAAGGATCCGACAATCGCTCGTATATGGGAACACGACCGATCCGATTTTCTGTATGAGGGAGAGGGCGGAACCGTATTAGATGCAACAGGTAACTATGAAAAGGCATGGCACGAATGGACTCTAACAGGGCAACATAGATCTGCATGGGACAATGCATTCGTAAACGATTACACATATGCGACTCTTCGGTATGATAACATTTCAGAATTTAGAAAAATAACCGCAAGATCTTTCTTTGAAATGCCGGTTGGTGTTCCATTTGACTGTAGAGCCGAAAAGATAGAAGACCCTTCGGTTCCTCAATTGACTATCAAAGTAGGATCTCTAAATTTAGATCCAACCGCAGGGGCAACCCTCATATCTAACGGAACGATCAATTATACGGTTTCTATTGTAAACGATAGAAATTTGGCATTCTATAATGCAAGCACAATACGATTCTCTGTGCAAAAAGGTAGTGTTGCAGACGATTCGGTCACCCCTGTTTCTTTTCCGTTGTGTCAATTGACTGCACAGATTAGAGGATTCTCTTCTGGTCAGTATACAATCACTGCCTCTCTGTACGACCTCAACGGTAACATCATCAACAATTCAATATCAAATACCCTATCTTTTGGCTATGTCTACAACTCTGGTTCATCTGCTGCCGGTTAGTAAAAAGTCAATAAATAGACCAACGAGAGAAAACAAATGCCATTTTGCGACCCATTCAAGCAAAACCTCAAACGACACGCCGCCCTAGATTTTATCGGGGATTTTGCAGATTTGTCAGAAAACAGGTGGTTTCTTGGAGTGGGAAAACCCTCTCCGTGGACCGATGCTGATGGTGGTTCCGATACAACTCCTCCCGTTGCAGTAGATGCCGTAAAAACAGACACAAATTTTTGGAGAGGTTTGTTAGGGGCCAAGAGAATTGGCAAGGACGATATAAGTCTTGTGGTTCCTAGGTATGATTGGGTCGCAGGGACGGTTTACAGGTCATATAGAGATAATGAAGATTTATTTGACGATACAGTACCTGCTAACTTTTTTGTCCTCGTTGACGAAGAGCGTGTCTATAAGTGCATAGACAATTATTACAACGCAGTATCAATAATTCCTCCTACACACACAGATGCGTCTATCCGTACAATGTCTGACGGTTATCGATGGAAATTCATGTATCAGATACCCGAATCCAAGAGAAAGTTTCTCACCAAGACATATTCAACAGATAGCACAGATATAGCCACAATCACACGGCAGGGTTACATGCCGATTGAGTATGTGGACTATCTGAAACTAAACGACGAAAGAACTTTGCAATTTTCAGTTCAGCAAGCAGCCGTAGATGGAGAAATTTCGTTTACACTTTTCAATAATGAGTACAGAGGATTACTTGTAACAGATGACAAGTGTATCCTTTCGGGTGCCACTGTTGTTTTCGTTAGAGTCCACTCCGACAAAACTGATGTCTACATTTCTTCCTCTAGTATAAGATCCGCAGAAGGGTTTTATGAAGGAATGACATTATCAATTGATGGTGGAGTTCTTGCCGGATCAAGAAGAAGAATTGTTTCCTATCAGTACGATACAGAACAGAATGCAGGTGTTTTTACTCTAGATGGTGGATTCTCACAATATCAATATTCCGAAGAATCAGAATTTCAGGATTACGACCTAAATTCTACAGCATGCAGAATCGTACCAACAATTGCAATTGATGGGGATGGAAGACGAGGATCTACTCCCGCAAATCCCTACATCAATTCTGCCGATGTCAGTGTTCGATTCGGAGCGACTGCTCCTGGACTGTCATCCTGCGGCATAAATCAATTTTCAAACTATGTTTCCTCTTTTGAAATGGCTGATGGGGGTCAAGACTATACATTTGCTTCTTTTTCTGTCCTTGCAGGACTGACATTCCTTGATAACACCATTGGATTGAACATCAATAATATCGGAACTCCAATCATGTCTCCAAAGGGTGGACATGGATCAAATGCAACATTTGAGTTAGGTGCAGCAGCCGTAATGGTTGTGAAAGATTTTGCTCAGGGAGAAAATGGAAGACTGACTGTGGAGAATGACTACAGACAGATAGGGATAATCAAAAACCCCGAATTGTATAATACTCTTTATCGGATAGTCCTTGCCGAAAAGGGAGTTAGTGGATCGTTCGTAGCAGGATTTACCGCTAGTCAAGGGTTCACGGGAATAAATGGAGTCACAGGATTTGATCTTGCATCTGCAAATATAACAGAGTGGCTTCCGGGTTGGTCGGGTACAGGAAATTACGCATCATCTCAGGTCACCGTAAATAGCCTTACCGGAGGAGAATTTGGTCCATATGGAATGATGATTTCTTCCGCAGGTACAACTTTTGGGATTGTATCTGTTGAGGAAATTACAAAAGCAGGAGAAGAGGGAAGATTTATAAAGAGACTGGAGATAGTGTCAAATCCTTCGACTGTTTTCTCAGGAAATGAGTTCTATAGAGGACAATATGCTCAAGGAGTTGGCAATCAGGACTTCAACATTCCATCTTCCCACGCGATAGGAAGAATTCATTCTTACTCGCTTATTCCTGGAACAAACACAAGAGCATACCTTTTGGTTGAAGGTAATGATGACTTTAGAGTAGACGAGCGAGTTGTTCCTTGTGGTTATTATCTAACACCTCTTGGATCGGTAACAGGTTCTCCAAGAATTTCTGCCATAGACGAAACATATCAGGGAGGTGCGTCTCTTTATCGATCAACCATGAAAATGGTTTTGGATTCGGGAGGAGCCGCTTCTTTTGACGAAACCACATTCATGAATGATGCTATATTCCAAGCAGAAAACGCTACAGGCATAATTGTAGATTGGGTTCCTGGATCAGGAGGAGCAACTGGTAGTATTGTTCTTTCCTCTGTAAATGGTTCATTTGCAGTGGGACTCACTACAAACTACACCTACGAGGATGAATTATTTTCTGCAACAATTACAGGTGTTTCTTACTATCCTGACCTGAAATACCATTCGGGCGAGGTGTCCTACATACAGAATATCAAGCCAATTGAAAGAAACGACGAACAGAGAGAAGAGATCAAACTATTGATCACCTTCTAGGAGAGAGCGGATGTCCTACGATGCCAGCCTTTTCAATGTAGATCCTTATTATGATGACTTCAGCGAAGACAAGAAATTTCTTCGCATGATGTTCCGTCCGGGTTATGCAGTTCAAGCCCGTGAAGTCACTCAATTGCAAACAATTTTGCAAAATCAGATTGAAAGATTTGGTAATCATGTATTCGAAGATGGATCTATTGTAGTTGACGGCCAAGTCAACGAAAACTATGCCAAATTTGCCAGAATTTCTGCCATCAGTGCAGGATTGACAAATAGCGACCTTCTTGGTGTGGACTTTCTGTCAACAGACACCACCATGGGAAGAATCGTACATATCGAATCACCTATTTCTTCTACGATTGACCCATACAACATAGTCTTTTTTGAGTACACAAAAGGAGGATCTCCGATTGTCGGAGGTTCTGTTATAACCGGTACAGCAAATAATGGTGTGGCATTTGCGTTGACCATAACAGGATCTGGAAGCGTTCCTGCTGTCGGTGATGCTACCGTAGTTTCTGTAAACCAAGGTGTTCGGTTTATAGAGGGATTCTTCGTGATGAACGAGGAGCAGAAGATTGGCGCATGCTCTTTGTCGGGTCCGACAGGATCACAGATTAGAGTATTTGAAAGTCCAACCTGCCGTGTTGGATTTGATGTGCAAAAATCATTTGTGACCGCAGATGATGATGAAACACTCAATGATCCTGCATTCGGCTATTACAACTATGCTGCACCTGGATCTGATCGATTCAAGATCAATCTCACTCTGTCTCGATACAATTACGATCCATCAAATACCTCATCGACGGATAACTTTTCTCGACAAGGATTTGTTGAATTCCTCCGACTTATTGATGGGAACATCATAAAGAAGGAACTGTATCCTGAATATGCTGTTTTAGAGGAAACACTTGCTCGTAGAACATATGACGAATCAGGCAATTACACAGTTAGTCCGTTCGAACTTCATGTGGTTTCTGGTTCGCAACCCGACAGAATCAAGTATACTCTTGAACCAGGAAAAGCATATGTTTTTGGTTATGAGTTCGAAACTCAGTCAAATACATCACTAGAAACAGATCGCGCAAGAACCACTAGATTGCAATCAAATACATCGGTGGCATCCGGATTTGGTCCTTATCTAAAAACCACCCTAGCAGGTGGCGGAGGTACATCTCAGGGTGTAGGGTTGAATCTCAATGATGAGCCTGTTGTTTATCTCAGTGACTCCAAAACAACTTTTACGAATATTGGTACGGCTAGACTACGACATCTGAATTACAGCGCACCTATTTGGAACGCTTACTTATATGATTTCTCGTTCACTGGATCGTACAGTCTAACTTCTGTACAAGCGATTCACTTAGCAGGAGCCACATCAAACGGAAATCATCTGCTTGCTGTTACTGGCGGAACCGCATCTTTATATGGCGAACGCCAAAACATGATTTATCCCGTCCCTGTGGGTTCTGCGGTAAAAGAGTTTACCGATGCGGACTACGCGGTCCACAGAGCGTTCCCTAGCGTTTCGTTTAGTTCCACAGGTTTTGCTCAGGTGAACTTGGGAAGTTACATTACATTCAACTCAGGACAATCATACTTCCCAAACTACAGCAACGCATCATTCCCATCCGCAGATTTTACGATAATCGGATTGAGTGGACAAAGTTACACAGGAAATGTGTCTCGGGATACCAATACATCGATAATCAACATTTCAGTTACGGGTGCAACATCATTCACAGCAATGGTTGTTTCATCAGTCGAAATGGATTTTGATGCGAGTAATGGCTACATTCGCAGAACTAAGTCTTTGGTAGAAGAAACAATTCAAGTAACAGGAACGACCGCTCAGTTTATAGAAGACCCTGGTCTAACTTCTAGACAGTTTTTCTACTTGAATGGATTAGTAGATGTACTTTCTATTGTTGCTATAACAGGACAGTATGGTGGAACTACCGCAGATGTTTCCTCATATCTTACGCTTGATACAGGACAACGAGACGATCTATATGATTGGTCAAGAATGTACCTAAATGCAGGAGTAGCCGCAGGTAGCGTCACTGGTCCATTCGATGTTACATTGACTCGCTATGCTCACTCAGGTGACTTTGGTCCGTTCACGGTGGAATCATATCCAACCTATAACACAATTCCAACCTACACTAGCAAGACCACAGGCAGAAAATACAAACTGCATGATGTTCTAGATTTCCGTCCTACGAGAAATATCACGGGTATGAGCGGACACTGCCCACCAACAGCAACAATTGCAAACGACAACTCATTCGCATACACCCACTATCTGTCAAGAACAGACAAGGTTGTTGCTACAAGAAACAGATCATTTGAGGTTATATCAGGAGTTCCTGCGTTGAATCCTGTGATGCCTCCCGATGATCCCAACAAGATGACCATGTATGCGGTTACATTGAATCCTTATACATTTACTCCTGATGATTCTTCTGTGAGATTCGTTGAAAACAAACGATATACCATGAGAGACATAGGAGACATTGAGCGAAGAGTAGAGAGTGTTGAAAAGTTTGCTACACTTACTATTCTAGAACAAGAAGCAAGAAATGTTTCCATAAAAGACGAAAACGATCTAGAAATACCAAAGAAGGGCATTTTAGTCGATCAGTTCAATGGACACTCAATCGCTGATGTTCAAGACAACAAGTATGCAGCAAGTATTGATTTTGTCAAGGGAGAACTGAGACCATCATTCTCAAATACGGTTCTTTCACTTGAGGTTAATGGAACACCAGTAGGTGTCACCGCTACAACTGACGGAATCGTCATGTTGTCTCCTTCTTCATATAGTGCAGAAATAATCCAACCACTTACAACAACCACGGCAATTGTCAACCCATCAGGAATAATTTCCCACATGGGTACTCTAAAACTCACTCCATCTGTTGATAATTGGTACGACGAAACCAATTCTCCTACTGTGCGCGTGAATGTACAAGGAGAAAATGACGCATGGGCATTGATGACAGATCCGTTTGGTACTGAATGGCGTGATTGGGAAACTAATTGGTACGGAACAAGTGTTTCTGATAATTCCATCAAACTTACAAACACAGAGGAAAACCGTTCCATTTTCATAACCCCTACAGGTATTGATTTTGGAACAATAAGGGCGGGTTCCTCTCCTGAACAAATTAGTAGAACATTCGGTGACCTTCGTGTGAAGAACGACATCGTTCCTTACATGCAAGCAACCACTATCACTATTGATGCGAAAGGTCTAAAGCCAAACACACAAGTGGATGTTTACTTTGATGGAATTAGCACATCAAGTGAATCATATCTGAAGAGATCTTCTGATAACGCTTTGGTTGATATTGCGGATATAACCACAAACTCAAAGGGAGAACTTACAGGTTTGTACATCGACATACCTGCGGGTGTGTTCCTAACAGGCAAGAAGACCGTTAGAATTTCTGATTCTGCTAGTGTTACAAATGCAACCACTGCTGCCGATCAAATCTTTGTGGCTCTTGGTTCGTTTGGATCACAAGAAGATGCAATTTTGTCTACAAGAATTCCAACAACCGTGAGAGAAAGCGTTAGATCAGAAAAGGTTGTGTCTAATCCTTTCTTCCGAAAGATTCAAAGATCAGAGCAAGTTCGTCGTATTGGATCCTCTGATCCTATGGCTCAGACATTCTATGTCGATCCCGAAAAATATCCATCAGGAATGTTTGTTGCCAAAGTGTCGGTATTCATCAATGCCGATGATGAGACAAATCAAGAAATTCCTATCACAGTTCAACTTAGACCAACGATCAATTCATATCCTCATCTGTCAAAGGTTCTACCTTTTGCATCTGCTACAAAGTATGTTTCTGATGTAACGGACGGAACAGCAACAGAGTTCACTTTCACAACTCCTGTGTATCTACTTCCAGGCCAAGAATACGCCTTGTGTGTTCTGACCAATAGTCAGAACATTACTGTAGATACAGCCGTGATGGGCGACCCTCTAACGGGAGAAACTGGTTCTAATCCTCTTAGAGCGACTAAGCAACCTTACATTCGCAAATTCTTCCGTTCGCAGAGTGGAGGAACACTCACTAGCACAGAAAAGGAATCACTAAGATTCCACATGCACTCCTGTGTTTTCCCTGTGGGTGTTTCCTATGCAACTCTTAGAACAAAGACAACAAGCGAATATGGGACAAGTGTTTCGGTACATTCTTACTACCTACACGCCTCATATCTCTCGCCATCGTCAACGACAATAGGATTCAAGGAAAACGGAATACTATCCACAGCAAATTATGTTGATGTGACTCCTGATTTGACTATTGATTTGACCACGGCTAGAGGTCCATTCAATCCTGTTACCACAAACATTTCGAATAATCAGGTAAGCATGTCAACCACGAATCGATTTGTTACACCTGTTTTCGATTTGACTCGCTCTGCCACACTTTTGGTTCAGAACATTGTCAATAACAACACAAGCACTATAAACGGGGAAGCACTTCCGACGAATGATACTATCTCCACGGCAAACAAAGCATCTGCAAGGTACATCACGAAGAGAGTTTTCCTTGAGTCTGGTATGGAAGCGACCAACCTAAAGGTCATTCTCTCTCTCTGTAACTTCAAGCCATCAGGGTCGAGCAATACTGTTGAAGTATATGCGAGACTTCTGCCAAAGAACGCAGACACATCGTTCGATAACTTGCCTTATACAAAACTTACAGAAGAAACGACTATACCTTCTTCTACCAATTCAAATGACTTCAATGATATTGCCTTCTCTTTCCCAACCGATAGAGATGACTTCAGAGCATTTGCAGTCAAGATCGTGATGCTTTCCTCTAACTCAGCCTATGTTTCGCGCATCAAGAACATGAGGATCATCGCCACATGAACCAAAACGACATGGTCAGAGATCCTACATCTAAGGCTTTGCTGTCTACAGATAGAAGAGCAGTAGAGGAATATCGAAAGCGTAGAGCCAACGCTAAAGTTCTGTCTGAATCTCTAAATAGCCTGAAGGCCGAAGTCACAGAACTTAGGTCTATCTTGCAGAAACTGATAGAGGAGCGTAGTAGCAAATGAGTATCACCGGCAATCTTATCGACATTCAAGGAATCGAACTCTCGGACACATTCAACACATGGTTTGTCCGCACGAACGATATTATTGATGCTCTAAATCCTCTTCAGATTTACACGGTTTATGCAGGACCTACAGGATCAGGTCTCTCTATCACTGGTGGAGGAAATAGTTCAGGTGTTGCGTATTTTACTATCAACACTGGTCCTGGATTAGCAGTTGGTCCTGGCGAGAGTGGAGTATACGGCAACAAACTCATCGTAGACTTCAAATCTTTCACAGATAACGGACTAACCCTAGGAACAAATCCTGATCCCGCAGACGAATATATCGTAAATGATACATCAGATACGACTCTTGGCTCTCAGGGAACTCCAAAGAAAATCAGAGCAAGTAAAATCCTATCGAATACCATCGATATGGATGGCAATCTTCAAATAAATGCAAATACTGTTTCGTTTTCAAATGATGTAAGTATTGCAGGTGACCTGATTGTTGCAGGTAACAACACATTTATCGCAAGCAACGACCTTCGTATCGAAGACCGGCAAATCGAACTTGCGTATCAAATCGCAGGGTACGCAGGCATCACAGGTGTTACATCGGGTGTGTATACCGCACTATCGTCAGTAGGTATAGGATATACCTCATATTATGCAGATGCAGGCGGAACTGCTGACCTAGAAAATGCTACGGTTATCGGCTATACCAAGAGTTTTACAGGTCCAGTTGCGGGTCCAACCGCAATGGTAAAAATCGGATCTGTTTTTGTGAGAGGAACTCCTGCTGATTTCCAAATCGGCGGATTCTTCAAATTTGATGTCTCAGGTATATCTGGCGCAACATTCGGTGTAGTTGCTATCCACGGAACGGGTCCATTTGATGTACCCTGCCCCGAAAATGACTTCTTATGTGATGCGTATTTGAATGAGTCAGGTATTGTTGTAAAAGCAGATTCTGGCGCTGGATGCGGTGATGGGGATAAGTCCCTCCTTTGGTATACCGACGATAACGCATGGAGAGCAAACACCAATCTAGGTGTCAACTCAGACAAGTCTATAGTGTCTAGTAGATTTGTTTCGGGAGATCTTTATGCAGGCAGAGAGGGAATATTCGAATTCCGTGCCGATACTGCTCCTACCAAGATACTGTTCACACAACTAGACTTTACAGGTTCGTGGGAAATTGCAAAATCTCAAGAAATTTCCAATCCAAATAATGCAACTCTTGTTTTCTCTTTCACAGGCGGAACAGGATCAACCGTAAGCGGAACTAAATTTACCATCACTCCTGGTCCGTCAGGTCAAACCTTTACAGGTGTACCGACAACCTCTTTTGCCAAGAGTTTCAACTCAGACATGCTTGATGGCGCTCATGGTTATACGGGTGCTACTGCTTACGGTATTCCAATTGCAGATTCAAATGGAGAAATTGATCCTAATTGGATCAGCACTCCTAGACTGATCAAGAAATTTACGCAAGCAAGTCACGGGTTTAGCATTGGAACCGTTGTCCGTTACGATGTTGGCACAAACACATACCAAAAGGCATATTGTGATTATGCAGAAACCGCAGAAACTATAGGTGTCGTTCAGAGAGTCAGCGGTAACGATTTCTGGGTAGTGATGAATGGCTACATCAATGGATTGTCTTTAGGAACAACAGGGACCGTCTATTTCCTAGCCAAACAGGGCGCATCTGGTGGTCTGATTACAAACCCTCTTGCTCTCGACAGCGGAGATGTGCGAAAGTCAATTCTATACTCGCTTTCGACAAGTGACGCGATTGTTTTAGGACATCCAGGTCTCCAACTAACTGATCCTACAGATACATTATACCTGAATAATTTGGTTCCTGTTGGTTCGCTCTATCCATATGCAGGACAGCCTGATATCGAAGGATTGTCTTCGCAGGGCTGGCAACTTTGTGATGGTAGAAAACTACAGGCAAAGAATTTCCCTGAACTTCACAGTTCGATTGGTCAGAAATACTTTGCTGACGGCAAAGTCATCTCCTCAAACGGTCAGCAAGTCAAGATTGCATTCAGTGGAGGAAATACTCTAGGATTTGTTGGAGGAGCCGCAGGAGAAACTGTTACGATAACCCGAAGCGGTACAGGACCATTTGCAGGTCTAAAACTAGAATCAGTCGCTGCGGGTGCAACCACTCTATCCGTGATCTCGCTAACGGCAGGTTCGGGAGACAACGAAGTTCCATCTGGTGCATCAGTTCGACTCTACGGACAAAATATAGGGTTAGAAACCGTATTCCTGATTCCCGACATGCGTCGGCGTGTTCCTATGGGAGTAAGTCTTGGCGAGGGTGTTGGATTAACTGCTGATCTCTTGTTCGAACGCGGAGATGTTGGTGGTTTGGGAATTACTGCTAACACAGGATACACCGGAAACTTCTTTACAACAGTCCATTACCTGATCCGTTCTAAAAACAGCCATGATGCGGTAATAATCACTGGACACAATCATGATTTCCGTTATATCAGATTTGATGCCACTCATGATACAGGCAATGGATCACCAAATAGTCTAACAGACGCAAACAGAGCGCAATTTAGATCAAATGCTAAAGTTCTTCGTAATGACGGCAATGATGTCATTAATGGAAATTTTGGAGTGACCGGAAATTTGGTTGTTACTGGTCATAGTGTTCTAGTTGGCGGAATATCTGGTGGTCTAACAATCACTGGTGGATTGACAACTTTTGGAAGATCGACATTCAATGCAAGAGTGATGATTACAGGTCCAACCTCTTCTGCTCTCACCATAATAAATGGTGCAACAGGGGTAAAACCCATAAGTCAATATGTTCCTACTATTGGTGGAGGACTGACATCTTTATTTACGGATCCCGCTTTGCAAATAATTGGCGGAAATCTACAAACTTCTTCTTTGAATCTGATAAATGTTCAGAGTTCCGGATCGGTGAATCAGGTCAGTAGTACGATCAACTTCTTTGGAATACCTACAGGATATACAGAGCCTAGATTTGGATCAGGAATTGGGTTTGCAATAAGAAGCATAGGACAAGACGAATGGTCTCAGGATCTAACCAACCATGTAGAATACAGAGTTGGCTTCAACCTAGGTCTGGGTTATTCTGCCGCTGTAGAAACTGGACTGCTTCTTACCAGGAGAACGGGCGATCCCATACACACAGATGGAATTCGTATGAAAATTACAGGATTAAGATATGTAAATGACACTTATTCTTCTACTGATTCAACTTGGAGAAACTTACAAATAAATCCGGCTACTGGAGAAATAAGAATTGCTACACCACCTACACCATAAACAAGGTAAAGAGGACATAGACAAATGGCAGTAAGTATCAATTACGATATGGATCAAGGAGCCAACTTTGTGTTTGGTCTAACCGCCCTTAGTGGTGGATCTCCTATGAACATTT
>Ga0078894_10000053_pt1 | contig 64693 bp, 73 predicted proteins | sample LauGreSu1BDMLBSD_2_FD_67506 | JGI IMG/M metagenome (GOLD analysis project Ga0078894, IMG submission 67506) | Freshwater lake microbial communities from Lake Michigan, USA - Su13.BD.MLB.SD (version 4) (version 4) | ecosystem: Environmental > Aquatic > Freshwater > Lake | place: Lake Michigan...
CGATGCAACAGTAATCGGTAAAGTAGCACGTACAGTTCGAATGAGAGCTGACACTACAGAGATTGATCGTATCGGCGTCGGTGAGAAGCTTATGAAGCTTGCAGCTGAAGCAGAGAACACAGGCACAAATGCTGCCGTACAGTTCTCAAAGATTTCTCTCACAACAAAGAAGCTTCGCCTAGATTGGGAGCTTTCAACTGAGTCTCTAGAAGACAATATTGAAGGTGCTGATCTCGAAGATCACATTGCAAGACTTATGGCAACACAGGCTGGTAACGACCTTGAGGACGTAGTCCTTAACGGTAACACAGCTCTAACTGGAGATGCACTTTATAAGTCATTCGACGGTGTTGTTAAGATTGCAAAGGCAAATGGCCATGTAGTAGCAGGAGCGGGCGCAGCAATTTCCCGTGATATCTTCAACAAGGCACTTAAGGCAATGCCACGTAAGTACAAGCAGCGTCGTCCAGACCTACGCTTCCTTGCTGGCTCAAACTTAATTCAAGACTACTTATACTCAACATCACAGAACATCCAGAATGTTAACCCACAAGATATTGCTTCAAGCATTATCCGTGGTGACCAGGGTGGTCTAGGTGGTCCAGCAGGTTTCGTAGCACCATTCGCATTTGGTATTCCAATTGTTGAAGTTCCGCTACTTAAAGAAACTCAGACTGGCTCATATGCAACACCAACAGGAGAGCACGGAGACGTCCACTTGACATTCCCAAATAACGTTGTTATTGGTATCAAGCGCGATGTAACTGTTTACCGCTTCTTCTGGCCAAAGAAGGACTCAATCGAATATACAATGTATACTCGCGTTGGAACCCAAATTGAGCAGGCAGATGCATGGGTTGTAGTTAAAGACGTTAAGGTTGCTTCTTAATTAAATAAGAATTAACTACCGAAAGGCCCCCAATTAATTTTGGGGGCTTTTCATTTTAATTTTATAGTGCTATAATTTATATACTTACCAAAGGAGTAAATATGTCATTTGACACACTTAAGGTCAAAGATCTAAAGACGCTAGCAGCAAACTTTGCAGTTGACGTCGATGGACTAAAAAATAAAGCTGATGTAATTGCAGCTCTAACAGAAGAAGGGGTTACCTGGGCAGTCTACCAAGGAACACTAAAAAACATAGAGAATTCAAAAGAAGACGCAGATGAAATTCTTCCTAGACTAGATCCAAATCAGAAGCTTGATGAAGATATGATTCTAGTAAAGATGGATCGACCAAATGCTAGATATGATGCCCTAGGATTTACATTTACAAGAGATCATCCTTTTGTAGCAATGAAACCAGATGTGGCTCAAGAAATTTTTGATAAGGAGGAAGGGTTTAGATTAGCTACGCCTAGAGAAGTACAGGAGTACTATAACTAAGCCTAACAAATGGCAGAGATATATAAGTATAGTAATACAGCAGTATCAAATAAGTTATATGTAAATGGAGAAGCAATTGAGCCAGACGGCGCAGTCACGGTAAACGTATTTGATATAACTAAAGATCCTCTTGTGTCTCCACGAATTGATCCAACACAATCTTTAACATTGCAAACTGCTCTACCTTCCGAGGTAGATACTGGGGTTTACAGTTTTTATTTGCCATTGGGTTATACATCAAGAGATAGAAAATTCCGTTTAGTATGGAACTATGCTTATAAATCAGTCATGCATCAGCACGTAACTTACCTAGATGTAGTTACACCATACGTTTCTATACAAGAAGCAATAGAAGATTTAGGATTTGGTTCTGATGCAAATGATCCAAATTATAAAACATATCATGAAATAAGGATGGCAGAAAAATATGCCAGAAAAATGGTAGAGTTTTACACTGGGCAAAAGTTCTTTTTGTTTGACGATACATTTACAGTAATGGGAAATGATTCAGACACGCTGCCATTGCCTAGGAAAATTCATACACTTTTTACTTTAGAGCAAAATGACCAGATGCTAGTAGATAAGTTAAACGACGTATCTTATGTTGGATACGATATTGAGCCTACTACAAGTGGTTTTGGAATTAGAGTAAATGTGGTTAATTTTGTAGATAACGATGTTTATATTGCAAATGGAATGGTTCCTCCGTCTATACATGACTCAAGCCCAAATATTTTTAGAAGGAATAAGCATTATGATATCTATGCAAGATTTGGATGGGAATATGTTCCAGATGAAGTAGAGCAGGCAACCATTGAAATAATGCGTACCTATTTTGCTAAAGATAGGGCATGGAAAGATAGATATATAAATAAAATTTCTACAACAGACTGGAATTTCCAATACGGTTCAGACGCATTTACTGGAACAGGATCTGCATACGCAGATAAGCTTCTTCTAGACTATGTGGTCACACAAATGGTAGTGGTGTAATGCTAGACGTAGTTGATGGATTGATGTCTATGAAGATGGACATATATGCTCAAAGTGAACAACAGGATCCAGACACTGGTGCAATCGTAAGAGAGTTTTCTTACATAAAAACAATAGACTGCTATGCCAGAGGAATAATTACAGAAAGCCGAAATAGAAGTAATGACAATCAAAGCTTTTCAAATAAGTATTCTAATAACCAATACATAGAAGCTAGAACATCAGAAAGGCTAACGCCAAGAGATAAGATAAAAAACATTAGGGACGCCAGTGGTAAACCAATATGGTATGAGCTTAACTATCCAAGTGACACCCCAACAGTGTTTGACGTTGTAGGAACAACACCCATATCAGATCCTTTTGGAAATGTACTAGGGTACAACTCATCATTACAAAGAGCGGAGAACCAGCAAATTGGCATCTGAAATTTTAGCAATTAGAGCAGCAAGCGGCTTAGTTAATTTAATGTCTAAGAAGCCAGTAAGTGGTGCAATAAAAGACAGTACAGTCGCACAAATATCTGCAGCTCTTTTTTATAAAACAAATGTAATGGCAAAGCTTGCGTCAAACCCGCAGTTTCAATCAGCATTTAGGAATATTATATTTGATCAGCTTCAGGTTGATTTTGGAGATTACATTGATGCAAAAGCCAGATCGGGCCCCAAATCTTTTCACCATGTATATGAATGGGGAAGGATTGGAGATGACGAAGCTCGATTATTTAAATTAAATAAGTTGCCAGCAGATGGACTATCTTTAAAAGTTAATTATGAATTAATAGACTCTCAGTCGTTTGTTCCATCTGAGAATTCTAATAATAAACATGTATTTATTAAAAAAGCAGAAGTTATGGAAGAGGGAAAGCCTGTAGTCATTGCGCCACGATTTTCTGAAAGACTAGTATTTGATGTAAGTGGATATACTGTATTCATGCCAAAGGGGCAACCTGTTACTGTAAGAAAGCCAGGCGGGGCTGGAACTAAAAACTCTTTCTTTTCTGCATATAAGTATTTTTTTACTGGTCAACTTGTCAGTATGTCTATTAAAAAATCTGGATTCCAAAGACTTTTTAATTCATCTTTATCTAGAGCACTTGGAGTGCCAGTTCAAATTAAAACAGTTAAATATAGTTTTTCTGCCAACCAGCTAGCAAACGAGGCAGATGTTGCAATATCATCATCTTTTGCGAGGTTGGCAAATGGCTAATTATAAACTAGATGCAATGTTTGAAATAAGAAAGTTTTTGTGGGGTAGGCTAACTGCTCTTAATATATTTGATCAAGAAGATTACTATTCGGATAATCTTAGAGAGTCTCTTATCCCAATAGTTCCAGTTCAACAGCAGCCAGAAATGAATCAATTTTTAAGTGGGAAAAAACATATAGTTTATGACAAGGTCGGGATGTCATATGAGAATAACTGGATGATATGTTGCGAGCAGATACTGTTAACTATATATTCACCAGATCTTTTAGATATTGTCGAGATAAGAAACTTCCTGACTGATGAGTTTAGAAGAATGGACGAGTCGGCTAGAGATATGAACAGGTGGGCTGGCCTATCAGATAAATTTAAGTTCCATAGTATTCATATAGCCGATATATCTTCTACAGCTCCATCAGAAGAAATACAGGGATTCTTTGCAGCAGATGTAATATTGGAAGCAAAATACTCCAGAATAACCAATGGCCAAGGCAGATTTGCCTAACTTGCCTTTTATAAAATAGTAGAGTAAAATTAGAACAGAGGAAAGGGCCTAGCCAGCCAATATATATATATTAATTTCATATGAAATCAGGAGGAAATACAATGGCACAATCACAAGGAGACGCCCGCAATATTCTCGTAGGCGCATCACCGCTATTTTTATCAGTAGAAGATTCAACATCAGCTGGTTATGATTCAAGCATGGAAGCAGGCGTACTAAACGCATTTGTTGCAAACAAGAATCAGTATGTACCAGCTTTTGAATCAGGAAAGTCTTACACAACAACACTAAACAGTGTTTTGACTGAAAAAGCAGCAACACAAACAACAGCACCAGCAGAAGCAAAGGGTGGAGCTTACAGAAACGTAGGATTTACAAATAACGGTCTTCAGATCAGCTACCAGCCAACATTTGACTCAGTAACTGTTGACCAGTTGCTAGATACAGCTAAGTTGTTTAAGTCTGCAATGCAGGTTCAAATTTCAACAGAAATGTCAGAAGGTACTCTAGAGAACATTCTTGCAGTATTCGGACAGAAGTCATCAACACTTACATCAGCAGGAACAGGTGCAACAGCAGTTGACACACTAGGTTTGGAAGCAGGTGCACTTGGTGCAGCTCCAACAGAGCGTCAGCTAATTGCAGTTGGACAGGCTCCAACTTCAGAGGCATCAGAAACTGAGCGTGTATATTATGCACGTCGTGTTCTTTCTGTTGAGCAGTCACAGTTCTCTTTGGCTCGTACAGCAGCAACAACATTCCCAGTAACATTCCGTCTGCTACCAGACGTAAATGCTGTTGGTTCAGAATACGGTAAGATTATTGACCGTGTTATAACACTTTAATTATTAATATAATTAATATCAAAGCCCCCAAGAAATTGGGGGCTTTGGTGTTGTATCCGTATAATGGTTATGCTATAATAATTTAGACGATCCTTAAGGAGGATAAAATGGCAACAACAGTATATGACGTAGAAGAGATTGAACTACAAAGCGGGGCTAAAGTAAAGCTCAAGCCATTATCAATCAAGCAACTACGCAAGTTTATGGAAGTAATTAAGAAAGTGCAAGATGCAGAAGACGAGACTGCAACACTTGGAATTTTAGTTGAAGCATGCGGAGTAGCATTAGAAGTTCAACTACCAGATCTTGTTAAGGATATAGACAAGCTTGAAGAAGCATTAGACGTTCCAACAATCAATCGCATTCTTGAAGTTTGCGGAGGAATTAAGATGGACGACCCAAACCTAATAGCGGCAGCGGTACTGGCTGGTCAGAACTAGATTTAGCCGCTTTAGAGGGTCAAGTTTTTCTTCTAGGACACTGGAAGAATTACGAAGAACTAGAAGAAAATTTATCGATGCCAGAGTTAGTTCAAACAATAACAGCGATAAATGAAAAAGAGCATAACCAGAGAAGATTTGCAGCATCACTAAAAGGAATACAATTAGATGATGCTGTAGAAGAAAAAGAAAAAGGTTCTACCTTTGAAGACATCCAAAGAAGAGCCCTTGGAATACATACATCAGCAGATGATGTTGTTAGTTTACAAGGACCCTTTGCAGCACAAGCTGGATTTGGAATCGGAGCAGGGTTAGGATACTCTAGGAGTGATTAGTGGCTGACGAACAAATTGTAACGAGTATAGTCGCCAAAGCCGACTTGTCTAGCCTTGTGTCTGAAGTACACAGGGCTAGTTCCAGTCTCCAACAATTACAAAGAGAGCTTCTTTCTTCAAACAGAGCAATAGCTTCTTCAACAAAGTTAGCAAACAACTTATTTAGAGATACATTAACAGGTAGCGGGCAGTTCTCTAGTCACTTTGTAAACCTTAATTCAGATGTAGACAAGTTTGGTAAAAACTTAGATGCTGGAAGATTAAAGCTTAAGAACTACTTCTCAACATTTAGAGAACATGCCACTACCCAAAAGGGTATGATTAGGGAACTTGCTAAAGAGCAAGTAATGCTTCAAAATTCAGTACTACAGCCGTTGGGAAGAAATGCCCAGGGGCTAATGCAGTATAACGTAATGATTCCAAGAGGTCTTGATGCTGTAAAGAATAGTGCACAGCTAGCTAGAATGGAAATGCAGATTATGAATCGTGCATTGTCAGAAGGAGCTGGATCTTTAATTAACTGGGGTAAAAATACTCAGTGGGCTGGTAGACAGCTTACAGTAGGATTAACTGTCCCTCTTACAATGTTCGGTGCTGCAGCAGGAAAAGCTTTTAGAGAAGCAGATCAAGAGCTTGTAAGACTAACAAAGGTTTATGGTGGATTAGCTTCAACTTCAGCAGCAGATTTAAAAGCAATTAGAGAAGAAGTTGTTCAGACAGCAAAGTCTTTATCTCAAACTATGGGAGCTTCTTTTAAAGACACAATTGCTTTAGGTGCTGATATTGCTGCAACTGGAAAAATGGGTAACGATCTTTTAGGTTCTATAGAAGAAACAACAAGACTAGCAATACTTGGTGAAGTAGATAGACAAGATGCTATGAAAGCAACTCTTTCAATTCAAACAGCATTTAAGCAAAATACAGAAGAGCTTACGGCATCAATTAACTTTCTTAACGCAGTTGAAAACCAAACATCTACAACACTTAATGATTTAGTAGAAGCAATTCCAAAAGCTGGTCCAGTTGTACAGCAGCTTGGCGGCAGCATTGAAGACTTAGCCCTTTATATGACTGCAATGAGAGAGGGTGGAATTAATGCTTCAGAAGGCGCAAACGCATTAAAGTCAGGTTTAGCTTCTTTAATTAATCCAACAAAACAAACAATCGGAATGATGTCAGATTTTGGTATAGATGTAATGGGAATGGTTGCAAAAAATACTGGAGACACAACTGGGTTATTAATGGATTTGCAATTTGCTCTAGATAAACTGGATCCTTTAAGTAAGGCTAGAGCAATGGAGCAGATGTTTGGAAAGTTCCAGTTTGCAAGAATGAGCGCACTTTTAAATAACCTAGGTAAAGAGGGAAGCCAGACTTTACAGGTTATGGAATTAATGAAAGCAAGCACTTCAGATTTAGCAGGAATTGCTGAGCGAGAATTAGGAATGATAACAGAGTCAGCTTCTGGAAAATACAGAAGAGCAATGGAATCGCTAAAAGCATCTCTTGCAGATATTGGAGAAGACTTTCTTCCAGTTGCAACAAAGCTTATAAATGCCGCATCAAAGATACTAGACTTCTTTAGTAATTTACCAGCACCAATTAAAAAAGCAGTAACATTTATGGCAGGATTTACTGCATTAGTTGGACCACTTATTATGTTAACGGGTGTGCTTGCTAACTTCTTTGGATATATAACAAAAGGAATTGTACAGCTTAGAGCATTTTTCATGAAAGCAAGCGGATGGAAAATGCTTACTCCAGAAATTATTGCCGCACAAAAAGCAGCAGAGATGGTCGAGAATGCATTTTATTCAGATGCAGCTGCGGCTCAGGTTCTTCACAATGCATTACAAAAACTTGTTTTAGATTATCAAAACCTTCAAGCTGCATCAATGAAGGGTGCAGTTCCAGTAAATCCAGGAGTAAGCACAGTTGGTGGATCCACAATAGTTACTGCTGGAAGAAGAATTGTAGATGCTTCTGATCCTTATGTGGGAGATCCTAATACAAGGGCAATGTCACACATTAATCCTAGAGACCCAAATAATCCTGCAACAATATTTGGAGGGGTCCCAGGAGCAGTTCCAGTAAACAGAGGAATAGCAAGAACTCCTCAAATGTACATGCATGATAGACTTCCAAACGTTGAGGGTCTAACAAGTGTTAAGGGAATATCAACTGGAATTGTTCCAGGAGAGGCAGCAAAATTCCATGCATTAATGGCAACACTTGGAATGCAGACAGAGCAAGAAGTAGCATCATTAAAGAAAACAATTGCTATGGGTGGAACAGTAAGCAGAGAACTTCTGGATACATTCGATGATATTCTTCCAATAACTCAAAGATTTGCCGACAGCGCAGCAACACAAGCAGCAGCAATAGTTCAACAATTAAGAAATTCAGAAATAACAGTTGAGCAAGCAAAGGCAAGAATACTTGCACTAAACGCACAAATAGAAGCAGACATGGGTGCTGCAGTAACTGCATACGCTGCATCACGAGGAAGAACAATTGATTTAACAAGAGCTCCAATGATGGGCCAGCCAGTCGTTGATGCAAATGGACAGTTTACGCTAAGAGATTTATATAAGAAAAAAGCAAATGCTTCTGTAATGGAAGAGTTTGGAAGACTTCGAGGCATAAGAACATTTGGAGCTCCTTACAGTATTCAAACTACTAGAATGCCTAGATTTAATGATGGTGGAGGCATCGAGTCTTTTGGCCCAGGCAAGACTATGGTTTCTGGACCATCTTCAATTAATTATGATGACAGACTTGGCAGTGTTCCAGTTGGCGGGTATGTATTAAATCAGCAAGCCGCAATGGATCCAGCTAATGCTGCATTAGTAGCTATGGCACCAAGTACTTATTTAAATAACGGTGGAAATATTACTGCAGCTCTTACTCCACGGGAAGTAGTATTCGGACCTCAAATTCAAAGAATGCCTGAGCTATATGCAGCAGTAGATGCAGCAAACAATGGTTATAATTTTGGCGGGCAGATCATGGATGGAGTTACTGGCTATGGAAAGAAAACTGCAAGAACTCCAAATGTAGAAGATAAAGCTTATTACAAGAAGCAGTTAAAAGAATATTTAAGATTTATTAATAACCCAAGATATGAAGACGACATCAGAGTAAGAATGATTATGCTTGATGCTGCAGAGCTAGCACATACAGCAGGTATACCAGTAGACAAGGCTATAAAAATTGCTTCGAGTAATTTTGATTTAGCAAAGAGTGCATCTGGTGGATCAATTGAAAAGTTTATTGAACAAAGAATTAAGCAGGTCAAGGGCCTAGAGAGAAGATATCCATCATTAAAACATCCAGATTCTTCATCTACAAGAACTCCTAATAGCAAGGCTTTAAACTACAAGCTAAATGATGTTAGATCGGCAATGCTTAGGAGCCCAAGATTTAAAAATGTTTTTGATTTAATTGATGGAATATCTCCAACCACAATAAAGAACCCTGGCGGAATGCCTTTGCTAGAAGGACTTCATGTTAGAGGCCACGTACTTAGACACGGACAGGTAGGATACGCAACCAGAGGTCATATGGGAGTTGCAGCAGTACTTCCTCATGGAATTAATAGTTTAATGTCACGACTTCAGGGGATAGGAATTTCTCCAGATGTACTAAGTTTAACAGGCCCAGATGCAAGAAAGAATTTTGAAATAGCGCTAAAGTCTGTCGGAATGCACAGAATGACAAGCGTAGACGACATTGCAACAGCGCTAGAAGACAATAATTTATTTAAGAGCAAATCAGAAATTCAATCAGGAAGAGCAATTAGAGCAACCTCAAAACAAAGAAATGATTTGCAAATGTTCCTAGAGGCAGTAATGTCTAGGAAAAAATGGGTTATGATCCCTAGAGGAAGACCTCCTATTATGACTCCAGTTCTTGCAAAATTAAATAAGGGTGGAATGATCCCAGGCGGAAGTATATCTAGGGGTAGAAGTTCTTATGGCAACCCAATGCCTTTATTGGCACCAGAGAAGATGCTTAAAATTTTAACAACAGCAAAGCAATTAAGCTCAAGAGAAGCACTAGGCTCATTTGCCGATACACCAATAACTCAGTACGGACATAGAATTGCTGGCAGCTCTGGCATGAGCTACCCGATACCTGGTGTATCTGGTGTATACAGAGACGCTAAAGGTAAACTAGTTTTTGTTAAAGGCGTCTCACATGAAGCAGTTGCAATTCATGAGCCAATAGGGGCGGACATTGTTAGAAAGGGGTTTAAGATAAATACCCCAGTAATGGGAGCTAGAACAGTATCTAATCCTTTAGACCCAACAAAAAATAGTAAACTTCTTGCTCTAGAATCAGACTACGACCCACGCTTTGTAAAAACTAATGTGCCATGGGATGAAGGTACAGTAATTAGACAGCTTGCCGCTTCTCTTCTTATGAATAATAAAGATTTGTCTAGGTCAAATGTATTTGGTAACTTTAATCCAGATGTTGGACAATCTGGAGTATTTACTAGAGCATCTGGAAATACAGCAGTCGCAAAAGCTGAAGAAATGAACTCAATGGAAAAACAAGCAATGATTAACTTGCTTGCTGTTAGAGGCGGAGCAAGAAAAGACTTTGCACGTGATACAGCTCCAATAGTTGCTAAGATGAGCCCAAGAAGATATGGTCGACTAATGAAGGATGCATTAGTGCAAGCTCGTCCAGAATTAGTAAAGATTATAAACGGATTGCCTAAAGAAATTCGTGGCCCTTATATTGCAATGCTTAAAAGGTTGGATGATGGAATCGAAGTTGATTGGAGTAAATACCATTCTTTGCATGCTAATCCAACATACCTTAATGCTGGAGGTCCAATCGGCGGAGGCTTAATTAGAAGAGGTAGATATGCCTACGGTGCTAAAAAAGATGGATCAAGAAGATCAGGAAATCCAGCAAAAAGAGCTGAGCAAGAAAGATTAAGAGCAGAAAGAGCAGCATCTTATCAGCCAACAAGATCTGGCTCTTCTTACACAGCTACTGGTAATCCACAAGTACAGGTTACCCGTGTCCCTTATGTTGGAGGAACTGGAGTACGTGGAAACGCTTACACTGGACAACTTACTCCTTCTGCAGCTAGAACTATTAGCACAATGAGGCTGGCACAATTCCCTTATATGAATATGCCAACTATGCCAATGAACATTCCAGGGATTGGAAATACAGCAGCAATAACACAAGCATTTTCGTCTGTATCTTCTTCTATACAAAAGGGTTCAATAAGATTCAACCTAGAGCTACTCAACGCAGCTAGTAAAATGGGAATTGCCTATAAGCAGTCTACAATGTCAATCATAAATGTTTCAAAGACTGCAGTAGCAACAGCTAGAAATTTTGCAACATCATCAGCTGATATGGCTAAAGGTTTTGTGCAAAGAAGACAAGCTGAAATATTAAGAGAGCAGGCTTTAGTTACAGCAAGACATTATCCTAATGGAGGATTCGATCCTTATCAAAGATCATACTTCGGGCCTGGAATGGTCGGAGACTGGAGAAGCACTGGTCAAGATGGAATACAGAAAAGAAAAGTAGGAAGCCTCGGATTTAGAAAAACAGAGTATATGATTGATGGTCAGCATATGACTAAGGCTCAAGCAAAGGCAGCAGGAGTTGCTTTGCCTCCAAGAGGTATGGGCATGGGCAGCCAAATGGGAATCGGAATGGCTGGATCAATGGGCGGTATGGCCTTGATGCAGAAAGAAAAGGTTAACGTACTTGGTTATGAAATGTCTGGAGCATCAGCAGGAATGGGTGTTATGGCTGCAAGCAGCATACTTCCATTCTTACCATATGCAAAAATGGGTGCTGGACTTAAGAGCGCAGGAACTGCATCAGTAGGTCTTGCAAAAGGAATGGCAGCGGCAGCTAAAGCTGGAACATTCTTTATAAAAATACTTCCAAAATTGCTACACTTTGCCAAAGCCTTTGGCCCAATCGGATTAGTTATAACAGCAGCTGCAACCGCATTCTCAATATTTAAGGCCAATAACGACGCATGGCAAGATGCCAGAATGGGTCTTTCTATGACCGAAAAGGCGGCAGAGCAGGCTGGAGTTAAATACTTTAACCTTCAAGAAACAATGCAAGGCTATCTTGATAAGCAAAAGGCTGTAGCAATTGCAGGCAAGGCCTCACAGTATAATTCAATAGGAATGCCTGGACTTCCACAGTCTATAGAAGACATGAAGAAGGCAAAAGAAGAGGGTAAGGGCCTAACAGATTTAATTGAATCTATTAATAGGTCTACAAGTGCTGCTGAAACTAAGAGACTCGTAGCAAATCAAAAAGCACAATATATTGCAGGTGGAATGAGCATAGCGGACGCAAATAGAAAAATATACGGAGCGATGCTTAACAGTGAAAAATCAGGTCAAGTATTTAATATTATAGGCAACAGTGCATTTGGATCAATTACTGATAAGGCTTCAGCAGCAGAATATTCTGTTAAGAGCTTAATCAATACATTAAATAATGGCGACGGAACCGCTGACTGGGGCAAAGAAGTTGGCGTAGGCTTTGAAGGATTAATAAATGTATTTAGCTCAGCTACAAATTCTTTGATTGGAACAAAAGATGCTTTAGGAAATGTAATAGACGAGTACACTGCATATCAAATGGTTATGAGTGATGCAGAAAGTAATAATCCAAAAATTAATGAGGCAATAGGACAAAGTGTTTATTCAAATTTAATTGACTCACAGCCACTGTTAGAGCTAATTGCAAATAAATCAGATAGCATTAAAGGCATATTGGCAAAGTGGAAGTTGTTTACATCTGGAGTTAATATAGACTTAAGTAAGATTGATTCAACCTTAGCAATTAAATTAGCTGGATTTTCCCAAGCAATTGGAACAGGAATTCAAAAATTAACTAATTCAGCTGATAATGCAACTACATTCTCTTCAGTTGGATCGGCACTAGAAAGATTAAAGAAGACCATCGGATCTGTATCTGCAGCATCTCAAAGAGCAGCTAATGCTGCACAAAGAAGTGCACAAGAAGAGTTAAAGCTAATTTCCAAAAAGATTAAACTTATTGATGATGAAAAAAATAAAAAGCTGGAAGCGCTAAGAGCAACACAAGAAGCATCTAACTATGCGCTATCTTTGCAAAAGCTACAGATAGAATATGCTGATGCGGTATCTCGTGGAGACATGGCTACAGCAAATCGTGCTCAGCTAGAGATAGATCAGCTTACAATGAACAGGCAAACAGAACTTGCCACTAAAGCAATTGAAGATGCTGCAGCAAAAGCTAAGGCACCACTAGAAAAGAAGGCGACTGACATACAGGATGCCTCAGATAAACGATCTAATACTATTGCAACAAATCAAGACAAAGCCGCTTCTGCATCAGAAATAGCTGCAAAGCTTACAGAGTTCCAAGAAAAATATAACGAAATAGTTGAAAGAGGAATTCAGGCTCAGGTACTTCCAGATGCAGAAAGAAAGAAAGAAGAAAAAGCAGTTAGAGAGTCTTTACTTGCATTTGCTAAAGAAGTTCAAAATGCTGGAACTGGAAGCTCTGCTCTTTCAAAAGAAATACGTAACGCATTCTTTAAGCTAGGGCTATTTGACAAAGATGGAAAAGCAATTCCAGTAACTACAACAAAACCTACAGGCGGAATGCCAACAGGAGTTGATGCAAACGGCAAACCAATAATTCCAACTACCACTACAATAAACTCAGGGCTAACAGAGCAATTTGCTAAAGATATGAAGGCAGTAACCTCCCTTGCACTAGATATAACTGGAGGAACTACTTTAAATCAACTCAGACTAGATTTGCTAAAAGCTCTAGGAAAAAGCAGTTCAGCAACAGCTGACCCAACAACAGTTGGAGGCAAGGTTGTGCCTGGTAAAGGTGGAAATCCAACAAAGTACTTTGACTCTAAGGGTAACCAGATAACAAAAGAGCAATATGAAAGTATGCCATCTTCTTCACCTGGCGGCGGAACTAATTTTTCAGTACCTATAGATGGATTAAAGAGCAAATCTTTTGGAAGCATGTCTGCTGTACAGAGAGAATTTTTTGAGTTAAATGGTGGTAAAGGAGAGTACAAGAGTGTTGATGGATATAAATACTTAGCAAATGGTTTGGTCTACAAAGACAAAGCTATTGTAGGCCGATGGTGGCATTTCTTGCCAAATGGTAATGGCAGAGTTAAAACTTATAGTGAGGGATCCCCTGGAGGAGTTGTATCTGGTCCAGGAACTGGAACATCTGATTCTATTCCAGCAATGCTTTCAAATGGAGAGTATGTAATAAAAGCAGCTTCTGTTGCGAAATATGGAACTCAAACATTTGATGCACTGAATGCTGGAAAATATGCAGATGGTGGTTTAGTACTTAATGAGCCAAGGCCTGCAGTCGACTATACCCCACTTCCCTCTACACCAATATCAAAGCTAGGTAAAACTACACAAGCGCAGATTAAGTATTTAAGAGATTGGACCAATTTATTAAACACCTACTATGCTGCAAAGTACAAGGACATTTTTAGCTTTAAGCCAGGAGAAAAAATTGTAACTTCATTAGATACAATGCCTGTTGTCAAAGGCACCAAGGTAGTTAAAGATCCAGATAAAGCTTTACTTGATACCCAACAGTACGGGGGGCAATATAGACATTACGATTCTTCAATAACTATGGGCTTAGGCTTGGCTGGAAAACCAATGTTTATACCAAATCCAATAAATGAACCATCCACAATGAAAAATCTTAATCTAATCTCGTCCTTTCCGTTTTTAGCAAAAGGAATGTCTCCAGTTGATTACATAGAATCTATTTCAAAGGATGCACAAAAAAATCCATATGGAAGAATGGAAATTTTAACTACATTATTCCATGAATTTGCTCATGCGCTACAATTTAGAATAAACGGATACATAAAAAATTCACAAAAATCAAGAGGATTAACTGATGTAGGAGATCCCAATAAGCCAACTCCAGGATTCCTTAATATAGAATCTGGAGCCGATGTAATGGCTGGCGGTATATTTAAAGAAATGTATTCCAACGGATATATTCCTCAAATAAAAAAGTCTGTTATAGACACGCTTCTTAAAAGCCAAACTCTGACTGCATCTTACGGAGATGTCCCAGCATTTGATAAAAGAGATCCATCTTCTGAAAACTTCACCTGGCATCCATATAACAATAATTTTAGATTTAAATCTGTTATGACAGGATTTGGAATGGGTGACAGTGCATCTTTTGACGATACACTTACACTTAGAAAACAGTACCTCACAGAAAATGGTGGAGTTCCAATAACATTTGCAGAAATAGGCGACTCTGCTGCAGCAATTGCTGCAATAACTCCAAACATGATTCCAAAGGGATTTCATAAAGGAGGGCCAGTCGGTCATAGGCATGGAAGAAATGCTCCTTCAACATCTGGCAATACAGCTCCTTCACAAGGTTCTTGGTGGGATAAACTTGGATTAAAGATGTCTTATAAGCCAGACGGAATGATGAACCCTGTAGGAATGACTGGGTTTGGCATTCTTGATGCAATAAAATCTTTAGGTGCCGTAGCTATCGGCAGTGTTGTTCCATCTCTTCCTGCAAGAGAAAGAGACATAGCAAGCGCTGCAGAAACAACACTTGTAGGTCCAGCATCCAGATTATTTGGAAGTGAAAGATTCCCAAGTCCATGGGGAGAATCAGGGCTAGGAATGTCAAGCGGATGGTCAAAAGGAATGGATGTGGCTTCTATATTAGCAGCCGTTGTACCATTTGGAATGGTAGCCAGAACTTCTCAACAAACAGCAGTAAATGCTGCAGCATTTCCAGCAGCAAGAGCAGCAGCATCAGTAGGTCTTGCTAAACCAAAACCAACATTGCCATCACTGATGCCTGATGTCTTAAAGCCCAAAAAAGTCATGCCATCCGAATATTCTTTAGCCTATGATGCATCTGGATCTATGCATAGAATAGAAGTTAAATTAGGAGATGAGGTTGCAGGATACCTAACATGGGATAAAGAGACGGGGGTTGTTGAAAACTTACAGGTATACCCTAAACACCAAGGCAAGAATGTTGCAACAGCAATGTACAACAAGGCTCAAACAATTGCCCCAATTACACACAGCTCATACAGAACTCCAGCTGGCGATATATTTGCACACAGCATTGGAGACCCAGTTGTACCTTTAAACGATAGTTGGCTTCCAGGAGATTGGACACAGGCGCAACTTGACGCAGCAAAACTTAGAAATAAAAATCATGTAGTTACACAATTACCTAAAGTTAAAGATCCAGACCTAGATGGCTTCTCTGGACCAGATATAGTTGGAGGACAAAGAGTAGTAGGAACTGAAAACTGGGGCAGCCTAATAACAGAAAATAGTGATATTATGAAAATATTAACTGAATTAAGCGCATTTTATAAAGTTGATGTTCGTCCTTCAGTTATTAGACAGAAAATGACTCCTGGCACCGCTGGATATCATCGCAGTGACACACAGTCAGTGTATTTCCCAGATAAAACTAGGGGTGCCGTTGTAGCTCATGAAATAACGCATGCGGCGGACTTTCAGGGAGCTTATTGGTCTTTTGAGGACATGCTGAAGTATCTATTAAAGACAGATAGAAAAGCCGCAGAGATAGTATTTAATGAATCAATGATGAATTCTTATGGCGTAGCTAAAAGTGGTGGAAATAGACCAGCATGGCTTTATGATTCGGTAGCCAGTAATCTAGAAACATATGCACCACAGCATCTACCATACTGGAGAGGCCTATTAGAAAAAAATGCAAATTCGCAAATACCTAATATAAAGCCTGCAGGATTAGATTTGGGCAATCCTTATGCTGATATATATGGATTTAAATTAGCTTCAATGCTTAAGTCATCTATGCGTGAAGGGTCCACACACTATAGAAGTCCTAAATTTTGGGAAGCACTAATAGCAGATGAAAATATTCCTTCCCACCTTGCTAAAAAGGGAGAAGGTTATATCGCGGCATTAAATAGATATCGTGTGGATGAAACTACACCAAATGATTCATTCCAGCTTAAAAAATTATTGGAGTACGCAATAGCGACTAAAATGGCTAAGGGTGGATTAGTGGGAATACCTAAATTTGAAGCGGGAATTAATGTGGTCCCAGCTGACATGTTAGCAATGATTCATAAGAATGAAGCGGTAATTCCAGCCAACATGAATCCATTTAATCCAAATGCTACATCTTCCGCCGTGGCATCAGGATCAGTATATAATATTAATGTAGAGCTAAACGGAACTACAGTAACAGCAAAAGACGTTGCAATGGAAATACATAGAGAGATGAGAATAAAAGAAATGGCAGCTGGAGTAAATAGAACGGTGGGCAAATAATGAGTTTTCAAAAACTACCCAAAGGATCAATTCTATACATTGAGGCAACAGACCCATATGCAATTGATACAGCTACTAACTCTTTTGATTATAAAGGCGGAACTGCAGTTGCTCCAGGAAACACATATACATCTGCAGTAGCAACAACCAACGGGCTAGCCCTAAGCTCAAAAACACAATTAAGATTTAGAAGAGTTTCAGAGCATAATAGAAGTCCATTGTCTTTTAATAATAATAGAATTGAGCAGTCTACCAGAATGGCAAACGGAACCCTTAGAAGATATTTTGTTGCAGATAAATTAAATATATCTATGTCCTGGGAAATGCTTCCATCTTTTCGAAATGAAACAGTTGACGGAGGTTGGGGAGCTGAAGATTTAAAGAATTTTTATGAGAGCCCAGCTGGCCGTGGCCCCTTTAGAATAAAACTTAATCCAACAGCTTTTAATCCAGAGTTAGTTGAACAAGCCGATGGATTTTTAGCAGATGACTATACGTATACGGTTATGTTTACTTCATGTGATTTTTCTATTGTAAAAAGAGGACTTCAGACCTACTGGAATGTTACCATATCACTGGAGCAAGTATGATACCTGTATCAACCGCTACAAGAGATTTATTAAAAAAGGGATATTCTATTTCGACTTCGGCGGGAGCAACAATTGAGTACAACTTAAACTCAATGGTAGAAAATGTATCTGCAACTTCAGATGCAATGACAAATAATTATAGCGTGGCATTTAAAAAGCTTTTTCCAATAGATACAATATATAAGCCATTCAGACCACTATCACCAGGAATTAAATATTTAGTGCATACAACTAATAGCACAGATACCCCTAAAGATTCTTTTGAAAACCCTAGAGATGTGTCATTAGGAACAAAGCCTAGGCTGTACTATCCTGGCCCAGACATTGTGTATAAATATTGGTTGGCACCAAAAGATACTAATATTAATATATCTGTAAACTATTTTGTAGATGATACTGTTACATCTGAACCTAAGATAATACCTGTTAACAAAATTATTGCAAGATTTGAAACAAATCATGACAAACCAACTTCGTGGACCATAACTGGAGTTAAGCCAGACAACACAACAATATCTGTAACTGGTACAACACTTAATTCAAATGGAGAAGCAGTAATATACTACAACGGATCCACATGGTCTACAACAGAGCCAGCAACTTACACTACTACTCAAAACCTAAAAAGAATATCTTTATCCGCTGTAAACTCAAAGACTGGAAAATTTATTGGAGTTATTGAGTTTAGTCCTAGGTGGGTTATAAATGTTGATTCTGACATTATGTCATTTTTGGTCAATAAAGAAACAACATCAGATGATACATCAATTGTCCCAGTTGGAATAATTACAGCAAACTATTTAAATATGTTTATATCTAAGCCGCATACAACTTCCAGGTCAATTGTTGAGTATGATAGGAATGCAGCAATTGATAGTACTAAAATTTATTTATTAAAAAATGCATTAATTAAGCCATATATAAATGTTGGAGATGGAGCAACATCTCAAAAGGTTCCTCAAGGATCATTCTACGTAAATACATGGTCATTATCAGAATTTGGAGAAGCTTCAATAGATGCTACAGATGCTGCAAAAATATTGCAAGATACATTATGCCCACAGTTGCTAGTACAAGACTCACCAATAACTTCAATTATAAAAAGAATATTAGACTCAATTGGATTTTCTACATATAAAATTAACGTTAAGACGGTAGATGGTAAAGTTGATGATGACTCCATTCCTTCCCTGTCTTACTGGTGGTCTGACGGAGATAAGACAGTGTGGGATGTTTTACAAGAATTATGTAGAGACATACAGATGAATGCTTTTGTAGATGAATATAATACACTAAACTTTTACAGCAGAAATTTTATATATGATAAAACAAGAGAGCCATCGTGGACATTTACAAGCGAAAATATAAATGTTAACTCTGTGCTAGATTATGCCCCTAACATACAATCATTATCAACTAAAGAACTTTTTTCTGCAAACCAAGTAAGGGTTAGATACTCTACTGCATTTACAGCATCTAATACTGAGTCATCATCCCCACTTTGGAAATCAGATACATCATTTCTTGGAGCTGGAGCATTAACAAAAAAAATTGATCTTTCTAGCACAGACTTTTCGCTTCAGCCTAGCGTAGTTAATTCTGATAGAACAGATAGAATACTTGATCAGTTTAGCGGATATGTTTTAATTAACGGCGAAATTATTGAATATGATGGAGTATATTATCAGTATGTTCCAGTAAACGGAACTACTCCAATAGAAGTATTAATTAAAAGCCAATCCGATATTTGGAAATACTCAGCATTGGCAAAACCAGGTTATAAGAATTTTCAACCAACTAACAGATATAGTATTAAAACAAGAGGTGCATTATCAACATCTAAATCAGTTCATGAAGTTGCTCCAGATTCTTATATAAATAAAGCAGGAGAGAATGATACAAATAAATTTAATAAATATTCAATCACATTAGCAACACCAGATATAGCAAAAGATAAGCCAGGTTCGGGTAGTTACTTTATTCCAACTGGAAGTACAAGTAAAGGAATTAGAAAAGGGTTTTTAGCTATTTCTAATCTAGACCAAAATAAAAAAAGTTTTGATATTGCAATTAAAAAATTTGAATCAGTAGCACCCTCTGGCCCTTATTTTTCATTTGGCACTAGAATGTTTTTTGAAAGTCAGCTTAATACACCAGAGCAGGTAGGGGGAATAGGATTCTGTTTAGATTCTGACGGTAAAAATGGATATTATTTGCTAGTAAGAACAACTGCATATGCAGAGCTACAAAAAGATATAATGCTAGTAAAAGTTCAAAATGGAAGACTTACTGTTTTAAAAGATAGCCAGCAAAGCTCCACAAAAACACTAGCTGGAATATATGCTGGCGTTTCTTATAATATTGATATTTTACTTAAGCCTTCGGAGCCACTGCCTGGGGGAGCATTTAAAAATATAATTACAGTATTTATTAATGGATATAAAATAACAGCGGTAGATTCAGGATATGACGGTCCAAGCATTTACGTACCACCGATATCAATAACAAAAAATGTCGGTGTTCATTGCGGTCAAGGAGTTGCATATTTTGAATACCTTTATGCTAAAACAATTCCACAAGCAGTTTATGAGAAAAATAGCAAGGCAATTATATATGAATATAATGGCGTATATTCAGATGACACTGTCTCAATGCTGTATGGAGATATTATATATAATGATGGAGAATCAGTTTCTGACAACACTGGCCCAGTATTTGAATTTGGAACTACGGCCAGAGAGATTAAAAAAACAAAAATATCATATGAAGATAGACCAGCCATACCAATTACTTTTAGAACATCTTTAAATAAATATGTAACTGTATTAGATCAGAGATTACAGCCATTTGGAGCAGAGAGCTATGTTCTAAATAACACATCTACTACAGTAGCTCTAGATGATAATAATAATACAAGCTTTTATGTTTTAGGTAACTCAATTCAAAGATCGGGAGTTATAGACTATGATACAGACCAGTCTACAGATTCTTCAAATAAAGAGTCCGTAGTATTTGACTCAGTATGGATTCAAAGAGAGCAAGACGCTAAAGCTCTTGCTGAATGGATTAAGTCCAATGTATTAAATAAAGGAAGATTTGTAGACATGACGGTCTTCGGTAACCCAATAATTTCGGCTGGAGATATAGTTAGAATTAACTATCCAATACTAGGTATGGATACAGCAACTAATAAATATATAGTTACAAAATGCACCCTAGAATATAGAGAGGGGCTTACCACAACAATTGCATGTAGAGCAATCTAAAGGCATAATGGTATAATAAATAAATGGGAATTCAAGCAGGTAAAACGGTAGTACTATATGACGATGACCCACGCCTTGCCGATGTGTGGAAAGGCAACACTGGAGAAACCAAGTCCAGGACTGAATCTGGAGACGGCGGCGGCGGAGACGGCGGCGGTGGAGACGGCGGAGATGGCCCTACAAGACCACAGCTTAACGATATAATACTAAAAGGATTTGAAACATATAATGATTCAAATGGCATGCAAAAGCAAAAAGCAAAGTTTAGAATTTATAACTCAAGCAAGCAAGAAATAGATGGCTTCTTATTTGCTTTGACCATATCTGATACTCAAGGAGGAAGAGCATGATAACAAAGTTTGGAAAAAGATTCTTGACCAACTTTATAGCTGGTAACTCATCTCTTTCGTCAAAAGAAATGGCTATAGGAATTGCAACTTCAACAGAGTATCCTCTTGCAGATACTAACTCAAGACTAGGATTTGAATTCTATAGAATTCCAATTAGGCAGGGCGGAATAGATATTGATGCAACCTCATCACCAACAAAGTACACAGTAATATTTTCTGCAACTCTTCCTACAAACATAGCAGGAAAAATTAACGAGATAGGAATATATTCTGGACAATCTTCTACCAGAAATATTTACGATAGTAAGTTCCTTTCAAATTTTGAATTGCCATACCAATGGACTCCAGAGCCAGAATTAGATCAGGTAAATAGCAGAGTATTAGATAGCTCTTTGACATTTACTTCAAACTCAACATCTCCAAGGGAGTACACTTACCCAATACTTGACTTGGACATTTCTGGATATAATCCACTTGATACAATGTGTCTTTCATACAAAGCAAATGACGCAAACCTGTCTTCTGTGAAAGCAAGACTATACAGCTCTGATTCAGACTATATGGAGTTTACTTTTACAGGGCATTCTGTAGGAAACAATATAAAGTCTTTATATATGTCTCAAGGTGTTACTACTGGTACATTTAATTCACAAGGTATAAATAAGCTTGGAATAATAATTACCCCAACCACTTCTGCAACTTCAGTATCTATGGACGGGCTAAGAATAAATGATGAGGATACTTTTGACCCAGACTATGGATTAATTGCTAGATCTATATTAGACTCAACAATGGTTAAAGTAATTGGAAGAGAAGCAGCAATAGAGTTTAAACTAGATTTATCGTTTGGTAGCTAGCATGTCTGAGCAATATAAAGATTTAGGAATTACTCAAAGTAAAGACGGAGACTATTGGGATATAGTCATTCCAGATTTAGACTTTGATACAGACTATGCTTTACAAGCAGGATGGGTCTATACAGATAAGTCAAAAGGAACAAGTGAGTTATCAGATAGATTTAATTTTACAACTGATGATCAGGTAGGACTGCTTGCACCTCAATTTACATTAAACGATTTATCTGCCGAAGGCTCCATACTTTATATAAACTGGAACGGAAAAGATTCTAGCGGACTTGAATATCCCAGCTCTATTTTAAAACAGGTAAACGTATGGATTAAAGGTGGAGACTTCGGAACTGAATTTAAGCAGTATGGAACATCTTTTACAAAAGCTGGTCTTATACAGATTAATGCAACAAAAAAAGCTACCTATTGTGTAAAGCTACAGGCGGAAACAAAGCTAAATAAATTCTCTTCATTCTCAAGCTCATTTTGTGTAACAATGTTAAGAGAGCCAAAGGCTGTATATGACATTAGACATCAGTGGGATAATGTAGGTAACTTGTCAGTATTTTGGAAGTTTGATCCAACATTCAAAGATGATAATTTTGACAATACACTTGCAGACTCGTTTGGATTGCAGATGCTCGATACTGCAAATGATACTGATGCTACATGGTGGACATCTGTAGAAAAAACTAAGTTGCCTCCACTTGAGCAAAAAATAACAATTTCTGTAAACCAGCTTCAAAAAGTATTTGGTCAGTCTACAGCATTTGAAATTGACTACGACACATTTATATATGTAAGAGATAAAAATTTACAAACAAGCTTAGTAACTGGCTACTTGCTCACAAAATATTCAGATCCTCTTACTGCTCCATCTATATCTGCAGTAAAGTCACCAATGGCATACAATGTTTCATATACAGCCAATTCACTTTTTGATAAAATATACGTAGAAGACAGCACAAATAACGGAGCAACATGGAATGTTGTTGCTGTTACTTCGTCTAACCCAGCCTATATTGCTACTACCAATTCACTAGAAAGAATGGTTAGGGCTAAGTTTTCAAAGAGGCTGGGTGGGTTTACTGGGTATAGCAATATTGTAACAGTTACACCAGACAAGATAGATCCAACAGATACAACAGCACCAGCAAATCCTACAGATGTTTCAGCAACAGCAACAGTTGATGCAAAAGACGGAACTGGATTTAGTGTTCAGGCAACAATATCTTTTACAAAATCTCCTGACTCAGATTGTCGTGGATATAGAGTAAGATGGACAACTCAAACAGAAAATCCTATTTATGAATATGGATATATTGATAATCCATCAAGTGGAACAACAGTTTCTTTTACTGTATCGGGACTAATACCTAATACAACATATTACTATCAAGTAGCATCTGTTGATCAGTTTAATAACACTCAGTCTTATACAACAGCAGGAACGTTTACAGCACAAGACAGCATTGCAACTGCTGAAGGCTCTCTTGCCAGATTAAAATCTTTTATATCAATTGGTGGTGCAACAGGAAACCTGTTTAAGCTTGGAACTGGAATATTAGATTCAATTAATACAAGTACAACAATAACTCCATCAATTACCGCTGCCCCACTCACTGGTTATCATGGAATACTTCTTAATAAGACTGGAAATAAAAATAACTTTTGGCTAACAACTGGTCAGATAAGAGTTGGTACCGATACACAGTTTATGTATTTTGATGGGGAAGATCTTTACTTAACGGGAGACATTAATGCAAGATCTGGATCTATAACTGGAAACCTAACCATGACTGGCGGAGGGTCTGTTATTGCCAAGACTACATCTAATGCGCTAAATAAGGTTACACTCAGCCACCTAGGACTATTTGCATATGATGCCGCAGGTACAGAAACAACACAAATTATTTCAAATGCTGCAATAGGAGCTCCAACCTTTACAACAGTAAAAGCTTTAATCGGAAACTGGACAGTCGGAACAAATACAATATCTGCAGGCGGAGTCACATTAAACTCGTTGGGATCTATAGTAGCAACAAATAGCGGATCATATGTAGGAATAAGACCACGCACTAGCTCTGGAACAGATGTTGTTCTATGGGCAGGAAATACAGAGTCTCCAGCAGCAAATAGTGCTGCATCAGGTCAGGCAGGATTTCAAGTAAACGCTAATGGACAGATGTATGCCACAGGAGCAATAATATCTGGTATTGTTACATTAGAATCTGGATCCTCACTTGGTGGATTAGTTCCAGACTCATCTAAGGTTTATTATTCAGCGACAGCACCGACCCCACCTACTGGCGGTCATAAAGAGGGAGATGCCTGGGTTGATACAGCAAACGGGAATCGCATAAATGTTTGGAATGGAACTGCCTGGGTAATAGCACAAGATTCTGAAGCTGTAAAAGCAACTGTAGCACAAAAAAATAAAACAACCTATGGAACAACACAGCCGTCTAGTCCTGTAATGGGAGACATATGGTTTGACACCAATACTGGAATAAACTATTTTAAAGTTTATAACGGTGCAGCGTGGGTAAGAATGAAAGACTCAGATATTACCGACGCTCAGGAACTAGCTGCAGCTGCACAGTCTTCTGCAGATTCAAAAGCACAAACTACATACGGAACAACAGAGCCAGCCTCTCCAAAAGCTGGAGATATTTGGTTTGATACAAATTTTGGATACTTTAAAAGATACAGCGGTACAGCTTGGGTACGAATGAAGGATGCAGACATTACTGCCGCCCAAGAAGCTGCTGCAAATGCCGCAACTAACGCAGGGCAAGCATTACTTAAAGCATCAGCTTTTGGAGTAGATGGATCTCTTGTATCAAGCTTAGGAGTAAAGCTAAATGAAGGCGGATCAATATATTCAACATACGATATAGGGACTGGCCCAAATAAACAAACTTTTGCAAAAAGTTATTATTCAAGCACAACACCAGGCTATTTTATTGGGTGGGAAAATCAATCAGGAGTAATTTATCCAGCGTTTAATGTAGGTAATGATGCTGCATATGTTAGATACTCAAGCTATACTCAGTCTCTTGAAGTAAAAGGTAATATCGTTAATGGTGGAGATTACTGGAACGGCAATGGATCATTTCAGTTTGGTGGAGCAACAGGAATAACAAAAGGCACAACGGGACAAGTTACAATTGGGTCAAATGTTTTAATTCAAGGAGACCTTACTGCAAAAGCGCTGCTTTCTGTAAATGGGACCAAGACAGTTGATATAAATAATGCTACAATTACATTGAAAGATACAGGCTCTGATTTTGGTTCATTTGGGGCTATGTATATATATAACAATAACTTTGCTGACACAGCTTCATTTGGAGCAACTGGCATTAGCATGAGTCAAGGTTTACAAACTTATGCACAATTTTGGAATGGAACCGATTATAAGTTTGCAGTAGGTTCTGGGAACTCAATAACTATTGAGTCAAATGGTGGAGGCGGAGGCACTGCACGGCCAATATATTTAAATGGAGTTGTTCAAATGGTTTTTGGTATAGGGCCAACAACAGTAGTCCAAGCAACTGGAACCGATCAATTTACAAGAGCATTAAGAAATATAACAGTAGCAACTGTTGCGCCATCAGGCGGCATACAGGGAGACATCTGGATACAGATATAGGATAGTTTATGCCATCAGATATATATGCAAAAACGTCAAGCGGCTGGTCTGGAGCTGTAAAAAAGATATATGCAAAAACAGGATCAAGCTGGTCAGCAGCAGCCAGATTTGTCTATGCCTATATAAATAGTGGTTGGACAAGAGTCTGGCCGCTTTCTGGAATATATTCAACAACAAGTCCTTTTGTATCAAGAACAAATTCTTCTTCAGAATTAAGTTACGGAACGGTACTAAGAGTTGGGTCAACAATTAGAGGTAATAGGGGAACATGGAACCCTAATGGATATACCATATCTTCATATGAATATAAATGGAGGGCATACACTACCGAAACTGGATTAGGAACTCAATACGACTCAGGGCTCTCAACCCTTTCTGGTACTACCAATGATCAATTAATAGATGGAACAAGTTTTGATAGAGGATGGCTAACTTTTTTTGTTAGGGCAAAGGCATCTGGAGGATCTGCATATGACGGATCCGATGAATCTTTAAGGTACTACGTTGTCAGACAAAGGCCACGCATATCTATTGGCACAACACCGTCATTTAATAATAATTCTCCAAAAGTTGATGATGTCATGTCGTACTCCTCTTCATGGGATACATCAGATGCATATTTGCCAGAGGGAACAAGAACAACTATTAAATGGTATAGAAATTCTTCTGCCTCAACCACTGGTGGAATTGAAATTCAAAGTAGCGGGTACTCTTATACTGTCAAAGAAGCAGACATTGATAATTATATTTATGCAGTAGAAACAACTTTTAATTCAGGATCAGACTATGACCTAGGTACCACGACTGGTGTTTCAGCTACCGCAATAACAAGCAGCCCAGCACAATCAGGCTTACTTCCCCCAGGACCGTTAACTGTGACTACATCCTCAACAACAAGCAGTTGGTCACTAAATATAACATTCGGTGCAAATACTACTTCAGCAAAAATAGAATACGGCGGAAGTATATATTATGGATATAGCGCAACAATTACATCATCAGGAACATTTACTCCAGTCGGACCATTTGCAAGCGATACAGAAAATTATTTTAGAGTAACCCCGTATAATCAAACCAAGCCTGGAGACCCAGTAACGGGTAGCGTAAGAACTAAAGTTCTTGTAACACCCCCAGGACCAGCTAGAAATGTTACTGCAGATAACGTGGCTGGAAGAGACTACAATGATGGTCAAGTACTTATAACTTGGGATCCACCGTTAAATAACGGCGGTGCTCCAGTAGACTACTATAGGGTCCAGTATGCTTATGACTATGACGTAAGCACATGGTATACGCTATCAGATAACTGGACCGCAAGTCCGATGTATGCTGGCCCATTTAGTGATGGGTATACTGTAAGGTCAAAAGTTTTTGCACATAATTCAGAAGGATATTCTGCAAGTGCGGTCTCTCCTCCACCAGGAACTTATGTAAATACAAAGGCAGAGCCTCTAGTTATTACAAGTGCTACTCGTCAATCTTCTACATCAATTCGCGTTGCCTTTACTCCAAGCGTACTCTACGGCGGAACAAAAGGAACGGGAGGAAGCAATGTTTTATACTTCTTAAGAACAGCATCAGATGAAGGATTCACATCTAGGCAAGTTACTACTTCTCCATTTACAATTACTGGACTAAATCCAGGATATGAGTATAGAGTCTTTATAAGAGCCTCAAATGATCAGGGAACTGCCGATTCAAATTCTGTTTATGTTTCTTTAGTAAATCCACCAGCGATAATTTCTGGCATAACACCAGATATTACACCAAAGTCTGGCACAGCAGGAGTAACTCAATATTCTGTAAGTAATGGAGCATGGTCAGGCTCTCCAACCAGCTATACATATTCATGGAGATATAGAGAAACATCAACAATTTATCCAGCAGCACCAGGTGTAAATAATCAATCAACATATACGCCCCCAGCAAACTTTGTCACACTTTACGGAAACACATTAAGATGTGTTGTTACTGCAACCAATGCTGGAGGATCAACCGACGCCAGCTCTGGAGATGTAAGCGTTTCCGCTCCAGTATCTGCTCCTACAGGTTCTGTATCAATTTCTCCATCGGGAACAGTTCAGGCACGGACTCAAATAACCGCAACATCATCTTTTACAAACTCGCCAACTTCATCTTATATTGAAATAAGAAAAGCAACAGGAAGAACTCCTACTCAATCAGACACACTAGTTACCTCTTCTAATTCAACCCAGGTTTCACATACAATTACAGATTCTGAGGCATCGGGAACACCAGATAGATTTATTGCATTTGGGTATGCATCAAATTCTGGTGGAACTTCTCCAACATATTCTTCAAATGTTATTACATCAACTCCGTATGTTCCTCCAAATGTTGCCCCATCGGGAGGCTCTGTATCAGTAAGTCCCGCATCTGGCACAGCGGGATCAACTACATACACAGCTTCAATATCTGGGTGGTCTGGAACACCTAGTACATTTAGTGCTACTTACTCATGGCAGTACATGAATACAAGTTTTTCCTGGGTTCAATTTACAACTGGATCAACTGCAATACCGCCGTCAAACGTAACGGCATATGCATGGAGAGTTGTTGCTACTGTTTCAAATGGAGTTTCTCCAAATGCCGAAGCCACATCAGCATTTTCTGTAAGTGCTCCAACTACCACCACTACAACTACTACAAGCACAACCACTACAGCATGTGTTTGTGTTTATCAGGATATGGGAGATTACCATTATTCGCCAGACTGTTGCCCAGGTGGGTCACCAAGAACTGGCTCTTTAAGTGGAAATACTGTAAATAACTGTTGCCCAAATGTTACAAAGCCAACCACTACTACAACAACCACTACAACTGCTGGAAGGCCTACCGTATACTGGAAATGCAATCAGGCTGACGTAAATAACTCAAGCAACCCATGTACCTTTGTAGGGCAATGTCGATTTGCTGGCAATACCTATTTTGCTGCAGGATGTACATCTTGTTGCGATTAGTATTGACAAGATTATATGAAATTGGTATCATTAAATCATGCTTCTAAGTAAAGATAATATACATATAATTCTTGAAGGTCAAGAACACAATTTTAATGAAAATATACATAGTCTTGCTTGTTTTATTATTAATGAAACAGTTGTTGAAAATGGCATATACTCATTAGAACTCATAAACTTATTTAATAATTCAGTTATTGAAGAAAAAGAGCAATATGAAGATGGAGATATCTTGCTTACCTTAACACATAAGGAAGACGGAGAAGAGCAATATATGCAGGTGGATGAGAGAATGGGATCTATTATGCTCAGTAACCCTCAATTAATTGAAGTTCCCGAAGGATCCCAGTGGGTTGTAATAGGCTCAAAATATATAGATGGGATTTTTTATCCATGACAGAAAAGAATAGATTTGAACAGTATTTAGAAAAGCAAAAAGAAAGAGCTGAGAGCGAAGGCAAAAAAGATGTAAAGCCTTGGGACCTTCTTAATCCTAATACTGAGTATGTAGATTCAGAAATCTCATCAGAAAGATTTAATATATGTAAGGTTTGTCCAGAGCTATTTCAAATGACCAAACAGTGTAAAAAGTGTGGGTGCTTTATGGCATTAAAAACTAAGTTAAAAAATGCAAGCTGCCCGATTGGTAAATGGTAATGGCTAGCATATTCGTTCAAATACCCTCATACCACGACCTAGAACTGGCTAGAACAATTCAGGATTGTTTAAAAAAAAGTTCAGGTAAACATGTTATAAATTTTGGAGTACATTTAACTTACTTTAATAATAACGACATTAATATTCCTAATTTAAATAATGTCAAGTTTAGTATAAGCCGTGCTCCAGATAATATAGGGGTGGGAACTTCAAGGCATATAGCAAATGAATTCTATAATGGAGAAGATTATTATTTGCAGATAGATTCTCACATGCGATTTGGTGAGTTCTGGGATGATATTCTAATTAATAATTATCTAAAGTATAAGTCTATGGGATCTAATCCAGCTATATCCTGTTACCCTGGAGCATACGAGTATAATGGATTTGACGTGGACATTTTAAATACAAAGTCTCACGTTGCATATACTGAATTTATTCAAGAGTTAAGCTTTCAAAATAACTATGTTCCGCACCAAAGAGCAGTTGGAAATTTTGGAAACAATGTTTTTTCAAAATCTGTGTCAGCCGCATCAATATTTTCAAGTGGAGAAATGGCATCTATAAAACCAAATAAGAAGATGTTTTTTTGGGGAGAAGAAATTTTAACAGCCATAAGGCTATATACCCATGGGTTTGATATAATGTTGCCAGAGGCTCAATTCTTTTACCATCTATACTATGACCACGCAAAAGGCTATAAAAATTTAAGAAGGCAGGTAACGGAAGATTTCCCTATAGAGTCTTCTGTTCTTGAAACAAATTCACAAAAAGAGCTTAAAAGGATTATCATCGATAAGCCAGTGGGGGATCAAGAGCTGGGATCAATAAGGACCCTAGAAGAATACGAGTTATTTGCGGGCATCAATTTTATTGACAAAAAGATTACGCAAGTGTTATAATATATAAGGAGGAATAAAATGACAACACTATCAAAAGCAGAAAAGTTACAAATTATTGAATCAAGATCTAGAGGTATTGAGTACAAAAAGTTTGGACTAGAAATAGATCTAGTAGTAGAAAATGCTAAAACATCACCAGACTCTGAAGCAGTTTCAGTTATTGAAGATGCTATTTCAGAATGTTCAAATCAGCTGTCTGTTCTAAATTCAGAACTTGCAGAAGTAAATGCAATAGAAGAATAATATAAATGGAAAAATTAGAATTAATTGTTAATGCCCTGCAAGAAAGAATTGGCCAGTTAGTTTCAGGATATGAAACTCAAATTGCAGTCCTTAGAGCAGAGATAACCGATATTATGAATAAGCAGGCAGCACAAGAAGAGTATTCAAAATCTATTGATGCTAAGCTAGAAGAGGTTTAAAGTGACTGTAACATTTCAAGATGGCGAACCAGTAGACCCAAAAAAATTACAGGATTTGCAAACTCAAATCGATAACATTTCATTAAAAGCTAATGACGCATACGATCTAAGTAAAACTACATCTGAGAATGTAACAGTCCTATCAGTAATGCATTTAAAAGCAGGCGTAGTAGAATTTGAAAATGGTCTTACCGCAGGGTTTAACAATTCAGAAACTATAGATATTGGATGGGGTGCAGACTATGTTGCATCCTATGTTACCGTAACTCCAGGAGGAAATCTTTATAAAAATAACATAAGGTACTCAGTATCTGGAGCTATTAACGCACAAAAACTAAACGTATGGTCAGAAAAAGCTGTGTCAGGACCAGTTCGTTTCCATTGGGTCTCAGCTGGTAAAAAGAATCTACCAAACCCATAACAGCTATTGACAACTTTTTTAAATATGTTACAATTACTGTAACAACAAAGTCACGATCTCGTGACTTTTTTACATATTGAGGTAAATAATGAGCAACGATTTAAAGTGGATGATCTCATCCGACCAGCAGTTCCCATATCAGGATGATAAAATGATCGCACTTTGGTTTAAGGTTATGAAGTGGTTTAAGCCAGACGTTGTTGATTACCTAGGTGATACAGATGACCAGGCATGCTACAGTAAGTATACAGAAGGCCGTTCTGCAGAATTCTTAAATCTTCATAAAACTGACAGCAGAGATTTAATTGTTCCAATGATGCGACACGAAGCAAAAGGCGCAAGAGATTTTTATGCTAAGACAAGAGATATGCTACCAGATGCACAACTATTTTCAGCACTAGGAAATCATGATGTTAGAATTTTTAACTATGTAGATGCAAAACTTCCTGATTACATTAATGAGGTAACACCAGAAGCTCTATGGGGATTAGATTCATTGGGATATGAGTACATTCATTACAACGAATTGCCGAAGCGTCGCTTTGGAGACATTCACGTTCACCATGGACTTTCAATTGCAGCAACTGGTTCTGTTCGTAAAGATATGGAAGACCTTCAAATTTCATTAATTAGAGGGCACTCTCATAGAATTGCTTCTCACCTAGTTACATACGAGTTAAGAAATAATGGCGAAGGAGAAACTCTGCGTGGGTATGAGCTTGGGCATATGTGTGACGAAAAAGGCCCAGGAATGAAATATATGCAACACCACGATTGGCAAAAGGGTTTTGCGATTGCTCATATTGTTAACGATTATCCACATATTCAAATGATCCACGTAGCGCCAGACTACTCATGTGTTGTTGATGGGAAGCTATTTACACTATGATGCTCAATTGTACTAAATGCAGGGGAAGAGTATTTATTGACAGAGTCTTTTCTCAAAAGTTGCACATGGAATTGTTTTGCGTAATGTGTGGCAAAAGATGGATGATCAATAAAGATACAAGTAAACTAGGGAAATGGTTAGAGCAATTAGAAAAAACAAAAGAAAAAAGTTTAGCTATTTCTTCCTAAACAATAAGATACACAAAGTTCTCAGCTCATCTTGGGCAAAAGACGAGCTTATTGCTTGGTGCTATCCAGATAAAAAAAGAGTCATGTATTCATATTCTCAGGTTGTTAAAAGCATGGAGAATGCATATTCTACAAAGCAGGTTGCTCAAATACTAAATAAGCATAAGGTAACTATTGAAGATTATATCTTAGACGGCAAAATAAGATATCCTCAAAAAGTCTACCCTATTGGAAATGATGAGAGCACATGGTATAAATTTATGTATAGCGAGTCTGATATAATCGATATACATCAGTTTATATTAGAAGCGGGATATTCAAAAGATATGCCGTCAAAAAATGAGTTGAGGGCTCTTCTCAAACACAACACTATATTGTATACTAAGACAACAGAGGGGAACTTTGTACCAGTATGGAAAGCAGAGTAGTACCAGCAAGAGTTGTTGTATGCGAATTATGTAAGAAAGAATTGGTAGTGCGTTGGGGCATTTTTGCCCATGACACTTTGAGCAGACATAGGAAGGCGGATCATTAATGGAAAAAGGAACACACGTCAGAGTGGATCTATCCTTTACACGTAACTTGGGTAATTTTGAAAGTATAAAAATAGGAATTGGCGTAGATGACTTCGTTAGAGACGGAGAGACAGTCACAGCTGCAACAGATAGAGTATACAAGTTTGTTGAAGATAAGCTTTTAGAAAAGACTCGTGAAGTAGAAGAAGAGCTCAAGCGTGGCAAATGAAAAGCAGCCGTACATCCTAATTAGCCTATACCTTTCTTTGTATAAAGAAAAATACAATAAGGTTTTGACTATTAATAAGTTTAGAGAAAAGTGGGCTATGCAAGATGTTATTGATAGTGTAGGATATGATCGTGCAGTTGAGCTTTTAAAGTATTATTTCAAGACGGCAAAGTCGGGACACCCACTTAACTTCTTCTATAATAACTTTGATAGAATTGATAATTTAGAAAAAGAAATTAAGAAGGATAAGGCAGTTCGCAGTGTCCTTCTAGAAGAAACTAAGAAGATGGTGGAAAACGAATAATGAATACAGAAGCAACATTAATTTCTGCGGTATGCAAGAACAAAGATATTAGCACACTGCTTGCTGATAATGTTGATGAGCTATTTACTTCCCATAAAGATATTTGGGAAGGCTTAAAGTCATACTATTATAAATTTAAAGCTGTTCCAGAGGTAGGTATTCTTCAGGAAAGGTTTAAAGATTTTGAGCCAGTAGATGCTAAGGCCGAGACTGGCTATTATCTAGACCAGCTTAAGAATGAGTTCATATCAAATAAACTGAAGAGTATTATTATTAAGGGAGGCTCTGCGCTAAAGGAAGATGCAGCCTCTAGAGTGCTTGCACAAATGCAAAGCGACTTAGCAGGCTTAAGTCGTTTTACAAATAATGTCAGAGACTTAGATATTATTGATGTAGAAAATGCAGCACGACATTATGAAGCAACCAAGGAGCGTTCATCCGTAATGGGTGGTGCTCCAGGAATCCTGACGGGCTTCAGCGCAATCGACAAAGCGTACCCAACTGGAATGGCTCCAGGACACCTTATCGTTGCCATTGGTTGGCCAGGGCGTGGTAAGACATGGTTTACGTCATATCTTGCATGCAAAGCTTGGGAGCAAGGGTTTAAGCCCATGATTGTTTCTCTTGAAATGTCTCCCGAAAACATGCGTGATCGTATCTTTACAATGCTAGGCTCTGGAATATTCAGAGCAAGCGATTTGTCAAAGGGTGATATCAACATTGATGATTTCCGTAACTGGGGAAATAAGAAGTTTGAGGGAAAGAATAGTTTTGTTCTAATCTCAAATGAAGGTGCATCAGAAGTTACACCTGCAACTATTCAAGGTAAGATAGATCAGCATAAGCCAGACCTAGTTATTCTTGATTATCACCAACTATTTAATGACAATAAAAGAAGTAATTCTGAAGTAGAAAGAAACAGAAACGTATCTCGTGAATTTAAGATGCTTGCCGTGTCAAATAATATTCCTATTATTGACATTACTGCAGCAACTGCAGATGATGTATCTGATCAAGATAATCCTCCGATGATGTCTCAGGTTGCTTGGTCTAAAGCAATTGAATACGATGCAGACATGGCTTTGGCAGTACACAGATACCCTCAAACCAATATGATTGAGATTGTTTCTAGGAAGAATAGACACGGTCATGACTTTAATTTTTACCTAGATTGGGATATCAACAGGGGTATCGTCAAAGAGATTTACGAAAACCCTTTTGAAAATGACTCACAAAAGAATTAAAAGATTTCAAATTGATGTAGAGTTTTATGATAATGCTCAGCTGATTAGCCTTAAGCCACAGTATGAGAATTTACTTACTCATGACATGAGGTCTAAAGGGTACGCTAGAGTACTTGACATAGACACAGCATTTTCGGTAGAATTTACAGGTGAGACATGGAAGTTCTTAATGACACTCCATGGAATATATGTAGGAAAGAAGCAAGCATGGCTATCAGAGGGTATAACGCAAGGAAAGTTGATTCCACGTACTATGCGCCCAACCATATCAAATCAATCATAAAGGCTTTAGGTTTAGATATTGTTGCAGAGCCAGGTAACGAGGTTATGTTCTACTGTCCTTTTCATTCCAATAGGCACACAGCAAGCTGTTGCATAAACAAATCTTCTGGGGCATGGCTATGCTTTAATCCTTCTTGTGGTGAAACTGGAACCCTGACAGAGCTGGTTAGAAGAGTATTACACAAAAATGATTTTGAGGCCATTAGATTTATTGCTGCTCAGGAGCAAGAAGCGTTAAACAATTTTGATGAAGTTATGGCAAGTATGTTTGAGGTTAAACCAGACTTCGAGGAGTTTCCTCAAGACACTTTGGATAGATTACATGCAGACCTTTACGGTCATAAGCAAGCAAGAGATTACTTAAACTCAAGAGGAATTGTAGATCAATCCATGAAAGACTTTAATCTTGGGTATTCTAATGCAATGGGAATGGTCATTACACCAGTTCATAGTCCAGACGGGATGCCTATTGGCTTGGTAGGTAGATCAATTGAGGGTAAAGCTTTTAAGAATAGCACCAGCTTGCCAAAGAGCAAAACCTTATTTAATGTTCATCGTGCTAAAAAAATTGGAGACCACGTTATAGTGGTAGAGTCAAACTTTGATGCAATAAGAATACATCAGGCAGGGTTTCCAAATGTGGTCGCAACTCTAGGCGGCATTTTGTCAACAGAGCAGCACAAGATTTTAAATAGATATTTTAATAAGATAACAATAATGACCGACTCAGACTTGGCTGGCAGGGAGCTAGGGCTAAGCATAGCCAATAGATTAAAAAATAAAGACATCTTGTGGGGATCTTATGAATATGGTAAGATATATCCACATGATGCAAAAGATGCAGGCGATATGACCGATGAGGAAATTAAAGCCTGTATTAAAAATTCAGTATCTGATATCGAATATCGATCTTGGAGCCCATAAAAATAAAATAAAGATGGATATATACCATCAACTATAGAGAAGAGGAACAAATGGGAATAGTAAAAGGTCTTAAGGACTTAAATAAAGTAATGGACAAGCCACAGTCTTCAGGTGGAGAAGGAACCAAAGCTCGCTGGGTAAAGCTAGAAGATAGCGAAAGCGTAAAGATTCGTTTTCTTCAAGAACTTGATCCAGACTCACCAACATATAACGAAAAGTTAGGTCTAGGTTTTATTGCTGTAGAGCATACAAATCCAAAAGACTATCGCCGTAAGGCACTTTGTTCAATGGACGATCAGGGAAAGTGCTACGGTTGCGAGCAGCATCGTAAGGACTACAAGGCTGGTTGGAAAGGCCGTTCAAGACTGTACATTAACGTATTAGTAGATGATGGCAAAGAAGATCCTTATGTAGGAATTCTTTCACAGGGTTCAAGTGGCAAAACAGTAACACCAACACTTATCGAGTATGCTGGTGAAATGGGAAGCATTACTAACCTAATGTGGCGTATTAAGCGCACAGGAACAAAAACCGATACAAGTTATACAATCATCCCTCTAGCTAAGGATGAAACACCGTTTGACGGGACAACTCTTGAGCTTTACAAGCTTGAGGAAACTGCAGTACGTGATCTTCCGTACACAGACCAGGAGTCATTCTTTGCTGGAGAGCATTCAAGCGAAGAAGATTCTAGTTCATCTAGCAGCGTAGACTGGTAATACAAGTATATGCAGGGCTAGTCTATTGACTAGCCCTGCGTTATTTGTTAGAATATCAATATGATATCTTACGAAATACCAGATCCGTTTGATACTTTTGTAGCAAACAAGTACAAAGATTATAAAGGAATGCTTTATGATTTCTTTGCAAAAGAATGGCATTTAAAAGCAGCTTGCTGTGGAGAAGATTTATATGCACCAAACAAAAAAACAATGATTAAGATTAGACTTTATCATACAAGAAACGAATGCATGGGCGGATACTAATGAGTTTTACACACCTACATGTTCACTCATACTATTCATTAATGGATGGACTTAATTCTCCATTAGAGTTAGTGCAAGCCGCAAAAGCAGCAGGACAAACAGCAATTGCAATTACAGATCACGGCACGTTGTCTTCACACAGAGAAATGCAGATTGCTTGTAGGGAAGAGGGCATAAAGCCAATCCTGGGAGTAGAGGCTTATATATCTCCAACAGATAGGTTTGACAAGTCTTCAAAAACAGATAAGTCTATTCAGGCTTACAACCACATAATTTTGTTAGCAAAAAATAAAAAGGGTCTGGAGAATATAAACACACTACAGGAAATTGCTTGGAACGAAGGGTTTTATCATAAGCCTAGAATAGATAGGGAAATACTAAATGAATACTCGGAAGGAATTATTGTCCTTTCTGGATGCCTTAATGGGCTTATCTCTAAGGCTATCGAGAAGGGCGAATTCTCTGAAGCTAAAATGGTGCTCAAAGATTTTCAGAAAACTTTCGGCAAAGATTTTTATGTTGAGGTACAGTCTCACAATCCAGAAGAAATAAACTCTAAGCTACTAGAACTTGCCGACGAGCTAGGGATCAAGGCGGTGGCAACAGGTGATGCTCACTTTGCTAAAGAAGAAGATAGAGTATTAGAAGAAGCAATGCTTATTCTGTCCACGTCCCCAAAAATGGATAAGGATGCTGACTTTGAAATGTCTAGACAGATTAAAGATATTAATGATAGGTTAAACTACCTATATCCAGATCGTAGAATATCATTTCAAGACTATAATCTATTTATACAGTCACGTTCTGAAATTGAAGCAGACTTTAATAAGGCTGGAATTACACGCAAAGACATTTATGAAAATACCATGGAGATTGCTGACAAAATTGGAGAATACGATTTTAACAGTGGTTTAGATCTACTCCCAGTACCTAAGACTGATGCAGACCAGAAACTGTCTCAGATGGCCTCAGAAGGCCTTAAAAGACTAAATCTAGTCGACCAGGTCTACCTGGAGAGACTTAAAGAAGAGCTATCTGTAATTAAAGATAAGTCATTTGCTTCCTATTTTCTTGTTGTAGCAGATATGATTAATTGGGCAAAAGAAAATGATATTAAGGTTGGCCCAGGTCGTGGCTCTGCTGCAGGCTCCTTGGTTTGCTATGCCCTAGGAATTACAGATGTAGATCCAATTAAATATGATTTATTGTTTTTTAGATTTATTAACCCAGAGCGTAATGACTTTCCTGATATCGATACTGACTTTGAAGACCGACGAAGAAAAGAAGTTAAAGATTATTTAAAGAAAAAGTTTAAGCATGTTGCTTCAATTTCTACATATACTTATTTTAAGGATAAGGGTGTGATTAGAGATGCTGCACGTGTATTCATGGTTCCACTTTCAGATGTTAACCGTGCAATGAAATCAATTGATACCTTTGAAGACTTTATTGAGTCTCCGAACACTAAAGAATTTAGAAACAAGTATCCCGAAGTTGTATGGCTTGCAGATAGACTTCGTGGAAGAATTAGATCTGTTGGAGTGCATGCCGCAGGTGTTGTTGTCGCAAAAGATGACCTAAGAAAATATGCACCAGTAGAATCAAGAGCTGATGCAAGCGACTTGGTTTCTGGTAGAATTCCAGTCGTCGCATACGACATGGATACGGTTGCTGATATAGGTCTTATTAAACTAGATGCGCTAGGACTTAAGACTTTATCAGTGATCTCAGACACACTCGCATCAATTAAAAAGCGTACAGGGAAAGACATTAATCTTTCTGAGTTGTCACTTGATGATGCTAGCGTTTATAAAGTATTGAGCGATGGGTATACAAAAGGAGTTTTTCAAGCTGAAGCAACACCATACACTAATCTTTTAATTAAAATGGGTGTAGACAAGTTTGAGGATCTTGCTGCATCAAATGCTCTTGTACGACCAGGTGCTATGAATACTGTGGGAGCTTCTTATATTAAGCGCAAGCATGGGGATGAGGCAGTTCAATTTATTCATCCAATTATGAAGCCTTTCACAGAAAATACTTATGGGGTTATTATTTATCAGGAGCAGGTTATGCAAGCTTGCGTACACCTTGGAGGAATGACTTGGTCAGAGGCTGACAAAGTGCGTAAGATTATTGGAAAGAAGAAAGATGCAAAAGAGTTCGACGAGTTCAAGGATCGCTTTATTGATGGTGCTTCAAAACACATTTCTAAGAAGCAAGCCGAAACGCTATGGCATACTTTCGAGGCTCATGCTGGCTATTCTTTTAACCGCTCTCATGCTGTTGCTTATTCCATGCTTAGTTATTATACGGCTTGGCTTAAAACTTACTACCCTCTTGAGTTCATGTTTTCAATTCTTAAAAACGAAAACGATAAAGATGCTAGAACAGAATACCTAATTGAAGCAAAAAGATTGGGGCTTAGCGTTAAGCTTCCACATATAAATGAGTCAGACATATACTTCTCACTTCAAGGTGAGTCTATCCGTTTTGGGTTAGCTGAAGTAAAGTTTATTTCAGATAGTATTGCAAATAAAATAATTGATAAGAGGCCATACAGAGATTATGCTGAATTTATTGAAAAGGCATCGAGTAAAGGTTCTGGCATTAATAGCCGTGCTATTAATGCTCTTAACGCCATCGGCGGTGCTGCGTTTGATGATAACAAAAGGCAAGGAAATGAAAAAGACAATTACTACGAATACTTAGGTATTCCAACCTTTAACCTTGAAGGAATCCCTCCAAGAATTAAAGCGCAGGCTAGACCTATTGAAGAGTTTGATGACCTAGGATCATTTGTTATGTTTGGCATGGTAAAAAGTATTAAGCGTGGTTCAGGGTGGGCAAGAGTAGAACTAGTTGACGAGACAGGTTCTATTGGACTATTTCATACAGAGCAGACACAAATTGAAACTGGACAAATGTATTTTATCCTTGTAGGAGATAATAGAATTGCAAGATACGTAAAGGTCAGCGACATGAGCCCAGACTCAGAAAATTCTTTTGTAGATTATTTATATAAAAAGAAGTATGATCTAGAAGAAGATGAGTATTACGTAGTAGATTTTACTCCATACGTAACAAAGGCTGGCAAAACAATGAGCCACATAGTTCTGGCAAATGCTGACAAGGAGTTAACCAGAGCAATTGTTTTTCCTACAATGTATAAAATGTCTCTTGCAAAGATGCGAGAGGGAATGAAGTGTAAGGTTGTGCTGTCTAAATTAGATGATGGCACTTTAAATGTAAAGGAAATAAAATGACAGAAGAAAATACAGCATCTGCGCCAGAAGATATATTCAAGTCACTTAGCGTTACAAGAATTTTAGTTGGTGCGATAGAAACCCTAGGAGAAATAACTATACCAACCAGCGTATTTTTAAATGCGACTGCAGAAGATAAAGAATTGCAGGTTGATTACAACTCAGATGATCAGACATTTGTGTTTAAGCTAAAGTCTTCAAATGAATAAGACGTCCTACGACCTGGATAAGCTTGCTTTAATTTTGCATGAGACAGCAATTGAAAAAGGTTTTTGGGATAACCCAAAGAACTTTGATGTCTTTGGGAACAAGCTTGCACTAGTTCATTCTGAAGTTACAGAAGTCCTTGAAGCAATTAGAAAGAATAAAGGTTCGGAAGAGATTGTTGAAGAAATGGCTGATGTTCTAATTAGAACTCTTGATCTTTATGCATCAATGTTTAATGGAGGATTCATTACTCACAGCTTAGATGAAATTTTATTTAAGAAAATGGAAATAAATAAAGATAGACCAAAGCTTCACGGCAATTTATTTTAATGATATAATTGTATAAAAGAAAGAGAAAAAATGACTATAGCAATAGATGATATTCTAGCGGCACTAGATCCAAAAACAAGAGCAAGAGTAAAAGCAGCACAAGATGTAAAAGTTGAAAAGCAAAAGACACCAAGCATTGGGTTAAATATGGCCCTTAAAGGTGGACTTGGGTATGGGCGACAAGTTCTTGTATGGGGAAATAAGTCTGCAGGTAAATCTTCGTTTTGCTTGCAGATGATTGCCTTGGCACAAAAAGAAGGAAAGACCTGTGCATGGATTGATGCAGAAGCTTCATATGACCAAACATGGGCCGAGACATTGGGCGTAGATTCATCTTCTCTTATCTATTCTCCAGCAAAAACAGTAAATGATATGGTTGATGTTGCTACAAAGCTAATGGATGCAGGAGTGGATATAATTGTTGTAGACTCTATATCTGCATTGTTGCCAGCAATTTATTTTGAAAAAGATGGAAATGAAATGAAGGATTTGCAAGATACAAAGCAAATCGGCGCAGAAGCAAAGGATATGACCCACGCAGTCAAGATGTTAAACTATGCAAACAAAAACACACTACTTGTTCTCATCTCTCAACAGCGAAATCAGTTTGGATCCATGCATGCTAGTCACATCCCAACAGGTGGCATGGCAGTCAAGTTCTTTTCTTCCACAGTCATTAAGCTCTGGTCGTCTGAAGCTGAGGCTAATGCTATTAAGGCTGGCGTTAAAGTTGGCGACAAAATTATCGAACAAAGAGTCGGAAGACCAGTTAACTGGATTATTGATTACAACAAGCTCGGCCCCCCAAATCTATCAGGACAATACGACTTTTATTACCAAGGGGAAGCTCTTGGTGTAGATATTGTAGGTGAAACCCTAGATGCTGCTGAAATGTGCGGAATTATTGAAAAGGGTGGCGCATGGTATACTATAAATAAAGAAAGAATACAGGGTAGACCAAAGGCTGTTCAGTATTTACGTGATAATCCAGATGTAGTTCTGTCTTTGCAGAAGGAAATAGATGCCAAATATTAATGAGTTTTTAAATAGTAAAGATTCTGAGTTTGCTAACTTAGAAGAAATCGCTGGTCAAAAGCCATGCTCTAAATGCGAAGAGTTTTCCAGTAGTTATTTCTGGGATGCTTCTAGTTTTACTATGAACTGGAAATGTAAAAGTGGGCACCCAAATCAGGTAAAGGTTAACCTATGATAGAAAAGATTGTAATCGCCCCACAAATTATAGTTTATAAAAATGCTTTATCAAATAGCAGATCTATTATAGATATGATTGAGTCTGCAGACGAAGTCAAATGGGAAACCTGGTATGAAAATGGATGGAGATCTTCAGTAGACTTTGATAAAACAAAAGGAGAAGAGTCCTCTCCAATACAAGACATATGCAATGCGTTTGACTATGTTGCAAATGATTACATGTCAGACTATTTAGGTGATAGAGGGGTCTGGCCTACCTTTATAAAAAATTGGGATAGTACTAATCTAAATCAAGATAACTATAAGATAGACTTCTTTAAGTATAGCCACCTATCTTTTGAAAACATGAAATGGGAATCAGATTTATTAATGAAATACCATGTAGACGAATTTGATGCAGACGGTGTATTTAAGAAATACAAAAATATAGTTACAATAAACTTTTACCTAAATGACGATTACGAAGGTGGCGAGATCTGTGCTTACAATAAGGACTTGAATGTAAGCTATAGGTATAAGCCAGTGGCTGGAGATGCAGTTGTTATGCCCTCTGCTAGTCCATTTTTTCATGCAGTAAAGCCATTCTATATGAAGGATAGATATTTTTTAAGATTATTTATTACATACGATCAAGGAGAAGATGTGGCTAACAACTATGGAGATTTCTATTCTGAAGAGCACCATGTCGGACATCAGGCAGAAAAAGATTTTATAGATAAAGATTTTCAATTTTTAAATGTTAACATTAAAGAAGTAGAGGTAAGATAATGTCTGAAAGATCTGAAGTCAAAAGAGACGGAGCTAAGGCTCAAAAAAATTCAGGTAGGGGAGATTACCAAAAAGGAGATGCACAATGGAATCAGTTCCTTGTAGATTACAAAGAAGCTGGAACGTCATTCACTTTAAACAAAGACAACTGGGCAAAAATCTGTACTGATACATTTAAAGTAAATAGAAATATGCACCCAGCGTTAAAAATTATTATTGGAAGTGAGTCTAAAGTTAGACTTGGTATTATTGAGTGGTCCGTACTGGAAGAACTCATAGAGTTTTGGGAGGATAACAATGTATAAACTTGATGTTTATTTAGGGAATAATGTAAAGAGCGCAAAGATAAAGCCACTTACAGCCAAGAGGGACTGGATGGAAACTCTTGCATACAACTGCTACCCAATGACCTCAGCAAATCTATTAGGGTACTATATTTATTTTGAAGAAGACGTTTCTTTTATTTGGGATGGAGACAATTTAACTCCAGCCAAGCCTACAAATGGATCTGAAAATGTTTGGGTCGGTAGACCATTTGGTACAGTAAGCTTTGAAACTAATTTAGTGTTTAAGTCTGATCCAGACACTAGCATTTTAATTGGTCCACCACCAAATCATTTTATTGAAGGTGCAAACGTTATTAGCAGTCTAGTATCATCTTCATTTTTTACAGGAGCATTACCTATAGTCTGGAAGCTTCATGTTCCAAACAAAGAATATTTTATTCCAGCAGGCACCCCCATAGCATCAGTATTGCCACTGTCACTATCTGCATTTGATAATTCAGAAATTAATTTTACTGGCGAGGTTTATGAGGGATACAGATTGCATAATGATTCAGAGTACATAGACTGGATTCATAATCAATATGCTGAGAATGATGTTTGGCCTAAAGTATATGAAAAAGGTAAAGATCATAAAGGTAATAAAGTCGGAGAGCATGAGGTTCAAAGATTAAAGATGCATATTAAATACGGTGATAAGAAATGACTATCTTTTTATTTGGAGTAATGGTAGGATTAGTAGTTGGTTACCCGCTTGGGTTATTCATTGACAAAATAGATAAAAGGATTAAAAATGGCGGAAGATAAAAATACACTTCAACTTATTAGCGATATCACAGAGTTTAATGACCTGCATGAGTATATGAAAGACGAACACCTGGATAAAGCGCTGGCTATAGTTGTAAAGATATTGATGAACCCAGAGGTTCCTTCTGCAAAAGCCCCTATGCTAATTATGGAGCTTCAGGCAATGTCCACTAAATTTGCAGTAATGGCTTCTGTTTATTCTACAATTGCTAAGGACAAAGCTGGAACAGTAAATAATAATAAGAAGAATGTATATTATTCAGTGAAGGAGTCCATAGACAAACTTGTAGATGCGCTTAAGTATGTCGTTAGGTATAACTCATGAGTTGGCTTCAGGCTTTAATTATCTTTGGTCCTATTCTTGTATTGGTTGTGGCTTTTTGGGAGGACATTAGATAATGGGTAGAGAAATAGTTAGAAATTTAAAGTTTAAAAAGCATACTGGAAAATTTTTTGATCCAGAGCTTTTTGCACAGCTTTTGGATGAGTCGTATAGAAATACAAAACGTGCAGATGGCGATATGACTAAGAAGTCATTTAGCCCTAGTTCGCTAGGATATGGCCACGGAACATGTCCTAGATATTGGTACATGGCATTTTCTGGTGCAATGTTTATCGATAACAATGATGCTATCGCAGTAGCTAATATGGCACAAGGAACTCAGGCTCATGAAAGATTACAGAATCTTATTAAGACTATGCCTCAGTGGAGAGCAGAAGAAGAAGAGATTGTTAATGAGTACCCACCTATTAGAGGCTTCATAGATTTAATTATGGAGTACGATGGAGAGACAGTAATTGGTGAAATCAAAACGGCAAAGCAAGAGGTCTGGGATACTAGACAGTCAGAGATGAAATCATCAGCAAACCATATGCTTCAGCTTCTTACATATATGAAGCTTAAGAATGCAAAAGAGGGCTTCTTTCTGTATGAAAATAAAAACACTCAAGAGGTACTAGTCATTCCGATTTCAATGAATGAAAAGAATACAAAGATTATTGAGGACGCATTCCTATGGATGCAGGAGGTCTGGGATAATTTCCAAAATGGCGATCTTCCAATGAGGCCTGCAGGTGCAACTAAATCTAAAATGCCCTGTACATATTGCCCAATTAAAAAAGAATGCTATTCAAAAGAAACTCCAGTCGGAACAGTTCAAATTGAGAAGTATCAGGTGCCAGTTATATGATATGCTTAAATACTGATTGCTCAAAATCATTTGATCCAAAGACACATAATCAAAAGTATTGTTCAGATGAATGTTGTAGAGTAGCTACTAATAAAAAAATAATGGAAAAGTATTATGAAAAAAAAGCAATCAAGAATGGTGCAAAAAGAAATTGCAAAAAATGTAATGTAGTTTTAAGTAGATATAACTCTTTGAACATATGCTCTAGGTGTGAAAAAAATAAATCAGTAGAAAATAAAAAAAAGATTATTGGAATGATCAATGACATTAGCTAGCCTAGTTAAAACAAAAGCAAACAGGGTGTTGGGGATAGATGCATCTACAACTTCTATAGCATTTTGCCTTATGGAAAATGATACCCCTATCAAATGGGGTAAGATCAACCTTGTAGGTAATGATATATATGAGAAAATTCATGATGCTAAAAACAAGATGCATATGATGCTAGGTGAATTAAAGAGCGATTATATTGCGGTAGAAGGTGCTATACTTGTTAGATCACCCGATGCTGTGATAAAATTATCTTATGTCTATGGTGTTGTTATTGCTGAGTTAATGTCTACGGGGGCCTCAGTTATTACTATATCTCCCAGCTCCTGGCAGTCGTATATTGGGAATAAGAACCCTACAAAAGATGAAAAGCAGGCAATAAGAGTAAAAAATCCTGGTTATGCAGAATCATGGTATAAAAATCAACTGCGTAATATGAGGAAACAAAGAACGGCAGATTATTTTAATAAGAAATATAAATTAGATGTAGTAGATTTTGACGTTGCAGATTCATTTGGAATTGCACACTATGCAAACAAAGTGCTTACAGAAAGGTAAACATGATTATTCAAATTATAGGACTCCCAGGCTCAGGTAAAACAGAGTTAGCTAAGGCACTTAAGGAGCGCATTAATGCTATTCACCTTAACGCAGATGAAGTTCGTGCAACAGTAAACTCAGACCTAGGATTTTCTCCAGACGACAGGCTTGAGCAGTCAAGACGAATGGGTGAAATGGCAAGGCTAATTGCCAAGCAAGGGGTTGCTCCAGTAATCGTTGACTTTGTCTGTCCAACAGAACTTACACGTGCAGCATTTGGTACACCAGATATTTTAGTTTGGGTTGATAGAATTAAGCAGGGAAGATTTGAAGACACCAACAAGATGTGGGAAGACCCAGAAAAATTTGATGCAAGAATACCTGCAGACTATACAGTTGAACAAGAAGCAGATTATATAATTAATAAGTTTAATCTTCACGACTGGTCTGCTCCAACAACATTAATGCTTGGTCGCTACCAACCATGGCATGAAGGCCACCATGCACTCTATAAAGAAGCTGGCAAAAGAACAGATCAAGTACTTCTTGGAGTACGCAATACATACAACACAAGTGAAAAGGATCCATTAAAATTTGATCAGGTAAAAGAATATATTGCCAAGGATGAATTTATGGACGGTGCATTAGTATTAAGACTACCAAACATTACTAACATAGTTTATGGTCGTGATGTAGGATACAAGATTGAACAAGTAGATTTGGGGGCAGACATTCATGCTATTTCAGCTACTCAGAAACGTAAAGAAATGGGTATCTGATTTCTTTTTGACTAATGATTGGGCAGATAAAGAAGCTCAACTATATTTTGAACAGGATAAAGATGACAGTAACAAAGGCTAGATCATTTACTAAAGCACTGAGCTATAGAATCTGGGGTACACTTTCTTCATTTGTTGTTGCCTATGTGATAACAGGGGATGCCACACTTTCAGGAGCCATAGCCTTTTGGGAAACAGTAGTTAAGGTATTTATTTATTATGCTCACGAAAGAGGCTGGAATAAAATTCAGTGGGGTAGAAAATGAAATTCTATCAAAGCAAAGAGTGGCTATACAGAAGGTATGTTGTACAAAAGAAAACTGTAACTGAGATAGGCAAAGAGTGTCAAGTCTCAGCTATGACTATTCAAAGATACTTGGAAAAGTTTGGGATAATAAAAAAATGATAAAAAATATATTTATTATTGGAGAAAGCCAGATTGCATACGCATCTGGAGGGGTTGTTCATGCTGGCCCATTAAAGGCTTTAGAGTATGGCTCACACAGTAGATCAAAGTCTGGATATGATTTAAAGTTCTTGTGGCAACACAGCCGAACAACATATAAGATTGACTTTGCCTATCTAGAAGATTTATTTAAAAATAATATATCTGAGCTAGGCGAGCACTCAGTAATTGTTTCAGAGTTTGGAGGTATGGATGCAGCTTTAAATCAGTACCAAAAGCATAACAATATGGAAGAAGTTATTACTAGGTACACTAGTGAAATTATTAAATTTTCTAAAAAATATAACACTAAGTTAATATTCATGTCACCTTGGTGGCTAGTTGAAGATGACAATCACTATAAAACCTGGGACGATATGACTCTTCTTTTTAGAAAAATATCAAAAGAAAATAACCTACCTGATCCAATAGAAGTTATGCATAACGTAGTTGGAAGAATGTACCCTGTATTAGACGAGTGGAAGCATCATGTTCCAGAAGACTCTGAGCGCATAGTTGACTATGTAATATTAAAGGTAAGTGAGTACTACGGAAATGATTAAAAACATATTTATTATAGGTGACAGTGCAGTGGCGTATGCTTCTGGAGGAATTGAAGTTCCATCTCCTGTTACTCATCTTAAATATGGATCCCACACTAGAGTAAAGAATGGTTACAATTTAATTTTCTTGTGGCAAGAAAGCAGAGGCGCTTATAAGGTTGACTTTGATTACCTAGAAAATTTATTTAAAGATAATATTTCTGATTTAGGCGAAAGCTCTGTAATTGTTGGTGAGTTTGGTGGTATGGATGCTGCCATGCAGTACTATAATAAGTATAATAATATGGAATCGGTTATTCGTAATTATACTAGCGAAACAATTAGATTCGGGAAAAAATATAATACTAAAGTAATCTTTATGTCACCATGGTGGCAGTATGAGGATGATGAAGATTATCAGATGTGGGAAGATATGTCTCCTATTTTTAGAAAAATATCAGAAGAAAATGGCTTGCCAAAACCGATAGAGCCAATGTATAATGTTATTAATAGAATGTTTGAAACTGTAGATGAATGGAAACACCATACGCCAGAAGACTCTGAGCGTTGGGTAGATTATGTAATTTTAAAGGTGGAAGAATCTTATGGCTCTTAGTTCAGTATTTCCAGATGTAAAAAATTTTCATTGCGAGGACCTTTATTTAAGGGCCACTGGCGCACCTGCAGGTAATAGTATATGGAGAACCTGCCATGAGATTGCCCATATGTTAATTGAGAAAAATATATCTTACGGCAATTCAGCTTTAGAGCCAGCCAGAATATTTTCAACGGCGGATTCGGTAGAGCAGTTAAAGGTACGTATTGACGATAAGCTAAATCGAGTTAAGAATAATCAGGGTTTTGCAGGCGATAATGATATTGATGATCTAATAGGCTACCTAGTTCTATATAAAATAGCAAAGTCAGTTTGAGTTTTTAGTCAACTAGAAGTATAATATATATCTATGGATATTGAATTAGCTGATCATTTTGATCGCATGAATAAGGTAGTCGAAGAGCTACTAAGAGGTAATAACCCTACTCAAATTGCCACCCTAACTGGGTTTAAGAGGGCAGAAGTAGTAGAGCTAATAGATCAGTGGAAGAATGTTGTCCACAACGACACATCAGCCCGTGAACGTGCTAAAGAGGCCATCTCTGGTGCGGACCAGCATTACGCTATGCTAATCAAAGAAGCTTGGAAAACAGTTGAAGATGCTGATCTGGCAGGGCAGCTTAGCGTTAAGTCTGGCGCACTTAAATTAATTGCAGATATTGAAGGCAAAAGAATTGGAATGCTTCAAGAGGTTGGCTTATTAGATAATGCAGAGCTTGCTGGACAAATGGCTGAAGCTGAAAGAAAACAAGAAGTCTTGGTTAAGATCTTAAAGGAAGTAACTGCATCTTGTCCAAAATGTAAGATTGAAGTTGCTAAACGCTTATCACAAATCACTGGTATTGTTGAGCCTATAGAGATTATCGAGGAAGTCAGTGGAGTTTGATTTTAATGATTTCATCGACATCCTGGACGGGGAAGAGTTTGATGAAAGGCCCGTTGACCTTAGAACATTTGTAACAGACAAAAACTATCTAGGGCTGCCAGAATTATCAGAGTATCAGTATACTCTGATTGAAAGATCTTCTCAGATATATAAAGAGTCAACACTGATAAAGCTGTTTGGTGAAAAAGAAGGCATGCTTAGATATAGGCAAACATGCAATGAGGTTGTTGCCCAACTAGGCAAAGGTAGCGGTAAAGATTATTGCTCAACTATCTCTGTTGCATATATTGTATATCTATTGCTATGCTTAAAGGATCCAGCTTCATACTATGGCAAACCTCCAGGAGATTCTATAGATATTATTAACATTGCTATTAACGCCCAGCAGGCCAACAACGTTTTCTTTAAGGGCTTTAAGAATAGAGTCACACACTCTCCTTGGTTTATAGGTAAATATTTTGAAAAAGCTTCAGAAATCAAGTTTGATAAGAACGTAACTGTATACTCTGGACACTCAGAAAGAGAAGCATTTGAAGGATATAACGTTCTTGTTGCAGTGCTTGATGAAATTTCTGGATTTGCTTTAGATAGCACAAGTGGCCACGATCAAGCAAAAACTGCAAGTGGAATTTATGACATGTATAGGGCCTCAGTAGATTCTCGTTTTCCAGATTACGGTAAAGTAATTCTTTTATCATTCCCGCGTTTTAAAAACGATTATATACAGCAAAGATACGATGAGATTATATCTGAAAAAGAAATTATATCAAGATCACATAGATTTAAATTAGATCCAGATTTACCAGAGAACACAGTTGGTAATGAGTTCGACATCTTCTGGGATGAAGATCAAATTGTTTCATACAAATATCCTAGAGTGTATGCAATACGCAGACCCACATGGGAAGTTAATCCAACCAGAAGTATTGAAGATTTTAAGATTGCATTTTATAGAGACGTAACAGATGCTCTAGGAAGATTTGCTTGCATGCCTCCAGAAGCTATAGATGCATTTTTTAAATCTCGTGAAAAGGTTGAGATGGCATTTAATGATCTTTCAATAGCGGTAGATAAATTTGGAAGATTTGAAGAATGGTTTTTGCCAGAAGAGGATAAAGATTATTTTATACACGTAGACTTAGCACAAAAACATGACCATTGTGCAGTCTCTATGGCGCACATTGATAGATGGGTGAGCGTAAAGGTTACAGACACATATTCGCAACCAGCTCCTATTGTAAAGGTTGATGCCGTAATGTACTGGACTCCAACATCAGATAAGTCGGTGGACTTTGGAGAAGTTAGAGATTATATACTATCATTAAGGTCAAGAGGATTTAATATTAGAATATGCACATTTGATAGATGGAATTCTCATGACATGATGCAGCAACTAAAACAGTATGGAATAAGCACAGAAACTTTATCCGTAGCAAAGAAGCATTATGACGATATGGCTATGGTGGTTTTAGAAGAAAGACTGAATGGTCCACATATACCATTGCTAGTAGATGAACTACTTGAGTTAAGAATTATGCGTGATAAAGTTGATCACCCTAGAAAAGGATCAAAAGACTTAGCAGACGCTGTTTGTGGATCTATATATAATGCAATTAGTTTAACAAGAGCAGCATTTGGAGACATAGAAGTTCATGATTACTCTTCAGTAAAAAAACAGTATAGAGAAAGTTTAGTAAAGGAAAGTCCTAATTTAATAAAGGCTCCTTCAGCAATGCCTAGGGACCTTTCTGACGCATTAAGTGGAATGGAAATATTATGAGTATATATCAAGAAAAAGCTAAAGAGTGCAAATGCTGCGGCAAGCATGTTCCTCTTCCTATATTGTTAAAAGATTTTAATGGCATCACACTTTGCCCAACAACATACTACAATGTTTTGGAGTACAAAAAACTTTGGGAAAATCTAGGGCATAGGCCTCCAGGTAATTTAAGTAAACATTTTTCAGAGTATGTTCAAACAATTGTTTACACATCCATGACAAGTGATAACTCCAATGAATAATGAAGATTATTATAATGAAAAAATTAATTATTATATTGAAATAGGTGCAATAAGAATAGCTGGCATTGATCCTAACGGAGAATACATATTTGAACTAGATGAAGATATAACAAAAGCACTTGCCCCAGAACTTTGGGAGTCACATATGGAGTATGTTGATGAATCTTTGCTAGAGCTTTATGAAGATGGTCTAATAGATGTAGAGTATGATGAAAATTTAGAAGCTACAATAATATTGTCTTCTGAAGGATTTGAAATTGCAAAAGAGAGAGGCTTGCTTCCTATAAGGCCAGAAGGAATATATGATGACGAATCTGAATTTTGAAGAAGAGGTTTTTGAAAATAGAAGATTTTTATTTCAAAACATAGCTAAAACTTTTCCAAGCAATCCTTGGGTAATAAAGGCAACTGAAAAAATGAAGGGGTATTCAAAAGAAGAATATACTGTCATGCTAAAAGAAGCATATGACTTTCAAGATAAATTTGATATAGCAATTGATTTAGGAATTTCTGCAAAAACAAAAGAAGGTCATGACCTTTTTATTTTATTTATTGACCACATAAGATGGTTTTTTGAAGTAGATAGCAGTGCTTATGATGAGTTAATACAGCTGTGTAGCCCTAATGCTACCCAGTTTCTTATAGTTAATAAATCATATTCTGATTTATTATTTGATATACTTATTGAGTATAGATCAGAGTTAGGGGTATGATGAAGGCAATAGTTGTTAAATCTTTTGGTGGACCAGAGGTAATGGAATATATAGACTATCGTGATCCAGTTCCAGTAAAAGATCAGATCCTTGTAGATACTAGGATGATAGGTGTTAATTATGCAGACACTTATCAAACTGAAAATAGCTATCTAGTTCAGACACTTCCTCCAGTGGTCCCTGGTATAGAAGCTTCTTTTATGATTGATGGTAAGTTGTATGTCGGTCATACTGCCAGTGGCGCTTATGCAGAAAAGCTTGTTGTGAATAAAGACAGAATATTTGAAGTTCCAGACGGGGTGACAGAAGAAGAGGCTTTGTCTGTAGTCTGTCAAGGAACAACTGCTTATGGAATTGTTAAAGACATATGTAATATTAAATCTGGGGACCTAGTTCTTATTAATGGTGCATCCAGCGCTGTGGGAATGATACTGATACAGCTATGCAAGATAGTAGGAGCAACAGTAATTGGTGTCACTGGAAGCGATAAAAAAATAGATTTTATAAAGTCTTTAGGGGCCGACTTTGCTTGCCTAGACGACATTTCTGAAATAAAAAAAATATTACGCAGCATAGGAGAAAAGCCTAAATTTATACTTGAGTCTTATGGGGGAAAGCATTTTATGAACTATTATTTCATGCTGGAAGCTGGAGGGCATATATGTTCATACGGCGCTTCCTCTAGGGAAGGATTGCCATCTATTCAAATCAGAGATATATTAAAAGACACAAAGATAGTTTCTGGTTTTTGGGGAACAAAAATGTTTGAAAACTCAAATAAGCTTAGCATTGCAGTAAATGATTTGTTTAATTTAATTAAAGAAGGAAAGATAAAAATTATTATAGGAGAATCTATGGAGTTAAAAGATGCAAAAATAATGCATGAAAAAATAAGAAATAGAGAAACCTTCGGGAAGTTAATTTTAAAAAACAATATAGATGGGTAAAGGTAAATGAATTTAAACGAGATTGATATTTCATTACTAAAAAGATACTTTGGACGTACAAAACCAAATTATGAAGAAGAGATAATGTTTTATGAGAAGGATTTAAACATTAAACCTGATGAACGTATAACGTATAAGTATAATAATGAAGGATTTAGATGCGATGACTTTACTAAAAAAAAGTCTGGGATGCATATCCTGTTTGGAGGATGCTCTGAAACAGAAGGGGCATCAAATAGTCTAGAGGACGTCTGGGCCAATGTGCTTTACCATAAAATTAAAGAAAATAACGAGGTTGCAGGTTACTACAACGTAGGCAAAGCAGGACTTACTGTAGCTGGTGTAGTAATGAATGTATTTCAATATGCATATGATTATGGATGTCCAGATTATATATTTTTGCAATTGCCAGATCAAACCAGATACGTGACCTGGTCAGAATCAATGGGGTGGTATCCAAAATATCAGGTAAGCGATAGTGAGATAGATAATGATATTGATACTGAGCATTTTTTTAAGAATCATGAAGCTCCAGAAGTTATAAAAGTTAATATATTGTTTAATTATTTTCTATTAAGAAATTTAATACAGTTCTGTAAAATAAATAATATAAAGTTAATATGGTCAACATGGCATGCTCCAACAGCTCGGACTATTACAGATTCTGTAGCTAACCTAGACGGATACATAAACACAAGTAATTTTGATAAAGACTACTGGGACATACGAATAAGGGACTTAAGGGCAAGAGACGGATATCATTTTGGCAGAGGCTTTCACAAAATATGGGCAGAAAAATTTTATGAGGAGTTTTTATATGATAAAAATAATAAAAAGAATGATCGTTAAAAGAAAAATAAAAAATATGATGAAAAAGAAAAGATACAATTACTAATGGTAATACTAGGAATAAATGAAACATCTCATGATGCTTCCGTTTCTTTAATAAAGGATGGAGAAATACTATTTGCTGCCCACTCTGAAAGATATAGCAAGCAAAAAAATGATTGGTATAACAATGAAGAAATTATTCTAGATGCATTAAATTATGCAACACCTACTAATATCGCCTACTATGAAAAGCCATATTTAAAAAAATCCAGATTGATTCTTAGGGGAGGAGCAGGGGATTGGAAGCCAAACTTTCCTATGGACTTGCCAGTAAAATATTTTAGCCACCACTATTCTCATGCCTGTGCTGGATACTACACTAGTAAGTTTACAGATGCAGCCATAGTGGTCTTAGATGCAATTGGAGAATATAACACATCAACAATTTGGGTCGGTGAAGGAGAAAAGATTAAATTAAGATTTAAACAAAACTACCCAGTAAGTTTTGGTTTGTTTTATTCAGCGTTTACTAAATTAATTGGGCTGGTTCCAAATCAAGAAGAGTATATAATGATGGGAATGGCGGCTTATGGAGACTGGAAAAAACATTACCTAAAGGTAAATAGCTATTTTGATTCAAAGATAAACCAAAAATATAATTTTCACAAGGGGATACATGACTGGGGCTCTATAGAGAATGATCAGGATAGGTTTGATATAGCAGCAGCTGTTCAACATGTGTATCAAATAAGATTAGCAGAGTTTATGCACATGGCAAAAAAAATAACTGGTAAAAAAAATTTAGTGTTTATGGGAGGCTGTGCTCTTAATTCTTCTGCAAATACAATGCTATGGAGTATATTCGATGACGTCTGGATTATGCCTAACCCAGGGGATGCTGGAAGTTCACTTGGAGCTGCTGCAGCATTATATGGGAAGCACATTGATTGGAAAACTCCTTATTTAGGACACGACCTGGGTGGAGAATACCCAATACAGAAAATTGTAGATGGAATACTTAAAGATGGAATAGTGGCAGTAGCATCAGGCAGAGCAGAATATGGCCCAAGGGCCCTAGGAAACAGAAGTATTCTTGCAGACCCTAGAGATCCTTCTATAAAAGATAAAGTAAATTTAATTAAACAGAGAGAGCTATTTAGGCCATTTGCACCAGTAGTTCTTGAAGATCATGCCCATAAGTGGTTTGACATGGACTTTAAGAGTCCTTATATGCAGTACACAGTTAAATGCCTGCAGCCAGACAAGATACCTTCGGTAGTTCATGAGGACGGCACCTCTAGAGTTCAGACAGTAAATAAGGAACAGCACTATGGGCTATATAGGGTATTAAATAAGTTCTATCTAAAAACAGGAGTGCCAGTATTATTAAATACCAGCTTAAATATTAAGGGGCAGCCCCTATTGAATGATCAAGATGATGTAAGGAAATGGGAACTAGAGTATAACTTTAGTATATTAAATGGATAACCGTAAAACAATTACTATAAATTCACCCCCAGGCTCTGGTAACATGTTTTGTCAATATCTAATGAGAGAAAATTTTAATATGGTACTTAGATGGGTAGATCACCAGCCAGATAGTTTTGATCCTAATGGTATAAATATATGTTTATTAAGAAATCCATATGCAGCAATTGCTTCTGGAATTGAGGTTAACTTTACTCACATGAACGAGGATGAGCAAAAAATATTTTTAAAGCATTTGGATGCTGCTATTTATAATTCAATGCTTCGTCACACAAATCAATATAATTTATTTTTAAATAAATCACAAAGCCTTGATTATGTAACTCCAGTAGGTTTTAATTTGTTGACACAAGAACCAGATTTATTTTTAAATAAAGTTTCTAAAAAATTTGACATTAGCTTTAAAGAAAACAGAGTCAGTCCAGAACAAGTTAAAGAAAAAATGAGGTCTATTAAAGATTTAAAGTATAGACTGCCTAGAGAATACTCTTTTGTTCGCAAAGAGATAGACTTGGCCGTGTATAAATACAATCCTATAAAAATTTGTTATGAAAACTATATTGAGTACAAGAGAAGTATAGATTTTAAAATTGATATATAGCTTCTATTGACATTTCGTAGGTGCATAAAGTATACTTTACTTAAGGTGCCAGTAGCTTAGTTGGTTAAAGCCCCGAACTCATAATTCGGTAATCGTAGGTTCAAGTCCTACCTGGCACACACCTCTGTAGCTCAGCGGAAGAGCAACAGACTTCTAATCTGTTGGTCGCTGGTTCGATTCCAGCCAGGGGTGCGTATAATAAATAAAAATAGATTTGGGTTCGTCTAATGGTCGGACACTCGCCTCCGAAGCGATAAACGCAGGTCCGATTCCTGCACCCAAAGTTTTGCCCGTATAGCCCAGTGGTAGAGGCAGTAGACTTAAAATTTACACAGCGTTGGTTCGAATCCAACTACGGGTACGTTCCTATAGCTCAGTTGGTAGAGCAGCAGACTTTTAATCTGCGGGTCGATGGTTCGAGCCCATCTGGGGACACTAGTGGGGATTAGCTCAGCTGGCAGAGCGGGAAACTGTTAATTTCTAGGTCGCAGGTTCGAGCCCTGCATCCCCAGCAAAAAGAAAGGTATAATTATATAATGAGTAATAAAATTTTAGTAGCCATAATAAGTGCTAATGAAAAAGATCTAAAGCAAACAGTTCAGAGTGCTATAGAAAATTCTGATAGCCCAGACAACCTTTCTTTTGTTATATTTGATTCACGACTAAATAACTTCCCCAAAGCTGACTTTGAAAATTTTAAAAATGTTTTTTATATGAATATGGAATTTAGTGGTACTCAAGGGGTTGGATTGGCTAGACTTATTGCTTCGTCTATAGTTATGCCAGACACAGATTATGTTTTACAGTTAGATTCTCATATGATATTTGTTAAAAGCTGGGATTCTGAATTAATAAAAAGATTTACTAAACTTGAATCATTGGTAGATAAGCCAGTCATAAGCTCAAGAGCACCAGCATGGTACTACGATAAAGATGGCGAAATTGTATACTCCAGCACCTCAAATCTTGTGCAAAAGTTAATATTCAAAGAGCCAAAAGTTTCTTCATTTCAAGATGGATACCCTACAATAGAGGGAGTTCCTTATTCTAGCGAAGATTACATAGAACATAATTTAATATCTGCTCAGTTTACATTTAGCAGGCCAGATCTTTATTCGGAAATTTTACATGACCCTAGGATTGTTTGGGGTGGCGATGAGCCAATATATTCTCTACGTGCATGGTCTAGAGGATATCGAATGTTTTCTATTAATGCAGACATATGCTTTCATTACAACAAGCAAACAACAAAAGGCGCATTTGAAAAAGATAACAAAGACGACTGGAGAAGCTTAAAGAATAATGACCCTAGGCTTTTCCCATTCTATATGAAAAGATACAATGACGGAAAAAGAATTATGAGAGAGATTTTGCTGGGTGAATATATAGGGTATTGGGGAGCACCCTCATTAGAAAAATTAAAAGAGTTTGAGATAGCATGCGGTATTAACTTTAAAGACTTCTATGATATTGTAGACAAAAATGCCTAAAAACCCTCAAGAAGAATTTATTGATTTATTTCACACAGATCAAGAAAAGTTTTTAAATTTTAGAAAGACTTTGCAGGCCAGATCATTTCTGCTAGGAAATAATAAAAATTTAAACAAAATCTCTGAAATATATGCTAATAGCAATGTTATTCCTGAAGACATTAAAGATGTTGAGTTTGAGGGAAGATATTCTTTATGCAAACAAAATATAACGGGAGAAAAAAATGTAGTAGAGGGTCCAGATTTTTTATATAAATTAAATCAAGATGGGTTCAGAAGCACAGACTTTTTAGAATTTGATAAAAATAAAAATAATATTCTGTTTGCTGGATGCTCAATAACTTTTGGGCAAGGTTTGCCAGAAGATCTGGTGTGGCCACAAGTTCTGATGAGTAGTTTAGTCTCTCAAAACCCTGAAGAAGATTTTGCTTCATATAATATAGGCATACCTGGAGTAGGAATATTTGCAATATATAAAAATATATTGGCATTTATTGAGTCAGTGGGTATTCCAAACAAAATTTTTGTTTTATTCCCAAATATCTCACGAGGATTTATTTATTCAGATGAAAGATCTGATTTTATTCATTCAGATATGCATAGCAATAAAGATTTAGATTCCAATGACTATAAGTATATTAAAGGCTACCAGCATATGGAGCAACTTCTTACTGTAGTAACATTGATAAACTCACTAGAGTATCTATGCCAGTCACTTAATATTGAACTAATGTGGTCAACGTGGGAGTTTGATGGAAATGCTTTATTTAATGAATTAAATTTTAAAAATTTTGTTACTTTTAAAGAAGATCCGTGGGAAAAGTATGTCAGCCCTTTTCAGTTTAATAAAAATAGGGCCAATCGTGAAGCAATATTTAAAAAATATAACAAAAGATCTTTGCCCTACTGGACTAGCGCTAGAGATGGACACCCTGGCGCATGCTTTATGCAAAACGTAGCAAATAACTTTTTAAAGGAGATAAGCAATGAAGATATTAATATTTATAAAAAATAAGCTTTTTAAGCCAAAAAAACCAAAGCATTCAAAAGGATATGACTATACATACTAACAATTTTAGTTGACTAGTAAAACTAGGATTGGTATAATAAGATAGTACCTGCCAAATGGGGGTACTAATTTAACTCGCTTAAAAGGAGCACACAATGGTAACACAATTTGCTATGGATCTTTTCAAGGATCCATTTTTTATTGGTTTCAACCGAGAGTTGGAACGATTTAACAGTCTAAGTAAGGTAAACAATACGGCGTTCCCGCCTTATGATTTGCTAAAGTTAGATGAAGACAACTATCAGCTTTCGCTGGCAGTAGCTGGATTCACCAAGGAAGATTTAACTGTATCAATCGAAGACGGAAGCCTTTGGATCACAGGTGAAATTACATCAGCAACAGATGGAGAAGTTGTCCATAAAGGAATTGCTGCACGTAAGTTCACAAGAATCTTTGAGCTAAGTGAATATATGGAAGTCTCAAGCGTAGAGCTAAAGGACGGCATGTTAAATATCCGTGTAGTTAGAAATCTGCCAAAAGAGAAGCAGCCTAAGATCTTAAAGATCAAATAATATTGAGACCTGAGCATGTCCATAAACTGCTCATTAATTTAAAGGAGAATCATGTTTGAGTATTATGTTAAGAAGGTTACAAAGGTTGTGGACGGAGATACAATTGATGTAGACATTGATCTCGGATTTGATATATCATTTAGCTCAAGAGTAAGACTTGCTGGTATAGATACACCAGAGAGCAGAACAACAAATAAGATGGAAAAGGCATTAGGCTTAGAGGCAAAAGCTTATCTAAAGCATGAAATAGATGCAGCTAAATCTGTAGTAATTAAAACAGAGAAGATGGACAGCTCTGAAAAGTATGGAAGAATTTTAGGGTGGGTATTCTTGGATGGATCAGATGTATCTTTAAATGAAAAGATGATTCAAGACGGACATGCGTGGGGATACATGGGAGAAACAAAGATTAAAGACTTTGATGCATTGGCAAAGGCCAGGAAGAAGAGCGGTAAGTAATGCCAGTATACGAATATAAATGCTCATATGACGAAGCACATGCTTTAATGTCAGTGAACAGATCAATTACAGAAAACGACCCTGGGTATACATGTGTTGAATGTGAATCGGAAATGATTAGACACTTCACTCCATTCGGAATACAATTTAAAGGTAATGGCTTTTATAAAACAGATAATCCTAAATAGTTAAAGTGGTATAATTAACTAAGTAAACAAATTGTTTGTTTAGGAGTTATAGTTGACTAGGACTAAAGCATGGAGATTATCATTAGCAGCAATTTTAGGCTTTGGCTGGCTATTCATGACGCCTGCTTACAGCGATGATCCGCTAACTATAGCACAAGAAAGAATTTCTAAATTAAACGAAGATATAAATAATTTATCAGACAAAGAGTATACACAAGAATTAATATCAGTAGCTGAAGACAAATACGAGGATGCTGTAGATGCAAAAAATAATAAAACTTCATCAGAAGAGGCATATGATGGAGCAGTAGAAACAGAAGCAGAGTCATTATCTAACCTCAATACAAAAATATCAAACCTTTCCTCAGCCCAGTCCTCAGTAGATGGACAAACAGCCACAGTTGCTTTAGCTTTAACACACAAAGATGATGCTCAAGAAGCATTGTCCATAGCCAACCTTAATCTTCAAACCACAGAGTCTAATATGCAGGCTGCTGGAGGAGAAGGGTTAGCATATACTGTTTATCATTTAACAAGAACATTTAACAACGTAGCAGTACCAAGTGGAGTTATTTGTTCTGGTACCTGGAACTCAAACCATATGTCCCTGCCAGTTTGTGGTAATAGATATGAAAACTTTATAGTTAAATTTACTGGACAGATAACAGTACCAGATCATTGGACATCAACCTTCTTTGCAGGATATACAGACGATGGGTTTAGAATGTTTGTTGACGGACAACTTGCATCTAATCAATGGGTAGAGCAGGGAGCACGGTGGAGCCCATATACTCCAGTCTATGATGTTAGTGAAGATAAAACATTAGATGTAGAAATTTGGTGGTACAACGGTGGAGGTCCAGGGTCTTACCATCTTGGATGGGCTATTCCTGGAGGATGGACTGGGGCAGGCTGTGATTACACTGGTGGTTGGGGAGTAGACTTTAGTTGTAATCTTGGAACATTTTCTTCTGGCCCAGGCGCAACACAAGAGCAGATAAATGATTATAACCAAGCCCTTGCAGCAAGAACATCTGCCTTGGCAGTTTATAACGATAAGTTATCTATTTACAATCAAGAGGTTGCAACACTGAATGAGTTACAAGATGATTTAGAGCAAGCGCAGGATCAAAAAGATCAAGCAGAAACCACATATGAAATTGCAGAACTAAACACTGCTCTAACATTAGCAGCAAAAGATTTAGCAATTGAAAACTACAACAATGCAATTGAAGATATGAATGATGCTATTACTGCTGCTGAAGAAGAGTATGCTGCTCAATGGGACTTTGAAGAGAAGCAGAGAATTAATGCTGCTATTGCTACTGCCCTTGCGAATATGCCACAGCCAGAACCAACACCAGAGGTTACAGTTGAACCTACCCCAGAACCTTCTCCAGAACCATCAACAGAGCCAACTGAAGAGCCTACTGAAGAACCTACGCCAGAGCCTTCTCCAGAGCCTACAGAAGGGCCTACAGAAGATCCTAAGCCAGAACCAACTGATGAGCCTACCCCAGAACCAGAACCAACAGATGAGCCAGTCGTAGACCCAACAGAAGAGCCAACTCCTGAACCACAACCAGAACCAACCCCAGAACCAGAACCAACAGATGAGCCTGAAATAGAAGATGAAGAGTTGGCTGAACTCATTCCTGAAAAGGGAACTGGAACTGCAGAAGACTTGTCTGGAGTTATTGCTAACCTAACAAGTAAGGACAATAAGTTAGTTACACTTTCTCCTGAACAGGTAGCAGCAGTTAGCCAAACTCTTAAGTCTTTGACACAAGAAGCAAAGGTGGAAATTGCTGGAGATCTTGGTATTAAGGCATCAGAGGTTGCACAGATTGCCGAGCAGATGAAGGACAACCCAGCGCTTGCTTCAGCATTTGTTGAGTTTTCAGAAAGATCAGAGGCGGCAGGAGATACCCCAATGCCGTTTACATTAGCAGACGCAGTAACAGAGGTACAGACAGAGGAATTTCTAGCAGACCCCCTTGGAGTATTGCTAGACATAGATTTTTCTAAAGTCCTGAACCCTTCCGAATGGGGTAAGGACATGACGGACGATCAAAGAGAAAAGGCACAGGAGGTTGTGGTGCCAGTAATTATCGCATCAAATATTATTGCAGCAGCAATGACTAGGAGGATATAATGAAAATAATCAAAGCCATATTTAAATATATTTGGGAAGTTATAAAAGAGAGCATAGCTCAGGTATTTACCCTTTTGGGGTTCTTTATTGCCTGGCTGACACTTACTGGGTCAGCCCAGCAAGTGGTCGGGGTAGCTACAGTAATTGCTACAGCTATCTGGTTACTTACAATACCACTTCGAAAAGAAGAGTAATAGTGTATAATTGTACTATGAGGAAAATAATTTCTATTGCCGTAGCTGGCCTATTAATGGTATCATTAACTGCATGCGATTCTTTAAATAGGTATCGCTATCCTTGCCAAGACCCTAAGAATTGGGAAACTGCAGAATGTACTCCTCCAGAATGTGAAGCCTCACAGACTTGCACAAAAGATGTAATAAAAGTTACACCTACTACACCAGAACAGGAAATAACAAATGGCTAAACAAAAACTAACGCCTGCCGACTTAGATGCCCGCTTGAAGTTTATTCTAGGAATAACACTTGGTAGCATTCTTTTTATGACAGCGCTTGGAATTATTTATGGCTTGCTTTTTGTAACACAGCCAATCGGAGCTCAGTCAGAAAATGACAAAATGTTCTTCAATGTGCTAGGCAGCATTGCAACATTTATTACAGGAACACTTGCTGGAATATTGATTGGCAACTCTGGAGCCAAAGACATCATGGCAGCCCAGATAGCAAATAAAGAAGTAGATGCAAAGAATACACAGGCAGATAAAAAGCTCGAAGCAGAAATTGATGCTACTGCAGCACGACTAGCAGCAAAGCCAGATGGGGCAATGCCAGAAGAGCAACCAGTAGATTTAGATTGGGACAAATAAAAATGGCAGATCAAGGTACAGCAGCACGTTTAATTGAAGTTGCTACAGCAGAACTAGGAACTATTGAAGGTCCTAAAGATAACGAAACAAAGTATGGTGCTTACACAAAAGCTAACTTCCAACCATGGTGCGGAAGTTTTGTTAACTGGTGCGGTAACGAGGCAGGAGTAAAGATTCCTAATACTGTTTACACCCCAGGTGGCGCTGCAGCATTTAAGAAAGCGGGGGCATGGATTGACGGAGACATTGCAGATCCAGAGCCAGGAGATATCGCCTATTTTGATTTCCCTTCAGACGGTGTTGATAGAATTTCTCATGTTGGAATTGTTATCAAGGATAACGAAGACGGAACTGTATGGTGTATAGAAGGAAACACTAGCCCAGATAAAAAGGGAAGCCAAAGAAATGGCGGACAGGTTTCAAAGAAGCTCCGTGCATTTAAAAAGAATAAAGCTGGAGAAATGATTTCTATAGTAGGTTTTGGCCGCCCAAAGTTTGGCACAGTCTCTAAAGTTGTAGATAAGCCAGCGGCAAAAACTACATCATCTAAACCAAAGAAGTGTCCTACTTGCGGTAAATGAAAAAATATTCAATTAAGATAGAAATCGATGCAGTAGTAGAGGCATTTAGCCCTGAAGATGCAAAAGAATATGTCAGTGATATATTTGGAACTGATGAAGAAATTATCTCAGTAAAAATTAAAAAAATAGAAGAAAAATAATATATTGTCTTTTGTATTGACAAGCCCTAAGTAACACCTGTATAATAACATATAGGTTCAAAATAGATAAACAGGAAAAATGTTACATCTTTATGAAAATGGAATAGAGCTTTTAAGAAAAAAAGCTAATGGTAAAAATTTAGACATTTATTGGAACAATTATGATTTGATTGTTTGGAATAAAGACGATGGCGGGTTCTTTAGCACCAGCGGTGCTTATAGAAATAATAGCTGGGGAATCAAAAAAGAATTCTCAGTAAATGAAAAAGGAACATGGGCCCTGCCAGGTAAGTATGTCAAATATTTTAGATAACTACAGATACGATGAAAATGATATAGAGTGGCAAGATTTAGCGGCATGTTTAGGAATGGACACGCTACTATTTTTTGAAAAATATGAGTCAGATATCCAGATTGCAAAAGCTGTAGATCAATGCTGCCTTTCATGCCCAGTAAGAAAGATGTGCTACCAGGCTGGTATAGATAATACTGAGTACGGTGTTTGGGGCGGAGTATACTTAACTCTAGGAAAAGCTGATAAGATGAAGAATGAGCACAAAACAAAAGAAATTTGGAAGAAGATAAAATGATATTTATAAATAAAGACAAAGATCACTTTAAGTATGGAATAAATCAATGGACTGGTGAGCCGAACAAGCCAGTGTTTTATAATGCAGAAATGAAAAAAAGATTAAGGGAATTGCCAAAGCCTATGTTCCTACTTATGGATGTAGTCCAATACCCAGAATTCTTGGCATTACGTTTATATGAAGATAATTTTATTCAATTTGATGGAATAGAAAAAGAAAAAGTAATTGATTATGTAACAAAAGCAAAAAAACTACTTGAGTCTTACGGTGTTCGAGTAGAACTAGAAGGGAAGCCAGCATCTTGAACGAAAAAATATTTTGTTACTCATGTAACAAAACAAAGAATAAGCTAAATTTGAAGAAATCATCTTTATTAAATATAAATCTATTCTTGTGTCAAACATGCATAGATGAAAAGTTTGAGCCTAGATGGGTTGTACTTATTGCTGGAAGACAAAATGGGCATGAACATGTCAAAGATTTTATACAAAAGAAGCGATATGTAGGTACAGAAATATTAGCATCTGAGCTTCTAACTTAGATTAAATATACTGTATAATATGATATATAATGGAAATATCATATCTAACAATACTAATATCAATATTAGCAGCGACCCTCAGCGGATTTGGAACTGCAATAATTGCTGGAGTTAGAGACGCTAAAAAAGAAAGAAATAGGCGGGAAGAAAAAGAAAAAGACCAGCTTAGATTAGATATAAAAGACCTTAAAATAGAGCTATATCAGTTAGAAAAAGAATTAACTGAATGGAAAGATAAATATTATAAGGCAATACAGGACCTAATTGAAATGAGATCTGAATTAGATAGTGTTATGAGCCAGCTAAATCACATGGAATATCATGAGATGCTGGACACAGAATAATTAAAATAGTACAATAAATACATGACTTGTATTGTTGCTATTGCCCAGGGTGGTGTCGTTTATATGGCATCAGATCATGCTGCCTCAGACGATAAAACTGGTTGGATCCTGTCAAGAAAAGAACCAAAGTGTTTTAAAGTTGGTCAGTATGCTATTGCATTTACAGATTCATTTCGCATGGGGCAAATTCTTCAGTATATGTGGACTCCACCAAAATACACACCAACAAAAACTAATTCTGGATTAGATAAGTTTATGAGAACTAAGTTTGTTGATTCTGTTAAGGCTGCATTTAAAGAGCATGGATACGGAAGCATT
>Ga0078894_10000054_pt1 | contig 63176 bp, 83 predicted proteins | sample LauGreSu1BDMLBSD_2_FD_67506 | JGI IMG/M metagenome (GOLD analysis project Ga0078894, IMG submission 67506) | Freshwater lake microbial communities from Lake Michigan, USA - Su13.BD.MLB.SD (version 4) (version 4) | ecosystem: Environmental > Aquatic > Freshwater > Lake | place: Lake Michigan...
CGTGATCGTCTGGTCACCAGTGTTCGTACCAGAGACCGAACCATTCCCAGCGATCGTCAGAGTCGTAGAAGCCCCAGAGAATGCCAGAGTACCGCTGTTCGTGTTAACCGTCAGAGTACGGGTGGCATTATTAACTCCAGTGCCACCGTAGGTCGGTGAGATGATGGTGCCCTGCCATGTACCTGCACCGATCGTACCAACTGATGTCAGAGACGAATTGATGACAGATGAGCCAAGGGTGGTGGCCGTGAGTACCGATACCGAATTGACTGTGAATGCCCGTCCAGAGGCAACATTCACGTTCTCGGCAAATGTCTTGGCACCGTTGAAGGTGATCGCTGAATTGCGGAGTTCGTTCAGTCCACCGACAAGATCAGTGGCCACAAAGTTACTCAGGGAGCCGACGGTCCCGATATCTGATTGCAGCTCATTGATCGCGGTGACCAGTGAGGTGTTCGCGGTAATGTTTGCCGAGAGGTCGGCTTTCGTGCCAAGATCGGATCCGATCGTATTGGTCTTTACCCGCCACTGCTCGAATGTATCGGAACGTAGGACTTCTGTAGGCATTTGAGTACTATTTTAACGTGAGAGGAGTTGTGTCAGGTTTTGAACCATTACCTTGAGATCGTGGACTTCAGACTTAAGCTTCTCCAGCTCGGCCTCTTTTGCCTCGGTGGTGCATTTCGTGGCGAGTCTTCGAAGGTAATCATTCGTATTCCTATTTATGATCGCTTTCGAGTACGGATCACGTACCAGCGATGGATCTTCCTTTACGACCAGAACCTCTGACGACGTCATGTGACGGCAATCACTCGCAGGTCCGAGCAGGATGGGGCGGCCGAGCTATTGGTGCTGGAGAATACGACCTTGACCGCAAATGCCACAAATTTCTTGGCTGAAAGCATGGTCTCGGTAATCTCGTATTCCACATCGTCATAGGATGCCGGATTATCATTGATCGGTACACTCGTGATAGGGTTCACCAGAGTCCAGCCTAAGGAATCAAAGTTAGCATCAATGTTATCGGTCACCTTGTAATAGACATCGATATAGGATCCAGTTGGCCGGTTCGTTGCCAGGTAGATTCGTGCGGCCGCTGCAGCCGTGGTCAAATCGACTCTACGAGTGATGTACTTTGAGAGCGTCGATGTGCCATTGGCGGCCGTATCAGCGATGTATGAGCTCACCACGTTGAATCCGGTGGCGGCAGAAGCTGCTGGACGGTCGAGGCGATAATTGACCGCGATCGCTGACGTACGATTGAGATCGAGAACTGGAGACAGTGTGCTGCTGGTAGTAGAGAGGGATCCCTTCAGGTACAGCGACTTTGCAGTCGGGTTAGCAGTATTGACTGCACGGACGACCTGTGGGGTCGTCATCTTGACGTTCTGATTGACCGGTACCTGATAGTATTCAGAGAGTGAGTGCGGAATCTCGGAACCGGCCAGAGACTTTCCTGATGTCGTGCGAATATACCAATTTGCCAGGGTATTCTTGAATGTCAGCAACTGCACATTTGGGTAGAGAACGTCGTAAACACGGTTCTCAGTAACAGTCACAACGGTTCCACCGGTGCGAGCCGTCGAAGTTGCATTTGTCGTTGCGACCTCGACCGTATAGGAATCCTGTTCGGCATCAATGACTGTCTTCGTGCCGTTGATCTCGCTTCCAGGAATACCATTGTATAGCGTACCGGAAGTCAGACCTGAGATCGTGACCTCCGATGTTCCTGCAAAATGACCGTGATTCTTATGATAGATCCGGATCTTTCGCTGACCACTCGTCGTCAGGATCGGATTCTCTGTCAGAGTTACCGTTGGAATAGTGGCTTCGTTCAGGATGAGATCTCCGGAAGAAGCAAACTCAGCACGCCGAAGAATGAACTTGACGTCCTTGTTCAGCTCAGGCAGCCATGTCGAAGCATTCTGCGACTTGAACATTACGCCTGAGTACGGCTGCTTCGTGATGGTATACTCCGGATTCGAAGCATCGAACTTTCCGATCTCAGCAATCCATAGCTTGTAAGTATTGGTATTTGATGTTACTACAAAGCAATACTCCGCAGTATCGAGAAGGAATACTGGCGACTGAAACGTGAACTTCGTAGCTACCGTGCCATTGTTGCTCACATTGACATCTGCTGAGGCCAGAGTCTTGGTAGAATATGGAATGATGATTCCGGTCGGAATACCATTCTCCATGGCCCGGATATCGACCGTGACTGGAAGATTTGCATCCTTTGCCGAGAAGAACAGATCGATCGACGTGACGAACGCACCGCCCGGAGTATCGATGATGAAACTCTGAGCGATTGGCTCTACGTCCGTCTTTGTCTGCTGAAGGAGCGATGTCTGAGCTGCAGAAAGGTAAACACTCATAATGATTAGTTATAGAAACGATCGTCGATCGGCTGACCAACGAGTTCGGCCGGTAGTGCAGTGAGGGTGATGATTCCGCTGTTTGCAGTATATGTAGCACCGTTCCAGACCGCGCGGGCCTGAAGCTGATATACCCCGGCAAGTGTCGGCGAGAGCCGCCAGACCGAGTTGGCGCTGTATCCGCCAGACGTCGATCCAGACTGGTAGGCGATGAGAGCCGTAGACCAGCCTCCAAGTGTCGACTCCGATGCTCCAGACCTCTGATAGACCGTGAGACCCTGAAGAGTGCCGAATCCGGTTGCTGATGTTGCAACGTTGAAGTTGAACGGAACGGAAACGTACTTCGGTGTCCGACCCTGAACTCCGATAGAGGTGATCGGCTGAACGAGTGGCGCCGGTCCAGGTACCGGAACTGGAACCAGTGTCGGAGGAGCCACAGAGATGACAGAACTGCGACGGGTTTCAAGGAGCCCGGATGCGATATACGTGAATTCAGCGAATGTGAACGCAGTGTTCGTATCGTTGATCTGATTGTCGATCAGTCTGAATACCCGAGGTCCTGTACGGAATTTCAGGGCAGAGTTGTTCGGAATCACGAACGAACCGATGATCTCTCCAGATGAATCTGCGACGAGCGCACCTGCACCGGACGGATGACTCGTCCGACCGGCATAACTCGTGTCGTCCGGATTGGTAGTATAGTCTACCATTGCACCTTCTTCACGAACGTAATCAGCAACACTCACTCCATCGAAGAATGCATAGACTCGCGAGAACGGCTTGAGGCCGGTTGCTTTGAAGTATACCTTCTTAGAACGAATATATGGAACTGTCGTGGTATCAACCACGGCGTCGGAGATCTGTGTGGTCTGAGTCGAACTATATGCACCCTTGTTCGGGAATGCAAAATTACCAGCACCGCTGAATGTCTTTCCACCAGGTAGAGTTGCGGTAATCGATCCAGTCGAACTCCGTGTCAGACCGTACGTACTAATGATGTTAGACAGTTCTTCCTCTTCCTCAGGAGATGCTCCGAACCAATTGATCTGCCAGTTGTTGTAGAGACTCTGTGATGCCTGTTCCTCTGGAGTGTCGTAGTACCAATCGTACTGTTCCGTGGCATTTGCAGCAATATCAGGTTTCGTTGCAACGTCTTTCCAGTCATCACCAGTTGGAGACATGACCAACTTACCTTGCCAACGATACACTGCATGCGGGTTGACAAAGTCAGCGTACGATGAATATGGCTGTTCGATGAGGTTGACCTCGGTGTATGCCAGAGTGACCAGAGATCCGGTCTGTACGATTCCACTGCTCGCAGCAATGTTAGGCACCAGGTTAACGTATTTCTGAGAGTAGTCCGGGCGAAGTGCTCCCTTTTCAGCATCGACCGTGCACTTATAGTCAGGATGCGAGACGGCGCCGATGTTATGATCGACGAACGAATCAACGATGAATCCGTTCTTGAATCTCTGGTTCGCAGATCCATCAAAGATCTGAGCCGCAGCAGTTTCCTTCTCGAGGAGCGAGAGTGAGGTATAGTACTCAACGGTCGAGAGTCTCTTCTCGAGCCGGCCGATATCGCGCATCGTATAGCGCTTGTTCTCGACCATCTTTGCTGTCAGATCGGTCGGACCGAACGTGTACGCGCCAAGACTGATCGTATAGAGGACCATGGAATCCTCTGGATCCTGTGGAGGACGTGGATCTGTCGAAGAGATACCAGTCACTGCACCAAACTCGCCGAACTTGGTGACGAAGATCTTATCGATGCGTGGCAGATAGTACTGAATATCTGTCAGGATCGTGGAGTTCGGTACGATCGTGTTGGTCGTGGATGCTCCTGTGCTGACGAATCCTGCACCATCATTTCCCTTCGTCGGTCGGAAATCGACAGCGTCACGGAGCTGAATGAGACCGCGAATGGAGTCAAATGAAGGGATGAGCGAGTAGTCGACAGTAGCGTACGAATTGACGCAGAAGTAGTCACCAGGATTATGAGTAAAGTAATCGTAGATGACCAGCAACTGACCGGTCGGAGATGCCGCTCCAGGCTTCAACTGAATGCGAGCGACATCATAGAAGTTCTCGCGCTGACCGTTGTCCAGATTATAGCGTGCCGTGATGTTCGTGTCGTTGGTCGTGGCAGCCGTTACCAGGCTCGCCGACATGTACACTGCCTTCACGCGCAGTACGTCGGTCTGGCCTAGAGAATCGTACGAACCCTGAACGGTATTCGGAATCGCAATCGCCTTCTGACCGTTGCCATATGCTCCAGATGTCCAGGTCGTGACGCCGGAGACGAAGGTCTTGGACTTCTCGATCAAATTACGGCGGGTCGGGGCAATGACGTAGAAGTACGCATTCGCATTACCTACACCGACGCTGAGTGTTACGGATGTTGCCGTCGGAGATGCCAGCACCGGGGTCGCGGTCTGAGCGGTGACTGTGCCATCAGCCTTGATGATAATGTAATCCGACTGAGCGACTGAGTAGAAGTTCTCCGATGCAGCCGTGAGTACGATCTGTCCGGAACCATTCGCCTGGATATTGTCAAACTTACGGCGGACCTGGTAGATGAAAGCCGTGCTGACATTGTCCGACTCACGAAGAGACTGGACAGCAGAGACCGGCAGTTTATAGACCAGTGAGCTGTTCGACGGATCGTACAGGACTGTGGTCGTGATTGCCGGATCGATATCGTTGACCGTAGCGCTGAAAGCTGTTCCAGGGACTGTCGTATCCTGGATCGTGGCGACACTTGAGATCGACTGTCCGCTGTTCATCACAACGTCGAACAGGTACAGCTTGTAAGTGGTTCCGCTCACGTATTCCATCGAGCGGGCTCGGGCAGTTCCGATAGTCGTCGGAGTCGAATTGCGCAGATTGATCGTACTGTAGGTCGTGATGTTCGGCATCCCGACGACCGTATCGATGTAAATGTATCCGCCGAGAGGTGCGAAGATACCGGCGTTATTCAGGTAACCTTCTTCACGTGCCTTCTGAACTGGAATGTACGTGGTATCAGTCGTCTCGATTCGATATCCGGAAACGTATGCTACCGAAGCAGACAGACCGACGCCGAGGCGAGCCTGACCGTATGCAATCGCAGCATTGGTATCTGCGAGTCCAGGAACTGCCGAAAGGATCTGTGATGCGGAGAACAATCCATTGTTCGTTCCGTCGTTGTAATATTCACGCACGTTGATCTGGAACGGACGAACGGTATAGTTGCCAGATTCCTCGTATGTGCGAGTCGCGAATTCTTTTGCGAGTTCTCCGTATTCCGTACGAGCCCGAGCGGCAACTTGACCGCCGATGATGAGCAGAACGTGGATGATGTTCTCTTCGGTACGAGAATCCAGTGCGTATGGCTGAGACACCAGATCCATTCCGATCTTGTAACGATGCGCTCCAGGAGCCGATTCATTCGGGGTTCCAAGCGAGTTATCAACCAATGTAGCGTCTTCAGCTGACGTGATGATCGATTCAGTGACCTTATAGACGACTCGAGCTGACGGATTCTGTGTGTACTTAGAAACGATCAACGAGTCAGCCTCAGTATAGACGAAGTTTCCAGCCACGAACCAAACGCCATCACTGACGGATACTCGGGTACCGTATCCAACTGGGCTGAATCCGGATGCCCTGACCTTGAACTTGCGAGCGGTACCTGCCGACTCGGTATAGTTCAGGATCTCTTCTGCCGTAAAGAAGTGACTGAGATTATCGGTAGATGCTCGGTCGTACCGAACGAATGCTGTCAGGCTATCATCAGTCGTGCTAGGGACGACTTCCAGGACTGTTGCAGTGATTCCGCTCGTGGCTCCAGTCAGGACTCTTCCAACTGATCCTGCATAATATGCAGCATTGCCTCCGTTGCCTTCTGGATAGTACGTCGTGCCGCCATCAGTAAATGTGCTCTCCAGTTTGACGTACGCGTACTTCGTGTCAAGGCTCCCCTCAGCACCGAGAACTCGAGACCCGTTCTTAAAGATATGACTACCAAGACGGTCAATCTGGGCCGAGATCGCAGTCTGGAGCTGCGTCAGTTCTCTGGCCTGTACTGCGTATCCTGGACGAAAGAGAACGCGAACGTAGTTCTTCGCTGGATCAAAATCGTCGTAGTACGGAGGGACGTTATAAAACTTGGTAGCCATATTTCGTATTAAAATTCAATGATGATCTTGATGTCCTCGAGTTGTGAGGAGGAGCGACTCACTGATGCTCGGCTTTCGACGAAGAGGACATCGCCACTGAAGCGCTGAATCTCCGGATTGCCCTGTGATCCAACTGTACCAGATCCGGCCGTGGCGCCAGTGATCGTCTCGGCTGAACTGAATGCCGAGTAGCCGGTCTTATCGTTCTGGTGAATCTTAAGGATGCCAGTGACGCCATCGAAAGCGTCGACGAATGCCTTTGCTCCAGAAGTAGCACCGGTGATATAGTCACCGACAGTGAATCCTCCGGTAGAACCTACGCCAAGAGTGATCGTCTTGAGAGCTGAGAGAGTCGAAGCGGTCGAGATCGTCGTTGTTCCGTGATTGTACGGATTCTTGAGGATACCGAGTTGGCGGAACTGAGCACCGTTAACGACGAAGTCTCCAGAACCTTCACCGCCGGAGAGCAAGATACGAAGACCGATATAGAATCCTCCGAGTTCTGCGACTGGATCAGTACCATGACCATTCTTCGGGGACAGAACTGCCCGAGCAGTTGCATTCGACCCGGTTCCATCGGTGATCACGACATTTGCCACATTGTAGTTAGCACCGTTGGCGGTCATCGTGATGCCGGTGATAACTCCGCCAGAGACGGTGGCCGTAGCCGTGGCGCCAGATCCATCCCCGATGATCGTGACAGTAGGTGTTGATGAATATCCAGTTCCGCCGGCCGTGACAACGAGTCTGTAGATCTTGCCGACGTTTGCCAGAGATGCCTGTTGATAGTTGTAGCGAGTCTGATCCTCGGCGCTGAGATCACCGATTACTCCGCCTGCCGGAATGACCACTGTCTTCACCGGCATGTAGTTATTCGTCAAGAAGCTCGTAGCTTCAGTTGCCGTGACGGTGTACATGTACTTCCACCAATAACCGTCACCGCCGTTGACAGGATTGACTGATCCGGTCGTGTGTGTTGGCTTGATAGTGGAATTTCCAGTCGTCGTCTTGTAGATGAGCTTGTATACCTTGAACTCATCAGTGATGATGTAGAATGACTGGGCAAAGATAGTATCGGATGCATCATCCCATGGAACATATGCGGTTCCGGATGTCCAATTGATCCTCGGAATCAGGTGAGTGCTGAAGGCGGAATCCACCTTCTTGAAGGCGATCGCATTCTGCCAGAAATCATTTCTCTCGACCAGAGTATCGACCGGTGTCGGTGCGGACACTTCTGCGCCACCGAGGGTGGCTGCCCATCGATCAGACTTTCCGATGCCGAGATAAACACTTTCCCCAAGGACTACATCCTTGAAATTGGATGCATTCTCGAGCCTGAACGGAGAGGTGATGATGGCTGCCATTGTACTTAGTTATTAGGTATAGTTTACACCCAGGAGTGTATCGTGCCAGGTAGTTGGAGTATTTATAACATCTGCAATGGAATGGTCGTCCCAGGCATACTCAGATGACTCCATTTCGGTAAAATTGTAGGTTCCGTAGACCATCGCAGCCGGATTGTCGTCAAAGAACTTCAGCTGGAAACTGGTGTTCGTACCTGTCGGAACATTCAGCATCATCTTGTACGTCGTTTCGGCCAGAGATGCAGTGAGGTTATTGAGAGCCTGGAGAACGATGATGACCGCAAGATCCTCAGGTCCGATATAGCCTAGCTGATCGCGCGGCATGGCAGCCTTTGAATCGAGTAGTTCGATCAGGATCAAGATCTCGCCGAAGAAGATCATACCCGCCGGATGTACCAGCTTGGAGAAGACATCCTTCCAGGTCTCGACATTGTTACCCGTCTTGATAACGTACGAGAACTTCTGATAGAAGTATGAATCCTGGAGTTTGATGATGTCTGACAGGAATCCTCGCTTCTCGTTGTAGTACCCGTTCTGGTATCCGAGGAATGTGCCTGGCTGAGTGTACCCGGTGCCGCCAGCGAGGATCTCGTACGATTCAATCTTTCCAGCATTCGCACCAGAGCGGGTGATGTTAGGTCTGATCTTCGCTCCGGATCCTGATGCCGTTGGAAATACCTCAGCCGTGGCTGTTGCAGTGTAGCCAGATCCTGCATTCGTGACCGTCACGGCTGTCACGACTCCTCCTGATACTGTGAGGGATGCCCGCGCTCCCGATCCGTTTCCGTACACCATCAGAGTCGGAGCAACGGCATACCTAGGTACTTGTGCATTCCCTAGCCATACGCCGTCAGAGGCGATGAGCATGTCCTTTCTCGGGAAGTAGACCTCAGCATTGTCCTGAAAGAGGATCTTGAAGAAGAGCTCGATGGATTCGTCAGATCCACGAATGTCGTAGTACCTGACCAGGTTCTTATAGAGATTGACACGATCTGCGACCAGGGTACGTGGGATAGCGGCCGCCACTTCTTTCTGCAGGAGATCGATGTAGGCTTCTTTCGTCTCGTCAAGATCACGGGAGACTACGAGTCGGTTGATCTCATGACTCGCCTGACCGTCTTCGTTGATGTGAGTATAGTAGTCCTCGAGAAGGTCAACCAGCTTTACTGCCGTTTCCCTGAGTTCCATCGGGAACAGGGAATCCACGCGGATTGACTCTTTCGTTATCTTTCGGGTACTAGCTAATAGCTCGATCGAGTGTGGCATATTACGACCTTGGCTTAGTCAGCGTGGCGAGGCGTCGTTGTATATGTGATCGCTCCGGAAGATCCGGCCAGTGCGATTGTATCGATCTCACCGGTGACGGTCGACTGTACCGTGCTGATATCGAGGAGCTGATTTCTCTTCGGCGCCAGATCGAATGAGTTAGGCAGGGCGTAGATCGTGACAGCTGCAGTCGTATCAGGCTGAACTCCATTGGCTACGACACGACCTGCCGAGGCATAAACGGTGCCGACAGCATTGAGGCGGGTCTTGACTCCGCCGATGACACGATAGAGATAGATCGTACGGTCAGTCGAGTTAGTCTTTGGAACATCACCGAGTACATGGTCGACTCCGCCGATCGTGAACGTCGAGGAACTGATAACGCTCTCGTTCGAAGATGTTGCGTAGATCGGAGACGAATACGTGACATCCCAATAATTCGTCTGGCCGACCTTTGGTGTCACATCCTTGTACATCGTGACACGAGCCACTGAGTTCAGGATAGCCGGATCAGCTGCATCGATTTCGGTCAGAAGCTTCGAGTACCGGAATACGCCGTCGAACCGCTGGAGATACGTCTCAGCATACGACACGATCTTTCCGCGGATGAGCGCCTCGAGCTCGGCCTTTGTCCGATCTGTCAGGTTCGGATTGTACTTGAAGAACGTATCCAGTTTGATGTACGTGTACTCAGGATCCAGGATGATCGGCGTGATCGATACGATATTCTTGGATTTGAGAATCGAGATGACAGACTCCTTCTCAGCCGCCGTGAGTGCCGCTGCAGCAGATGGTTTGATCGCGATGTAGACCTTACCGAAATCTGGTTCAGTATTGTTCTCTCCACCCCAGACAGAGACTGAATCGATTCCACCGAATTCTTTGAGAATGATCGCCTTGTAGTCGTCTGCAGTGACAGCGCGGTTCTGAGACAGATAACTCAGCGGAGCATTGTACCTGACTGATTCAATGCTTTCACGGACAGCACCACCAGCAGAATTTGATACCGTCGTAACCGAGATCGCCGATGTAGCAAATCCGCCGATCGTATCGACAGCAGTGAACAACCGAGCATTGTTTGCCAGCTCTCCGTCTGAATAGAGGTATTCAGCTTCGACGATGTTGTTTGTGGTCGGTTTATTGCCGAGAATACCATCTCCGAAATAGATCTCATATTTTCCAGAGGCATTTTCCTGTGGAAAGAAGATCAGAGAGTTTGCATCGATACCGGCTAGAGTGGTGAAGCGAGTGTAGACCTGATACTCATCAGAATCCTGATTTGCCTTCACTCGAACTCTCATGGTATCCGTATCAACGGTATCTTCAGGAATGACGAACTTCTGATTCTGGATGGTATTATCGACCAGGTACAACATCCGCTTCAGAATGCCCTGGCGAACAATGACGTTGCTGAAAGTGTAGGTGTTTCCGGCCGCAACATTCTTTGAAGCATCAACAGAGTCAAGGACAATAAAGTTGTACGTGGCATTCCCGATCGCAGTACGAAATCTTGTGCCACGCTCTAGTGTCAGGATCGATGGACTGCCGGAATTCCCAGTCACCACGATATTGAGCTTCGCCGAAGAAGAACGTACTGATCTTGGAATATACCCGAGCAGCTTCGCATGCGAAATGACGTTGCCACGAATTTGAGCAGAGTCTAGGAAAGACTCGTTCAGGCTGAAGTGGGCTACAAGAGCATTGTAATGCGTGTTGTACGCAAGTACATCCAAAAGCGTCGAGAGTCCTGAACCTTCGAAATTCCAGTCGTTGTACTTCGACTGAGACTTGAAGTGGTCCTTGATCGAATCCTTGATCTTCTGAAAGTCCAGTTCGGTGACGTTGAATTGTGCCATGTTCGTCTCTAGTTGTTTATCTTACACGCTGAAGGTATACGGTGATGTCCACGTTTTCGTTGAGCGCAATGACTCTGAATCCAACCGTGATGACGTACCTATTGGTGTCAGAATCGTCCACAACCTGAATCGTGACATCAGTGACCCGTTGCTCGTATTTTGCCAGAGCGTACTTAATTGAATCAGTGATCGTTAACTTAGTGAAGATGTCGGCCGGCTCAAATAACGCTGCCTTCAAATTGGTTCCTAGACCAGAATTGAACGGTCGCTCGCCGAACGTCGTCAGGACGATGTTACGAACTGATGCCTTTACCGCATCTAGGTCCAGGAGCGGGTCGATATCCTTGGTGTCGGGATTCAGATCCAGAGTAATGTCCAGATCGGCATATGGCTTTCGTTTCGATACGACGGCAGATTTCGACAAGGGGTCGTTCTTGTCAGAGAGGCCAACATAACCTGTGACGATGCTCGGCATGCGAATTAGCTATTTATAAGCAAATTACGAGGTATTACTCATGTACTTGGCATGAAGCTTGACCACCTCGGCATTAGCATTGATAATTTCGTCGGTTTTGACCAGCCACGGCCGGATATCTTGCATGTGCTGCCATATCGGGTCACCCGGATCTGCTAATTTTAATCTGGTATTTCCGAACTGCTTTACATCCGACCAATACATGTTCTCCTGATAGATTATTTTGACACGGTACTTAAAATACCCATCCACTCCAGTTTTTATTACGTCCGCCGCCCTTCGCTTGAGTTTTGCAGATTCGATCGACCTCATTAGTTCTACTTCCTCTGGAGAATCAGCTTTGGCCAGCAACTCAGCGTCTGTGGTCCAGGTATTTCGCTTTGCTATCGCCTTGAAATATCCTGGAGATTTTTTTAGAGCTGATTCTGCCAGAGTCTTTTCGTGTGCATCTCTCCAGAGAGGAGCACGGACCTGATCCTGGAATGGAGTTACTACGAGAGTTTCGTACTTTGACGATATATCATCCGGTATGGCCCCGGACTCGCCTGAAGACACGGCTTCCGATTTCGCGACCACCGTCTCTACGACGGGTTCGGCTTTTGCTGGAGCAACATTCGGGGTCGGAGCCTCTTTCGCTTCCTCTACGGTCTCTCCGGTCGTCGGATCCATCTTGACATTCGGCACGTCTTTACAGAAGTCGATATCGGCCAGACCAGAGATTGTCCCGGTGACCTTCGAGACGAGTGAATCTAATTCTGCTACTTTGCCATCCCATTTCGCCTTGAACTGTGCAACCTGTTCTGGTGTGGCACCTGCTAATGCTGCGAGCTCTGCCTGGAAGGATGATAGGTTCGGCAGAGATGCCACGAGCGATTCGGCCTTGCTCTTGGCCTCCGCCAATTTTGATGTGAGCGTCGCGAGGCCGGCCTTCTTGCTGGCGAGAGCCGTCTTGATGCTGTCCTGGACGGACTTGAGGGCCTCGAGTGCTGGATTCTTTCCGCAGAGAAGAGACATGGGCGTAGTGGATTATCCGAGACTGAGCGGAGCACCGTTGACGTTGAGGCGCGCCAGACTCTGGACTGTTCCGATGCCGGTGCTTCGAATGAGCATCGTTCCGGTCGTGAGCTGAGACAGGTTTCCGGATACACTCTGTGAAGCATTGCCGGATACCGTTCGGGTCAGGTTACCAGTGATGGAATCCACTCGATTGCCGCCGATCGTCGTAGTGAAGTTATTGTCAGTCACGAAAACAATGTTTGCCGTTGTTTCCATAACCATGTCGGCGGCGGAAGTAAGCGAGAGTGATCCACTGGCAGTAACCTCGATGTTCGTACCCGTGTATTCCTTCCGAGCAGTCAGAACGATGTGAGTATCGTTTCCGACCACGGTGAGGCTAGAATCCTTGCCAATGTTCTCGAGTTTGTTACCGTCTCGCACGATAGTTGTATCAAGTCCGACCCGAGTGATGCAATTGCCTGAAATATTCTCGGCAAGATCCTTTCCGATTTCGGTCTGATCAGACTGTCCGATCTTTGATTGCCGAGATCCTTTGATGTACTCGGTCTTATTTCCCTCGACCTCAAGATGGTAGTTACCCTTGACGAGATGTCTCACATCACCGTCAACTGTAATATTACAGGTACCACGGATGTAGATGTTATCCGACTTGGCAACGACGGTGTATCGGTCTCCGACGATGGTCGTAGTGAGATTACCGGTCGCATCGATCTCTCGGTACGTTCCTGCCTTGTGCATCTCGGAGATGCGTTCATAATTCGGGGTGTCGTCTACTTCAAAGACATGCCCTGATTCTGTTTCCGTGGCATGGTTTTTTGGATATGATGGCGATACGGTATCGTCGACATCTAAATTGCTCCACGTCTTTCGAGTATAGTATGAATCCGGTTCGTCGAGCGAAACCGTGCTGATCTTCGGAGGTACTGCAGTTTCCACTTCCTCTACACGCAGATCCTTGCGTCTGACATAGGACGGAGCCTGAGTGTATTCTCCGGTCGACTGTAATGGTATATCGACGCTTCCCAATCTTTCCCCTCTCGGATATTGACCTTCAGGATCTGAAAATCCAAGCGATGAATTGGCCGCAGACGGCAGAGATGCGATAGTTCCGATAACAAGAGGATCCTGGGCTGATGGGCCATCACGAAAGAATCCAACAACCCATGACCCTTGCAATATTCCGGTCGGAGATCTGCCAATTCCAGACATTGCGGCAGAAGTTGCCGGTTGAATAACAAATGCCCATGGCAAGGCGTAGGTCGGAATTTGCGTTTTGTCTTCGGTATGATAGCCGATGCAACGGACTCGCACTCTTCCCATCTCCTCCGGATCGTAGATATCTTCTACAACCCCGGTGAACCAGGCAAATGTACCGCCGATGAATTGATCAGGAGAGTTCATTCAAACATGTTATTGTAAAGTGAATCTCGCTTGACGCGAATCTCAGTGAAGTACTCTTCAGAAAAATTATGTTGTACCGATGTCACGAGATATCCTCCAGAGAGGAATGGATCTTCGGTCGGATTATCTTCTGGGACCGTATACCCCTTTTTCTGAGTATTTGGATCGATCGGCGGCGGAATCCTGAGGCTTACGATCTTTCCGCAATTCAGCTCAAAATCTCCGGCGAGTGTAACGTCGTGTTGAATTGAATCCAGTGTTTCGAGGTAGGCACCTGCCTTGTTGATGGCTCCGGTGAGAGTCGTCGAATTGTAGTTGTATCCTCCGGAGATAGAGTACTCGTTAGTCGGAATGTAGTTGATCTTCGAAGACGCGTACTTATTCAGTGTCTGATTATCTTCCGGAACAAATTTGTCACTCAGCATCGGATAGCCTTCGACAGTTGGCATACGTTCGACTGATGCCAGGTAGTCAAAATCGACCATGTTAATCCGCTTCTGCGAGATATCGACGTAGACAGATTTTGAGGCGTAGGCTCCCTTGTTAGCCTGATAGACCTTTGCTAGGTTGAGTTCCGAGTTCATCGAAAGGATTCTCGATGCCATCTCGTCGTACATCTCGACGCTACTTGGATCACTCTGAAAGAACTTAGCCTCAACGTATTCTTTGTACGTTGATTTCTGTACGAGATCGGTCTGAGCCTGAAGGTATACTTTCCCGTCTAGAGCCTGATAAAAGTAGAACGGACTCCCGTCTTCGCAATATGCACGCCGCAATATCCAGTGAATAGCATCGAGCGGTTCCATATTCGGAAAGATCCCATAGATCTGACCGGTGGATTTTTCGGAAAGAACAAGATCTGTATCTTTGATACCGAGATCCTGAACCGCAATGGACTTCACGATTTCAGCGATAGTCCCATTGAAGTGCCTGGAGATCTTCTTCAGTTTCGTGACATAGCCGTGCTTCGTCACAGCCCGCACCGAGTATGCCTGAACAAGATTATTCGATTTGCCGTATACTGGATATTCGGTCGTATAGAAAGTCAGATCTACAGTTTTCGGTTCTGCGGTACCAGTTTCATCTGTATATTTTTTACGAGATAACTTGACGCGGATCTTCTCGTGGCCAGATATTCTGGCCTGTGACATGAAGTTAACCATGTCCTTAACATTCATAGACAGACTCAGAGCCGGTCGGTAAATGCTTTCTGTGATCGAAAAATCGGTCACGAGCGCCTGAATATCGTACTCATTCTGCCCTGTGTGATCGGTCAGAAAGATTCCCTCGATGGAGTACGACGTCGGTGTACGCGCCTCAGCACCTTGCGCTCCATTATAGAGCGAAGCATTATTGGATATTCTAGGCATTGATCAGTTCTCTGAACTTCTGAGCAAACTTGAACACGAGTTCTGGTCTGATAACTCGAATGTTCGACCTATCGTCGTTCAGCTCAGTTTCATACTGTAGATAAGAGATAGCCTTGAGATTGATCGTAGAGGCTTCAGGCCGTACTCCTGCTGACGTATAAAATTCATTAATAAATCTGCCAGCGTATGTAGGATTGCCATTCGCATCCTCGTAGTGGTGCGGAGCATCACGCCAGGTATATACCTGTGACGATGTCACGATGCTCCCTGTCGACGATCCAACGATGAACTCGGATGCACGGAAATTTCCGGAAACGTTTCGGATGATGAGCTGGCTCATCTCGAGGTTCTTCTCCTTGAGAATGCCGTTCGCCATCGATGTCGACCCGGTAATTGTTTCTCCGATAGTGTATTTTCCGGCCAACGAGTTTCGATATTCGGTGATCTGCCCATCAGATCCACGCACCACGACTGGTTCAGTATCGATAACGATGCCTGCGTATTCGAGGTTCATGTAGTCCTCAAACTCGGCCGGACCCATCGGCCAACCAGAGAGACCTGTCTTCAGATGTTCGTTGATCATGAAGAACGTCCAGTAGTACGCTGGTGTTCCGTACAAAATCTCGGACACGATATCAGGTCTCTCGCCATTCGGTACCTGATAGTACTGATACGTCGACATGTCGTCGAGGTATACGTCATCAGCCTTAACGAATCGAAACAGATCGGTGATCCGAGTGATGATTCCATCTCCCAGGAAGTCAAAATCAGTCTTGGGGAATTGCTGAAAGAATGACATGGTATTACCTCTTTCGATCGAGCTCGAGCTTCTCGATATCGTCCTGGCGTAGAGCTCTTGTTTCCTGGAAAGATACGCTCACATCAGTTTCGATCGGACTTCCATCTTCGTGGAACAGATTTGTCGAACCGTTAAACGTCGCGTTGAGAGACGTTAAGTAGCACGAATAGATCTTAGGTATGAACTGGTTCGTAGATCCATCCGAATTATTAAACTTGATTTCCCATGTAGACGGATATGCCAGAACAACATCATTTCCCTTCGGATACATGCCTCTACGGAAACTATTCACGATGTCGTCTATCGTGACTGCTTCTTTCTTCGTTCTGCTGACGAGCTTGAAGGTGAAATTGAACTGTCTGATTCCTGAGTTCTGAAATGACGTATTCGTGTTCGGTGCGATGATCTGCTTCGTTGAGAAATCAACGACGTCCGCTACTCCGGATCCGATCGCCGGCACCTGTCTCGCAATGATTGAAGCCGCTGCAGCTGCATTCAGTTTCTTCGCCTTGTTCACTACGCTGCCTGCCAGTCCTCCGATACCAGCTCCGATCGCGCCTGAGATAGTACTCTGATTGGCGACCTGGTTGATAGTTTCCATTCCGATCGTACCGATGATTCCGAGATCTAATGTGGAATACGACATATTGTCCCCAAACGTCACGCCTGGAGGCATAGGAAGATAAATCGGGCTGACTGCACCCTTGCCCTTCGCAGTGAACGAGATGAAGGGGACTGGTTTTTTCTTCAACGATTCTGGGAATACTAGATTGATCTTATCGCCCGTGACTCGGAATGGCGGTAGCACTATTGCCTTTTCGGCTGCGGCCTTGGCGAGATCTGTTAAGTCTGGCATAAATATGGTTCTTCGTATTTATATGGCTTCCTACCGCGGTAAGTTCTCCCCAAAAAATCCTGACAAATACCATGGGGATGTCATGAACATCGTGTACCGATCGCTCTGGGAGCGACAGTTCTTCCGCTGGCTAGACGAACAATCCTTTGTCAAGTCTTGGTCGTCCGAGGAAGTGGTTGTACCGTACAGATGCAAGACTGATGGCAAGATACACCGCTACTTCGTGGACGTCAAGTTTGAGTTCCAGGACGGTCGGGTGATGCTCATCGAGATTAAACCGAAGAAGGAAACGATCCCACCAAAAAATCCTGGTCGCAAGACTCGCCGGTTCATCACCGAAGTCATGACCTATGCCAAGAACATCAGCAAATGGGAGGCTGCCAAGACGTACGCCGACGATCGTGGGTGGATATTCGAGGTCTGGGACGAGGATATGCTCAGGTCGCTCGGCATCAAGATACTTTGATGATTTTGCTATAAATAGTAGGAAATGGGATCCCTGCTCTCTAAACTTAGAACCGAGGCTTCGGCTACGAATCTGAAATCAAGATCTCGTGAAGCCACCGAATGGTTCATCGAGAGAGTCAGAGAATTGGCTGGTAAGATCAATCGCCGTAACCTGCTGAATGATTCCGAGCTGAAGGTCAGACCCACACCAATGTGGGGAAACATGTACATGTTCGTGTACGATGCCCTCCACAAGGACACGCTTCCATACTACGACAAATTTCCGTTGGTGATCATGCTGGCTCCGACTAAAGATGGATTCATGGGTCTGAATCTGCACTATCTCGAACCGAAGGCGCGAGCGTTCTTCCTCGACAAGTTGATCGATACGATGCCAAATGCGGATGACGACAAGGGAACCGCAAACAAGAGGCTTCGGATCAGGTACTCACTGCTTCAGTCAGCCCAAAGATTTCGTTACTTCAAACCATGTCTGAAGCAGTATCTCGGGTCTCAGATCAAGAGTCGTATTGCCCAGGTGAACTTCCAAGACTGGGAAACGGCGATTTTCCTGCCGACCGAGCACTTCGTTGGGGCCAGGAAGAGCACTGTCTGGAAAGATTCGAGACAAGCATATCGTAAACCATAATCTCAGATGGCATCAATTCTTGGCAAGAGCATCAATGATCTGAAGTCTACCTTGGTCAAGCATGGCGGAAATGCCATGCAGAACCGATTTGCGGTGTATATGCAGCCGCCGGCAGCCAGCCTCCTGAACCTCGACCTTCAGAACATCGCGGTATCTCTCATCTCGGGCAACTTCAAGGCCGGATCGCTCGTCAACGATCCACGAGATATCGGCATCCTGTGCGAGTCGTGCAGTCTTCCAGGTCGTCAGATCATGACGATGGACTATCAGGCTCACGACCATTCTCAGAAGATTCCTTACGGATTCTTCAATGAGGACGTGACGTTCACCTTCCTTCTGACCCACGACTACTACGTCAAGAAGATGTTTGACAAGTGGTCTGAACTCGTGCTGAATAGCCAGAGCTATACGGTCAAGTACACGAACGAGTACACGACCGATGTGGTGATCCAGCAGCTGAACCGTGATAATCTTCCGGTCTACGGCATCGTTCTGCAGAACGCGTATCCGATTAGTTTCAGCTCCATCAACCTAGATAACAGTGCAGAGAACTCAATCCAGAAGTTCTCTGTGACGATGACCTTCCAGAACTTCAAGGTCGAAGGTGCAATCCAGTCCGCGCTCTCTTCGGTGAAGACAGCTATCGGCGGTATCAAGAAGATCTTTTAATTGAATTGAACATCTATGCCATTACCAATCATTGAAACACCAAAGTATGAAGCTCGGATTCCTTCCACAGGAGCACGAGTTCAATATCGTCCGTACCTCGTAAAGGAAGAGAAGATCCTGATGGTGGCGAAGGAAACCACCGATCAGAAGCAAATCATGCAGGCCGTCAAGGATGTGATCTCATCTTGCACGTTCGGCCAGGTCGATCCAGATTCCATTTCGGTATTCGATATGGAGTACCTCTTCCTCAAGCTCAGATCGAAGTCTGTTGGCGAGATCTCGAAGCTAATGATCAAGTGCCAGAAGTGTGAGAAGCCGAATCCACAGGAAGTGAATCTCGACGAGATTGCAGTCGAAACTACTAACCTGCCTTCGCCAAAGATCATGCTCACAGATAAGATCGGTGTCGTCATGAACTGGCCGTGTGTTGACCTCATCAGCGAAATCGCTTCAGGGAACATGAGTCCGCAGGACACCGTGATGAACATCATCATCGGGTGCATCGATTCAATCTTTGATGATAAGGGAGTCTACCGCGCCTCAGAGCAGTCGAAGCAGGAACTCATGACTTTCGTCGAATCACTCAATCAGGGCCAGTTCGCGAAGATCCAGGCATTCATCGAGGCGACTCCGAAGCTGGAGCATAAGATTGACTTCAAGTGCACGCATTGTGGCCATGACAACTCGCACCTGATCCGAGGGCTGCAAAATTTTTTTTCGTAGGCCTCTCTCATGACAGCTTGGTCAATCACTATCAGACGAACTTTGCTCTAATGCAGCACCACAAGTATAGTCTGACCGAGTTGGATCGCATGATCCCGTGGGAGAGGGAGATCTATATCTCACTTCTGGTTGAACACATCAAGGAAGAAAACGAGAGGGCAAAACGCCGAGCTAAGTCCTCTGGGGCAGCACATTAACGCGACTCATCAAGATGGAAACACCGTCATCACCGTCAAGTAATCCTCCGCCAATGATCTTCCAGGACCTTCTCCTGGAATTGATGCTTCAGAACGAGGCTCTGGCGAAGATCGAGTCTGTTAACCTGCAGGCTCTTGAGGTTCTGAAGTCCAGCGCAGAAGTACAAGACGCCGAGGTGCTACGGCCGGAAATCGTAATCGAGAACGACGACGCCAGGATCGTCGCATCATCCGAGGATCTAGTTCCAACGGAAGATGAGAGTAGGGCATCGACGTCGCAGGCATCACCAAATTATACTGAGGAATTGATTTCGATCGGCCTGGATCAGGTGCGAACGCTCGAGTTCATCCTGACCGAAGTCAAGAATGGAAATTCTAGGATGGCATCTGTATCTGATGCTATCCAACAATTGACGAATGTCGTCTCCGAACTAGAACAGTCCGGAACAGAACGTCTGGCAGCAGAAGAAGCTCGTCGCGAGATTCCGAAGGATGGACTATCTGAGAAGTTGGCAACTCCGGCTCCGAAGAAGGAGGATGGCAGTCTGTTTGGAAAAATACTCGGCGGACTCGCGATCATCGGTACTCTTGTCGCTGGATTCGTGAACGGAATTGTCGCGACGGTAACGAAGGTATTTTCTTCGGTGACTTCGTTCTTCACAAAGAACTTTCCAAAGATCTTTACGACAGTCAAGACGTTCTTCGTCGATCTCGGCACGAAGATCTCGGCATTCTTCAAGGAGTCGAAGGTATTCGACGGCATCAGAAAGGTATTCTCTGGCACCGGTAGTATCTTTGCGAAGATCGGCGGCTTCTTCGGTCAGATCGGTACATTTCTATCAGAGGCCTGGGCAGCGATAAGCGGAAAATTTCCCATGCTGTCAAAGATCGGATCTATCGGTAAAATCCTCGGTAAGTTGGCGCTACCGCTGACTGCAATCTTTGGTATCTTTGATGGCGTTAAAGCCGGTATTGAGGAATTCCAGAAGACAGGAGATCTTGGGAAAGCTTTTGGTGAAGGCGTGAAGGGATTGGTAACGAGCATCGTCGGGGCTCCTCTTGATCTCTTGAAGAGTGCCGTTTCATGGGTGCTCGGTAAATTAGGATTCAGCGAAGCAGAAGGATTTCTGGATTCGTTCAGTTTTTCCGACCTCATCGGCGTCTTCATCCAGCGGGTGATCGATTGGGGCAAGGGTATCTTCGAGACATTCTTTAGTACGATCTACGACGTCTTTACTGATATCAGTGCCGGATTCGAGAAAGGTCCTCTCGAAGGTATGCTCGAGATCCTGCGAGGAGTATTGAAGACTCTCATTGCCTCGCCGTTGGATATGGTAAAGAACACCATTGCGGCAGCAGCTGGATTCGTCGGGGCAAGTAGTGTCGAGGATTATCTCCGTGGAATAAGCTTCACAAAGATGCTCGGTGGAACTCACACAGAGACCAGCGCTGAGAAGAAGACGTCTGGTAAGAGTATCGCCGAAGAGGCTGGAGAGGTGACATCCGCCAAGAAATTAGCCAAGGAACAGAAGAAGGTCGATGAACACATCGCAGAACAGGACCGGATCCTGAAAGAGCAGGAAACTAAGACGGAAAAGAAGAAGGGAATCCTAGAATCGATTCAGAACCCTATCACCGTCTTCTATGATAGCTTGATCAAGGCATACCAGGAAAACAGTTCCGGTGTCGACTCGCAGGGCCTCCAGGCAGTACCATCAACGATCGGCGCCGAGATCTCGGCAATGGAATCCGATACCGCCGATATGGAAGCCGAGGCACAGATGAGTGGACCTGCCACAGTGGTGGCACCGCAATCACGTACAGTGAATAACAGTAACCAGAGCGTCACGTACAACTCCAACAACATTCCAGATCGTACGACCTGGATGACCACACCGCTGTCGAGCTGGGCCGGAATTTAATAAAAATGGGGTGCACGTGAATGCACCCCATCGATTGGTAGGATATTCCTCTGTCTCTTAGTCTTCCTTTGCCAGCTTGGCAAAGTAGCTGAGCGTATCCTCGTCGCCGTCCTCGGCCGCAGCCGGTGAGGCAGCCTCAGGCGGCTTCACGAACGAAGGACGTGGTGTCGGTGCAGCAGCTGCCGGTCGGCTGATGGCAGGAGCCTCACTCTTGTCGAGGTCGACCTGTTCAGCCGTCGTGAAGACAGCGCCGGTCTCACCGATGACTTCCTTGAGCTTCTTCTCGAGCTCCTCATAGGACTTATAGCTCTTCGGATCGAGGAACTCAGACAACGGATGCAGACCGTTGTAGATGCCCTCGAGCTTCTTCTCGTCACCACCGAACAACGGGGCGGGAGAAGCGAACTCGGACTTGTCGTAGTTACGATAGCCCTCGACGTTACGGATCTTCAGCTTGAAGTCGGCACCGTCCCAGAAGTCGAACGGATTGACCGGCTTCTCATCCTGGAACTGAGGCTGCATGATGTCCAGGATCTTGTCAAAGATCTTCTTCCCGAACTTGAAGAGGAAGACCTTACCGTCGTTGGCCGGATTGGCCGGATCCGAGATGATCAGGACATTGGCCACATAGTGCAGGCGCCGCTTCCGGGCCCGAACAAGCTCCTTGTCCTCCTCACGACCAGAGTTCCAGAGCTTGGAATTCAGGTCAGAAACCGGATCGTTCTTGCCGATACTCGTGAGGGAGTTCTCGATGTACCAGCGACCGGTCGGTCCCTTGAAGCCGTGATCCCAGTACCGGATCCACGGAGTGGTCTCGGACGAGATGGCCGGAAGGAAGCGAATGACGGCATAACCATTGCCGGCCTTATCGACCTGCGGTTGCCACAAACGATCATCGGCGTACGACTTCTCGTTATTACCGGCCACCTTCTGGGCCTGAGCGACGAGCCGGGAAATATCCGAGCTACGATTCTTCTTTAGATCTGCGAATGACATAGTATTGCGATGTATGGGTTGTATTGTATCCTAGCACTCGACAGAAGTAAATGTCGAAAGTGCAATTTGTTTGCATTTTCGGACATCGACGTTCTGTCGAACGAACGGCCTGTATTTTGCAACGGTCATAGAAAACTGAGGCCAAAAGATCGTCTCCGTGATGGATTGATCCTTCATGAATCCTAAGATCTCGTCGAAGACCGTGAGGGTCTCCAGCGAGATTGTACCGTGCTGGTACAGTTGAACCACTGACGGATATTGCTGAGACTTCGATGCACGAAAGAGTCCGTCCATCTTGATCCCTTCAGTCCGACAGTAGTCCAACAGAACCTGATTCTGCTCGGTGAAGTGGTAACCGAATGAGTCTCGTATCTTGAGCCATTCGGCATACCTCTCCTCCGATTCAGAATCGAGTAGATCGCCTATCCATGTAGCCTTACCTCGGGTGAAGTTGGCCACTAGGAAGTCGATCAAAGTTTGACGGTCGGGATACTTCCGTGCGATCTTCGCAAAGAAGAATCGATCCCGACGCTTTAAGAAAGAGCTCTGTGATGCGGAGGTGCGATAGCAGAACTTGAGTGCATCATAGGATGCAGACTCGAAGTGCAGCTTGAGCGCAGTATGTATCTGGTACGCTTCCCAGGGCTGAACCGGCATCCTCAGAACAGGGAGTTACCCCGCGGCAACAGGTTAGACGACATGCCCTCGGCCTCGAGCTTCGCCTTGATCGGCGGGCTCACGAGCTTGGCGATATCAGCCGGATCGATACCTCGTTCCTCGCAGATATGGATCATGGCTTCAATGTAGCCCATCTTTTCCTTCACCACGAGCTCTTCGACGAGCGCAGCGAGGGCGGTCTTGTTTAGGATATTCTGTAATGACATTGTCGTGTTTAGTCTCGGTTCTCGAACACGCGGAGGAGGATGACCTCTTCGTTGATCCGACCCTTCGGCTTCGATTCCTTCGTGGAAAGGGAGTCCCAGGTCTTTTGGATCTGCTTTGGAGTAGCCGAAATGATTGTGGAAAGAACCTCGTCAGGCTTTCGGAGACGGATGCAGCGGCTATTCGTCTCGTCTAGGTTCTGCAGGGTGGTACCCTTGATCGAGAGACCAGCAGAGGACTGAGCCACATAGTCGATGAGCATCCGGTACTTCGTATTGAAGGCCAGGAGACGGTAGGATCCAGGGATCCGAGCAGGATTGATCGAGGTGAGCTTGAAGTCCGGATTCTGCTTGCAGAATTTGAGATTGGAGATCTGCTTCTCGGTGGAGACCGGCTTCTTCTGCCTGGGCGCCCGGGTGGCCTTGACGGCATGCTTGTACTTGTTCAGGTCACCCAGCATCTTGTTATAGGCCTCAACCTGCTTCTGCAGGGCCGCTTTGGGGTAGACCGAGTAGGCTTCCTTGAGGTAGGAATCATCGCCGCTCAGGGCCGCACCGGCTTCATCCCGGTGGCGAACCAGGAAGTCTTCCACCATGCCACAGGCCATGGCAGGGGTGGAATGCTGCTGGAGCTTCCCGTACAGATCGATCGGGGCATAGTCCTTCAGCGTCACCCACGAGTCGATCATGGAATCGAGTTCGGCAACGATGGTCCGATTCACCTTGAGCCGAAGAAGCTCCTGAGGAGACACTGCAGGCTTCACCGCTTTCGCACTGACCTCTGCCTTGGAATCGTTAATGGCACGCGTTCCGACGATGATTGAGGCCTTGAGACTGTCCTTGACGAACTCGGCATCACTGGTATACTCGAGCTGCGGATGAGTCGAAGGCATGCCACGGAGCATGCACGTGCACAAAGTGCCGACGGTGATTCCAGGAGACCAATCCGGGGCTGCCTTCACGGCTGCGATATGAGCCTCGGAATATCCGTTGGCGGCCATCCATTCGATGACACGAGGCTTGGTCTCCTTCGCATCAAGGTAGTAGTTGTAGAAGTTGAAAGCTCGCGAACGCTCCTTCTCGAACTTCTCGGCCGGCCAGGACTGCCAGTCGTCCCAGACCGGCTCAGTGCCGGTGTATCGCTCGTCGGTCGCATTCACGCCACCGAAGTGCTTACGCGGCTTCTTACCTCGGGTCTTCTTAGAAGACTCTTGAAGGATGGATTGGATACTCATGGCAAATTAGTCGGTCTCTTCCTCGGACTCCCAGGGGGCGAGCCCCTCTGGGCTAGGACTGTGGCTGATCGCTACGACCGAATCGATTCGGAACGAACGCCAGCCAACGTTCTCGATATCAAACACAGGTACCACATCGAGATTCTGAGTCCGCTTCGAGGCCTTCTCGGCTCGAGTTGTGGCGAGCCCGTTCTTCTCGTTCAGACGAGTGATGATGTCCTCGTCAAGAGTACAGAGTAGCTTGCGTTCGGTACCATCGACCTTCTTGAAGGTCACTACCGTGGAACCGTACGGGGCGGTCTGGATCATGTCCAGAATCTCTTGTCGTGTGTAGTTAACCATGATAAAATCCTAGCTCAGTTCGGTCACAAAGTAAATGAAAAAGTGAGTCTGCCGCAGTGATAGTATGCTTTAGTCTATCTTGGCCTCTAAGGTATTAGACGGCCTGTGTGCGTGTATTGATCTACGTATTTGCGGCAGACTCAGTGATATTTATCGAGTGAAAGATCTCAGAGAGCCTTCTGAACCTTGCGCCAGTAGGCTTCCAAGTTCTTCTGCTTGGTGTCATTCTGAGGAGCCGTCACGCGCCGCCAGGCCGCAGCTCCACCGTTCCAAATGTAGGCCATCTCCTGGTCGGTCGCGGCGCGTCCAGTGGACTTCTGGATGAACTTGGAATAGTACCCCAGGACGATCGTGGCGACCTGCCGCGCCTTCACCGGATCGAACATGTCGCAGTGGGAAAAATTACTGCCCGAGAGGCGGTTAGCCTCACGGACAGTGATCTCGTGGATCTGCAGGAGGCCATAGGCCTTCCCGCGATCACCGATCGCCGCAGCGTTACCGCTGGACTCGACCTTGGCCAGAGCCTTGATCAGACGCGGGATATCCGCACCGGAGGCCGCAGCCGTGGTAGCCAGGAGGATCGCGGTGAGCTTGAGCGCCTTGATGATCATGCCAATATCCTAGCAAAATCTTGGAGAAAGTAAACTCCGAAGAATTACTCAAGTCGTTGATCATCAACGGGGACATCCAGAATCGTGTCCCGGATGAGATGAGAGATCGACTCGTCAATAGTGCTGTAGTCCATAAGTTGTTGGTGTTGAGTGGGTTCGTGGATCACATCGACCAGTAGGTCTCGCTCGAGGGGTCCATGTGCGGAGGAGCGTCGATCGGCACCTGGATATCCGGGCCGGTCGGGTTCATCAGGTTCTTGGCCGTACGGAATTCGGTAATAGTCTTGTTGCGCTTCAGCATCTTCTGCTGGCGGGCGCTGAATTCCGAGTACGGAATGACCTGGTCGAAGGTGCTGATCGTGCCGGGATTCTTGCACCGGATGGTGACCTCGCAGCCGTTATTCTTGACGATCGGGGAGTAGACGCCCTTGTAGGTGATAGCTTTCATCATGGGAATATCCTAGCAAAATCCGTGGAAAAGTAAACTCCTAAGAATTACCTAAGTTGTTGGCACACGAAAAAAGGTACCGAATGGTACCTTTGTGATCGGGATGAACTAGAATCCAGACCTATTCGGTCGGTAGATTCCAATCCAGGTAGCGCGTCTCTGAGGCCTGATCTGACCAGGTCAGAGGGGCGAATTTGGGATCATTGCTGACCGTGAGGTAGATTGTGGGTGCTCTGTCATTCATAGTGTAGTGGTGGATCATGGAACAAGTCTGCGAGCTCGTAGGAACCGATAGATCTTGACGAGAATTGGTGGGATGATGGTAACCTTGACCGGAGCCGGACCGATCACCGTCGGTGCATCGGCCCACAGAACTCGAACTCGAATCGGCTTTCCATCGAAGGTCGTACAGTTTTCGATCGTGATGTTCGTCGTCCGCTCCATCGATTGGTCAGACCAGTTACCGAGATCGATATCAGCGACCGATCCGTGCGCAGCGAACCGGAGATTCCGGAGAACCACGTTCTTCGTTCCTCCTTTGATCGTGAAGCCGTACTGCCCCTTCGGGATGATCGTGCAGTCCTCGATGAGGATGTCACTGCAGTTCCGATTCATGTCAACACAGTCTTCCTTGCCTCCGGTGATCAGTGCGTTACGGATCGTAACGTTCGAGGCATGAGAAAGCTTCACGATATCGGAATATTCGAGAGAGTTGACTCCGGGATCAGGAAATGTTCGACCATCGATAACCTGAACGGCATCGACATCGGCGAACGAGATGTAATTTCGGTCAGTAGCCAACGGCAACCATCTTGCAGCCGGTAGCGGCGGCGATCGTCTCGGCAGGAGTCTTCTGGATGAAGATCGTTTCTCCGGCCTTCACCGTGATGGTGCCAGTGGTGGTGCCACCACCGTTTGCGATAGTGATCAGGACATCAGAGGGATTCTGATTGTAGACGCGAATGACCTGCTTGCCGCCGAAAGCGTTTGCTGTGGTGACCGTGGCTTCGGTACCGAGTACCTTGAGTTGTGATTTGGATGTCATGGGTGGTGTTATTTATCAGGTTAGACGAATGAAATCATGACCGACATAAATAGCATGGTGAGACCGGTACTAGCAGCCTGCGCATTGATTCTCCTTTCAGGATGCCAGTTCTTGGGCAACCTGAAGAACTCATTTGGATTTGGAAAGTCGGATGAGGATCCAGGTAAAGGAACCGTCGCCGGTGCGAGTGCCACGTCAGCCGCCGTGGATCGTATGGCCGAGATCGCTAAGCGTGAGGCAGAGGCTCGGAGAGAACTCGAGATTCGATACGAGAAGTTCCGGAAGGAACTCGCCGAGGCGTATGAGAACCGGCAGAAGATCGACATCCAGAACTTCGACAAACTATCTGAGATCAACTACGGAATCACCGCGGCCACTGAAGAGATCACGGATGTTCATCCGAGAGTACTCATCGCAAACCTGAAGTCGCGCGAGGCAGCAGCGATTCTGATGCCGGTTACCGAGGAGAAGCGGGCCCAGATCAAGGCTGAGATCGAGGTGGACGAGAAGAAGACGGTCGAGCAGATCGTAAAGAAATACGATGACCTTCTCAAGGTTGCCGATGCCGCTGCAAAGAGATATGCCGAGGCTGATGCACTGGTCAAGAAGAAGGAAGCCGAGAAGGAGAAACTGCGATCAGACCAGGCCGCTGCTCTCAAGAAGATTCAGGAGGAACAACTCAGAGAAAGAGAGCGGCTCAGCAAACAAGCAAAGGATGCAGTCGAGATCGCCAAGGAAACTCAACGACTCGAGATGATCGGATGGATCGTTAAGTCTCTCCTGGGTGTCGCTCTGGTCTTGCTCGTGGCCGGATTCCTCATGAAGAGCCCGGTGTTCATACTTTCCGGAATATCCATGCTCGGGCTCTCGTATGTTGCAGCAACAATTCCGTTCTGGGTAGTCTCGTCGGTCATGGGTGTCTTCGTTCTTGTCATGATCATCGTGAACCCACGGACCGGTAAGATCGATCTCTTCGCAAAATCTAAGTTACCGGAAGAGGTCAAGACTCCTTAGGCTCATCGAGCTCCACGAGCCAGCTCGAATCGTGGTAGATGAAGTCCCAGAGCTTGGTCTTCTCGTCCTCATCGGTGATGCCCATTGCTGAGGCGATACGTTCGAACAGGCAGTTCTCAGAATCCTGATGCGACTGTGCGATGAGCCTGAGCTGCTCGATGTCGTTCAGGTTCTGCGTGCTAATCTTGATCTTCGGTGTAGCCATTGTCAGGAATAGTTGACGTGATACTGGAATGAAAAGTCGAACAGAGCCCCAGCCTCAAAACCACGGATAATCGATCTGGACATCGTCTTCGTGAAGCAACCTTTCAGGGTATCCTCAATACGCTCGAGCTCTAGCGGATTGCTCGGATCCATGACATCCACGTAATCCTTGAAATATTCACTCCCTTCAGGAGAATCGAAGTGCTGATTGCAGAACTTAGCGAGCGCGTCGTCTTTTGATTCGGCGACGACGAAGGCCATGTTAGCCGTAACGCCCTCACCAGTGGCATAGTAGTCGATATGACAGAAGTATTGTTTCATAATGATTATACAGTAGCAGATGATTATAAAATGTCAAGAATGTTATTTCATAAAGATTGTACCACGGTGAATATCACCAAGCAAGCAATCATATGTTTCAAATCTTCCTTTGTCAATACCACGCTGAACATCATCACGGCTCAAATCATTCATCAGTAGCATATTCAAGTTACGCATATGCTTTAGCCATTTTACAAGTTTAACTTGATCAATAGTATAATATGTGTCAACAGGATCAACAGGTTGATCTTCAAATTTGGCTGAATATACTTTCATAGTTTATCCTCCCCAATCAGCGCCTTCACCGGTGGCATAGTAGTCGATATGACTGAAGTATTGTTTCATAGTTGAATTGCTCACGGCTGCGCCCCATTTTGTTCGCGCTCTACTAGCATCTCGTCTGCTAGGCGGTATGCCAAACCTACCGCAATCCTCCGACTATCACCCGGAATTTGAGCTAGCAATCCGGCAAGGGCTTGGCCTGCAAAGTAGTCCCGCAACGCGACGTTCTGTTCCAGCAGCCATTCAAGCATTCGTGAGTCTTCTCGTAAAATGGCATTTTCTTCAACCAACTTCGGCACTTCTTCCGCAATAATCTTACGACAGGAGAGGCCCAGTTTACCGCCAAGCATTTTAGCAAGTGCTTGCTCGTCCATTTCAGCATTCAATATTAGGGCGGATTCTTTCCACGCTTTGAGTTCGGCATTTTCTTTCTCCAATGCTTCATTTTGTTCAAGCAGAGATGCATATTTTTGTAAAAGGCTCATTTTTATTAATGTTTAATCGCTGAGTCTATAGCAGCGCGGAGATCTACGTCTTGGTGATGCATAAAATAAGATAGAACATCACCTACTCGCACGGTATCGCTCTGAAGCCAGTCCATTCTCTTCTTGTCTTCTAGAAGCATAGCATTCTCTTTCTCCAACTCATCATACCTACGAAGCAGATTGACAGCATCATCAATAGCAGCACCAATCTCTGTTGGATCTTGCATTTCAATAGTTTCGTCACCTCTTCTCCAAGAGTTATGAATAGCCAAAAACTTTAGTGTATCAGTTGCTTTACTCATAGTTTATTTTTTTCAGTTGCATCAATCCATTTCTTGAACGCTGTCAAACTAAGAAAGCAATCAGTTGGATCACCATCCTCATTTTTCATATACCAGCACTTTGCTTTACCATAAACGCAATAGCCTCTATAGTTATAGCCGCCCTTAAACTTTTTGATTTTATATGTTTTCATATTAACTGACTCCTACGGTTCCTGTATTCCATTCTGCAATCACTTTACCTTCGCTATCAATAAGCCGATACTTTTTATTGCCGCCATAAAAAGATTTGAGCATACAAAAAGCACCCTCTGCAAAACTCTTTTGCAAGTATTGAAAGCCGGTCATAGCAACCCAGTTTTTACGATTGATAGGTTGCTCCATTAGATATTCAATTGTGTATGTTTTTCTCATAGTTTTTTCGCCAAAGGCTTTATTGTCTTTGTCTTCTAACCGTTGACATCTAGCGCTCATTTTGCTGGTCCTTCTCCACAAGCAGGTTCAAGAAAGTTTGGGCCACGAATGATTATATCCGTGTCCCCTTCATAATCCCACTCATAGCAGTGCTTGAAGAACTTGCAGTCTACACACCATTCAAACATTGGTTTCACGGCTTGTCCTCCCTCATTGCGACATCAAAATACAAATCTTTAGACATAGTAAGTTTTATGTTATGCGGACATTTTAGTTTCTACAAAGAGCATAGCAGCGTCAGGTTTCATTTCACCCCTTTTCATTGGATAGAACTCTGCATCAAGAAGTCGTTTTGCCTCTTTTGTGCCGATAGCGCGCTGCACAAGCCAAAGAAGTTCCTCAGTGCTTTCATACGCATCGCCCATATTTTCTATATGACTCCAGCCTGAGCGAAGATGTTGATAACTTCCGGCCATTATTTGCCCTCCTTCCTAAACGGATTTGGCACCAGCGTGCGAAGGTGATCGGCTTGTGCCTTCCGCGCAGCATCCCGCGCAGCATCCCACGCAGCAGCCCCCGCAGCATCCCGCGCAGCAGCCCACGTAGCAGCCCACGCAGCAGCCCCCGCAGCATCCCACGCAGCAGCCCGCGCAGCAGCCCGCGCAGCAGCCAACTCTTCATCGGTTGCACGACCATTTGCATATCTCTCTGCAACTTCCAGCGCGGCCAGCGAGCGCGGGTCGGTAAGCAAGTCGCCGGTGACTCGTCCGTCTGCGAGCGGAGTATTCCTCGCGCACCAGATTGCAAACAAGCGCAGCGTGCGGTCGTCAGGTCGTTGGTCGATTGCGTCAGTGATCCACAATAGCCATTCCGCGTTGGGACAGTTTTCCCAGACGTCAACCATCGTCGGCTGGGTGAGAGCCCAGTTGCGGCCTTCGTCGCAAGCTTTGGTTACCTCGCAGAAATCGGCAGGTGAGAGGTTGAGTAGGTTGCTCACGGCTTATCCTCCCCAATAAGAGCCTTCACGATCTTCTCGGCATTCTCCTGCATCGAAGGATAGTGCAGGGTGTTGAAGGACTCACCGTGCTTCGCAATGAAAGCCTCCCAGTCCTTCTTCTGGGCCGGCGAGAGCTGAGTGATATTCGGCCGGGCCTCACCGGCCTTGCGGATGATGTCCACGAGCTTATCCTCCATCATCCGGGCGGCGGCATGGATCGGAGCTTTCTCAGGGTAGATCTCCTGACGAATACTGGTCGAACCGTCCTTGACCTGAATGAGCCAGAAACCATTGCGAAGGCCGTCGTACGCGTACGGATCATTCACCGGGATGTACTTCTTTCCCACCTTACGGTAGAGCTTCTGATCTTCCTTCATCGCTGCCCGCGCAGAAATGTGATCGTCCGGACCGTTGAAGCGGTAGCCGAAAAGATACCGATAACGCTCGGCCTCATTCTTCCAGTACTCTAGCTGCTTATGTTGTTTCGAATTCGACATGATATTGATCTTCAAGAATCCTACACCGTAGGATGGAAAAGTACACACTATTATTGCGGACCGTAGTATTCAGCCACCATCGTCATTGCCGGAATTAGTTTTTCAAGGTAGTCGATGTCTTGCTTTTCGTAGTCCTTCGGAGTCTTGATGGCCTGGAGCCTCCGCAGCCGAGTCCGTGCATATTCTAGATGCCATGTCAGAGACTCAAAGAAGGCCTCGTCCAAGGACTCTTCATCGATCTCAACCGTTAACTTCGACTTAGTTGTGGCTCTCATAGTCAGGGTAGTTGAATTTCTTCTCGAGCACGGCAATGAGTTCGTCAAAGAGGCGATCGTGCATCGGATCAGATGTATCGATCACGTTGCGGAGCTGGAGGTACGTCATCGCTGCAACGACCGCGGAGTTCAGATCCTCCATCGATGGATCTCTGAGTTTAGGTGCTTTCATACGGCCTCCGGCGTCTTTACCTTGTAAGGAACGAAACCGAGCTCGGCGGCCCTCTCAGGGCAGAGAACCTTCAGCCATCCATTCCTAGAGCTCAGGCTGCCCGGAGTGCCGGTCTGTTCACACGTGCGCAGCGACAGGGTCTCGGCGAACCGAATCGCCCCGTCGACGACCGAGGAGTAGTTGTGCATCGTGGTCTCGAGGCTAGGGTACTCGCGGAATTCCCAGAGATCCTCGACCACCTTATCGAACTCGAGGCGGTAGTAGATACGGAGGGCTCCGAACTTCTCCTTCACCTGGACGAAAACCACCTTGGGCGAGTCAATCATCACGATCGGCTTGCTCGGTGCGAAGTTGTTCCCCGCAGGTTGTGGAACGGAGAACTTCTTGGCGCCTTCCTCGTCGATGTAGGCACTCGTACTGTACAGTGCACTCACGGTTTCGCAGAGCGCGTCCATGATTTCGTACCAGCCATCACCGATCTCGAGGCCGAAGGCCATGCAGGATTTAGTGGCCGGTAGATCCTTCTCCTTGAAGAGGATCGGGTACTTGGCGTAGAGTTTATTCTGTAGGTCTGGACTCATGTGATTTAGGCTCGGTAGATCGTGATCTTGGTGGAATCCCAGCAGTTGTCCGTGTAGACGGCGGCCTCCACACCGGCGCCGAGGTGGAGGTAGCCGGGATCCGATGAATCCCGCTCGAAGACCTTGGTCAGACCAGTACGGCCGGAGGTCACGGCGAACCGGCTAGGAAAGTGGTGGATGCCGAGCTTGCTGCTATAGCCGGTGCCATTGCTGCCGCTCCAGGAAAATTGGTGCGAGTCGAAGTGGTGCATCGGGGTGCTCGTGGGGAGATCAGCTGTGAATGGTGAGGACATCCAAGTACAAACTTCAGCTGGCCTCGGCGCGGATGCGGAGGAAGTCAATTTTCTTTGCTAGCTGCCGAGAAGCGAAGCTGCCCTGACAGTAGTTTTTGGCCAGGAAAGTGAGCTGTTTGGCAATGAAGTCGGCCTCGTGAGTGGTGAGGGTGATCGTAACGGTCTTGACCAGTCCGGTGGTGTTTTTCATCATGGGAATATCCTAGCAAGCTTGTGGAGAAAGTAAACTCCGAAGAATTACCTAAGTTGTTGATACTCAGGCAGCCAAGGAGATCTTGGTGCGGGGATAGCGGATCATGCCGTCCATCTCCAGCTGGGACTTCTCGAACCACGTCAGGTGGTCCGGAGTGACGAGCTCCCAGTCGATCACGCGCTCCTCGTAGTGGTCGGACTTGCGGTTGATCTTGGCGGTGGCCGCCGCGACCAGGGACTTGACGAGAGAGGCATTAGCCGCCTCATTCAACGTGAGGTCCTGCTGGACCTCGTAGGACTCTCCACCCTTGGCCTTCCAGTACTGAGGGCACTCGCCCTTGCCGTCCCAATCGTGGGCGCCGTAGTTCTCGTGGATCTGCGTGTGGAGTAGGATCTTCATCATGCCAATATCCTACAAAGTCCACGAGAAATGTACAACACTCAAAAATGTGTAAGTCGTTGGTCATCAACACACATGTAAGTGGTTAACGACCAACGACTTAGATGAGATCAGTCAATAGGCTTACTCGCTATCGTCGATGGGATCCGCGGTCGTGGCCGGCTCGACGAAGGCATAGAGCTTCTTCGCGAGCTTCAGGGCCTCGCGAATTCGCTTGTCTTCGGGGAGCTCGTACGCCTTACCCTCACCGGCCAGGTGACGGGCGCGATCGAGCTGGGCATACCAGAGGCCATCGACGTGGCCCAGAGCCGCCTGAAGGACCTCCAGGCGAATCTCGGCAGTGCTTTTACCAACAGGGAACGTGCTTGTATTGTATTGCATAAAGTAGGTTTTGATTAGACCGTTGAACCGGTATACGTCAAGGTTCGCGTTGAGGGATCTCGGAATCCGACTCATACGAATTCGTGCTCGCCGAACCGGTAGACCTGAAACCAGGTCGTCGGCCGGGCATGGTAGTCATTCCGATAGATGCGGAAGCGGAAGGCCTCCGTTACCTGCAGATGCCACTTGAGGAATCGGATGTTGATGATCATTTCGTTCATAATGTAGGGAGACTATCCTATACGCTATCCGTCAGTTGTACACCTCTTTGTGCTGAGGTCCACAACGTTTCTTTCGCATTTTAGCTCGGTTTCTGGGAGTATCCTCCGACTCATCGTCGGAGAAGTGGTCTTTCTTTTCCTTGGAACCGAAGATGCGGTTCCAGTTTTCTTCAAACGTATTTTGGTCTACGGCAAACGGACGAGGTTTTGATCCCTTACCGTTTTGAGATACGGTGCTCATGGGTGATGTCCTTCTGATGATCGAATTCGAGGGGTACAGTCGCGAATGTGTCGCTGCTGAATTTATCGAAACTCTCATCAGAAAACATCATAGCCGGTGACTATTTTTACTTGCGGTTGGACTTAACCTCGCTGTAGTACTCGCGCTCGAGACCCCGAAGTCGGATGTCCAGAAGCGACATCTCGGCCTTGGCCTCAGTTGCGGCCTTGTCGTCCTTGGACTTGGCGAAGGCATCTGAACCGACGATCATCATCCAGACCCCGGCAATGGACTGCCAGAAGTTACCGAAGATGACGCCGAACAGCATTGCCAGGATTCCGAGGAGTCCGATGGTGATTGCGAATCCGATGCGGATGGTATTATTATTCATGGTGAAAGTTTATTCGTAGTTGCGGATGGCGATGACGTAAGGAAACCTCGGCACCCCGTCAGGCGTGAGGTTGAAGTACTGTACGGTGGCTTTCCGGCCGATGATCTCCTCACGGTCGGCCAGCATCTCGGCCAGGAACTCACGGCTACCCTTGATGTTCGACCGGAAGGTCGTTCCATCCGTATTGCGAAGGATGGCGTAGCCAGCCGTGCCGGTACGGTTACCTTCACCGGCACCGATCTCGACCACCACGTACTCGGCATCCTGGAACTCCTTGCGCTTGAGCAGGTTCTTCGAACGCTTCTGCTCGTACGGAGCATCCAGACGGACCATCTGGCCCTCATAACCGGCCGCGAGATACTTGCCGTAGAGGGAATCCAGGGTCGTCTGGTCGAGGGCCAACGCAGTGTCGACAATGCGGATCTTGCTCTGAAACCCGTGAATGAGGTTGTAGACCAGCCAGGAGTTACGTTCCGAGAACGTGAGGCTAGTGTCCACCAGGTCGTAGACGTGGTACTCGATCGTCCGGGCGGACTCCTGAAGGTCCTGTTCGGTAGGCTTTAGCTTCTTGACCAGCGAGCAGATCTTGTTGAAGTCATTGGCCAACTTGTCAGCGTACAGCTCGCCATCCAGGATGGCTGCCGGATGGTTCTTGAAGAAGCCGGCGAGGGCCTCGAGGATATGCGGAGCCGACACGATCTTCTTGCCGTTACGGCTGAACATGCCATGACGGGTGCAGATGCACCGGATGCCGTCCAGCTTCGGTTGACTCCAGACCGGGAAGACCATCGTGTCCTTCCGATCCTCGAACTTCTGAGCCAGCATCGGCTCGATGAAGGCCGGTCGGTCAATAGACTCGATGTCAGTGTAGTACCCACGCACAGCCTTGTGCTGCCAAGCTGACGCGGCCTCGAACTCCGCTTGCTGTTTGCCATCTCGTTCGTTCGAACGGCCCACGTTTGTTGGCAAAGCAATCGTCCACTCGGTGGTTTGTTTCTTGCCATCCGTCTGGCCGTGGATCGTACGGTACCGGTTGCCATCGACTTCGATGGTCCATTCCTGGACGGCACCGGTACTGGTGCGAGAGTAGAGTGTTGGTAGCTTCATCATGACAATATCCTATCACACTATTTCGATACGTACAACACTAAGAATTACCTAAGTTGTTGGTATTCTGTTTAGGCCGAAGGTCCGAGGGGACGAAGGATCCGATCTGGACGTCGTCCCGAATGATGAGCATCTTGCCATCCACCTGTTCGTATCGGATGCTCCTCATGTCAGGGGTGATGATAGGTTCACCATGTTCGATCTCTTTGACCGGAACTGGTGCACCGGTCAAGGCATTCTTACCCTTCCAGGTCCGAGACGTCTTAAATTTTTCCGGAGTAGAAGTCGGTTTCGTCTTCTTTGTCCGAGATGAAGTTGATGATGCGTCGCGTTTCATGTTCAGTAAAGTCATCATCCGGACTCCGCCAGTACTCGCGGACTCGGTGATAGTTGAGGGTTCCTTCCGTGATTGGTCGGAGATAGCTAACCTTCGCGTGATTGTCCTGGATGAAGAGATTGTCGATCAGATAGGTCGGCTTCGGTCCGGTTGCGATGCGACCCAGGACCTTGAGGCCTGAGATATCGTTTCGATGGTGGATATGGTCCGAACGAAATCCGAGGTGAAAGAGTTCGTTCAATCGGCCGGCATAGTCGGGAGTGGAGGTAGTGAGGACTCGAACGGCACCATCCTCAGGATAGATCTCACGAACTGACGCAAGCATACCAAGGACACCTCCACGTAGCGAGGCCCGATAGATCTCCTTCATGCCATTGGCCACTCCATGAGTGAGGCTAAAAACGACCTCACCGGTCTTTCCTCTTCCGTACAGTTCATGATGGTCCAGCGGCTTTTCGCCACAGAACGTGGTATGCAGCAGGCATTCGTCGAGATCGAAGAAGATGTACTTGCGAGGCGATGTCATGGATGATAAAAAGAATGACGGCCAGAGATTGCGCCCTGGCCGTCGAGTCGACTGTGATTTAGATTACTGAGCGGGGGCGACGACGGTACCAGTCGTGACGACGACCGGTGCAACCGAGTTCAGGTTCGTGACCAGACTCAGCTTGCCGAGATCAACGTTTGCAGTACCGGCGTTGATGGTCAGACCATTGCCGATAGTACCACCGCTGAAGGTCACGTTCTCAGTCGCGGTGAGCACAAACTTCTGGGTCAGGAGACCGTACGTTCCAGGAGTCTGGAAGAAACCTCCGCCAGTGCGAAGAGTTAGCTCCTTCGTATTGACCGCATTGAGGTTCGTCGTTCCTGCCTCAACGACTGTCGCGGTTCCTTGGGCTGCAGCGAGACTCAGCGGCCCGAAGCTATGGTTCGCCTTCGTGACAGAGATGTCTCCTGCTGTTGCAACGAGATTCGTCTGGCCGTAGACAAAGAGGCCATCAGCATTGTCTCGAACGTACGAACCGGTGAGGGTCGTAGCTCCTTCACTCGTCACATGGAGCTTATTCAGTGTCAGAACGGCACCAGCGGTAACCGACGTCGTGCCTGTCCCGGAGACGCTGAGACCATCGACCGATGTGAAACCAGGTGAGGTGACAGCGATGTTACCCGTGATATTGCCTGCGACTGACACACCAGCGGTGCCATTGAAGGTCACAGCAGCGTTCTTCGCAGAGACGTTGACGCCAGAGGCATTGATCGAAGCCAGGATGACATCACCGACCACAGCGCGGGCTGTGACAGCACCAGCTCGAGTATCAGAGCCGGCCGGGACAACGATGTTGGAGTTCTTAGACTCCGCAATCGCCGCACCCTTGATCATCGTGAAGGCACCTACTGCACCGACCGTGATGAGTCCAGAATTAGAGACCGAGAGATTGCCACCGACGTAGGTGAGACCGACAGCAGATCCAAGCTGAACATTGCCGTCAGCATTGATCGTGAGATTTCCACCTGCCAGGAGGGCATTGACGGTAACATCCTTTCCGACCACGGTAGCATTCGGAGAAGCGATCGCCGAGTCTCCGGAGATGATCACGTTACCAGCAGCGGTACGAGTTCCCTTCTGAGTCGGAACCGTGCCGTCCTGGGCAAACTGCAGTTGAGCTGCAAACGGATTGTCCGAGGCGCTGATGTAGAGCGACTGAGTATCGATGCGAGCTCCGTTGCCGAGGACAACACCATTGGGGTTCAGAATGAACACCCCACCGTTGGATTCAATGGTGCCACCGATCGTAGTGCTAGCCGATCCGCTCACGATGTTCAGGACCGAGGCATTGGCGCCGGGTAGGACATAGTTGAGAGTTTCGCCGGCCGAGATCGTATCCGTGCCGGAACCGAAGTTGTTCCAGTTCAGGATGGCTCGGTCAGGGGCGGTGAATACCGCCGTATTGCCCTGAATGTCCACGGACACACCAGGGGTGGTCTGGAGATTCCAGGTACCGGTATTCGGGAGAGCACGTCCAGAGGGGACGAGCACGCCGAACACGAGAGCTGCAAAAAGCAATCCGTTCTTCGTGGTATTTGTTGTAGTAGTGTAGTTATTCATGCAAAGCTATGTATCGAGATTGGCGCCACGCTATCCCGGTATCAACGGGTCACGATTTATCTAGCATTTCGTTTGACACTCACTACTATGCTTTTTGTCGTGCTTGTTTATCACTCAGCGAGATGTCGACATCCGGTCATTCCAGAGTGTCGCAGAGCTCTTTAACCCGTGGCCATTCGGGGCTGAGGCGTGGCAAGTCGCAGGTGCACTATGCACCTGCCGCACTAGGCCTATACTTCTATTTAGACTCGCCTAGTCGAGTATGATGAAAAATTCTCCGTTCACGGAAGCGTCGTAGTGCAGTCGGTGCCGAGGCTTGTTCCCTCTTTACACCGATTAATAACTGCCCACGCCCGTGGTGACAACAAGTTCGAGAAACCTGCTTCAGGAACGGAGTCCTCCAGAGATCAAGCCAGAGGAAAATGAATTGGGAGGAATTCTGATTACCTCCAACCACTACGTACTCTCGGTTGTTCAGCCATACGAGGACCGTCGCCCTCAAACTGCACCGCCATATCAGATGTTATTATCCGCTACAGTGCAGACCTCTGGTACCGCCGGTTAGCCTACCTACGGTGTCAGACATTGCCTTACCGATCGTGTTTCGTGGAACTCGGACCGCCAGCTTTTCAGCTGAACGATTCGATGCGTTAACCCTATGGGAAAGGTTTATTCCGCCACAAAAGTGTTATTGAGAATGAACAGAACCGACTATGCATACACTATACCAAGTCGGTGACGATTGTACACACTGAAGTGCAACTAAATCGTGGAGATTGGTGGACCTGACGGGAGTCGAACCCGTGTGTTCAGTAACTTTTCCGATCGCCTTCTACAAGTTTAGGTAGCTTTGATCATGCCAGGAGTCGTCGCTACCAACTCTCCCAGAGTAACGACTCAATGTACTGGTTCTCCTACCGAGCCGCGGTTCTCGGAGACCAGTCCCGCTTGATGACGGCCGCCGATTCAGCGAGAATCGATCGACGTACCGGTTACAGTTTCTTAGGCTGCAAACTGCAGTTCCTCGGACTTGCCGAAGAGGGCTGCGATGACATTTGAGATGCCGTTTGTTTTTTTGCCGGTTTTGAATGGTCCGACAACCATACTTGCTTACGAGCAGTCTGCCACTGAATAGAATCCAGAACAGGCCCAGTAAATTGGTGGGTCTGATGGGAGTTGAACCCATACGGTTATCCGATTAAAAGTCGGGTGCTCGTCCACTGTAGCTTCAGACCCTAAGATCGCCACCGGCATTTCAGTGCCCAAGTGCACATTGGAGCCGATGAGTTTGGTTAGTTAAGCGTGATCAAAGTGTGCGCTTCCCACTTCAGGGGGTGTTGGGATTACCCCTCCACCATTTTGCGTTTCCGCAAAAGTCAAAGAACGAAATTGGTGTCCTCGGCGGGGCTCGAACCCACAACCACCGGTTTAGAAAAACGGTGCTCTGTCCAGTTGAGCTACGAGAACTGAATGAGGAGTGTCACCAGTGGTGAATCACATTCACGATGAGCGCGATGTCGGCGATGATAGCCAGAATCGTCAGAACGATAGTGAGGTTACGCTGGTTGAGTTCGAGGTTATTCATTGATGATAAATTGAACTGCATACATCCTACACAGTCTGTTGTTGATGTACACACAAAAGTGGTGGTCCTGGCTGGACTCGAACCAGCGACCTACGCCTTATCAAGACGTTGCTCTAGCCAATTGAGCTACAAGACCGTGAATGGCTGTCCCACAGGGACTCGAACCCCAACTAGCTGAGTCAAAGTCAGCTGTGCTCACCATTACACCATGGGACAAAAGTGGCTGGCATGGGTTGATTCGAACAACCAATTGCGCGATTAACAGTCGCGGGTTCTGCCATTGAACTACATGCCAATAAAATTATTTGCTTTGCTGATCCAGCCTTTGGTGTCGCCGTAAAAGTCTTTCCACGCGATTCTAAGAACTTCCCATCCAAACTGTTTTAGAAGCTGATCTTTTCTCGCATCTCGGAGTCGATATTCTTCGAATCGCCGGTGCTGATCACCGTCAATTTCAATGCATTTTTTCTTTGCCGGCCATGCGAAATCTAAAGAAAATCGTTCAAATGGAAATTCGCGTTCGTAAACTTTATCGTCAAATTCATTCGCGATTACTTCCATGAAGAATTGCTCAGGCCATGAAGGCTGATTATTCCATCTGGATTTTCCAATGTTCCAGGCTCTTCCTTCAGCATGAGCTATTTTCATAGCGTCAGATATCTTTTCTCGGGTCCCTTCCGAAGGACTTACACCTAGTCTTGGATTTTCCTTTAAAGCTTGTCGAATAGCTCTTCCATTATTTTCTACTCGTGGATCAGTTTCGCTTGAAAGGCCTTTATTCCAGGCTATTCTCTTTTTGCGGATCTTCGGGCCAGCGCATACTCTAGAATGGCGAGCAAAAGCAAATAGCGAAATAGCCTTTGCGCATTTCGGACAAACGGAAGAAGACGTAACTCCTTTAGGCATGCAGTTATTTATACAGGCGAACGCTCTGCCACTGAGCTACTAGGCAAAAGTGGTCGGCAGTACAGGATTCGAACCTGTGACTTCTACATCCCAAATGTAGCGCACTACCAGACTGTGCTAACTGCCGAAAAATTATTTCGAATCGGAAACCACCGGAGCATCCACAGCAGTCTTCGGGGTGGTTTTGCCCTTGCTGCACTCGGCGCACTTACAATCGCCGCTGGCCAGGAAAATACCATACTCGTTCTTGACGGAATTTTCGCACTTGATCTCTCGATTGAAAACTCCGATCTCCTTCTTTCCGCTGACCGTGTAGACGAGGACGATCGTAATCAGGATCGTCAGCGCCAGTGCCAAGATGCACTTAGGATGCGCGACGAGACGCTTTACGCCTGAGAACAAGTGCTGTCGACAAGGCGCACAGGCCAGCAAGTAAAGACCAAGTAGAAGGCTCAGGAATAGAAGGATGACCATACTCGTATTTATCATCCCGGTCATCATCCCCCTCGTACCTTCCGCCGTAGGAGTGATGATGCTGGTACAGCGGCGCCGTCTGGTATTCAGGGAACGTGATCGTATCCTTCGCCGGTGCTGAAAGGGATGCGAGAATCGAAATGAATGTCAGTCTCTTCATATGAACGTATATCTATCCGAAATTGGTACCACCGAGGGGATTCGAACCCCTGTTCTCTCCGTGAAAGGGAGGCGTCCTAGGCCAGACTAGACGACGGCGGCAAAAAAATACCGCCGGAAAAACCCGGCGGTACAACAGACATTGAGACTCGGTAGTCTCTTACTTTTTCTTCTGAAGCTTTTCAGCAGCGGCCTTTGCCTCAGCGAGGGCGGCCTCCACCTTAGACAGGTTGCGGCGTGCGAACAGCGCGCCAGCAACAACTCCGATAACGAATACGAGTGTTGGAATGATCATGGTGTATTAGGAAGAACTGTGATGGTGATCCGAACGTTCGAAGGCGCAACGGCCTGGATCACGACGAGTGCGACGGTCTGGCTTTCGCCGCTACCTGCAAAATTGGTGAGTACCACCTTGTAACTCCCAGCGTCACTCAGCTGAATCGAGCTGAACAAAAGCGTGTCTGTCGTGGCAGACGTGATCTGCGTAGCGCCCTTGTACCAGGCATACGTGAATGGTGCTGTACCTTCGGCGGTCACCTTCATCTGAACTCGCTGACCGACGTAGGCATTAAACGTCTCGGAAGCAACCTGGGCGGTTGCTGAGATCGGAACGAACAGTAATGTAGCAATGAGTAAGAAAAGCTTTTTCATGCAGCAGTATTTATCACCTGACATTGAGGGTCAGGACCTCACTTGTAACGATTCCTGCAGAATTGGAAACGGTAACCAGGTAGATACCTGCATCCGAGACCTTCAGGGAAGGAATTCCCAGAGATGCGTTTGTCGCACCCTGAACGATGTCCCCGTTCTTCCTCCAGACGAAGGTGAATGGGCCTGTGGCAGTCGGATTGACTCGAGCTTTCAGCACGATCGAATCTCCCAGATATCCGTCATATTCGGTCGTGGCCATATCTCCCGATAGGAGCCAGACGTTTCGACCAAGGTGAATGATCTCCCAGCGACTACCGTATGCTGACGACTTCATCGAGTCATCGCGACTGATGAGTGTCACCCCGGATCGTGGTACCATCGTGACTGCATGATCCATTAACGCAGCAAACTGGATGGTCACCCCAGTTCTGTACTGAGTACGATTGGCTGGAGGAGCAGTGATGGACACCGAGATCGGTTTCGATCCAGTAAAGACGATAAGGCTATCAACGTCGGAAGTCGCAAGAGTATAGTTCGCGTCCTTGTAAACGACCTTGGTCTGAGCCAGAAGGCTAGACGTAGCCAAGGTTATGAATGCGATTAGCCAGCGGTTCATTTCGGTATTTATATTTTTTACAAATCATGGCGGGATGGACGGGACTCGAACCCGCGACCTTCTGCGCATCCCACTAAAAAATGGCGCCCCTGCGGAGATTCGAACTCCGATAAACCACTAGACAGGCGGTTGTACTAAGCCATTGTACGACGGAGGCGTAATAAAGTTTTTGGCAATTTGAATCCAGCGCTGTGTATCATTGTGCATATCCGACCATTTAATTCTAAGGACTTGCCAGCCGTTTTCAACAAGCTTTTTATCTTTTCTTTCGTCGCTTCTTTTCCGATGTTCGAACCTTTCGTGCTGATCGCCGTCTATCTCGATTACTTTTTTGAGATGCGGCCAAGCAAAGTCCAATGAATATGAAAAGAATCTGAACTCTTTCTCGACAGCTTTATCGACAAATTCGCGCTCAATAATACCGGCAAAGAATTTTTCAGGATAACTCGGTTCTGCGCGACCGCGGTTATGAGCGAAACTATAAGCTCTACCCTCAGCGTGAGCTCTCCTCATTTTTTCTGAAATCTTGTGTCTAGTTTCCGGTGAAATAGACATTACTAATTCACCAGAATCGTATTTCGATTTCAGTTTGCGACTAACGCTTTGCGCAATAGAGGCAACTCTATGATCTATTGTAGCGGTTTTTCCTTTATTCCATGCCACTCTTTTTGTTTTAGGTTTAATTACTTTCGGGATGTCATGGGTCTTCACATGGCGGGCATACGCAAAAAGTGATACCGATTTTCCGCATTTCGGACAAATCGAATTTGAAGTTTTACCTTTAGGCATACTGCTATTTATAGAGGCAGACGCTCTAACCAGCTGAGCTACCACCCCTTGAAATGGCACGGACGGGGGGAATCGCACCCCCATAAGGCAGTTTTGGAGACTGCTGCACTACTAATGTACCACGTCCGTGTAAATTGGTGGACCATAACGGGCTCGAACCGTTCACCTCCTGAATGCAAATCAGGCGCTCTACCAAATGAGCTAATGGCCCCTAAAATGGTGCGGCAGACAGGGCTCGAACCTGCAACATCCAGCTTGGAAGGATGGCGCTCTACCAATTGAGCTACTACCGCAAAGTGGTGCACGACGGGAAGCTTTCGCTTCACCCCGATCTCGCCGAGAGGTCCACGGTCAAGGAGTACATGCTGGTCACACCTGCAGGATCTCCAGCCTCTCATGGTCGAGCAACTCGTTTCCGTATGTCCTCTCTTTTTAGGACGCTAAGATCGGGAACTGACCACAGTTACCCCATCGTGCAAAATGGCGGAGGGTAATCGCATCGAACGATTACGCTTTCACGTACTACAGTTTTCAAGACTGTGCGAGGAGCCGACCTCAGTACCCTCCTTAGAACGATTTTTATTCTTGAAAGTTGACGTCTGTGAATGACAGTTGGGGCATAGAAGCCTTAAATTGGATAGAAGATGATTAGAATTGTCGCCGTCGATATGATCGCACTCCAGCGTAATTGAGTTATTCTGCCAACTGGAAATTCCACAACATTCACATTGATACTTTTTATATCCTTCTTCGACCAACCTTCCGGTTAAATGATGCGTAGCATATTGCGGATGCTTTCCACTCAAAATATCAGCTAAGGCAAACTTTCTACCTCCACGATGAATTCTACGATAGAGACCATGTCGTAATGCTTCTCTCTTAAATGTGCGATGGTCAATATTTAGACGCTTTGCGGCGCCAATCATCGATCCAGCGATATTGATGGCAGTATTGACCTGCTCGTAAGTTAGTGTTTTAGGATTAGCCATAGTTAGTAGTATGTAACATGGCTATTTATCAAACCAACAACTTACAAAATGGAGCTTCGAGACGGGGTCGAACCGACGACTTCCGCTTTACAAAAGCGGTGCTCTGCCAACTGAGCTATCGAAGCAAAAACTGTGCTACAAGGGCGAAAATTAATTGGTGCGTAAGGATTTGAACCCTATCAGCCAAAATTGCTTCTGGCCTTGATCCAATATGGTTTTGCGAGCACCTACCAAGGTGATGACAGGAATCGAACCGTCTTAACCCTACACCAAAAGTGGTGGACAAGACTGGACTTGAACCAGTACCACTCTGCTCAACATTGGAGCTACTTGTCCATGGTGCGCAGTGAGGGATTCGAACCCACAACCTACTCGGTGTAAACGAGGTGCTCAAACCGTTGAGCTAACCGCGCGAAAAAAGAAGCCCGGCGAATATTTAACTGGACGTCCGGGGCCGTCCCTACACTAACAAAGAACGAACTACTTTCTGACCCTATCACGATATCAGATCGTGGATTGGTTCACCCTTTGTCGGACGTTTGGGCTCCTTGTAGCCGGAGCCTGGCAGTAAAACTAAAAACCTCTAGATTTGTCGTCTAGAGGTGAGGAGTAACTTCAGATGCTTTGCTCTGAACCTTTACTCCTCACCTCCTGTTGAAACCTGTGGTGCTCGCCATCCATACGATGGGGAGACAGAGGTTTCAGCAGTTGTTGACTCGAAAATCATTTGTTGCTTTATTTATCAGCAATCCTACATTGTTCTCTGCCGTTATACACACCAAAGTGGCATCGAATCGCACTTTTTCAGGTGATGAACAGGTACGGCTTCCATTCATCACGGACATTGACGCCATGGGGAAGACCCATGAGGTAGTTCAGGAGGCCACGGGGCTTCACCTCGTTGCCGTTCACGTCGTAGTACGGATAGATGGACTCCTTCTCGGAATTGCAGGAGCGGCAGGCCAGGACGATGTTGAAGTCGTCGTTGGATCCACCCATGGACTTCGGGAAGACGTGGTCCTTCGTGGCATCACTGTACGGGATCTTGCGAAGGCAGTACTGGCAGATGCCCTTGTAGATCGCGTAGATGGACTTCAGGGAGACCGTGCTGCCACGTCGACCGTGATAGCCCCAGTGATACGTGCAGACCACTACCGTTGGTACGGGCCACTGACGATCCTGACCGCTCGTTGGATCAGGTGCAGACCTCAGGCACGGCTGGTCCGGAAAGAGTTCGATCGTCAGGTCGTTCCAGTTCGTCGAGGATCCCTCCTCGGACCAGGCAATACAGTTGCCGCTCGCGTCGATACCCTTGACACGACCATTGATGAGATGCCTGATCGTAGCCTTCGCCGAAAACAAACGACCTGAACTCTGGTAGTTCTTGTTCAGAACCAGAGTGGTCTTCGTATCAGGATCGACGGGGATCATGCGTGATGATTGCGAGGATCTCGTCCCAGTTATTCACTCGGAGAGCTCGCGTGCAAAAGTCTAGGTTGTACGGGCGATTGATGAGCAGTGACCGAAGCCCCTGATCGATACCAGCCTCTGCGTTCTGAGGTACATCCTCGACCCACCAGAGACCGGAATTCTTCCATTTCGAGAGTACCGAATCCTTCTTGGCATCGTGCGGAAGGCAGATGATATCCTCGAACAGCTCCGGCCCGAATACCTTGTACAGGTTGGACCGACGTTTCGTCAGGGTGCGAGGATTATCGCTCAGGCTCGTAATAACTGTAAAACGATAGCCATGGACAAAATGAAGCTTTCGCATGACATCCACGGTACCAGGAAATGGACGCAGGTCCAGAATTTCGTCGGAATCGCAAAACTCTCGAGAGAGTGAGTCAGATAGATCTTTTGGTATGCCATACTTTTGGGAGATTGAATATGCGGATTGATCCTTCTCGGAGAATCCGCGTGCAGCCATCCATGACCGGAACGAATCGACCCAGCTCACGAGCACGCCGTCGCAATCGACGAGCATGAGTTTATGATTCGTCGAGGTCATCCGGTGATAGACTTGACGACGGAACTGAACCCGCGTCGGGGAACGTTGTACTTGCGAGCTTCCTTCCAACTCTCGCCGGAAAGCACCTGGCAGTGACCAGCCGTCTTGTGATCCCAGATCATGACGCCGAAGCGGTTAACCTTCGTCTCACGAGGGACAAAGGTCGGATCAGGCAAGATGCCGGCGGCAATGAGCCGGCGAGTGGCAGAATTGTCGGTGTACATGGTGGTAGTCTTAGGCGGTGCGGAGATAGAGCTCAGCGCAGGCAGCCGAAGGCAGGTTGATGAGATCATTCCAGTCGTGGGACAGGACCTCGCCGAACGAATTGACGACGTCGATCTCGAGTACAAGGTAGTTGTAGCCTACGGCACCGTTGATGGTAGCGATCGCACTGCGAATGCCATCCACAGTGTGGACGGACACTGGATCAGACCGAAACGGACCTAGAAAGACGCGTTCCTGCACGAGCTTCATGGAAGAATTATCAGCTTTGAATTTTGAGAAGAGGGCGGTCAGGTTCATGATGAAATCAGGAGGCTTGTTCGTTAACAACCATGGCCTCGGCGTATTTGGCCCAGCCCGGAGGAACTTCCTTGATGCCATCCGTGTACTCGAGATGGACCCTGAGCTTGGTACCGAGGAGCTCGTTGACGGCCTCGATAGTGCGGTACACGTCATCGAGCCGGCACATATCGGCCGAACTGTCGGTATGGTGAATGGAGACGAAGACCTTATTGTCGTTGATGATCATGTGAATATCCTAGCAAGATCCGAGAGAAAGTAAACTCCTGAGAATTACCTAAGTTGTTGGTAACCGATTAGGCGACCGGATACTTCGCCTTGGCTTTCGCCTGCAATTCTTCGAGCTTCTCGTCGATGTGCTTCTTGAGCGCTTCGCGGTTGGTCACCTTGATGCCGGGGATGTCGCCGTATGCGACGTAGTACTTAAGGAATCCTTCGAGGGAACCGACGTGATAGGCGTACTGGCTCGCGAGGTTGTGGCTCATGTCGTGCGACACGAGCGGAGTCAGGTCGATGCGAGGGAAAGTGGTGTTATTCATCATGCCAATATCGTAGCAAAATCCGTTGAAAAGTAAACTCCTAAGAATTACCTAAGTTGTTGGTAATCACTTAACCGGAATTTCCTCGGTGGTGACGTTAACGACCGTGGTCTCTTTGAGCCACTTGACCTTGAGGTATTCCGCCGGAACCCGCACAACCATGATGCTGCCCATCCGGATGTCGAAGTCGCTAGCGTAGCAGAAGGAGTTCCGGTGCTTCCGGACCCGCAAGACCCGGCCGGGACGAAGCGTGCGGGTCTTATTGCCGAATTCGGTGTAGGTGAACGGCTTCGCAACGATCACCTTCGTAACGTACTTGGTCGTGGTCTTCATCATGCAGGTATCTTAGCAATACCTGCATGAAAGTAAACTCCTAAGAATTACCTAAGTCGTTGGTAATCAGTCGGCAGATTTGCCTGAACCCTTCTTCACCTTACCCTGCTTCTTCTGCATCGCCTTGGCCTTCTTGTTGAGCCGAGTAACAACCTCCTCGGCAGTCATCCAGATGTCCTTGTTCTCGAGGATGGACCGAATCTCTGGCTCGGTCAGAAAATTTTCGTAGATCTCGAAGAGCAGCTTCTCAGACCAGAGACGTTCGTGATTGATCTGATCGATCATCTCTCCGCCCTTGCCGATGGTTCCACCAGAGTAGTTATGGAACATAAACATCGAATGCGGAGAGATCTCAAACGTGTCCGACATGAGGAAGATGATCGTGGCAGCACTCATGCAGGCGCCCTCGACAGATGCAACGACGGGAGCCTTGCACTCGCGAATGACACGCATGAACTGAATCGCTGTCCAGAGACTTCCGCCCTCAGAATTGATGTAGAACTTGATGACGTCCGTCGGCGAGGCATGACGGATCTGGTTGAACCATTCGGTGTACTTGCTCGGTTCCTCGATCGGGCCTGAGATGTAGTACTCGTGAAGATGCGAGAGAGCCTTATCGGTGAACGACGATTGGTTCTTCTTGTCAGCGACTCCGAGGAGTTCTGCTACCGAGGTGTTGGTCAAATTTGTGGTACGAGGATTCATTTGCGGTTTAGGTTGTAGTACTGGTCAATCGTCTCCCGAAGGACTTTCGTCCAGTTATCTCGTTTTTCTCTGAAGACGATCGGCTCAGAGAAATCCACCGACATGATAGTGACTAGGCTATTTACCGGAATTCCGGTGCGTTCCTCAAACATGATGGCGTATGCCGCTTCTTGCATGAAGTAAGCATGGACATCATCTCGAGATTTTGGGCGTGACGAGGTCTTGATATCGACGATCGCCAGTTTTCCATCAAATTCTGCTACGAGATCGCACCTCCCTGCAACCTGCAGATGGTCTGAATACAGAGGGCATTCCTGCATGAATATCTGCCCGATGTGCTGATCTAGAATTGGCCGGATCGATCTGAATGCTGCTGACGCGTTCGGCATCCGCTTCTTCAGATCGATCTCCTTATTGTTGAGATAGTCCTCAACGATCGAATGCACACTCGTGCCTCGGCCGGCTGCAACACGAGATACTCGATTCGCTTCCTCATTTCCGACACGAGCGCGCCATTCGAGGATCGAATCCTTTGACAGAATCGAGAGTACCGTCGTGATCGAAGGATACCGTTTACCGTCCGGTGTGCAGTATCGACGACCTAGCTCGGCACTATTCTCAGTCTCGAGGGTAGAATAGCCGAGGTCGACGTTCTTGTGTTGAAAGATTGGCATTCTTAGGATCTGAGACGGGATTCAATGTCACTCTGGAAATCATCGAAATCCGAGTCATCGCTATTAGACGGTCGATTCATCCATGACTGGAATTCCATTTCTTCGTCTTGGTTTAGATACCGCTTGCCATTCTTGTTTTTCCGGGCCTTGCGTTCAAACTCGCCAAGATCCGCATGATCATGTTTACGATCGTGTCTGCCTCTCTTCATTGTTTATGCCTTATCGTTCTTGCGTTGTGCCATTTCCTTCGTCATGATGTAGTCACGAACGAGTCCGGAACGGACAATATCCTGCCAGCCGAACTCGATGATATGAAAATGCTTCATCTGCTCGATGATCTCAAGGAAGGCCTTGATGCCGGACTTCTCAGAATTCCTCTGAAGATCACTCTGATAGTAGTCACCGCACACGACGAACCGGCAGTTGTCGCCGAGGCGTGTGATGATCGAGTCAAGTTCGTGGAACGTGAGATTCTGCATCTCATCGATCATGACCACAGAATTGCGAAGAGTGATTCCGCGGACGAACGAGGTCGTCATGAACTCGATCTTCCTGAGTGCAACAAGTTTCGCCCAGGCCTGAGAATCACCAAAGAGTTCGGCACAGATCGCGATGTACGGATAAAGGTATGTTGACTCCTTCTCGGCACGATCTCCAGGCAAGAAACCAATGTCTCGGGTCGGAACGATCGATCGAACGATGACAAGCTTCTCGACCTTCGACTCACCAGAGAGGATCTCGTGGAGAGCCAGGTACATCGCCAGGAATGTCTTGCCGGTACCAGCCGAACCAGACAGGACGAGGTTCGAGTTGTTCTTCTTTGTATACGCCGTAAAGGCTCTCTTCTGATTATCGGTCAACGGCTCGACGACCTTGAGTCGTTCGAAGTTAGGCATCGGCGATGAGCCGCCAGAGGATTTAGACGACTTACCCTGAGAGTTCTTGGATTTGGCCATGGTATTACCGAGTATGAATTGAATTTTTGCGACCCGACGTGGATCGAACCTTCTTTAGGACATCATTCCAGTTACTTCCTGCCCGAGCAAGGTTCGACTTGAATCCGCTGTAGGATAGTTGCACTGCCGATACCTTCCTCTTGGATCCGAGTGTTTCACATTTCGGGCAGCGTTGTGCATCGTCTCGTTCGGCGATAGGCACCAGTTCAGTGAACTCGTGACCACACGATTCACAGGAATAGTCGTAGTTTGGCATGAGGCGTCAGGGCTTTACGACGAACCAATCCGGGACATTTCGCTTCGTCCAGGCCATCTTGAACCGCGATTGCTTCGTCTGATAGAACTTGCGATACGATGAGACCGGATCGGAATAATCCATGCATTCCGGATTCGACTTCATCGCCAGAGGGAAAGGTGAGATCGGACCGCGCTGGATCGAAACTGGTGCATTCCGAAGAATGTCACGAAGAGCGGTATCGGTGCTATGAACCTTTCCATAGCGGTGAGTGTACTCGTCGCAGAGAGCAACGAAGTGATCGTAGTGCCAGCGATAGTTGGCACTCGACATCATTGTCCATACAGTGCACGGATGCCCGGTATGGACCGCGGCATACATCTTGGAATCAAACGAATCGGCAAGAGCCCAGACTCGGATCTTTCGGCTTTTGCCGGAAATCGGATTCGTCCGAACATCGATCTTAGGTTTGCCATCGAGCATTCGATGGGCGGTGGATAACATCTGCGCTGATTCGACAATCATCTTCACCACGTGCTTGTCGCACTGGAGTTGTGCAGCAAGCACGGGTGAAGGATCCAAAACAAAGATATTCATGATATAAGTGCAATCCTACTCAGGACCTGAGTGGATGTACATCAAATAGTTTATGCGGCTGAAACTTCTGGCTGTTCTGCGGTGGCACTACTATTCTCGATAAATTTCTGCAGGTACTGTCGCTTGAGTTCTAGCGCCTTGAGTCGTTTGCTATTTTGCTGAGACCCTTCCTTCTGGAGACGCTGGACGAAGTAATCAAGTTCAACGATATCTTGCTTCAATCTTTCGAGTTGTGGGGTGATCATGCTTGCGATGTTGTGTTCGAAGCCATGATATAGTACTGCCACAAGGCAGTATCAAAAATTAGGAGATGATGAGCTTTGGCCATGTGGCCTTCACAATTTCTTTATTCAGCTTCGGGAACATTTCCCCGAGCTTCTTGTCCTTCATTGCGATGACGACATCGGCATCCTTCGGGTCGATGGACTCGAGAATCGCAAGAAAGATCTTCTCGCGCTTCGGCTGCTTGACCTGATCGCCAGGTCCTTTCACGAGGTACTTGAAGGTATCGGTCGCACGATGCAGATCGCTCGGGGCATGACCTTCTTTCGATGTCATGTTCTTGAACGGCGGCGCTCCTTCTGGGAGAAGCCAGATGATGGCATCGTCGAAAGCTCCTTGAAGTACCTGCTTCAGGCCATGACTCTGATGGCGTAGAAGAACCTGGACAGTTTCATCCTTCGTGTTCTGGCTATTTGCCAGCTGAAGAATCTCGTAGATCTTTAGTTTTGCCATAATGTAGACGCCGGGTTGAACTCGTCCGCACTCCCAATTAGTTGGGAACAGCGCTTCGAGATCAGATAATTTAAGGTATTGTTGTTCACCTTCACGGAGTTGAAGGTATTTATGATTTCATCCTTCTTAGCCGGCGGAATCTTAGACAAATCGATCAATGCTTGATTTCGCTGAAAATTGCGGTATTGCTCGACCGTCATGTGATTCTGAAGATCATTCCAGTTCGCAATCCACTCATCGAGTACCTTGGCACGCAGAGGAGTCTGCCTTAGGCTATTCGTAAAGGTATCATCAGGTGAGAGAACATTAGGCACACCATCTCCGGAATCACCGCGGAGAACATGTTCCTGCAGATACTTCTTCGGATCCTTCTCAGAGATGAGACCCTTCTTCATCGGCGAAAACTGCTTGACATTCGAGTACTGATGAAGTTGCACGAAGTCAGTGTCAGAGGAAACGATCATGACCTTATCAGAGTTTCCGAACTCTTGAGTCGTCTCGGTGAGGGTGGCAATGATATCGTCAGCCTCGACGCCTTGAAGGTGCACAACCTTGAATGGTAGGTTCTCGCGAATCTCGTCACGGACGAGCGACAGAATTCGAAAGAACTCGGGCCAGTCCACGGAGGACTGCTCGCGATTCTTCTTGCGGTTGGCCTTGTACTGCGGATACAGCTGCTTCCGCCAGGTATTACCACCGTCGCAGGCCAGCACCATCTCGCCGTATTCACCTCGGAACTTGAGGTTGTACATGCGAAGGGAGTTGAGGATCATATGGCGAACCAGAGCCTCCGAGAACTCCATCTTTTGGGAGAAGAGGTTCGCAATGGCGATACCAGAATAGTCTGCGATAATCATTAACCAGATCCTACACCGGTCTGGCTAGGTTGTAAATCGGAAAATTTGAGGTTTTTGAGGTGTTTCCTGGTCACCCGGACGGACAGCCAGTCATTGTAATAGCTAGGATCTATGATGGCCTTACGTGTAAATTGTTCGTAGGCTTCGAGATAGGAGCACTCCGACAGTGACCGGCAGAGATAGAGAATCTCTCGCCGGAAATTGTCAGGACCAAGATCCTTCAGATCCTGCTGAATGGCCGAGTTGGATCCATAGTACTCTCTCCAATCCGATTCGACCTTCGTACGCTTCTTGCGGGTCGACCCGGCCACCTTCTTCGAACGTGACGAGAAGAAACGTTTCTTCCCGATATACTTCTTACCATTCACCAGGTTCGTAATGAGGTAAACGAATCCGACATCGACCTTTGGATTTAAGGCGTCAGGTGCCGGATCATATACCTCATTACGATAGTACCACACGGTACTATCTATCCGGTTTACACGTCTTCTGCTTTGTCGTCTTCGTCGTCGCTCGCATGAGCTCCACAGAACGGGCAGAACTCAGGGTAGATGTCTTCCTCAGACTCCTCGACTACGGTGATATCGATCTCGTCGGAATAATCGTTGTCGTCGTACACCGGATCCGGCTGGCTATACGCCACGGTGTACACAGCTGAACAGACGTTGCATTCGAATTGGATCTTCATGATTCGCAGGATGCGCACTGAAGCAGGTTTCGTCCTAGCTCTTGTGCTGGATTCGTTCCGCGCTGGTAGTACAGGCTCTTGACACCTTGTTCCCAGGCGAAGATGAGGAGTTGATTGACATCCTTCGGAGAAGACTTCGGATGAATCATCAGGTTAAGGCTCTGGCTCTGATCGATGTACTTCTGGCGGGCGGCGGCCTGAATCAGGATCTCCTTCTGAGAGATCTCGCCGAACGTCTTGAAGACATCTTTCTCGTTCTCCGTGAGAAAATCGAGGTGCTGAACAGATCCACCCTTGATGAGGATCGTCTGCCAGATGGCACGATCATTCTTTCCATACTTCTCGAGAACCTTCTCAAGGTAAGGATTCTTGTACGTGAACTTGCCCTTCGAGAGATCCTTTACGAAGTAGTTCGAGTTGAGCGGCTCGATCGACGGAGATACCTGACCGAGGATGAAGCTCGAGGATGTCGTCGGCGCGATGGCCAGAGTGGTGACATTACGCATTCCATAACCACGGAGCAGTTCGGGTTCTCCGTACTGAAGCGCCATCATTCGGCTCGCCGCCTGAGTCTTATCGCGCAGAAGCTTATGGATCTGAACGTTGAGTAGCTTCGCCTCAAAGGACTCGAACGGAATCATCTTGGACTGCAGATACGAATGCCAGCCAAGGACTCCGATACCGAGCGCACGCTGACGGACCGCAAACCGGTGCGGAGCATGCATGAATGGCATCTGAGATACCTTATTGATGAACTCGGTCATGACTGCATCCAGGAAGTACGTCAGAGTCTCTGCGGCATCGGTGTCCTTCCATTCATCGTAGTGAAGGAGATTCATTGACGACAGATTGCACACGAACGACTCATCCTCCGATGACACCAGTGCAATCTCAGAGCACAGGTTCGAGGCTCGGATCTTCATGTCATTGTCACGGTATACCTTCGGTGCACCGTTGTTCACATTGTCCGAGAAGAGGATGTACGGGTAACCGGACTCGAATCGCTTCTGAATGACCTTACCCCAGATCTTTCGCTTGTTCTCGTCGCCGGCAACCATGGACTTCATCCACTCATCTGTGACGGTCACGCCAATCGAAAGGTTCTGAATCGAGTGTCCCTCAGAGCGAATCTGCAAGAACTCCAGAACATCTGGATGTTCAATCGGCAGGTACGCAGCAAAAGATCCACGTCGAACATTTGACTGAGAGACTACGTTGGTCGTCGTCTCGAACATCTCCATGAAATGGACAGGTCCTGAAGATTTGCCACCGGTGGAGATCTCACTGCCACGTGCACGCAGAGCGCCGAAGTATGCAGACGTGCCGCCGCCCATCTTGGTCATCATACCGACCTCGGCGGTCTTCTCGAGAATGCACTCAAGCTTGTCACAGATATGTGATCCGAAGCAAGAGATCGGAAGTCCACGTTGAATTCCGAAGTTTGCCCAGATCGGAGACGAAAGCGAGTACCATCCCTTCGACATGTAATCCTCGAACTTATCGGCAAATCCCTCGATACAGAGAAGCTTCTCTGCGGCGATCGAGATCTGGCGAATACGTTCTTCCGGAGTTTGACCTGGGGTCAGATACCCGCGTTCGAGGAACAGACGGGAATCCTCATTGAGCCAATAATATTTCATGATCAAAAGATATCAGACGACTGAGAATTTTTAGCCTTTTCTTTACGTTTTTTCCAGGCTAAGCGCATTTTTTCTTTAGTTGTTTCTGATTGTGTTTTTCCAAACATGGGGTTTCCTTTTCCGGTATATTTCTCTGAAATTACTTGACGCTTATCTTCAGATACTGGATTGTTGGCAAAATACTCTTTGAGAGAGTCTGATATTTTCTTACGCTCTCCAGATTCTTCAAATCTTTCTTTTTGAGCTTTGCTACAATTGATTTTTCCTTCTTCAGTGTATTTGATTCCAGTTCTCCCGATTCCTATGTTTTTTGCGTGGTCTTTGCTTTTTGGTTTAGACATCCTATTCTTCGTCTTTACGCTCTTGGGCTTAGACATCTTTTTTCTGGCCGATTCAGATAGAGTGTATCCGCCTTTGTTTGTCCAGTTTCCTCCTCCATTATGCTGATTTAGAAATCTAGGATTATTCTTTGCATCTACTTTCGACAAGAATCTCTGTTCATAACGTAGAGTTTCATCTCTTGTTTCAAAGTGTCGTATTCGTATAATCTCGAAAGCCGTTAGCCCTTCATTAGAAATGATAGCCTTTACGATTTTAGAACTAGTTTGATATCCGGTTTCTGTTAAGAAGTTTAGGGAATCTGGATTAGAAATCTCTATTCCAGCATAGAACTTGCCAGATTGTTTATGGCGGATAATGTAAAAATACGGTTTAGACATAACCATATTTATTCAAATGACCTATTGAATATTAGAATAATGTTGACGAATCGAAAGATTGTGATTTTTTAGAGTATTCTACTGGGCGGCGATAGAAGAAATCCGTTGCGGTATTTCCCAGAACGTCCTCGTCGAACCACACAGTCTTATCTAGCAGACTGCGATCGAGGTTCTCGAAGACCGGCGTGATTCCGATCTGAACAAGAGATTCGTTGAGACGGTTCTTGATGAACTCCTTCAGAATATCTGAGTTCAGTCCTTCGCCTTGATAACCGTTCACGGACCAGTCAATGATCTTCGCCTCAGCTTTATAGGCTTCCTCACACTCATGGCGGATACGCTCAATGAGTTCGTCATCAAACAATTCAGGATGCTCCTCACGGATGGTGTTGACGAGCTTGATTCCGACCAGAGCATGGATCAGTTCTTCCTTTGAGGTATAGGCAACCTGCTGAGAGGTATCCTTCAGGACGTTACGATAACGATTGAACCAGTTGATGGTGTAGAACTGACTGAAGAGAGACACGTTCTCGACGTACAGCGTGAAGAGGATCAGCGAATACACGTACTGTTTTCTAGAATCCTTGTAGTGCTTCTTGAGGTACTTTCTCAGGTACTGCACTCGACCCTGGATGATGTCGAGCTTCATGTTCTCCTCGAAGATGTGCTCCATCTCAAGGACACGAAGAAGCCGTTCATACGCGTTATTATGGATCACCTCTACATTGGCCATCACATAGCCAAGGTCCGTGATCGAAGGATGCGGAAGGTTCTCACCGACTTTGGCCCAGAATGACTTGACCGCCACCTCGATCTGCCCGATCGCTGATAGGCACCGAGAAACCATCTCTCGCTCCTGAGAAGTCAGTTCGGTCTTGAAGTCCTGAACATCACTCTGGAAGTTGAATTCCTTATCGGTCCAGAAGCCATTGTGCATGGCTGTGATGAACTCTTCGGTCCATGGATAATGGTCAGGTTTACGTGAGATCTGTTCTTCAAAAATCATGAGAGTATGAAAAATTAAATGTGATGAGCCCAGTTCAGCAGCATAGTAGAAGATACTATCCAGCACACGCACGCAAGTACATCACAAAGTATCTGCCGGTCGTATATCTATACGCCGGACTTTTTCAGTAACCGTCTGATGATCTACGCCGAATCGAACGAAGTGCTCCTGTGGACTGATCTCTCAGAACCATCACGTGACCACGATTGCGGTTTTTGTACGCATAATCGTAGATGCTTTGATGAACTTCGTCCTGCAAATTGAGGTACTTTGACCAGCGTTCGAATCTTACACGGCCAGTCTTGAACTTGCGAAATGTATCTGGGTCGACGTCGAATACCTTGTACCTCCGCTGAATCCCGTGATCCACGGCAGGTGGCATTGCCATGTTCTGGCTATCACCGGTGACATTGGCGATCGCACCAGCTCCGTTATCCTCATTCATAAATGTCTTGAAATCTTTCATGGTCAGCTTAAGTCGCCCGGCGCAACCGTAATATACTGCCGAAATTGCGGCATGTAAATCTCGAAGACCGGGATGTCGAGAACGGTTCCAGCGGATTTCAGATCCTCTGTGATCTCGATCGTTGTTCCAGCCTGAACGATGAACTCTCCGGTCTTGGTGAATGGAACAGAATTCACCAGGGTGTATCTTCCAGATTTCAGACTGTTCTTGGACACCATCCAAGAAGATTCCGAGATGTACTCCTTGGCATCGAACATATCACGGATCGACTCCTCGGATACCCCGTAGCTTTCTTTCAGGAGGTACAGTGCAGCAGCATATGACGCGATCCGAGACTTGCCGAATGGGATCTTCTCGAGAGTCTTCTTGATGTTAAAAACCAGACGATGGAATAGCGTGTATGCAGTACGCTCTTCCGAAGTTCGGAGTTGCGCGGATTTCTTCAGGACCGTGCCGTTGTCATCGATGATGCCTAGCTTGTACGCATCCATCTCTGTCCACGGAGTCACCAGTAGCTTCAAGAAGCGAAAGGTATAGTACAGATCCGCTGTTCTAGAGACGAGGCTCATTCGGATAATACTCTTAGCCGATCTTGGTGATATTGTGATCCGTGCCGTCGAATCCCTTGCCGTTGGCGACGCGATTCACCTGGAATTTCTCTCCGGTCTGTTTGTGAGTATAGACCGATGTGCCGGAACCGCCGAAACCGGTACGAACGTGCTTCGTCTCGTACGTATTGGCAAACTCCTCTGCGTCCTTCTCGTGCTGCGCAGTCGGCTTCAGGAAATGCTCACCCTTGTGGCCCTTCACGTAGTGCTTCGCAAACTCCTGCGAGCCGGCGTCGTGATACACCTGGTGACCCTTGGCGAGTGAGAATGCCTCAACGATATCAGAGTATGTCGATGCGAGTGACTGGAGCAGCTGAGGATTCATAGGTTCCGGAGTACTTTGATGATAGTTTGATCGAGAGGGACCTCGATCTTTTCTGATTCTGGAAGATAGTTGAGATACACGAGAAACGTCTTGAGTGCCGGCCAGAGTTCTTCCTCAATCTTGAAGAAGAGCATGCGGCTCGCCGGGCCAATTCCAAATACGTTTGAGATGATCGTGATGTGATTGAGGATGAGTCTTTCCTGAAGGTTTCCGTTCTGTTGATACCGTCTGAGGAGTCGTTTTACGTACTTGAATCTCGCGAGATCCTCATGAAACTCCGATATGTCGAGGCACCGAGGGTTGCTGTAGTACTTTGCTGCAAAGAGCTCAAATGTCCCCTCGGTGATCTCCTCGAATAGTTTCATATCTCGGTATTTATGTGTACCGAGATATGATCCTTTATTTTGCTTGAATCGCCTGGATGATATCAGACTTGTTCGCCTTCTTGCTGACCTTGACGCCTTTCTCGACGGCAAGGTTCAGCAATTCGGCACGGGTCATACTCGATAGATCTACCTCTGGAGTTGACTTAAAATCTCCGAGAGGCATTGGAACGTACTCGTATCGGCCAGATGAGGGAACCTCCTCGGAAGGAGGTTCCTCTTTGAACGTATAGGAATACACATTCTCAGGCTTGAGCCTGAAAAAGTTCTTGATCTTTTCGAGTAGTGATTTCATCTTTATACCCCGGTATTCAGCATATTGACATATGTCTCGGCCACCGACTTCAGTGACTTGACATCCATTACTGGAGGGTTTTCTGGTGTTGAAGGCTTTTCGGCCTGAGTTACCTTGTCGGCACCGGTGACGCTGCCGGAAGCGGCAGGATAATTCGAAATCTCGATGTTGTCATCGTGCATGTTCTTGAAGTCCTTCTCGCCCTGGGCACGTGGCTCTTCAGTGCCTTCCTTGCGGACGACGTTACGAGCCACCTTGAAGGCCTCAGGATATCTGAGTCCGACGTTCTTTCCACGTGTGATGGCTTCCTGCATCTCTGGGGTCTGCGCGCAATAGTGAGCATCCCAGTCGGCTTCAGTAGCACCGACCTCTTCCTCGCAGGACTTGGCTTCGTTCACCGTCGACTCGTCCATGCTCAGATTCAGACCTTGCAGCATATGGTGAGTTGCCATATCAGAGTGGAACTTGCTTGTGATATGAGCAGCTTTCGCCAGATCTTGGCGTCCGGCTGCGGCATGCTCATCTGCGGCAACGCTGTGGTGGTCAGCGGCTTCCTGGTGTGCCTTTAGTGCCGAGTCGTGGTGCTTAAGGGCTCCGGCTTCACGAGGAGTATAATGCGCCAGGGCCGAGGCCTGATTTGCTTTTGCCGTGAGATCGGATCCCTGATTAATTCCGCCGGTGTTCTCGCCGATTGTTTCGGCTGACTCCTTCTTCAGCGAAGCGAGATGCTGCGCACGCAGAGTCTCAAGCTTTTTCTTCATTCCAGCATAGCGGTCATCGCGCTCCTTGTCACCAGTGTAATCACGAGTGCCGTACATCCGCTCGTGGTACTTCAGGTCATCTTTGAATCTTTCGTATTCCGACATAGGCTTCTGAATGGAGACCTTGATCGCTGATTCTTCGACCATCGACTTGCCGTAGTGCTTATCACCGAGCTTTTCGTGTTCGAGCGCAGACGTGTGAGCTGCATCAGCCTTCGGCCCAGTCTTGGCAGCATTTGCAGTCGTATGACGACGCAGGGCCTCAGCAGCCTTGTAATGAGCGTTTGCGGCTTTCTTGTGATCGCCTGGAGTCTCGGCCTTGGAAGAGAGGGCATGGGCCTGCTTGCTCAGCTCGGATGCTGTGGCTTCGGTCATGACTTCTTCTTTGAGACCTGCATCACGACGAGCCTGATAGTAAGCGGCAAGGGCCTGCTGCGTACGCTCTTCCTTTGACTTGCCGTCGAACTTCGGATTCGTGCTGTGCACGAAGTCGCTGATCCAGACACCAGCATCGTCCTTCGGATCGAGGGCTTCTTTTACATCCGACTTTTGTTTGTTCACATAAGCTGCGACACGCTCACGGCCGGCGCGGCCGCGCTCAGCACGTTCGGCATCAGACAATCCAGGGCCCTTTTTAGCCCAGGTCTTCATGAATTCGCCGCGCGACATCACGCCGTGACGGACTAGAGTCGCGTGCCAGGCTTTCTTCGACGACTCATCGAGCTTTTCTTCGTCATCGTCCTGCTTTTCGACATCAGGAGCTTCTGGTGCTGGAGCAGGTGCTGGTGCCTCTGGGGCCTGCGCCTGTGGAACTTCTGCAGTCGGCTGTGGCTCAGCGGCCGGAGCTTCTGGCTCCTGAGCGGCCTCGTTAGCCTTCGCTCCTGCACGGAGGGCGGCAAGATCAGCAGCATCGATCTTGTCATTATCATTGACGTCGAGCTTCTTTTGGTTGCCGACGAGAGAAGCTTCAGCTACCATATCATGGTAGGCCTGAGCGACGGAGAGGATCTGTTCTTTGTTGGTCATTGCGGTGATTTTCTACTGAGAGTTATTTAATGTGAGAGGTGAATTGAATGTAAGCACCGATCGCAGTGGCGATCGCAGTGGTAACCATGATCCAGGAGATCTTATGAATGATCGAGATTGTCGAGGTATTATCGTCAGTCTTCTTCTCGACCGAGCTAACGCGTTCCTCGACGGATATCATCTTATCCATTAGGAACTTCTTGTCATTCTCGAGTGAGACGAGCTTTTCCTCAGCTCTGGCGATCGAGATGATGGCCTCAGATAGCTTGTCGATCTTCTGCTCGATCCGATCAAGACGATGGTCAGTCTGTGGTGATGATTTTGAGCTCATTCGAGTTAATGTTTATTTTGAGGCGAGTTTGTCTTTCTGGGAGGCCGAAGCCTTTCCGGCCATGAAGGCACGGTATTCTGGGCTACCCTTTTCCTTTGGGGCATGCCAGCCGAGTGAACCACGGCGAAAATACTTCTTCAGCTCCGACTTTCTTCCGGTCGAAGCGTTACCTGAGATCGATCCCTCACCAATAGATCCACGACTGATTCCTGAACGTACCTTGGCGAAGATCATGTCATCACCGGTGATGATCCCGATGAGTTTCTCGAGCAAATCATACAGAGCGGCTCTTTCGGACGGAGCTGCAATGACGTCTCCCACGTTCAGTCTCTTCATGGCACGGACGATGAGAGGCATCTCGGTCTGGTCGAGCAGTCCAAGGCGAATGAGTTGCTGAATGCGCTTGATGGCATCAACTCCGATTGTGGCGGAATCTTCAGCCTCAGATTGTTCCTTGAGCGCCTTCTCTTCGTCATCGTCATCCTCTTCGGAATCATCCGAATCTGGGTAATCCTGTTCCTCATCATCGGTACCATCACCGAAAACGATGTACGTGTAGATCTCGTTGAGATCGTCGTATGCCGATGAGATCTTATCCTGTGCCCATGCCTCCAGCTCGTCCATGTCATCCATGGAATCGGCCAACTCGTCAGCCATATCACAGATCTGATTCAGCTGAGCCTTCGCCATGCCGATCTCTTCGACGCCGTCATCCGAACCAGGATCAGCAGCTTCGTTTACCATCGAGTGGTGGAAAGCGTCGTGCACCTTGAATCCGTGCTTCTTGTAGTGCGCAGTGGCCTTCGCCTCGGCTTCCTTCTGATCTGCGGCAGCAACCTTCACGCGCTTCATGACCTTCGCCTTGCGCTGAGTGATCATTGGATGCTGCGGATCCGAAACGGTCACCGTGACGAGATGCTTCTGGACATCACCTTTCTTCGTGGCTTCGTCCAGATTCTCACCAAGCTGGCGCTTCAGATTTGCGATCTTGGATAGGTGCCATTCCTGGGCACGGCGGTCACCGGCCCGACCGGCTTTTGCCGCTGCTGCAACGTGCTTCGTGATTCGAAGGTTAATGTCGTCGGTGCTCTCTTTCACCGGAGCCTCTGCTTCTTCCTTCGGAACACAGTTCGGAACCCGCTTGCCGTTCTTCATCTTGGTTCCGATGGCCTCGTAACCCTTCCAGCATGCATCCTCAAGTCCGGCCTCATTGAGTTCCTGAGAGTCCCACATATGGAAGTTACCAGTTGGATTCTCCTGACGATGCATCGCGATGGCCTTCTTGTCGGCTGCATTTTGGTGCGGTGCAGTCACGACGTAATCATGCTTCTTGTCGCCGCCAGGATGCTTATGCACGAATGTCACCTTCCACTTTGCTTCCGTGACGGTAGTCTCCTCGTTCTGAGTTCCACGCATACGAAACGCCTTGAAGCGATGAGCCTGAGCTGCGTTCTTATGAGTCTTTGCTGCCGTCTCGTGCTTCGATACTTCCTCAGAGGACGCACCAGAATCCATCAGCTTCTTGGCCTTCTTCTCGTGCCAGCCAGCAGCGGCATCGTGCGCATCAGATGCTGCTCGGTGATTCAGGTTGGATGGGGTCGCTGTGGCTTTATCAGAAGCAGATTTTGCAACAACCGAATAGTCCTTAGCCTCGAGCTGAGTCGACTGGCCTGGAGTTTCAGAAGTGTACTTCTTCTTCAGTTCATCGGTACCTTCTTGACCGGCACCATACTCTTCACGGAGCTTTTTAATATTCTTCATAGACGGTTTCTGATTGCGCTGATAGGGATTCCTGTTTTTTCTGGAGAGTGACTGATCGCGATGGTCTGGTTAGGAAGTTCAGTCATCGACTCGGATACCAGAACATCTTCAGTTTCAGGTTCGGTGAGTTTCTCAACATCCGTGAGCCACTTGCGATATTTATTTCCGGCACTCGTTTCAACGATCACGTAGTTGCTACCGCAAACGGAGATCTTTCCGACCTGATTGTTTTCGAGGATCACGACTTCGTCTCCGATGGCAAATAGATCTCCGCTCACATAATCCTCGCGACGCTTCGAGACAGACTCGAGCTGAATGTGCTTGCGGAAGTTACGAGATTCCTTGAGACCCATGCCAGAACGAATGGCATTGAAGAGTTCAGTCTTCTCGGTGAAAGTTGCTGGAACCGACTTCGCAAATGACTCGAAATCGTTCGCTGAAGCTGCTGCCTTTGCTCTTGCCGAGGCCGATGCTACATCGACGTCAGGGTCACTCGTTCCTGTCGAAATGACTTCGATTCCGTTACGGAAATTGTAGAACTTGCCGTTCGAT
>Ga0078894_10000055_pt1 | contig 63099 bp, 55 predicted proteins | sample LauGreSu1BDMLBSD_2_FD_67506 | JGI IMG/M metagenome (GOLD analysis project Ga0078894, IMG submission 67506) | Freshwater lake microbial communities from Lake Michigan, USA - Su13.BD.MLB.SD (version 4) (version 4) | ecosystem: Environmental > Aquatic > Freshwater > Lake | place: Lake Michigan...
GCATGTCACGCACGGCGCGTTGCCGGCGGGCTTCGCGCTGCCGGGCGCGCACGCGGCGCAGGCGAAGGGCTCGGCCAGCGCCCCGAAGCCGGCGGCGCAGGTGCAGTTGGCGAGGGCGGTGGAGCCTGCCAGCGAGTAGCTGTTCGAGGGACAGGCGGCGCACGCGCTGGAGCCCGCGCCGGCGTACGCGTCGGGCGGACACTGCTGGCACTCGGCGCTGCCTGCCGCGGACTTGAACGTCCCCGCCGCGCACGGCGCGCACGGCCCGCCGTCCGGCCCTGTGTATCCCAGGTCGCACGTGCAGTTGCTCAGCGCCACCCCCGGCCCCGCAGGCCGGATGGCCGAGCGCGCTGGACAGCCGATGCAGGCGGCGGCCTGCGCGGCTCCATACTCTGTTTGGTAGGTGTTGTCGGGACATGCCTTGCACGCAGTCTTGTTTGCCTCGTCCTGGTAGGTCGAGGGAGGACACAAACTCGCAGAGTGCGGCAGGCCGAAGGCCTGCAGGAACGCCCCGGGCTCCGAGACGCACGCCTCGACGCGCGCAGAGCCCTCCAGCGAGTGCGTGAGCGCGGGGCAGGCGCCGCACGCGAGCGTAGAGGCGCTGTACTCACCTGCGGCACAGGACGTGCACGCGACGTTGCCGGTCGCCGGCTTAATCGCGCCGCCGGCGCACGCGACGCAGTCGTACGGCAGGCTCGCGCCCGTGGGCGCAAAGCCCGGCGTGCACAGACACATGCCCGCGTGTGTGGAGCCGGGAATCGACACGGCGTCGGTCGGACAGGACAGGCGCAGCTGCGCCAGGCCGCCGGGACAGTAGAAGTCGGCCTCGCACAGCTTGCACACGTCAGCGTCGTCGGGGTCGCGATAGTAGCCGGCGTGGCACACGCAGTCCTGCAGGTCGTCGGAGCCCGCCGGCGAGGAGGAGTGCGGCGGGCACTGATACTTCCTGTCGACGAAGCAAAACGTGTTCGGCTCGCAGACCGAACATTGGTGGTCCGCGAGCTCGTCCGGCGACACACACACCAGTGCGCATACAAACACTGCCCAGGCCAGCAATCGCATGCTGCAACACTCTTTAATACACACGCGAGTTTATTGATATAGATTAGACTGCTACTTATTTTGGACAGCCCAGCACTGCTGGCCCGAAGACATAGAGCCGCGCACGACAATGGAGTCTTTCGCCAAGGGCCACGTCCGCGCATTGACTATGTACCACAGGAACCCGGCTTCGAGGAACAACTTCGCCGTGATGCTCAGGACCCCGTACCATTGCGAGTACTTGTTCCACTTCTCGAACTGTTGCTGCCGGTCTAGTTTCCTGGCGCGGACAAATTGCCAGGAATTCAATAAACCAAAAGCGGTGAACGAGAGAAACTGCGTAACTATGAAGAACGTCACTACACCCGGGATTTCCGCACTCGAGCTCGTGCCGCAGTCATTGCCGTGTCGCTGTTGATCGGTATACCGCATGAAGATGCTGGACCAAATCAGAACATGCAGCAGCCAGGCGACAAAGAGGTACACCGAGCCACGGATGTCGCGAATGCGTGGCCACAGGATGTTGTGGAATCTTCGCTTTGTCGCTTGCTGATAATTTGGAGGTTTTAACACCTCATACCCTTCTTTAGGAAGCTCTTCTCGGTTGTAGATCTTTTTGATCTGCTGTTCGATGTCGTATCCGAAGAGAACCAGCGCCGCCTGCATGCCGCACAGGCCTAATACAGTGTCACGGTTCGCGAAGCCAAAGGCGGTGGCGACTACAAATACTTGGAACGGAGAAGTGAAGAGATATTCCAGCCACCTGCTAAAGTCAGGACCAAGCCATGGCTTGTACAGTCCATCTTGCTTGTCCATGGTGCAATATTCGCGCCACCGCACCCACTGGAAGAAGGCGGAGAATATGTAGATAGGAAAGACAACAATAAACAGCGATAGCGAACCGGCGTGCACACTAGCGGGCATGCCGTACATGGTGCTGTTCTTTCCGGCGTAGAAATCCTTGGAGTTGCTCTCGTTCCACGTCGGCACCTGCAGGTCCATTTTGAAGTCTGCGTCTTTGCAAAACCCGTTGTACTCAGTCTGCATGTGACGCATAGCGTGCACCATGGCCGTCTCCGCTGTAAACAGCAGCACCTCCTTGCTCATCCGCACTTCGGCCAAGCGCGGACGTTGGTCGTGCTCGGGCTCGGCAACATAGGCCGCAATTAGTGCACCAACCGTTCCGATCAAGCATGCAAGCGAGAGCAAAAAACTCACAAATTCGATGAATCTTCCAGACGGACCGTAGTTTTGAAAAAGACCACAACAACCTGGCTCGTCTGGCGCGTACGGTTGGTCTCCTTGAGTCGCTCTATACGCCCGTTGTTGTCTATAATCTAGAGATTGATAATCACTAGCTGGCGGCAAAGACGCCAATCGCTCCTTCGCATTAGTGTGGAAAGGTGCAGCACCCGACTGCATCGTGATCGCGTGGAAGTCAAAGTCGATCGCAGAGGACATGGCTCGCCAGCCTTAAATACGAACGCGAGAAACATCATCGCAAAGTGCGCAAACTGGAGTCCGCAATATATAAGCAAAAAAATATTACGTGGCTGCTCCACCCGTCTAAACCGCGCAGGACACCGACCGACCGACGCCAACCTGAGTCTTATTGCATGACATACTAGTATATAGTGTATAGTACTGAAGAGACTAGACCTAAGAATACGATAAGTAGCTCAACGTAGAGACTAAACATACCACTGTCTGAATGATGCTAAACCTCTGGTGTGACACTTAGATGTAGTAGCATGTAGCATAGTTGCATGTTATAGTATTAGTCGTAGTAGCATTAGCCCTTACTGTCTGCAATGAAACTGACCACTGACCTGCTTTCCCACCAGCATGGCATCTCACCTGCTCGCTGAAACCTAGTCTGCACACACACGCCAGGACACGACAGGAGAGGACGGCTGCTGCTCCGCCACGCCGCCACGCCGCGCCGCGCCGGCCCGCCGCGCGGCCAGGTACGTCACGACGCAGGCTGCTGCGCGCGGGTTCGAGTCCCGCGGTCGTGTTTTCATTTCTCGTTATTAAAGATTTGATAGGCATGGTTTATAAAATCAAAATAGCATGTGTTCCTTGGTTTTCGCCACACCAAGCGGACGAAAAATGTTGGGTCACATTCGAATGGACGGATGCCCCAAATATGAGTTGGAAACCTGAGGACAAAAAAGAAATTGATCACAGACTTGTTGTAAAATTTCATTCACAAATGCAAGGACTTCTCAAACAATGGAATGACATTGTTTGTGTAAAATTTGTCAAAGACAATGGTTATTATAAAATGCAATTATACGACAGTCAGAATCATGAAATGCAACACATATATTTAAACTGTGAAAAATATCACGACAATGACAAACTGAAATTTAACAAAAAACGATTGACGGAAGACGAGTGGGAATGGAATTCAGTGATGCACTGGGATTTTAAATCAAATGAAGACGGTTCATATACAGCATCTATGCAGCATTTACAGCACGCAAAGTTTAATACAAGTCTAAAAAATTCTAATCCGTACATTTGCTCACAATTTACATGCTGATAGCCTACGAGTCAAATTCGATGGTGTAATACAAGACATAGAAAACTCTCAACCTCAAGTCAACGGAACTAACAATCGATATTTTATTGAGCTATAAGACAAAACCGGGTGCATCATGAGTCTGCCTGTTGTGATGGTTGTCGAGCTCAAACCATGGCGCCGACATGACACTCTTGGCTTCGAAAACCCTGAGCCACGCGTTGCGCGACGCGTCAGTCGGGTAGCAGTAGATCTCGTGGTAGAGCCGGCCGTCGTGCGCCGCGGCCAGTATGAAAGCTGTGGGGTCGTTCCAGGTCCAGCTGACGGCGAGAGCGCTGTAGTCGAGGCGACAGAGATCGAAGGCTTGGCGCCGGCCGCCCGCGTCCTGCACGATGCGGATGACGAGCGCGTCGGCTGCCGCGACGAACTGCACGTGCATGGCCTTCCGGGCGCCCCTTGTGGCCCGGAGCAGCACGAAGCCGCAAGTCTCGCCGCGAAACTCGCCGCTTTCTGCGGCGCGGGGTCGCCGGTGCAAATCTGAATGAAAGTTACCAGGCACTGAGGCGTTACGTCGCATGTGCGCATTCTTGTTTTAACTCCTTCATGTCATTTTCAGGTTTTGCTAGACGCGATCGAGGTTGCGCTCTTTCACCGCAACCTCGCAACTCGAAAGCGGCTTGCCTTTGACGGGGAACAGGCGCACGGCGTAGCGGGGCTGCTGCACCTCTTCCGGACCCCTCGGCTGCAGCCGGCGCAGGCACCTGCCGGTGCGGCCGTTGTGCTCCTCGGCGGTGAGCAGGCCGCGCACGCGCACCTTCTGCCCCACGAAGACGGCGTCGGTGTACTCGTCGAGCTTCTCGATGGCGATGCGCACGGCGTCGCGCGCCGCAAGCGCGGAGGGGCTGTCGTCAAGACCACTGTCGCTGCAGAGGTCCAAGGCACGCGCGTAACCACAGCGCGCGCAGTGCAGGCTCTCGGCCGCGGTCGACATCATTTCGTAAGCCCGTTCAAGGTCGACCACCCCAGCAAAGGCTCCGGTGGAGAACCCGCTGCCGCCGGTGTCGAATGTTGCGGTAACGGACGCGCCGGCTGCTGTCCGATCAACCTTGACCAGCATCGGCTGCCGGTTCTCGTGCTGGTCCTGCGCGCGCAGCTGCATGACGAATGCCTGCTGCATGACTGCGGTGCTCCGGCCGACCTGGCTGGCAACCGGGCAATCTACGGCCGCCCACGCAGCCTCCTCGCGCTTTCTGAGCTCGAGCGCGCGGTCCAGCAAGATCTTGCGCTGGTCGGGGCGCGCATTCTCCAGCGCGGTCATGGCCGCCTCGGCGTCCTTGCGGAGCTGCCTCACGTCATCCATCGTCTGCTCACAGAACCTTTTCTGTGTGGTTATTTTGGGTTTCAGTATTGTTTTGAGTTTCAGTATTGTTTTGAGTTTCAGTACTGTTTTGAGTTTCAGTACTGTTTTGAGTTTCAGTACTGTTTTGAGTTTCAGTATTGTTTTGTGTTTTCGGTTTTGAGTTTCAGTACGATTCGGTATTTTGACTCCAAAAGAGTTGACAGGCTGTGCACATGAGCTGGCAAGCGTTGGCGGAGGCGCTGAAAGGCGAGCCGCACGAAAGCCAGATCTTCTGGTTTCACGACCTCAAGCGCTTCTTGGGCTGGAAACAATTCGTAAAGTATCTTGTGAAGCGGTGCGGCGCTATCAGCTTCACGCACAAGGCGAGAACGAGCGTCGCGCGGCTGTACGCGGGGCAGCGCATCGTGGTCTTCTCGCTGGCGGAAGTCGCGGCCAGCGACAACCTCGAGCACATCTACGATGACATGTGGAAGCTGAAGTCCGGCGTGCTGTTTTGCACTGAATGGGGCGTCAAGACGTTCCCAACGCCGCATGTGGTCGTCTTTGCTGACTTTCCCGTGCCGCGCAGCAGTGTGGCGCGGGCGCCGCTGGCGCCGGTGAAGGCCATTGCGGAGGCGCCTGCTGAGGCGCCTGTGGAGGCGCCTGCGGAAGCCTTTGATGAGGCTCCCGTTCAGGCCTTGACGGTGGAGAACATTTTGGCGTAAGGATGAAGGTGTAATAAATGTGTCAGTGCGACGTTTCCGTGTCAACCGCTTTCGTGCCTGGCGACCCATCCCCCGCCTTTCTGAAACACAACCACGCCACGTCCAGGCGCCGACAGCCCTGCGCTGCAAGCGCGAGTTTCTTTGCCTGCGCGGACGCGGGGGCGCTTGCGGCGTGCGTGAGCTTGCACGCGGAGCACCACCACCAGTCCACCGGCTCGGCGCTGCGACAGCTCCACTCGCGCTGTGCGGCGCGCACGACGGCGTCGCACTTGCGACAGCGCCAGCCCGGCGCGGAGTAGTCCTCGAGCTGCCGCTCCTTGGCCAGCCGCAGGTCCTCGGGGCGGCCGAACGGCACGCCGCGCGGGTTGGCGCTGCCGTCGGGCAGCCACGGCGGTACGCCGAACATGAACCTCGCGTCGTCGCCGGGCGCGCGATGCACGTGCTCGGCCGCCGGCGTGAGGCCGTTCTCGAGACACCACGCCAGGCGCGCGCGCACCTCCTCCTCGTGCAGCGCGCGGCGAGCCGCCTGCTCGTCCTGCGAGAGGCGTGCGAAATCGGCGTGAGCATCCGCGTCTGCCAGCATGTGTGAGGCGGGCATGCGCAAGGCGCGTGCGCAGCTGCATCAGGCACTTTAGCGACAAAAAAGGCAAGTGTCTTAGGCGGCAGAAAGCATATAAAACCCGCTCGCGGCATGCGCGCCAAGCTGCTAATCCTCCTTGTCTACTTGTCCGCCCGCGGCGCCGCGCAGGCGCTGGCCGGCGACCTGGACCTCTCCGGTGCTGAGGGTCGCGTGGACGCGTGTGAGGCGCCGCTGGTGGCACACAACGACTCGTGCACTTGCGACGCAGGCGCGCAGTGGCAGGGCGGACAGTGCGCGCCGTGCGCGGCGGGATACTACAAGACATCGCCCGGCCTGCACGCGTGCAGCGCGTGTCCGGCGCTCACAACGAGCTTCGAAGGCGCGACGGAGGCCGACGACTGCCTGTGCGTGCCCGGCTACAGCAGCGCGGCCGGCGCGTGCGCGCCGTGCGCTGTTGGTGCTTACAAGGATTTCATCGGCAACAGCTCGTGTGTCGTGTGCCCCGCGAACGCCAACACGATCAACACTGCTGCAGACTCGATGAACGACTGCCTCTGCAACGCAGGCTATGTGGCTAGCATCGACGGCGACGAGGCTTGTGCGGCGTGTCCACAGAACACGGTCACGATTATACAAGGTAGCCCCAACTGTGTGCCGTGTCCTGAACATAGCGGAACAGAAGGCCCGGCATCTACGTTTGTGGACTGCAAATGCCAGGCGGGCTACACAGGCGGGTACGGAGAGAGCTTCTGTGTCGCTTGCGCCGCGGGCAAGTACAAAGCGGCGCTGAGCATGACTGCCTGCACGCAGTGTCCTGCAGACATGTTTGGGCCGGTCGGCGCCTCCGCGCTCGCAAACTGCACGTGCAACGCCGGCTTTGAAAAGTCTGACCCGAGCGCGTGCTCTCCCTGTGCCGCCAACGCTTACTGCCCAGGCACCGATGTCAAGCTCGCGTGCCCCGGAAACAGCACGGCGCCGCGCGGAAGTGCAAGTATAGATGCTTGTCTCTGTCTGCCTGGCTTCTTCTGGTATTTCGACACGTGCGAGCTGTGCAGTGCAGACTCTTACTGCGCAAACAACACGCGCACCCCATGTCCGGCAAACAGCACAGCGCCAGTGGCAAGCGCATCCATACATAATTGCACATGCCTGCCTGGATTCCAGTGAAATAGTATATAAGACGTCAACAGACAGAGATTATGCCTACCGACAGCGATAGGAAGATGATTTCGATATTTGTTGGCTTCACTGTCACTTTTATCGTCACCCATGCATGGGGATACATGCCCGGGCTTTTATACCTGGTGGAAAGCGGCATTTTGGCGACGGGTCTGGAGATGATCCAGAACAAGTTGCCCTGCAGAAAGATTGTGATCGACTTTTTGATGAAGTTTATGTGCAATGAAGAAACTTTAAGGATCACAAGTGCCTGCTGCTTGTTCTTGGCAGTTATCATAGTGATAAGCACATGCTTTCGACAATCTAATAGAAACAAGAATTTGGACAAGGCCATCAAAGAACAGGCTCCCAGAAAACGGGCAAACAAAGACTTGTCCAAGGGCATATATTTAATTGCGAAGCAATACTTCGTAGACGAATACAAAGACGCCCAGATGCAAACTAGTTACTGTCCTTTTCATAACATACCCATAGACCTACTTGCAGTCACAAGTGGCATATGCCTGCTTGTTCTAGTTTGGCAATTGCTGCCAAATTGGCAACCGACTGGAGTTCTGGAGATCCTTCGGCTTCATCCCGAAATCTCGGACTTCTTGCCGTATGTGCAAATGACCGTGGCACAGGTGATGCTGTGTGTTATGATTTTTTACAGCTCGTCACAACTGACACATTTTTGGAGGTTACTTGACATCTTCGCGTACAAGCACCAAGTAATTGGCGCGAAAACGCGTCCGCCTCCAATGTTCAAATGGTTTGTGAACACTATCATCGTGCTCTTGCTTAACATGTTCTTGCACGGTGCATTTGGACATGCTATTCGTCAGATTGTCAACGGTGAAGATTACACGACGATGTTGAAAATTCATGTCATCATATTCGTGTTTCTGGTCAACAACGCATCCCACATAATCTCGACTTCAGTGTTGTCACCGCTGCTGGTAATAATCGGGATCTGGCTTCATCTTGCGTGTGTACCAATAACCTTCGATGAATGGTTGGCAATCTTTTTGATCATTATCTTTATCGAGCAAAGATGTGAGTTGAAATGTGAACAGAATCCTCATTTTATTCTCGTAATGATACCAGCTAGCCAAATGTCTGGAGCATTTTGTTGGGATGTAACTGTAGGCTCGGCCATGAAGCAGTTGTTGAGCCAAAACGACAAATACGACAAGATGCTGATTGAGCACAAAAAGCATTTGGATTATTTCAATGTGCTCGTTTTGGGTGGCAACTTGTTCTTCGCAACGTTGTTTTTCATCAGACAGCATAGGAAGACGCAAAAGCAAATGAATGTGAAAAGTTTTTGTGAACAAGCAGGCGAATTGACACAAACCTTAAACGAGATTTTGGCGAATCCACAGTCGTATGTTTTCGAAACCTGTATCAAGAATCCAGGACTGACAATCTTTTTGGTTTTCATTTTATGGAGTTTTGTTGAAAACATGATTTCTGGACATGTGCAAATAAAATTGATGCAGCATTTTTTTGGACAAAGCAAGCAAGCTGTCGACGCGATTTGGAGCTATGTCACAAGAAACGAGCACAATCGAAAGATGGTTGAATTCGAGTGTACGCTATGGGCTTCTTAGTCCAAGCACTCACCGATCAACTTTGAAGGGCTGGTGATAGTTTGGACGCGGAAAATGCGCGTATGCAACATGCTATTGTGTGGTTCCGCGTCCACCTCAAAATTATCAATAAACAAAGACAAACAAAAAGCACCTGATCTATAGATAAACGAGAGACTTGCTATGTTTTGCCTGTTCACACTTCCGTGGTACTGCAAAGGCTTTGTGGTTGCCTACGACGTCGCGCGGTGCTTGCTGCACCGCGCTGCGGCGGGGCCGGCTCCTGTGTCGGTGCTTGAGAAGGCGGAGAGCGTCTTTGCTTTGCAGGCCATGCTGGCGGTGCTGCTGATGGCGCCGTCCGTGTGCCACAGCGTGGCGGATCGGATCAAAACAAATGCGTTCTGCAGCGAGATTCTGCTGCTGCTGAGCGTGTACCTGCTACTAATCCGCAGCATGCGAACAGGCCAGGTGTCGGCCGAGCACGCGTGTTTTGCGCTGCAGTTTTGCAGCTGCTACCTTTTCTGCTGCTTCTGGCAGGCCACCAAGCAGCACCGCGGGCTGCTGGTCGCAGGCAACGTCGTGCGACTCGCGAGCGCTGTGGGCATGGCGCTCTTTCCGGTGCTCTACAGTCACCTGCTCCAGGACTGTATGCACGTGTCCCCGTACGCGCTCGTGTTCGTCTTTGCCGGCGAGGCCTCTGGATGTGTCTGCAGCTGCGCTACGCAGGCGCTCGTGGCCTTTGAGTGTCTGATCGACGCGCTGTACGTGCGGCTTGTGGAGACATGAAGGAAATGAAAGTCGCAATCGCGGGCACATAAAAAACGACGTGAGTATATACGCTGCGCTCGCGTTTGCAGGCAGGGTGCTCGCGGCAAGACAGTAAAACCTCGATCGGGGCGTCCCCAAGTCTAATTGGCTTTAGGGGTTAGTATTAACACGCACATTGAGAAGAGCCTTTGTCACGCCCAAGAGACGTGCTTAGGCTGCTGTGAGCATCCGCTTTTTGCAGCTTGCTGTCACCATTAGCGGCAAATTACACGTATGTATTAAACACGCCGAAACTATGCGCACGCTGCTGCCGCATTGCTACCTCTTCTCCTGTATCATGTACTGCCTGCGCCGTGTGCGCGAGGACACGCGCGGCGCGTGGTGGTACCTGCTCTCGGCATGTTGAGAGCAGGCAAACTCGCTCACGCATACATCTCCGGGCGCTCGCTGTAGTACACGGCCAGCTGGAGGGCGATGACGACGTCGTCCTTCATGCCGCCGACCTTGCCGCAGAGAGCGACGCGCTGCTTGCCGAAGCAGTTGGCGGCCTGCTTATACTGGAAGGAGTACACCTTCATCTGCTCCTGGATGCGGCGGCGGGCGGCGGGCGGGTCCTCGCTGAGCAGGGGCTCGCGGAAGGCGACGCGCTGGTCGCGCAGCATGTTGTTGAAGAGCGTCATCATGCCGTACTTGACCTCCTCGGTGGTGAGAATGCCGTAGCGCCTCGCGGCGTGGTCGACGCGGAAGCGCGTGTACGGCAGGCCGTTGAGCGCGCGCTCGTGATGCTCTGCCTCGAAGCCGAGGTTGCGCTCGACCATGACGATTACCTGGCTCAAGGCGAGCTCGCGCACCTCGCGGAGACGGCGGATGTGGCGCTCGACGAGCGCAAACTGCTTCTCCGGCTCTGTGGTGCAAGAGGCCGCAAGAGGCGAATCAGTGACACAAGACAAGGCAAGACAAGGCAAGACAAGGCAAGGCAGAGGCAAGGCATGGCAAAAACACACACGAACGCGCTTGCTGCTACCTTTGCATCCCATGAGGACATCAATGCCGAGCACCTGCCCAGCACACGCACAGTCAGCAGCCGCCAAGACGGCGCAACGCGCGCAGAAGACGGTCGCGTGCCAGCCACAGCTCATCCCACGGCTGCTGCTACCCGTGAACCACGAGCACCTGCGGCGCTATTGCACAGACAGCCTCGCGCGCATCTGCCAGGACTACGGCGTCTCGCCAGAGCTGTCCGTCGTCTGCCACGTGCGCGAGTGCACGCCCTTGCTGTCTTTCACAAACGCCCTCGCGCTGTTTTTTGTGCTCCTGAACATCGACACTGGCCTCAAGCAGGCGCTGCTGCAGATCGACCCCGCGCAGGAGCGCAAGTGTGTCAACTTCTTCATGAATTTGCGCAGGCACGTGGTGCCCGAGTTCATCAGCTCGGAGGCGTGCGACGCCAGCCGCTTTGCAGCGCGCTGCGAGGACGCGTGGCAGGTGGCGTGAGAAACACACAACTCAATCTAAAGTATCTCACCGTCACGTTGCCGCGCTCGCGCACGATGGACACGATGGCGTAGTCGGACTGCGGGCCGCCGGCGGCCGGGTCGATGACTATGAAGACGTACGGGTGGTCGGGCATCGGCAGCGGCGTCAGCGCCATCGCGATCGCGATGTCGCTCTTGCGGAAGACCTGCTGCAGGCTGTCAAAGGCGAGGCCAGCCAGCTCCGACTGAATCAGGTCCGGGCGGTCCTGCATCATAATCTTGAGCTTGCGGTGCCGCTCCTCGCTCTGCCACATCGGCACGAGGTGCAGCATGTGCACGCACTCCGCCTGCTTGCCTTCCGCCTTGCAGCGCTCGCAGCACAGCTCTATGCATCGGATGGCAAAGAGTGGGCGATCGGTGCCAGGGTCCACCATCTGAATGAGCCGAGTGTAGAAGTTAATTTCTGAGGTCAGCGTCGAAATCGCCACGAGCGAAGCGCTGCCGATGGACAGGATCGGCGCCACCGTCTCGTAGAAGAAGCCCTCGTCGCAGTAGGCCGCCTCCTCTAGGATAAGCACATCACCACCCGTGCCCTTCGTGGTGCCAATCTGCGCACGCGCGGCACGCGGCGTTAGTGAGGTGCGAGTGCAGAACACGACTTTGGACCGACACTCGCAAATACGAAAACATTGTTGACAGTCGAATGCTGCGTAAACTTCTGCCAATGCGTATTTAAGACGTAAAATGTCAGTTCATAGTCAAAATGCCTGCAAACGATACATTGTGGCTTGATGATGACAAGCTTAATCAGGACGACCTCGATTTCATGATGCATGCAATGGATGAAGAGCCAATGTGTGTGGAAGACACGTTTGCTTCTGCTTATCTGCCTCCGCTTCCTCCGCTGATGCCTGTGCCATTTTCAGTTGCGCTTTCAGTGCCGGTACAAACACGTGATAGTTGTCAAACAGCTTGGTTAAAAGCTTGGACAGACGACCAAGACAAATGGCTGGAAGAAAAATATGGTGGAAGGCCAGACGATAAAAAGTGGAAAAATACATTGAGCTACTGGGCCTTGTGTGCGACAGAATTCAAGAACAAGTTTAAGGTTGAGCGCTCTGTAAAAGCATTGCTAAAGCGAGCATCACTCTTGAAACTGTGCAAATCCACGAAGCAAGTTCGGCAGAAAGAAGCTACGAAGCTAGTGCAGCAGGAAGAAGCTACGAAGCAAGTTCGGCAGGAAGAAGCTACGAAGCAAGTTCGGCAGGAAGAAGCTACGAAGCAAGTTCCGCAGGAAGCAGCTAAGCAGTGGTCTTTGAAAGTAGAAAAATGGATAGTACAAAACGTGCGAAAAAATGCATATCTAGGCAAAATATACTTGCAAAGAGTCGCTGACGCCATCAAAGATGTTTTTCCGAACGAGCCCGAGCGTTCTCCTGACGCGTTGCGTAACAAGATCGCACGAATGCGGCCGCACCTTGAGTATTAGTATGCATTGGACTTAATAAAATAAACCACAAAGTCATGTCCTTTATTTTTACTCTTACGTGCTTGCGCGCGGGACGGAGTGTCTCCGCGCATGCGAGCTCCTTTGCTGTATCTAGTGCCGCTCATCATGGCCCTGCCAGCGCGTTCTCTGCAGGCCATGCGCCCGGCGTGCGCTCTGTCGCCGGCTGCTGTGTTCTTCCCGCATGACCCAGGCGAGCGCGCGATGAGCATCTTGCCCGCGCAGCGCAGCGGGCTGACTGTGCAGAAGAACACGCCGTGCGCCAAGCACAGAGTGGCAGCCTGTCCGGCGTGCCAGCCCAAGGAATACATGCAGCGGCGAGTGGTGAAGGCAGTGGGCAGCGCCTTGAAGCGCATGGGTTTACAAAAGACGCAGCCGATCTTGACGTATCTCGGCGCTGACTCGTGGGCGCAGGTCCTGCACTTGCTCGACGCCAAGCGCGACGCGTGGAACATGCAGCACCCAGACACGCCGATGACGCTCACAAACATTGCGCTCGACCACATCCGCCCCGTGCACGCCTTCAGCAGCGACGGCGTCGGCGCGCAACTGCAACTGTGCAACCACTACACCAACCTGCAGCCCCTGCTGCACGAAGACAACGCGTGGAAGGGCGACAACTGGTCGGCGACGGACGAGGCGGTGTGGCACGAGCACATCATCCTCAAGACCAGCTATGACACGGTGTACTACCCGCAGGCGGCGCCGCCGCAGCCGAGCCTGCTCTGCGCGCCGTCCCCGCGTGCAATCCGTCCTTGGGCTCCCCGAAGCGAAAAGTAAACGTGTGCGCGCGAGTCTTGCAGGGCTGCGCGGCGGCAGAGTCCTTCGACCGACCGTAGCGATGGACAAGCATGACGCAGCGGTTGCGCTGCTGCAACGTGAAGCCAAGCCCGTGCGGCGGCGCCGTCAACAGCTTGCTGATGCTGTTGACCGGGTTCTCGAGCGCGACCCACTGCAGCAGATCAGCGCCGGTGGGCTGCACATCGAGCACGCCGCGCACCGGCATTTTCTTGAGGCGAAACCACTGGTACACGTCTGACGTCGACCAGGAGCGCATGTCCTGCGGAAACCGGTGCTTGCTAGACAAAGATATGTCTGCGTCGACGGTCACCTCAGGCCACGACGCTTGGATTCGGCGCAAGCAGACCGTGCTGTTTTCAAACATTTCTGCCAGCACGAGGCGGGCGTTCTCCTCGATGATGCTGCGCACGGTGGCCCACGCGCTGTCGTAGTGCCGCAGCATCTTTAGCAAGCTGGGCTTCCGCACGACGCAGTCGCTGACAAACTTGTCCAGTGCCTTACGCCCCTCCACACGCCAGCGTTGCATGGCCGCGGGCTGCAAGCCTTGTAGCAACGACACTGCCTCTATCTGCGTGCAAGCCATATGGAAATCGAATTTTGCGTCGAGCTCCTCCGGGCGCCAGCTGGACAGTGTTGCCGGCGTCAGATACCCATTCAAAGACATGGCCCAGTCGAAGCACGCAAAGGCGTCCAGGAACCTGCTTAGGTTTGATTCTTGGAAGTACATGGCCAGCAACGCCTGTGCCTGCTCCTCAATCACGCGCGTGGCCGATTGCCGCATGCCGCGGCAAGTGCTGGCCAGCATACAGAGCTCGCGCAAGTTCAGATGTTTCAGCACTGCCGCCATTGGCCAGCGCATGAGAATGAGCATGCCGCGAGTGTCGCCGTTCAGCGTAAAGACGGAGAACTGCTTGCCTTGCCACGTGTCCTCGGTGCCAAGCACGTCGAAGAGAAGACACGCCCTCTGGGGCAAGTTTTGCAGGTCTTCTGAACAATTGTCTGTGGCCGCGTCCGAGTCGTAACTGTCATAGCCAAAGTCGTCGAAAGAGCAAGACTTAAGGCAATCGACCGCGTCCTCATCCTTCCAGGCCTCAACCTCCCCAAAGCATTCAGCGACGCCGATTTCCGCCATCGCAGACTTGTCGAAATGTCAAAATCCAAAACATACTGAAACTCAAAATTCCCAAAATACACAAAATAAAAAAAATGAAAAATGGGTTTTGAGAGGCTCGGGCGTATTTTGACAAATCAAAAATCCCCGACACGCCGATATGCTTCCGGTCTGCAGCGATGCTGCTTGCGTACATCATGCTCACTGCGCCACCCGTGGTGTGGTTTTTGTGGCACTGCGGGCAAGAGGCACTGCATCAGGGGCTGCTCGAGTGACGTTTGCGCGGACGTGTGCGCGCGCAGAGGGCCGTGCTTGCCAAGCTCTGCATCAAGATGGACGCGCAAGGCCAAGCGCTGCTCAAGATCCACCTGCGCCGAGCGCTTATCCACGTGCAGAAGTGCACGGACACGTCGCTCGCGCTGCTTGACGTCTGCGGCGAAGCGGGTGACCTCTTCTTCCTGCTGCAATATCTCTTGCTCGAGGCTGGGAACGACCACGGACGGCTGGCAGAGCTCCTGCAGGACATGCTCGCGCTGATGCGCGCCATGGACCCGTCGCAGCCCCTCTTCTTGTCCAGGCGCGAGCTCATGCAAATGGCGCAGACGCTTGACTAGATACTTTGCGACTTTTCGACTTTTCGACTTTCGACTTTGTCACAGACTTTTGACTTTTCGAGTTTTACGCATATGAATGAACACACCTTACTCGGGTAGCTGTTGATGATTCGTATGTCCGTGTTCCCCAGCGGCCCCTGCAGATTGATCTCCTCCATGTTCTCGCGCTTGACGCTGAAATTGAGCGTAGCATAGTCGGAGTCTGCAATGAGCAGCGCGAACTTCTGTACGTTACGCAGGATCTTTTGGCTGATGCGCTTGCACGTGCTGTAGATACTGATTTCGACACCAGGGCACGACAGCATCATTGCCGCACAGAACATGGAGACGCTGATCGTCTTGCCGAACCTGCGCGGCGTCGAGATCAGGATCTCCTGTGCTATGTGGTCCCAGCTGTTGACGCGCAGCACCCTCTGGTGGTCCCGGGCAAACTGTCCGGGCGGCTCAAGCTTCCAGAAACTGCGCGTGCACGCTTTCAGAAAGTCGTCGTGGAACAGGCGCTGGTGGTAGCTGCGGTTCCACCCCAGGGTGTCGAGCTTCGCCAAATGCTTGCGGCACAGCTGCATGTACTCCATCGGGTCGCGTTTCGCTTCTCGCGCGCCTGCCGCCCACGTACTCGCGGCAGAGCCCTCGATCCGCTTAGCAAGACGCTGCTGCAGCGCAGGCACAAGCTGCTGCGTGCGCACCGTCTGCGGTGCGCTCCGCGCGCGGGCGCGCTCTACAGCGCACCTCAGCCTCTGTATGACGCCCGTGTCGGCGCAATGCCCGCCGCGATCCATGCCAAGTTGTCGTAAATTGTGTTTATTGAAAAATCTCTAAATTTGCATGTTTGAAAGCTGGGAGGTCTGCTTGCCCTCGTTCTTGACGTCTGCGTTGTCGTCTTCGCAACCATGTGCATCTTCCTCGTCCACCGCTGTCAGGATCTTGTGTAGGCTCGACGAGCTCTCGCAATCGCGCTGCTTGCCGTGGCAGCTGCTGCTTTTCCACGAGTCGTACCGCTGCGGGTCGACCTCCTTGCCGCGCAGAAAGTAGTAGGTGGTATTGCAGTTGACGATCAGGTCTGCCGCAATGCGGATGAGCATAAAGTCGACCTGTGTGAGCGCCACAAACATGCCAATGACGCTCATGATCACGCCGTAAATTGTGAAGCACTGCACGATCAGCAGGCATTGAAACTTGGTGTACGGAATGAACTTGGTCTTGTGGTCTTCTATGACGTTGCTAAAGAAAGGACAGAGAGAGTCGCTGGCAAACGCGGCTATGGACGTGCTCACAAACGTGTAAATGGCTGTGACCCACCACTTGAACCACGTGTCCATCTTCACGCCCAGCAACTGGTTCGACGCGTTAGGACCCACAGTCAGGAAGTTGCTTCCGTCCTTGACCATGATAAAGCAGAACACAGAACACGACGCTACAGTCCACATCATCAAGCCCGCACAAATTCTCAATTTATTGTCAAACAGATTGACCCAAAAGCTCATGCGCACACAAACCTTAAATCGCAAATTGCCTGCTACATAAAAATGGCACACGCGCCACAGCCTACTTCTCATCCCAATAGTCGTTGAAAAACGACTCCGTCTCATGCGCATCTCTGTACTCCACGTCAAACCCGCCGCCGTTTGCATTAACGCACTGCGACGAGTCCTGCAACTGCAAGGAAGTTTTTGCAGCTTGTGATAACATTTGATTGCGTTCGTCGATGTCGTTCTGCAAGTACTTGAACTGCTGCTCGATCACGGTCAAAAGCTGTGTGCTCGGCGTCAACACGTCCTGCAGGGTCTTCTGTAAGTCGATGGTGATCGGGACGCGCTGCTTGACAGGAGTGGTGCTGACAGCTAGCTCCGCCGTAGGCACGCTGTGGACTGACTCCGCTTGCTTGGGCTCCACATGCACACGCTGGTTCACATGCCGCTTTGCCATTGATTGATGCCCAAGCCCTCTGCGGCGCCCAGAACATTGGCGGTTCGCTGTCGGCTCCTCGGGCGCCGGCACCACTTCTTGCTCATTGTCAACCCCGTACTTGGCAGCGAACAGGTTCACAAGGTCTGTAGACGCAGCCACGCTGGTGTCCGTGGTAATTGCGTAGGAGCTGTCCGTGAAAAACTCAAGACCAGCTGTGTCGTTCGCTGCAACGCTGTCGATCCCAGGCGCCCCCGGCATCCCGGACGAGCTGCCGATGTTCTCAATCTCAGGCGCGCTCGCGCTTTCGGACGCGCCGTGGATGATTCCGATGCTGGAAAGCGACTCTGCCTTCAGGTTGGGAGTGAGACAGGCAAGGCTTTTCAAGCGCTTGCCATTGACCGCCCAGAAGGATTCCATGGCGCGCTTCATGGCAGCTGGTTAGTTGTCCGAGGCCGCGAAGATCTCAAAAAGTCAAAGAATCTCGAGTACTGAAACTCAAAATCTGAAAAAAATGCTGTTTTTTTTCAATAGGTTTAGATAATTTGTGCCTGACTTGAGTAGTAAAATAAAGATTTTTTTTACATTATTGTGTCTGTAAAATTGAATTAATGGTCACTGAGCAGTAAATTGTATCTAAAGTGTCTCCAAAGGTTTTTGACGGGATTTTGCAGTCGCAAAAATGGAATCTCCGCTTCGATTACGTGTTTCGATACTGAAACTCAAAATTAGGTGACGTGGTTTCCAAAACTGATAGGATTTTGAGATATGGACACTTGGTCCGTGCAAGCTGGCACGAGAATGAACGATGTCGAGAGCATCTCCGTGAAACGTCTCGTTCAATGGACCAGCGACACCCAAGGCGATCGTCTGTGTATCAATGATGCGTATCCGCGCATTGACACAGAGTGGACGGTCTTCGACAAAGGAAAATACCTGTATAATGTGATGTTTGGACTTGACGTGTCTATCATCACCGTAAACCTGTCAGCGCAGGCTTCGTACATCATCGACGGCGCGCGCAGGATCAGCGTGCTCTCTGACTTCCAACAGGGCAAAATTTCAATGGTCGTGCAGTTCAGCAAAATGCCAGAGCACGTCAAAATCCGCCCTTACGGCGTGCCGCACAGCGACCAGCTCGAGCGTTTTGCATACGAAGACTACACTCTGGTGGAGGCCACCTACGATAACTTCCAAGCGGACCAACAGCGCGCGTTCTTACAAGCCTCCGTGGACATTCGCACGTACAACAACGTGAATCTCGAGGACGAGAAACAGCTATACTGGCAGGCGAACTGTCTGTGCCCGTCCACGCCTGCTTTCGTTTCAGAATACGACGAGGCCGATCTTTACAATAAAGTGTGCAGTCTTTTGGTGGAGCCAGAGCAAGCCGCTCTTGTGCAAATAATGCACCTCGTTGGAGGCATCCACCGCAACATGGCGTGCTCCGAACTGTTGCACTTTCTGAACAAGATTCTGCAGGGCCGAGTGAGTCGCCTGGCTTCCGAGCGTCGCAGCGCCGAGACTGACAATGCAGCTTAGTTTTCGCGCGCCCGACGCGGCCGACATTATGTTGGCGCCTGTGTTTGTTATAAAAGAAATAAAGACCATGAACCGCTTGATCCGCGCGTCGACCACCTCGCTGATGTTTAAGCCGCCGCTGCCACGACCCTTGTTGTCCTCGTTCAAGCCTGACGAGAGCAACTGTCTGTTCAAAACCATAGACGACGACTTTATGCACTGCTGCCTGGTGTGTCCATACGGCCAAGAAACGAGTCTCAAAAATTTTGACGACAATGGACAGCTGCTGCTCTTCTTCCACGGCAACGCGGACGACATCATTTCCAGCCACAGCTACTGCAAGTGGCTGGCGGATCGTCTGCGCATGTGCGTGCTCGTCTGCGACTACCCCGGATACGGTTTCAGCTCTGGCGAGCCGTCGGAAGAAAAGATGGAACACGCGGCGCTCGCCCTGATGGACTTTGCGACTACGAAGCTCAGAAAAAAGCCCGCGGACGTGTACGTCATGGGGAAGTCCATCGGCTCTTACCCCGCCGTGTGCGTGGCCTCGCACCCGGCGTTTAAAGACATCCGAGGCCTCATCTTGGTGTCGCCGGTAGCGAGCGCCGCGCGCTGCGTGTTTGAGGTCAAGTACTTGCCGGACTTCATCGTACAGCGCCTGGACGCTGTTGCCCTTGCCAACATCAAGCGCATTGGCGAGGTCAGGGCACTCGTGCTCGCTATCCATGGGAGCGCCGACGACGTTGTGTCCGTCGACAACACGCACGCGCTCATTGCGGCGTCTTCTCCCGACACATACTATCCGCCCTTGATTGTGGACGCCGGACACAACGACATCGAATGCAAGTTCCAGAGTTTGTTTTTGGAAACATTACACGCGTTTGTGAAGAGGACTAGCGAAGAGCTGTTGCTTAGCGCCGCGTACGAGCCCTACGATTCCTACGACCTGCTTGCGGAGCCGTGACCAGTGATAGTATCCAGAGTATTCGGGGCCTGCCCAACGTATAAAACACCAGCGCAGCATGCCTCTGTCTTTCGAGGTGCGGGTCGCCTGCCTCGAGGACCTCGCACACGTGGACGCGCGTGTGCGAGCCCTCTGCAATACGACGACCGGCGCGCAGTGCCAGTCGCTGCTCACGACAGAATACCAAAACTGGCGCCGCTCGGTGGCGCGCACCCTGCTTCCGCCTTGCGCGCTGGCGGGCGACTCGGCACCCACGGTCACGGACGCGTACCTCAGCGGGATCCGCCTGCGGTTTGTCGCGCCCATGTGCGTGATTACGCAGAGTCTGCCGCACGCACTTGCTGTGCACGCGAGCGACCTGCGCAAACGAAAACTTCCGGCGCTCGACGTTTCGGTCGACCAGTTATGACCTTTGCAATATTTAAGCACTCTCGGGCATGTCGTTGGCGACCGCATCCATGACAGAGAACGCGCCGACGGCGCGCGCCTGGCCGCCCTCAGCAGCACCGCTCAAGCCCCTCAGCCTCAATATGCCATGGCAGCAGGGCCTGCCCACCGCAGACAAGCTGGCACTCACAAGCTCGCTGGGCGCGCTCCAGCTGCCGCAGCAGCTTGCGCCCGCGGCGCCCGCGCTCGCGCAGTGGGGCCAGCCGTGGGGCCAGCAGTGCGCCCAGCTTGGCGAGCAGTGGGGCCAGCCCTTCGGCCAGCCCTTCGGCCAGCCCTGGGGCCAGCAATGGCACCAGCAGACACAGCAGAACGCGGCGCAGACATTTGGGCAGGCCTACGGCGCGTGGCCGGCGGCAGCGCCCGCCGTGGACATGCTCGTGCTGCCAAGCGGCGAGTCCTCCGCTGCGCAGGGTGTGAATAAGCAACAAGACGTAGTGAAGGTTTCGTACACCTCTGCGGAGGACCTGGCGGAAGCTCTGTTTCCTACGGGCAGTGCGGCCACCGGCAATGTCCACGAGGTGCTCGAGCGCCACGGCGATGATATCGAGGACCTTACGAGCCACCGCGAGCTCGTGCACGAAGCGTTGCTCGATCACCGCGACCAGGTGCAAGGGCTGCACAAAACTGTGCAGCAGATGCGTAGCGGAATAAAACTAGCCGACTCCGGTTTGATGGACCACAAGTTGCACATTCAAAAGCTCAAGGCAAGCAACGCGAGCATGCTGAGGCAAATTGACGCCCATGCCAAGCAGCTTGCTGAGGTCAAGACAGAGATCAAGTCGCTGCACGCCGGCAACAAGAGCTTGGACCTGGGCCTCAAAGCGCACGCAACAGAGATCAAGTCACTGCACGCCGGCAACAAGAGCATGGACCTGGGCCTCAAAGCGCACGCCAAGGCTTTCGAGTTGCAGAATCAGAGCATAAGCGCTCTATCGACGAAGCAGTCCGCCGTCAGTAAGGACGTGGCCAGCCTCTCGCAAACGCTTCGTTCCGTGGCGCCACAAGACGACGACAGACAGCAGCAGATCAGGCAGCTCCAGAAGAACATGCTAGAGACCCAGGCGCAGCTCGCACGGCTCCAGCCGCTCGCAACAGCGACAACCGTCAACGTGAACGCCCCTCGCATCAAGCGCAAGCTTTGAGCTCAAACGATTGAACTTTTAATAAATTGACTGTAAATACATCTAATCACAGTCGCATATCGACGCCACTCAGTGGATGCATCGTGCGAAAGCGCAAGCCGCGCGTACCTGGCATGCCTACTGCCGGCTGCGTTTGCTGACTGCTTAATTCCTTCTCAATGTTCGCCATCTTTTGCTTAGCGGCGTCGTTCTTCACGACCTGCACTCCTATGAAGAACATGAGCAGCACTATGGAGCTGAGCACGAGCAGCGTGTACACGTTCCGGTTGTAGTTGCACGCCGAGTCCTCGAACACAATTTTGTCGTGCTTGGTGTCGTAGGTGAGCCACAAGTCGACCTCAGTCGACGCAGACGGTGCCGCGGCGCGCCCGAAGAAGGCGAAAACCAACAGATCACCGAGCGTGCTGCTTGACGGCATCGTGACCAGAATTTCTGCGCCCTGCGCGCGCATGTCGATGCCGTGCGGGGAGGATCGCGAGTGGTTGACAAAGAGCTGAACAAGCTTGACAGACGCGCAACTGCTGTCGAGGCCTGTGCACTTGTAGCTGTCTGCCACCTTCATGTAGGTGTACAGCTGGTTCAGCACGGTGCAGCAGTCAAGCGAGAGTGTTTGCTGTGCGCCGACGCCCCCCAGCACGCAGCCAAGCGCCACGAGCGTAACGAGCCACGCACACAGCCCGCGCCGCATGCCTGTGGACGCTTAAATATCAAAGTAAATTCATTGATGAACACATTGCGCATTTACAACACTGTCTGGGAACCCTTGCGCGCGAGCCGCGCGCGCATGCGCTCCATCGAGCTCGCGATGCGCTTGTTGGCCCGCCACTGGTGCCAGAAGTAGAGAACGGCGGCGTTGGTGTCGGCCGCCGCAGCATCGTCACTGAGCCACGTGCGCTTGCGGCACGCCTTGCAGTAGCTCGAGGCGCCGGGAAGGAGCTCGGACGCTGCTAGCTCGTCCACGCGGCTGAGAATGCCGCCGTCGCCGTGCATGGTCGTGCTCGAGAAAAGAACGACGCACGCCGCAGACGGCGCGGCGGAGGCGGCGCCTGTCGGCGCGCGCCGCAAGACACACGTGCCGCACTTGCGCATCTCGACGGTTGGCGAAGCAGCTGATTTTTGCAATGCTTTATTCCAAAAACACAAACACATATTTGCTCGCGTTTACGTCGGGCACAGAAGCCTTCAGCTCGTGTTGCATAGGTTTCTTGCCAGTATGTCCTGATACTCGCGCACACTGTCCTCAATCTGACCCATGATCGTGCTCGCAAACATCTGGAGGAGCCAGGGCACGACAACGTCGCTGTACGCATGCATAAGCAGAGACTCTGTGGCCTGGTCTATTTCTGCGCGAATTTTAATTTCCATGTTGTCGATCAGCAGTAGCTCGCTCAAGTTTATTGTCTCAGAGAGAACGTCGCCGCGCGCGCATGCGTGTTTGAGCATTCTGACGTGCAGTGCGCGGGAGGGAAGAAGTTTCTGGAAGATGGGCTTGAGGCGGATCTGCGTCGTGTAGCCGACTACTGCACAGTCTCGACCACTAGCCGAGTACGACCAGTCGTGAATCTTGCTGTGATGCGTCCACTCATAGGCAAGATTGGCGAGCGCCGAGCTGGAAAGGTCAAAGCGTCCTTTGCAGCGCATCGGCACCGTCCTGTTCAAGTCCAAAGCGTGGGCACTATTTGGCAGCAGGGCTAGGGCCACGACTAGCAGCGGCAGAGCACAGTCCCGCAGTGGCATGCCGGCACATGGTTAAATAGCCTGCGACTCGTCCACAGAGCAAGCGCCGTCCTCGCGCAAACCAGTGTCAAAGTGCACCCGCTTGTGCGCGAGAAGCTCCGAGTCCTGCGCATCGGCGCGAACGCACTGGCGCTTCCGCGTCGTGTGCGTGGCCGCGCCCAAGTCGGTGCCCAGGCCCGGGCGCAGCTGCCACGAGAGCAGCGGCTCCAGTTGACGACACCGCAGGCCGACGAGCGGGTCGAACTCGACGCCCTCGGCCACGAAAATCTTGATGACGTAGTGTGGCCCCGCGACGCTGTCCATCAGCACCGTCTTCTGCGGCACCTCGCGCTGGCCTGTGACGGTGCGCAGCTCGGGCTCCATTTCGAACACGACGTGCTTCAGTACTTCCCGCCCATCCTCCGTCGCCATCGGCACCTTGCAGGTCGGCGCGTACCACTGCAGGTGCGAGAGCGGGGCGTCGCCTGCGTCCCCGGCGGTCATTGGCTGTCCAAAGCACATGACGAGGCCGTTAGTGCACGGCAGCTCCGGGCTGTCGGCGTTGCGGCTCTTCTGCAGGGCGCCGAGCCACAGCGCCTCAGCCACGTCAATGTGCAGGTGTACGACGCGACAGACACCCCCCGCGTCGTCCTTGCTCGCCGCGACGACGCACGTCACAGCGGAGTGGCCGATCGCGACGGTCAGCATACTGAGCGCGCGCTGCAGGTCGGCGCTGTGCACCGCGCGGAGCAGCATGTCCTCGGCAATCAGCAGCTTACACCCGAGCTCGGGGTCGACGCCACTCTCGAGCACCTCGACGACCTGCGCCGCCGCGTCGTGATACCAGAATGCGTTGCGATCAACCTTGCACGTCAGCGGGCAGCCCGCTGCGGGCTTGCACGCGCTGCTCAGCGCCTTGATGCCCGCCGCGCGCTGCTGCGCTTCGTCGAGGTCGGTCTTGAGCGAGTAGAACTTGTCACAGAAAGCGCTCAGTGTGCTGAAAGGAAGGGGAAGCACGCGCCGCAGCTTGAGGCCGTTGCCCTTCTCCGTCTGCTCGTGGTTCGTCGAACTGAGCTGTAGCAGCACGGGCGCGTACGGCAGGAGCTCATGCTGCTCTTCGCAGCCGACAAAGAGCGGCTTGTCGCCGTAGCTGTCCTCGCGGATGAAGTGCGTAAAGCAAGTGCCCGTTGGCAGCACGAAGCTGAGGTCCTCGCCGTCCGCGGCCTCGACACGCGGCCCCTTGTTCATGTTGTTTGAGACCTTCTTGAAGCTCCAGAAACGCGTCTGGCCTGCCAGCGCGCCGTCGCTGTCGGTGCTGTACAGCGGCTTCGTGTCCGCCAGTCGCTTCTTGGTGTCGTAAGGCGCGTTGCTCCAGCCCCACTCGCGCCCGTCCGCGGCGCCTACGTACACGACGTACCAGCTAGAGATGATCCAGTCGCCACCCTTGCTGTTCTCCGCGAGCGTGAGCTTGAACGCCTCCAACGACGTTGGCACCTTGCGCAGCGGCATCGCCACCGCGACCACGTCCTTGCACGGTCTGCCGTGTGCCGCAAGCCAGGCCTTGCGCAGGCAGGCCTCTGCGCTCGGCGGCGCCGACGCGCGAAGAAGTGTGTACACCTCACTGGGAAGCATTGTGCTCATGTTGTCGTCCAGCTGCGCAGCGGTAGCAGCAGATACTTTGCAATTTTGTAAATCTCAGGTCGTTTTGACACACAAAATCCAAAAAAAATCACACATTTTGACACACAAAATCCCCTTGCCATGTGGCACGCGCGAACTGGCGCTCAAAATTGATTTGATGTGTTTTGAGTTTTTGAGACACGACTACAATGCTCAAGTACAAGCGCACAGCAGAAGCGAGCAACGAGCAGGCAGCAGGGAGCTCGTTGCCCACAGACGCGCGCGCTGAAAAGAAACGTTGCGTGGACGCGACTGCGTCGCCGCCTTTGACGCCGCACAGGCGCGAGTTAGATGAGCAGAAGCAGCGGTACACCGAAAACATAGAGCTGCTGAAGGCTATTGTATGTGAATCTGTTAACGCGATCAGGAAGCTAAAGGAAGAGAAGCTCTTGCGGCTGCAGCTCGAGCAGAAGCTTTTACAGGCGACAACAGAGCTCAACGCCATGCGCGCGGAGCGTCTGCGAAAAGGCGCGCGGAAGTGTTTGTAGCAGTATTTATTGAAATCTTGAATTGACAATAAATCTTGCAATCACATCAAGACATTACTGTAAGTTTGTCAGTTCTTCCTCCGTGCCCATACGCAGTACGTGCGACAGGAGCATCGGACCGATCACGCATAAGAGCGTCAGTGCAAAGGTCCAATACGAATCCATCTGCGCACAGACAGGAAGCGACATGGCGCGCTTGTCGTGCCTACAAGAACTTGAGTTGCTCAACGGCGTGCCAAGCAAGGGTTTTGTCGTTGTACAGAACGCGATGGGTCTTGACGCCGCGGCCTGGCTCGTGCTGCACGACGCGGCCGGTGAATGGACGCAGGTCCTGTGGCTTGGCGCGCTTGTACTTGGGAAAGTCGAACGGAATCCACAGCACCTGCACCCGCCGCCCGATATCGCCGCCCTCGCCCTTCCGTTCGTGTACACGCTGGTGCGCACGCTTGTCTGCACGCTTGCCTTCACAGCGTCGCAGCAAGCCCTGTGACACCCGTTTCTCAAAGACGCGTACCAGCTCCAGGTTCTTGCGCCTCTCGCGCTCGGAGACCTGCACAGGTTTCGCAAGTGCAGCGCAGGAGTCGACACGCGGCAGCCCAGCAGACAGCATACACAGCGCGTCGACCGCCTGCGCCAGATCCGAATGCGCGCCACCCGTGTACTCGCTCTCGCTGTCGGACTCTGTGTCCCCCTCCATCACGTGTCTTCCTCAATTTTACACTTTCCTGCTGGCTTATAGTACCACCTTCATACAAGAGTTGAGTAATTACGTCATTTTGAGTTTCAGTATATGCACAGTTTGAGTTTCAGTATATGCACAGTTTGAGTTTCAGTATTACACAGTTTGAGTTTCAGTACACACTTATTAATTTTGTAAAATTGATCATAGTATTTTGACCATTTTGACCATTTTGACTCATTTTGACTTTTACATGAATCCACTCCTCACCACCCCTTTTCCCATAAACGCCTTGTTGTTGTGTGTTAGAAAAATTTATTAACTAGAAGTTTGGGCCAACCCAAAACATGCAAATTGGATAATAGGGTCTAAGGGGGTCCGCGTTCCTGGCGGAGGGTGGTGAGGAGTGGATTCATATTTTGACTTTGTCAAAATGTCAAAATTGCACAAACCAAAACAAACGGAATTTGCCGACATGTATGCACGCAGCCGCAATGGCCACGCGGCGCGCACACAAGACACTGAGGCTGACGAAAGATTGCGCGAGCACGCGCAGCATGTGCTTGGAGTACCGATCTTCTTCAACGCGCTGATGGCGTGGGACCGCATTCCACTGTTGCCCTCGACCGCGCCGCGCCTGCGCACCAGCACGAAGGAGACGCGGCAGTGCGCCGCTATGCTGATGCCGCGCGGCGGCGAGCTTTTCGCTATCTACGTCGATGGGCGGCAAGGCATTTTTGTGCAGGCACAGGATCATCCGGACTCGCTGCATGTGCTCGACGGGCGGTGGGGTGGCCTGTGCAAGATCATGCCGCCAGACAGCGCCTGCCTCGCAGTCGTGTATCGCACGCGGTCGCAAGAGCTGGTGATGGGGGTGTACGACGTGCGGCGCGTGGCGGCTGAGGATGTGTCGACGCTGGCCATTTTCGAGCGGCAACACGTGCTGCACGAACTATTCTGCAAGTCCCCGCGCATAGCAGGAATCGAGCGGCACTGGGTCGGACATGAACAAAGTTTACTAGAATACGTACAAGAAGGAAAGAACGTCGCAAACGTTCCTTTTGAGGTCGCAAATATGCTGCGCCTGCAGGGCGGGCTGCAAGACGGAGAGAAAGGTGTTGACCAAACATTGCCGGAATACCAGATCGTGCTCCGGCCGTTGGTGCTGCCTTCAGGCAGCGCGTGAGCACGTAGAAAGTCGCAGTTATCACCACCAGCGCGTGTTGAAATAATACTTTTCTTGCGCACCGCGCGAGACCTTTTTCATGCGGTGGTTCTGCTGTATAAAGTGCACCCAGTCTTTGCATTGCATGGCCTGCGCCACGGCATGTTTGAGCACGTAGCGCTCGGGTTCCGACGGGTGCGCAGTCATCGCCGCGCCGATGTAGCAGCTGACAAAGCTGAAACGAGGCACCTTGTCCACCGGCAGCTGCGCGGGCCGCACGCGCCACTTGCGCGACAGCTGCGACTCGCGTGCGTAGAGCATCTCGAGGCACTGTGAGCACAGCACGCGGTGGTTGTGTAGCTTGACGTCATAGCTCTGCACCGCCCTCCAGCGCTCGTGGCAGTGCATGCATCTGCGGACGCCGCGCATCACCCACAGGCTGCGGTACTGCCACCGTTGTCGCGGCGCGTTCAGCAGCGTGAGCACCACGGGGCTGCGCAGCTCGAGTTGCACCCTGGGGCAATTGTGCGAGAAGTCAACCGCCGACATCATCACGGTGTACCGTCCAGGCGAATGCTTCTCGAAGCTGAGCACGCGCCACTTGAGCACGTCCACAGACACAATGCCTCTCTGCAAGATCTTTTTGCACAAGGTCGTCTCGCCGGTAAGAATGACGTTTGCATTATCTGCGGGTAGTTGAATGTGCGTGCGCATCTTGATCATCGCGTTCTTGACAAGCGAGACGTTGAGCATCCACAGCGTGGTGTCCGCTTTGCCATCGATGCTGGCCTGCAGCTCGAAGCGCTGCTCGTCCTGGTCAAACCCGAGTACTTCGTCGCGGTTGCAGCTGGGGTCCCACTTGGTGTACGAGAACCACCACATCAAGTCGTGCGAAAACGTCGCTTGGCAGTAGCGGTCGACCATGCGCAGCAAAGTGCGGGACACCATGCTGCACACGATCAGGTGGGCGGCAGGCAAAATCTGCAGCAGTTGCACGCCGATGTCCTCGGTATCGCCGGAAAGGCCCATGAAGAAGCGGCCGAGTGTCATCTTCGTGCTCCGCTTCCGGAACGCCACCTGTATGCTATTCTGCTTCTTGGCGCGCTTTTTGCGTGGCGCTGCAACGGGCATTTGCGCGCGCTGACTCCGTCCGCCGCACGCCTCTTTTTTTGGATGAGTTCGATGAGTTCAATTTTGACATTTTGACTTTTGACCCATTTTGACTCATTTTGAGTTTCATATGAATCCACTCCTCACCACCCCTTTTCCCATAAACGCCTTGTTGTAGTGTGTTAGAAAAATTTATTAAATAGAAGTTTGGGCCAACCCAAAACATGCAAATTGGAAAATAGGGTCTAAGGGGGTCCGCGTTCCTGGCGGAGGGTGGTGAGGAGCGGATTCATGTTTAGTCAAAATTGGAAAGTCAAAATGACGAAGTGGCAAAATTGCGGCGGCCCGGCGCGCGCCGACTACGAGAAGGTGATCATTAAGGTGTCGGCGTACGCGCCGCCAGTGACGTGGAGGTCGGCGCCCACAATCTGCTGCGCGGCCGCTTGCACGGCGTGCATGTTCTGGACAGTGGCCTGCAGTTCAACTTCGCCGCCAGCGCCGCGGACGTCGAACACGGACGTCTGCGCAAGCATGCCACAGCCGTGCTTCGCGTCGCGCAGCTCGGCCGCCGAGAGCGGCGCGAGCTGCTGGTGCAGCGTGGACAGCTTCATGCGCTGCTGCAGCGCGAGAGGCATCATGGGCGGCAGGTGTGCAAGGGCTTCGGCAGCGCCGAGCACAAAGGTGGCCTGCAGCGCGCCGAGGACGCGCAGGTTGCGGGTCTCCACTGCGCCAAGCGGGGCGCCGACAACAAGCGCGAGGGAGTTTGGAAGCGCGCGGGACATGGGCATGCCAGCGTACGCGCCGCCGTTGGCCATGTCGAGCGTGTACACGAGCCCTCGCCCGCACGAGAGCATCGTTTTGTAGAACGTGAAGGACATCTGTCGCGAGAGCTCCTGCGCCGTCGTTGCTTCCGCGCGCAGAGTGAAGGACTGCATGGGGACGATGCTGGGCATGCGTGGGGCTTGACCGCCAGACGCTGCACCGCCGGTGAGCAGCATTTCAACCTGTTGCGCTTGAGCCAGCGAGCTCTTCGTTTCCTCGGCGTGCAGCGTCGAGCGCAAGTTGCACGCCATGCACATTGTCAGTGGGCCACACTGATTCAGCTTCTGCTGCAAGTTATGGCGCACAGGGGTAACGGGCGCGCGGTCGACCTGCAGCTTGACAGCGGCGGTGTCGGCCGCCTGGATCTGACGAGCCAACGAGGTCGATTCGTACACGCGCAAGGCGGGGTCGAGCAGATGCACGTCGACGCGCACGCCCTCTGCTGCCGTGGAGCACAGCGGCGCCAGGCCCATGGACACGGCGACCGAGTGCCCCGTCAGGCCCGACTGCTCGCCGCTCATGAGGGCGCCGGTCCACCACGCGTTGTACTCCCTGGCGGAGCAGTCGAGCTTCGAGCACGGGTCGGCGCTCGTGCCCCCGAGCGAGGCAGACAGCTGCGGGGCGGAGGCAAGCAGTGACGTCGCGAAGAGCACAGGCGTGCTCGCGGGCTTGGCACCAGCGAGCTTCACGAGCGTGCCTGCGTTAACCGGCAAGACCTGCGGTGCCGCAGTGTGCAGCGCGTCGACCTGCGCCGCGTGCTCCTGCAGCACGCTGCTCATGTACAGCAGCGTGGGGCCGACCGCCTGCACGTCTGCCGGCAGCAGATGGAGAACCTGCTGTTGCGCGGCGAGCAGCTGCTGCGGCGGCACGCAGCGGAAGAGGTCAGCACACGCCGCGATCGCGTGCGCGCCGTCCTCGCAGTCGCGGCGCATGAGGCCGTCAGTGCGCTCGAATCCGAGCACGTCTGCCATGTGCACACCGGGCGTCAGGTTCTGGTCCTCACCGGGCGTCGCCTGCAGCGCAAGCTGCGGCAGCACCGTCAGCGTCATGGAGCCGTCGTCGTTCTGCGTCGCACGCGCGACGTTCATCGAGGGCGCGAAGCTCGGGTCAAACTGGTACGAGGTGCGGCTGCAGTACGCCGTCTGCGCCTGCTCAGTGAAGCTGTGCATCAGAGCCGCAGCGCCGTTTGTGCGCACGAAGTTCTGCACGGCGGTGTGCACGGGCGAGGAAAATGGACCCAACGCGTTGGCCGTGTGCATATACTGCTGCCCCGCCTGTGCAAGCTTCGGCTCAGCCTTCAGCGCCAGCGCACCCGACACGCCTGCCTCTTGCGCGATCTTGGCGATGAGACTCGCCTGCGCGATGCTGGCGTGCAGCAGCGTCTGCTCGAAGCCGTTGCCGAGTACAGAGCCCTCGCGCAGCGCGCGGCACTGCTGCTGGTCGACGCGCATGCCGAAGGCGCGCCCATACTGCAAGTCGAGCATGCTGTTGCTTTGCTCTCCCGCGCTGAGCGCCGCCAGCACGCTTGCTGTCGCGCGAGCGCGCTGATCTTTGAGCTCGCAGACCTCGGCGACGAGCTCGTCGACTGTTTTCAATGGCGTTCCAAGAACAGCCGTCATCGCACTCTGGTGGTGCAGCAGCACGTCAAGGCCGTCCTGCATCTCTGTCGTCGTCTGCTGCAACTCTGAGGCAGAGAGCCTCCGCGTGTCAAGAGCAAGCTGCACCAGGTAAGTCATCCCGTCCTCGCACGTCGATCGCTGCAGTGTGTACAGGTTCCGCGTGAGCAGGTCCTTGAAACACGGGGCCAGCGGCACGGAGCAGCTCATCAGGTGGCTGAAGGCTGTGCGGTCGCTGCCGGGCACACCGGCGCACTGCAGCTGCAGGCGCAGCCCCGGGACGACCAGCGCCAGTGGGTGCGCGCTTGAGCGCTCGAGTGCGACCTCGCGCGCGGGCAAGCTCCAGATGCCATCCTCTTGCGCACTGGCGACGCACGCTGCGTCGGCCACGGGATGCGCCGCGCTCAGCAGCACTGTGTCGGGCGGCAGCGGCACGGCGGCTAGGCCTTGCATCATCAGAAGGGGCGAGCTCTGCAAGAGTCCAGGCTGCGCGCCAGACTGCGCGGGGCCGAGCGGACTGCTCGGCATGCACGTGACGCGCACGCACAGGGCTGGAATTCGCAGGTTGGAAGTGCTGGATGTGCTCGACATGTCAGCAGCGTCGTAAATATCAAATATGGACGCCGGCGCGTGCGCGCAGGCAGTAAGCATATCATGTTTATTGCATGAATGTGTTAAAATGTTTTGATTTACAGTCTCGCCATAAAGAAACATTCATAAGTCTTCCATTTCAAGTCCACCGCTGCTTCGCACACGCCGTGCGTGCGGTGCACGTGCAGGAGGAAGAGAGAGGCGATGAGCAGCCACGCGACAAAGTAGTTCTTGGTGGACAGGTGCGTCCAGAAGCGCTCAGTGGTAGCATTGTCATCCGTGTCTTGCTTGATCTCCTTCCAATTTTGCGCAAGTTGTTCCAGCAGGTCACTGCCGCACAGTATTGCGAGCGCCAGCAGGGCAAACCACACTTGGTGTGCAGACGTGTGCGTGGACGTGGTGGTGCTCGCATCCATCCCCGCAAACACCACGTATGCCAAGATCATAAAGGATAGCAGCACTGCAAGGTACACGCGATGATGCGCTGCAGACTGGACGTGCGTGTTGCCGGCGGAGGCAGGCTTGTGCTGTACGTACACGTGTAGCAGTCGCAGCATGTTCGACAAGTGTGCAATCACACCGATTGCCAAGAACCACACGCAGACAGCCGATAGCACGTTGACATCCTCCACGCCGCGCTGCGCCACGCTCGCCGTCGCCAGGGCCGCAAGTCCGCAGATCACCGTGAGGTCCAGCGCCACCTGCGCGTACGGCGCCATCGCCCCCAGGAACTCGGTGATCTCGTGGTTGAACTGTGCCATGTTAACATTTGCGCCTTCCCTTACTTCCTTTGCAACAAGACTGAGGAATGGCGATGCAAGTGACATCGCCGGTTGTGCCGTCTTCATTCCATGTTTTTCCATTCCTTCTCTCGCCTTCTTGACATACGCGTCACGTACACGTTCTGTGAACTTCCAATACAAGTAGCACAAAATGACGAAGAACACACCAAAGACGAGCCAGAAGAAAATACTGAAGAAGCCAGAGGTCTCGTCCGTGTCGTGTGTCAGCTGATTTTTGTTATCATCATCAATGAGCCTTTTCGTGCTATAAAATTGCGTGCCGCGCCACAGCGCCAAGGCCAGCCAAATCCATGCAGCAACCACGCACACGGTGCCGAAATATATGCACCATTTGTACCAATACGCGTCGTCTTCCATAGTTTCCTTGCGAGCTTGGGTAACTCCCACGGTATCTTTGGTCTTTTCTTTTTTCGCTTTTTCCAGGTGACGGACGATCATATACGACCAAGTGAAGGCAAACAGGCCGGCGAGGAACAGGAAGCTCTGGCCGACATTGTAGAGGAATTCGGTCTTCATCTCGCCGAGATAAATCGTAGTGTACTGTGGCACTCCGGCGCGGGTGCACATCTGGAAGGCGGACCGGTACTTCGAGATGTACGCATTGTAGCTGGCGTAGCTCAACTGGGCGCGCTTGTTCAACGTCATAGGCGCCGTGTCACACACATCTTTGTTGCTGCAGAGCGCAGGCGGGCGCAGTTTGTTATGGGGCATTACTGACTTAGTCAACTCGATAAGATCGTCATAAAACAATTGCTTAGTGCGTGGGGTGCCGGGCAAGACCTTCCACTCGGCTTTGCAGTCTGGGACAAGCGAGCAGTACTTGGTTGCGAAGGTCAAAAGGTTTCCATCAACATTTCCAGTTGCTGAGGCCTTCAATTCTTCCAGCATAACGACTAGTGGATGCAGACGCTGACGCTTTTCGTCAATCGCTACTGCAGTAGTTGGCAAACTAGAGACCAGTGCGGACTTCTTCAACGCCTCCATGTCTTTGTCTGTCAAAGCAGCTCCCCGTCCATCCATTACGTAGTCAATTGTGTTTTGCATTGTACAAGTGTCCTGCACGCCGACCTTGACCTGCTGTTCGAAAAGCAGTTCCTTATTATTCAGCCTGACCACGGTGGGGTTTGCAAAATCCTTCAGGCAACTGCAAGTCGATCTGTCGTGCGTCCTTGAAATCCTAGCCTTCTCCTCCAGCGCGTGCAGCAGGAAGGGCGTCAGTTCCATGGTCCAGATGGTCTTGTCCTCCAACACATTGTGGGGGTTCGGCACATTGGGAACATTGTTGTGTCCGTCATTGTAAATGTACCCGTAACAACCTGTCAGCATCATGGTAGCCTGCAACGGCGTCAAAAACCTGGTAGCAGCGGCATCGAAGAATTTCTTTGCGTCGTTGGTATCAGGCTTTTCGAATTCTGGTAGAATGTGCCCTTCAACAAATTTTCGTGCTTCGTGTTTGTCAAAGGTGCTGGTTGTATCACCAATTTCTAGAACGTCTGGGATTGTGCCTCTGTCGACCCATACCCGGAGCGGGTCTCTGTGGCGAGTTACATCTAAATTAGTTCTGATAACAGTTTGCTCTAGTTTCTGTAGATCTAGCTTTTCACCTCTATACGGGTATGTTACCCAGACCAAGATAACTACGATCACAGCAAATAGTAGGTTGCATGCCTGCGGACCATATTTGACACGCTTGGAATCCGACTCCATGCACCCCGTATCTTTAATACTCTGCGACAATAAAATGCACAGGAACGCCTGAGGCTCCGCCGTCTGCGTCTCAAGAGTCTCAAAAAAAGAACTGCTCTGCGCCGGCCTCCGCTCGGGTCAGCGCATGTCGCGACAGGGTCTGGGTCTCTTCGAGGAGTACGAGTCTTTGCTGCTAGACGACGCGGCGTTCGAGCAAGCGCTAATCGCCTTGGCGCGCGCGCCAGGCAGTATCAGTGGCGGTGTGAGTGGCGAAAGTCCTGCTGATGGGACTGGCTGTGCACTGCGCCTGCACGGGCTGTTCGTGCTGCTGGAGGTCGCTGTCGAGATGCTGGCAGAGGCGGGGTTGCATAACGTGCTCGCCGTGTTCCGCGCAGTGCGAAGGCACGCATCGGCGCGCTTCGAGCGCAGCATGCTGTGGAAGACGTGCCATCTGAGCGGCGTGAGTTTGCGCGGGGGTTTAAAGCTGAGCGAGGACGTCCACGTGCATCCGCAGCACGAAAAGTTTGTGCTCAGCCTCTGGCTATGCCTTCACCTGCGCGAGCTGGAGCGCGGGCGCGAGACGGTGCCTGCTCAGCACGTGGCGATCTATCGGTCTGCCCTGGCGTGCGTGCTCCAGCAGCTGCAGGGCGCGCACGCGCACGTGGTGTCGCACCTCAAAAAAAACAACTTCTTTGCGTGCGCAGCCGGCAATGAGCGCGCATGACGATCCACAGCGACTTCTTCAAGATTGTCAAGGATGGCTGTGGTCATGCCTTCACGGACGCGCCGCCGCTGGCGCCCGATGTGGTCTTCATCGACGGCCAGGTGAAGCTGATGAAGGCCGACGCAATCACGACCTGGGAACTCTTCTACTCTGTGCAGTTCTTCCGCACCGTCGAAAAGTGCTTCGCGCTGGGTGCGCACACGGTCGTGCTCGCGTTTGACGACTACGACCACGTGCCCGCGAGTAAGGCGATGACGCAGGCGAAACGCGCAAAGCAGCGCGTGAACTACGAGTTTGCACAGACAAGCACGCTCCCGAGCCGCCCGCCCGAGGACTGGGGCAGCGCGATGGCGAATCGCACGTTCAAGGTGCGGGTGGTTGCGCGGGTGCTGGACGTGACGCGCGCGTGGTTTGAGCTAAAGCTGAAGACGGACCAGCAGTTTGCGGGGCGCACGCTGGTCCTCGACTACCGCGGCGAGCCGGTGGTGGTGCACGCGCCAGGCGCGGCGCGCGGGGACAGCGTGCAGCAGTACGTGGCGAGCCGCAACTGGGGTCGCGAGCCCGGGTGCATCGGCCGCGGCGAGTGCGACATCAAGGCGTACTCGTGGCTGCCGCTCGCGCGCTGTCTGTGCATCGTGTCCGTGGACGGCGACTACCTGCCGCTCTCGCTCCTGCAGGGCCACGCGCAGGCGGGCGTAGACAAAGGCGTGGACGGACTTGCAGAGGCGCGCGAGATCCTGCTCTTCAGGCTCATGACGCAAACGGCGCCGGCCGGCGGCAAGCGGAAAAGCGCCGTGGAGGACGCGGAGCCCAGAGGCCGCCGGCAGTATGAGTTTGTGCGCGTCGGTGCTGTCGCGGCCTGGCTGCACGCCGTCTTTCCCAGCAAAGCTGCCGACCCGCTGCAGCAGTTCTGCGCAATGGTGGCACTGTGCGGGTGCGACTTTGCGCGCAACCTTCCGCGCCTCGGCGCACGCTCGCTGTGGAAGATGCGGCACCGCATGCAGAACGCGGACCTCTCGCACCCGGCGCAGGCGCTCTGCGCCGTGGCGTGCGCATACCACGACATGTTTGTCGCACGCAACGCGGTGCCGCCGCGCGTGACCAACAGCGTCGAGTGGTTCCGGCAGGCCTCGGACGAGCTTGCGCTCTCTGTGTATGAGGAGCTCTTGAGCAGGGTCACGCGCGATCAGAAGGTCTCTGAGACTATCCGCAAGCAGCTGTGGACAGCGGCCGCCTCGCACGTGCACTCTCGCAATACCTGCTGGACGCTGCAGTACTGGAGTCTGCTAGAGCGCGCGCCAGATCCGCTCTCGGCAAACTTTGGGTACGTGCGCGACAGCAGGGGCAGGACGGGCTTTGCGTAGTATTCGCAGTAAAAACCAAGCGTGTTTTTTTCATGTACGTGCTTGCGCGCGACGGCGCGCAGGTGCCGGCAACATGCGCATCTTCGCGCGTGCCACACCTTCAAGTGCCTGGCGCTTGCTGTCTCCCGGCTCGCTAAAATGTCTCGACGCGGAGGCGCTGCTCCGGTGCCTGGAGCAGTACGTGGCCGCCGACGGAAGGGTGCACGGCCTCTGCGTCGACTTCGAGAACACGCGCGTGCTCATCAGCGATGCGCGCGAGCTATATATCGTCGCGAAGCTAGCAGCGGCTTACAATAACTCGCTGACCGCGCAGCAGCTGCAGCACGAGACCGACCTGTACGGCGACACATACACAAACACGAGTGACACATGTGTCCCAGCGCGCGCTCCTGCTCACGCGGCGTTAGACGTCGTGCCGCCGGCAGGGCCGGACGACCCGTTCACACTTGTGCAGTCCAAGCGTCGGACGCCAAGGACGACGGACGTGTCAGGGGCACAGAAGGCAGCAGCGGCGCGCGGTGCAGGGCGCGATCCAGGGAGCGGTCGCAAGCAGGCGCCCCAGGCCTGGGACGCGGAGTTGATGGGCGACCAATTTATTTACGATCCTACATATGAGCAAAACGAGGAACTGCTACCGTGGAACGTGCGCGAGACAGAGGAGCGCTTTGGCTGGTACATGTAGCCTGCTTTCTAAACAAGAACCAAGGCCTAATTCAGCTTCAATTTGAGCTCCTCCTCTTCATCCGCGGAAATCACGTGCCACGGTCTGAAGAAGGTGACTTCAACGATTTTGCCCTGCTTTTCAAAGTCTACAAGCAGCGTGTTGAGATCCTCCAATTCCTGCATTTTGCGCTTCTCGACGCACATCTTTTTCGTCTTGTCTGTCTTGAACGCAAATAGGTTGTTGACCAACGGCTTCAAGTCTTCGACACTCTTTTTGCAAAGCATCGGTGGCAGGTTCATCACGGGCGTGGCAGTCCGCGCAACTTTCTTGTAGTAACAATGGATGATTTTCAACATGTTCTTGACTTTGGGGTCCAGCATCACGGTCGTGTTCAGCCAGTAACAGTTAATCATGGCCTTCACACAATCCCACTGCCACGCAGATGCTGTCTCCCACGTTTCGCCCGTTGTCTTCTGCGCACTGTCATCCTGTACGTGGTCGTAGCCCACACCGTTGAGGGTCTTCTTGACGCTCTTGAGCCGCTTGCCCTCATCGATGTCGGCAAAGACAGGCAGATTGATCATCGTCGTCCAGAACTCCTTGCTGCAAGCACTGTCCTTGAACCGCCATCCGCTCACGCCAAACAACGGCTCGCACTGCAAAAACGCCTGAGTGACCTCCGCGTATGATGCAGTGTGCTGCTGCGTGCTTCGCGCACGCTTTGCCTTGCCCTCGGCATCATGCCCGGAGCAACCGATTTCTGAGGTGGGACTTTTCATTTTTGACCGCTGCTGCTTACTCGAAACAACGGCTTGCGGGATGGGGCGCGGCTGCTCGTTGTCAGTGGTTGACGCGTACACGGACGGCACAGCCGGCGCAGACGGCGCACAGTGCTGGGACTGAACCCGAATCAAAAGCGTCTCATGCAGTTTGTAAATCTCCTCTTGTAGCTCCTGAATCTTTGTTTCCTTCTCCAGAATTATGGCATCCTTTTCGTCAATTATCGATCTCATGCGTTCCGTGTCCTGCTTACGCAGCCCAACCATTGCCTCCAAGTTCTCGGAAGTCCTCTTGAGCACGTCCTTCTGCTTGTCAAGCGTGTCCTGGATGGCCTGGAGGGTATGCTCTTCGACTGAAACTCTCTTGACGCCATCGTCGTCAGCCATCACACTGTTCAAAATGTTCGCAACCTCCATGAAGACGTGGACAGACAATTTGACAATTTTGGGTATTTTGAGAAGCATTTTGAGTTTCAGTATACCCTCCAAAATTGGAAATAAAAATTACCCAACAGGTTAACTAAAAATTTTCCATACAAAAATGATACTGAAACTCAAAATACACCACCAATACTGAAACTCAAAAAATGGTATTTATAGAACAGAATGTGTTCAATGCCCAATCGCACTTCAATGTCCACGGTGGACACGGGCGCCGCCGATGCTTCCGCCACAGCCGCCGGCGCCGCTTTCGAGAGCACATCTTTGTCGCTGATGCCGGCTGAGAACATAAGCAGCGCCATGGAGGGCATCGTTGGCGACGCAGGGGCCGCAGTTGCCGCGCCCGCAGCTGTGCCCGCAGCTGTGCCCGCTGCTGCGCCCGAGCCCGGCGTCAAGTTCGAGCGCGAGTATTTGAACCTGCAGCTGGCACTGAATCGCATGCACGACGAGCTGCACGAGGACAACCTGGAGGTGGACAAGTTGAAGCAGGTTCTTGTGTATGTGACACAGCGTCTCGGTGTCCTCTACGACGCGCACACAGACCACGTGGTGTCCGTTCCAGTGGCTGCTCCTCTGGAAGCTGGCTCGGACGGTGCGGCGCTTCTGCGCGAAGCCCAGCAAGATAAGCAGCTTTTGGTCCGCCTTCTGAACTCGCAGGAGCGCCGCAAGAGGGCGGTCGAGCATAAGATGGAGGAGCTTCTGGATAGTATGGCAAAGTCGCGGCGCAAGCATGCCAGAACGAAGACCGACGCGAAGCAGCACATCACGCTTCTGCGCCATCTTAAGGGCCTCAACATCTCATCGTACGACATGGCCAAGCTTGTCGACCTTTTGCGTCAGCAAACGGAAGCGATGCGCCGCGTGAAGTACATGATTCTGCGGCGCAAGGCCGAGCAGATGGTAGCTGACAGTGTCGACGGCGTGCTGTGTCCGATTGGCCGCGCTCTTATGCGCGATCCCATGCTGGCCACAGACGGGCACACGTACGAGCGCGCAGACATAGAGAGGTGGTTCGCCAAGAGCAACAAGTCGCCGAAGACACTGATGCCGCTCTCATCGAAGGAGCTGACCCCCAATTACTCCATGCGCTCGCTGATTCAAGAGTTGGTGGACGCGAAGCTGCAGCAGCTTAACACACAGTTAGAGCAGGAAGTAAGCAGCGCCTGTGCTGCTGTGCAGGAGCAGGCCAGGCAGGAGGCCCAGTCCGGCGAAGGAGAGTCGCAGGCCAAGCGCAGGCGCTCTTCCGTTGATGGGGCGGTGTGAGGTGGACGGGGTTAAAGTGCTGGGCAATGTCCTTGAAAATAAACATTTTATTTAGACAAACTCGAAGAGCATGTACAGCCTGCTTATGCTCTCTGGCGCCGAGTGGTTCTGCAGGGCGTGCCACTGCGCCGTGCGGGGCATGTATGCGCGCGTGTTCACCAGCACAATCTCGTACGCGTAGGCCGTGGACGGCGCGTGCGCCAGCGCACACGCTGCCTCCACATGCCCGGCGTCGTGTACGACGCCGAGGGCAACGCGGAGCCACGCGCGGGCGCTGTCCTGTGCGGCGTCGTCGCAGGAGCTCATGTAGTGCACGCCGCGGCCGTAGATGTAGCGCAGGTGGCAGTACTCGCTAGTGCCGCACGCAGCGCGGAAGCTGTCCGTAAAGTCCAGGCGCCCGCCTTGCAGCATTGTGACATTGCCGAGCACGCCGGCGAGCAGCGGCGCAGCGGCAGGGAGTGTGAAAGCTGCAAGCAAACTTGCGGGGTGCACGCGACGCACATGCGCAACGAGCGCGCGCGCGACAAAGGTCGTGAGTCCGCCAAGCTCGCCGCGCACCGTCTCAGTCGGCTCGTGCAGCGCCGTGGCGGTAGAGGCCGCGTACGCGCCAAGCCCGCTGAAAGTCAACACCTCGCCCATGCGCACCGTGAGCGGCGGGGGCGTTGTCTCGCACACAGCGTGGTCCAGGCTCACGTTGCGCCACACGGCGACGTTCATGGTGTTCCTGGACGCGGCGTCTTCTGCACCACCCTCGCGCTCCAGCAGGCGCAGCGTGTAGTAGAGCTTCAGCACCAAGTTGTCTGAGGTTGCGACGTCCGCGCGCAGCAGAACGCTCGCGCGCGCCGGACCGCCGTCGAGCGTCCACTGCGCTGTGTTCTGAAAATCGCTGTTCAGTGTGTAGCGTCCACAGTTGACTCCTGGCAGGGCGTCGACGCGCTCGAGGGCAGAGGCGAGCCCGACCTCGGTAGCCCCGGCGTCGGGCAACGGCGCGAGGTCGCTCACGACGAGGAAGACGGGGCGCCCGGCGTCCATGTACGCGAGCTGCACCTCGGCGTGGAAGGCAAGCAGCGGCACGTACGTGTGCGCGCCGGGCATGAAGGCCAGCGCCGCGCCGCGCCGCAGCTCGAGCGTCACGGCGACTGCGACATGGAGCAGGAATACAGTGTCCACGATGCTCACCTGCAGCACACACGCGAGTTCGCCAAAAGAAGAGTTCTGCACAACATTGCACAGCGCAAGCTCTGTAAGTCGACTGTCAGGCACGTCGAACTCGAGCTGCGAGTCGCTAAGCCGCGCGCTGAAGGGGGCATTTGGCGCTGAGCACTTCTCCTCTGCGCTGGAGCCCAGGCCGAGCTGGTTCTTCGTCGAGACGCGCCAGAGTCCGGAGAAGCAACAGGCGGTTGTTCCGTGTAGAAGCACGGGCGCGAGACTTGCGCAGCTCGGCTCCGCTTGGCCAATGACCACGGCAAAGCTGCCGTGTGCCGTGTGTGAGATCGTGAAGCGAAAGGCGGCGCCGGCGTTGCTGCTCACGCGCCGCACGTGCGTCACGTTGAGCGTGTGGTTCCAGAAGTTCGAGACGCTGGGCTGCAGGGGCGCCGGCACGCAGTCGTCCTCCGTCCGCACGTAGCCCTCGAGGCAGGTGAATGTGCACGCCAAGTCGTTCTGCGTAAAGACCTTGAAGAGCACGTTGCCAGTCTCGCAGCTCACGCAGCCGAGCGCGGGGTTGTTGACGTCGCGCAGCCGCGAATATTGGCGGCAGGCGATGTCGCAGGACGTCAGATCGTCGTAGCGCCGGCCTGCCGAGGTGTAGAAGTGCAGGCGCTGCCCCTCGTAGAGCGTGTCGTTCATCGCGCACGGAAGGCACTGGCTGTCGGTCGTGCGCGAGTGGTTGCCCGCGTACTGGCCGACCTCGCACGGCCGGCCGCGCTGGATCGCCGAGCACTCGCGGTCGCGGGTCTCGGCGCACGGCGCCTTCTCCCACTGCTCTGAGTAGTCGCAGAGCGTGCAGTTGAAGCAGACAGTGTCAGCAAACTCCTGGCAGTCCACGCCTGCCCACTGCTCCGCAGGCGTGTCGGCCGCGGCCGGATCGTGGCACACCGTGCACGAGTCGCACATGGCGTCGTACCCGGCGTCACACACGATGCGCGTCCAGACGCTGTCGGAGGCGGGCAGGCAGCGCGTGCAGCGCTGACACAGCGTGTTGCCCACCGAGTTCTTGAAATAGTGTGGCGAGCATTCGCGGCACGAGTGCGGCTCCGACACGTTGTTGCTGTGCACCACCTCGAAGCTGACGTTGCACAGACACTCGGAAACGTTGGTCGCCGCGCGGCCGAGCGAGCTGGACGGACACGGGTGCTCCCGGTCGTCGCTGCCGTCGCAGAAGAAGTCGTCGGCGCACGGCACGCACTCCGCGCCAGCGCGCACCAAGCTGGGCCGGCACACGCACGCCTCCTGGCGGGTGAGGCGGTTGGTCCACTCGAGCGCGGGGCAGGCGTGCTGCCGCCCACCGACGCAGGAGAAGTCCACGTTGCAGTCCTCGCAGCGCGTGCCGTTGTTGTAGTAGCGGTTCACGCACGTGCAGTTGTCGAAGAAGCCCGAGCCGGGCTCCGACTCCATCAGCGCGTCGCTGCAGTTGTAGAGCGAGTTGTTGAAGCAGTAGTCGTCAGGCGTGCACAGGGAGCAGTTGAAGCGCTCCTCGTCGCCCGGCGGGTCGCGGAAGTAACCGCGCGGGCAGTGGCAGTCGAGGCGCACCGCGCTCCCCTCGTAGAAGGTGCGCCCGGGCGCCGGGCAAGCGATTGGCTGGAAGACGCCGCGCGGGCAGTAGGCGTCCAGCGGGCATACCACGCAGAGGTCGCCGGAGCGGTAGAAGCCCGGATCGCACGTGCAGTTCGTGATCGCGTGGCTCCCGGGCAAGCTCCTGGCGTTGACCGGACACGGCAAGGCCGCCTGAGAAACGGAGCCCCCGGGGCAGTAGAAGTCCGCAGGACACACCGAGCACTGCGTGTCAAAGCGGTCGTTGCCGTAGCTCACTCCGCAGGTGTTGTTGGCATACTGCCCCGGCGGGCACGTCTGGCATTGCTGGCAGATCACGTCGCGCGAGGCGTTGCACTCGTGCCGTACAAAGAATCGCGGAGGCGGCACAGGGACATCCTCGCAGATCTCAGAACACGGATGGCACGTTGATTGTGTAGAAGTATTAGCAAACCCAGGCCCGCACACCTCACAGCGGATACTGTTGTTTGCGTTGGCCTGGCGGGCCTTGCCGACTGGGCAGGCCACGCACAGCTCCCCCTGCAGCTCGTAGCCGGCGTTACAGAAGCAGGGGTCCAGCAGCGTGCGCCCAGCGGACGACCAGCTGTTGGCCTGGCACGCGCGGCATGTGATGTTGTGCGTGCTGTTGCACTCCGTGGCGACCTGCTGGTTGGCCGCGCAGCTGCTGCAGTTCACGCACGCGCGGTTCGCGTACTTGTCGGTGCTCGCGGCTTTGTAAGTTCCCGCCCGGCACGTCTGGCAGGCTCCGCCCGCGCCGGGCTCCGTGCCCACGTCGCACACGCACTCCACCTGCCCGGTGCGCCCGTCCGTCGTCTTGCCCGCCGCGCACGCATCGCAGACAGGCGAGGCCGTGTTGTTCGTGGCCGTGTTCAGTGGGCATATGCTGCACAGATACAAACCCTCGTCTGCAAGCGTCATGTTCGCGGCCCACGCCAATGCTTTGCCGAGGTTCACAGTGCTGTTTTTGTATTTCCCAGTTTGACAACTTTTACAAGTGTCAGCATACACTTCAAATCCTTTCAAGCACGTGCAGTCCAGTGGTCCAGTGCCTCCCACAGCTCCAAACGAGTTTGCTGTGCAAGCCGTGCATGTCTGGATCAAGTTGAATCCGATCTTGTATAGGTTAACCGGACAAATGTTGCACCTGTCGCCGTCGAACGCGAATCCCGGCGCGCACACGCACGCTGAGGCGTTGGCGTTGCCCGTCTGCTCGGTCGTCAGTGTGGCCGGGCAGGCCGTGCAGGTGTGGTCGCCGGGGTACGTCTTGTAGGTTCCAATCGGACACTGGCGGCATAGATTAACAGCCCCTGGATCTGGCTCGAAGCCGGGCGCGCAGAGGCAGTCCGCGAGTGTGGTAGCGGCGTCGATGAAGTCGGGGCGGATCTGATTCGAGGGACAGGCCGCGCAGGCCGTGCCCTTGGCGCCGTAGAAGTGCGCGTCGCAGACGCAGCTCTCGACGCCCTTGTTGCGCTGCGACTCCGTCGTCGGGAGGAAGAGCGACGCCGACGCCGGGCATGGCTGGCAGTCAGTCGCCTGGTCCAGGCCGCAGCCCACGCCCAAACGCGCCGCGTCGTAGTGGTCTGTAAAGGCGGGATTTGTGGTCTGGTTGCACACAGCGCACGCCTGGCAGTCGCGCGGCGTGTCCCACGGTGACAAAGAGGCTGGCGTATACGTGTCAACAGGACAAACGCTACACGCCAGCACGTCGAGGGCGTCGCTGAAGGTCCCAGGCGCGCACGCCACGCAGACGGTCGGGCCGTCCTGCCTGTAGCCCCGCTTACACAGGCACATGTCTTGGGTAGTGGAGGCGGGGACAGACTCTGAGTACGTCTGGCAGACGTCGCAGGCCGAGGCTGCTCCTGTGTAGTCCTTGAACGTGTCAGCCGGGCACTCGTCGCAAAGGCACTCTGTGTCGTTTGACTTGAAAGTCATAAACGAGTTGGCTGCGTCGCATTTGTAGCCCTTGTGGCACTGACAGGCGACGAAAGGATAGTCATACGAGCTCATGTTGGCCGGACACTGCTTGCACTCGATGAGCCCGCGCTCGTCGGCGTACGTGCCGTCGGAGCAGTTCCGGCATCCGCTGTCCGTTGCGTATGTGCCCACCTGGCACGCTGAGCATGCGCGCGCGCCGCCGAGCTCAATCTCGGTGAACCCGCGCGACACGTCGCAGACGCAGCTGGCGGAAGCGCTCTGTCCGGGAAGCTCTGTTATGCCGCCTGTCGAGGACATGAAGTCCACACACGATGCGCAAGCCGTCGAGTTGGCCGCGTCGCTGTACGTGTGCAGCGGACAGTCCTCGCACGCGGCGCTGCCGTTGGCTGCTTTGAACTTCCCTGGGGCGCAGGCAATGCACGGGCCGCCGTCCGGCCCGCTGAAGCCCGGGTCGCAGAGGCAGTCGACCAGGCGCCCGCTCTGTGCGAGGGAGAAGGAGTCGTCGGGACACACGTTGCAAAGCTCCGTGTCGTCCTCGTCGTCGGCCGCCGCCTCCTTGTACGTCCCGCCCGCGCAGACGAGGCACTCGTGCGCGCTGTCGTCGGCGAAGCCGGCGTTGCAGAGGCAGGCCAGCGGCGTGACGGAGGCCTCCGGCGAGCGCGCATTGGGGTCGCAGAGCTCGCAGGTCGTCTGCCCTTGGCTCGGCTGGAAGGTGTCCGGTGGGCACGCGCTGCACTCCGGAGTGACGAGGTTGAGCTCCGTCTGCGTGTACCCCGCGATGCACTGACAGCGGACCCCTCCCTCCGAAGGATTCGCGGTGCTGAACGGCGAGGACACCAGGCAGGACGTGCACGCCGTCGCGCCGAGCTCCGACGCGAACGTGTTGCCCGTGCAGGACTGACAGGGCTCGTTCGCCGTGGTGTTCTTGAAGCGGCCGGCGTGGCACATGCTGCACAGGCCCTCCGACGGGTAAAAGCCCGGGTCACACAGGCAGTGGTCTACGCCGGGGCTGCGAGGCAGCGACGACGAGTTTCCGTGGCAGGCGACGCAGACTGCGGCCGCCGTATACGAGTACTCGTTTACGCCACAGTCCTCGCACGCCGCGGCGCCGGGCTGCGCCTTGAAGGTGCCGGCGGCGCACGCCACGCACGGGCCGCCGTCCGGGCCGGTGTACCCGGGGTCGCAGAGGCACGCGGTGACATTCGCGCGCCGCGTCTCGTTGTGCGAGGCGTACGCCGGGCACGGCACGCACTCGCTGGTATTGTGCACGTCCGCGAATGTGTCCGCCGGACACGCCTCGCAGTGCACCGGCTCCGCCGCCGGCAGGCCCGCGAAGCCCGGCACACACACGCAGTCGGCGTGCCCGCTCGCCCCCGCCGCGATCGTCTCGCGCGTGTGCACGCAGAAGCTCCGGTTTCCGTACATGTACCACGCCGGCGGCTGCCCGAGGTTGCACAGGTCGCCCTCGCGCAGGTAGCCCGGGAGACACACGCACTCGTCAATAGTATCCGCGAGCGCCACCGCCGCCAGCGAGTGCGCAGGGCAGTCGAACTGCTGCCCGTTGAGGCAGTAGTACGACGCGTTGCACACGTGGCACAGCAGGTCCGCCTCGTGGTCGACGCCGTCGGGATGGAACGCGTGCGTCTCCAGGATAAGGGCACAGACAAAGGTTACCAGCACTGCGCGGAGCCAACGCATGATGCAACGCGTGTATATACTAAGAGCATAACAATTGTGTATTTATATTTGCGTGTAGAAGTTGAGTGATCAAGTATTTAAGTAATTTAGTATCAGAATTGCGAATGCCAGAAACGTTTTTTGAACAATTTGGTATCTTTAATTGTCCAACACCGCCTTACTGGAAACCTCACAAAGGCAATCTCGTAGAGAAAATATTCGATGATGCAAAACCCAGCATGGAGCACTACACCGAGATCAGAATGATTTGGCACCTGGCATTCATGAACACGCAACAAGTTGTGTATGACAGGTTGCCGGATTTATGGCACGAGTTGGTACATGAGCATTGCGTGCAACCAGTTCAAGTTTTTCGCGTACAATCACCCTTGTCTTATTTAAATCATATGCACTGGAGAAAAGAGAAGGGCGTTGACGCAACTGAAATTACATTTCATTCAACGTCCTGGGAAAATGCCAAAAAAATATCAGCAGAAGGTAAGTTTGACCCTCTTCATTGCACCAACTTTGTGTGGGGCAGAGGAATCTACTCCGGTACAACCATGAAGTGTACAACTTCGTATGGTAAGCCTGAGAAGGATGCTGATGGCTTTATCCAAACAGTAATTGTTGCACAAACAGCGATTGGTAACACTGCTGTGGGAAAGACGCAGCAGGTTGATTATGGCACGACAGATGACGGAAAACCAGTACATACCCTCACTGATAAAGAAGGACAGTATCGGGTCACGAAACCAGAGCAAGTGCTTCCCCTCTATGTGCTTCGATTCAGGTTGGTATTATCAAGGAGGACATTTGGAGGTTTGGGTTGGACGTTGCATGGAGAAGTGCAAGAAGAACTACAAAGGGTCAATCCTATCAAACGGCAATTCTTCGAACTTATTGACACAATCAGACAACGCATTCGGGAAACACATGCACAGGACACGGAAAAAATTGCGCAAGCACGGGATGAGTTGAACAAGAAAGTTCGAGCACCTTGGCGTGAGCTAAAAAAAAGTCTTACTGACTTAGCAACCACGTATAAAGTTCCTCGGGCAGAACAGATATTACAAGAGTACGAACGCTTATGGCCACGCGATGAGGAACGTATTACGGCGCAGTATCGCCAGCTGAAGGACTTACACGATGAACATATCCATCGCCATGTAATACCGGTTATAGTTATCGCTGATGACAAACAAGGCGCAGTCTCGAAAACGCCAACGCCGGCTGATGACAAACAAGGCGCAGTCTCGAAAACGCCAACGCCGCGGCCTCGACATCAATGGATAAATATGAAATACTTTGAAGGCGACAAGGTTCAAATTCGCGAAGCATGGTCTGGATTGGAGGCGTTGCTGGGCAAGCAAGGCACAGTTGTCTATACCAAAAAAGACCGCTCTCAACCATTTTACTTGGTTCGAATTGATGGTGTTGAGATGGACTTCAAGATGCAGCGTGATTTGAGGTCTCATGCAACCAACAAAACGGATAAAGGATTTGATTGGAAATTAGACTTGGAAAAGAAATTGCAAGTTCCCTTGTTAAGGTGTATCACGAGGCATTTGACGCTCGTGAGCAGGCCGAGCCGCCCCGCCAGCGGTGCCGCCAGCGGTGCCGCCAGCGGTGCCGCCGTCGCCAGCGGTGCCGGCAGCGGTGCCGGCAGCGGTGGCACGTCCTATCATTTAGCCACCGCCGCCCTTCGTGCCGCCAGCGGTGCCAACAGCGGTGCCGCCAGCGGCGCTGCGGGCAAGCGTCCGGCGGGCGAGGACGACGACCCAAAAGGCAAACGTCCCAAACAGTAGTGGGCGCGACACTGGTCGTGTTTTGAATAAATACTTTAAACAAATTTTATTTGATTGCACACTTTCAGATCAATGGCGGCGCCAGCCCGCACATGAACGTGTTTATGGCGCTACGAGCATCGCAAATGTCAGTGTCTGGGCTATACACCTGTGTGTTTTTCTGTTAAATTTTATTGACAATCACTTAGCAAACCTTTGACTAAGCAAACCGACCTCCGAGAACGGAGCACAACCACGACCATACGACCTACTTCCCACGCTTCTGACGCTTCTCACGCTTGCCACTGCGCATCATCAGCAGCGAAGACACTGCCGCTTCAAGTGCTGCATCATCGTTTTGCACATGGCTGTCGAGGCACAGCATCGGACGGCGAGCATGCAGCGCCTCCGCCGCCGGCAGCCACTGCAGGCCGGGGTCGGACAGCCAGACAGTCTCGCGCAGGCCGTGCTTGTCCACGAGGCGCTGCGTCTCAGGGCTGTCGTCGTCCAGCAGCACGAGCACCATGTTCTGGTTCGTGTACTCGCTGTCCTTGTTTGTCACGAACCACAAGTCCACGACGACGCCGCTCTTGCCCACGAGCTGGTCCAGCGCCGCCCACGACGACGTCAGCGTCACGTTTGTGCCTTTGATGATGTTGCTGATCGAAGTCTTCGACCAGGCGCCGCCCTGGAACACGTCTTTCGTGAGATGCGAGACCTTGCATCGCAGCAAGGTGCCAAATCCGCCCTCTGCTGGAGGTTTCTGTAGCGCATTCATCCACGTGGAGTCGTTCTGGTTGGTGCCTGTCGCCAGGCAGCTCCGCAGGGCGCGGGCCTCGGCGGTCTTGCGACCGTCCGCCGTCCTCTCGCGGAGTTTGTGCAGCTGCACAAAGATCTGCATCGCCTCGCCGTTCGGCGGCTTGTAGATCGCCACAATAATACCTTCCTCGCCGATGGCAGCAGCGCACTGGACCCAGGTCTCTCGGACGTACACTGTGTCGTCAACACGCAGTAGGAAACTGTTGCGATTGCCTCTGTCCTGCCACTCGTGCACAAACCCTTCCAGGAAGTGCTTGCGCTTGCCGGCGCCTGCCCCACTGGGCGTCTGCGCGACAGGCCGCGGCGTCGCTTCTCCGCTGTTGCTGCTCGTAGCCACCATCGTGCTCTCGCTCGCCTCGCCTGCCGGCTGCGCCTGCGCCTGCACCACAGCCAGCTGCGGGTAGGTCCGCTGCACAGCCGCCACCGCCAGCTGCGGGTAGGTCCGCTGCACAGCCGGCGCGCCGGCTGAGCTGGCAAGCACAGCCGCCACCGGCGGCGTGTCGCGCCCTACCGTCTTCGGAGGCGGCTTGTAGGGATGGAACGGCGCCCCCGCGTCCGCAGGCGGCACCGCAGGCGGCACCGCAGGCGGCACCGCAGGCGGCACCGCAGGCGGCAACGCAGGCGGCGCCACCCCGCGCCCCGGAATCCACACCGCCTCGCGCCCCGCCGCCAAGCGGAAGCCGACGGCGGAAGCGCTAGCGTAGGGAATGTACAGCATTGTCCGGCGCCCCGCCGCAGCCTGCGCAGGCGCAGCCTGCGCAGCCGGCGCAGCCGCAGACGCGGTTGCGCCGTTGTTACTCTTGACATGAAGATGCAGGCTCTCTGCGTCTGTCATGTGTCTCTGTCCGTGCCTACTTATATACGGCGCGTGTCGACAGCGGCATGCCAATGTATTGAATCAATATTTCAAACAAATTTTATTAGATTGCACACTTTCAGATCAATGGCGGCGCCAGCCCGCACATGAACGTGTTTATGGCGCTGGCGTGCGTGTGCATTCTGAGACTGTCTGAGCTCAGAAATATGGCAGCGGCCTGGTTGTTGCTTATGCCCGTCACGACCATCACCGGCGTGAAGATGCTTGCGTTCAGGCCCACCAACTGCGGCAGCAGCTCCCTGACAAACTCGCTGTCGGCGGGGAACACGCGCACGGCGACGTTGAAGCGCCTGATGCGGTCGTTGACGGCGTTGTCGCCACGCATGAGCAGCGTGATGTGCTGTTTTTCCGGGGCCTGCTCGTACAGGCGCTCCGTTGTGTAGTCCGACATGGTCGTCATCTGCATCTGCGTGACGTTGAAGAGGCTGAAGGCCTTGCTGGCGGGCGCGGAGGAGCAGAACATGGAGGCGAGCCAGGTGAGTCTGCCTGCTTGAGCGGCCGAGAGTCTTCGAAAGCCCTTCGCGGCGCTGAGCATGTCCATCAGCTTGCTTACGGTGCTTGCGTTGTTGAGCATAAAGGATTCGTCGACCCCGCTACCGCACGGCACGCCGCCGCTCAGCGCCGCGATGTTGCCAAAGGATGACTGCATACTCTCGGCGACGCGCACAGCCTTACTGTACGTGGGGAGCAGCTGTCGTTGCGCGTAAAAAAGCAGCTGCACCATTGAGTCTTGCGCAGTCTGTGAGGGCGTCAGCCAGTGAATGCCATGCGGCGAGATCGACGCCCTGCATTCTTCCACGCGCCGCATGCCGTCGTCTACGCGCCCGAACGCGAGCACAAAGCCGTCGTTTCCTGTGTTTAACAGTTGCACAAATGCGTCCTTTGTGGACACAAGCACGGAATTTTCGTTTGCGTGCAGCATTTGCAGGCAGGAGACCAGCTTACTCTTGTCCACAACCACCTTGCGCACGTTGCGATTCGGCGCATTCCACCCCACCAATAGATTCGAGCCGAGTGATCGCTTGCGCAGAGCAACCAGCATGTGCTTGAGATGTTTTATATGCGGGCTTCTTTCGCAGTAGTCACTGCAACTTCACTGCAACTTCTTCAATCAGTCCACCACCAGTCCGATCATCCGGTTCAGGTCGCTCAAGTTATCATCGTGCTCCACAGCCTCAGCCAAATCGTCGGCCTGAGTGCTTGGGTGTTGCAGGACGTCGAGCAGGCTGTGGCGCTGGAGCACCAGTCCGATCAACGGGTTCAGGTCGCTCAAGTTATCATCGTGCTCCACAGCCTCAGCCACATCGTCCGCCTGAGTGCTAGGGTGTGGCGGGACGTCGAGCAGGCTGGGGCGCTGGAGCGGGTTGCGACGCGCAGCTTCATCGGGGTTTTGTGCTTGCGCGAACGCCATGTACAATCGAAAAGTTTCAGGATGCGCGTTCTCGGGCAGTTCGCCCAGCACCTCTAGCATATGCTGGAAAGTGTCAACATTGATTGCATTCACCTTCACCAGGCCACTGATTATTTCTGCCAGTTTCGAGCGTCGCCTTGTCCATGACCGTTTTTCGTTGACAAGCTGAGCGTGCTGCGCCCATGAACGTTTGTTTTCGAAGTGCAATTGCGCAAAGTTTTCGACTGTGAAGTCAAGTCCCGTCAAGTTTTTGGCGTTGGTCTCTTTGCGTCGAAGCTGCGATAAATGGTTGAACAGCAGACTGAAGTCCCTGTCAACCTGCCTGTGCCCAGTGCGGAATGCACAGGGTTGTTTTTTAATGCGTATGAGACTGCTGAGCATTTGCTCGTCGAAGTAATCTTTGAAGCACACGTGGCCTGCAGACATGCCGATGTGCTCTGTAAACTCTGACAACCAGGTGTCGAAAGCACGTGGGGAGCTGCGCAGCAACTTGGTGTTCACGACCAAGAAGATTTCTTGTTGCGCGGGCCTTGTCTCAGACGTGACGTACACTCGCGGCTGAAGGGTCTGCACAAGCAGCTTTACGAGAGCGCTCCAGGCGTCTGGCGACGACGGGAATGCCCAGAGCGTCAACGCCACCTCGGGCAGCAACACGCCGTAACACCGGGGCGCGTCAGGCGAAAAGACCGGCGGTGGTGTAAACATTCTGTGCAGCTGATGCATGGCGGCCTCCTTCACGTTGCACGTCTGCACCATGCGGTGGAACAGCTTTCTGAACACGACATGTTTGCACCGCGGGCGAATGCCCGGGGCCTGAATGCCAGGGACCTGCGCCTGCGCGCCGTGCGTGGCGCCAGGCTCGTTTTCCACGTGTGTGTCGCACAACATGTGTTTACGCCTAACGGGACGGCGCGCGCGAGCAGGGATGTTGTTTTGTTTTGTTTTTTGTGGCAGACGGAGACCCCTAGTCTGTGCGCATGTGCTCGACACGTCGTTCAAGGTCAGCCGCAAACGCCGTGCGCTCCTGCTCCGCCTGCATACGTGACGAAAAGTTCTCCGCCTGCACGCTTGTCTTGTGCAGCTTGATTAACGCCAGCTGAAGGTAGGATACGATCGAACAACTCGTGCGCTCCTGAAGCTTTTTCTGTATGCACTCGACGTCCGTGTCCTTGATATCCGCCGTGCGCAACCCGTGCAGCAGGTGCGGCGGCAACGTTTCTGAAAAACCTTTGACGTGTTTGAGCGACATGTGCGCGGGTACAGGGGGTCAGGAGCAAGCAGTTTATTTTTTCGAAAATACGCGTATGTGCAACTTGTCAGGCGGGATCTGAGGCGGGATCAAGTTTCTCAAAAAAGTGCAGCAGCTCCTTCACCCGCGCCTTTAGCGGCCTGGCGCGGAGATGTGTCGCATGCACAAGAGACATGGACAAGTGCTCCTCGATGTGCTTGTAGATGCAGCCGACGTCGGCCAGGCGGCTGTCGTCGCCGTCCTCGCCCACGGCGTGCAGGCAAACGAGCAGCCCGGCGCCGAAGAACGGAAACCCGAGTGCGTTCGTGAGCATGGCGTTGTGGACACCGCCAGAGAGCTGCGCCTCTTCGTCGCCGATCACAAGCAGATCGAAGTCGCCGTGCTCGAGGCGGTGTTTCGCGCAGACTTCGAAGTTCTTGCACTTCAGGCTGTCGCAGTAGAACTGCCCAATATACACGTCGTTTGGGAGCTCCATGACGCGCACGTCGCCACCGGTACCGATGTAGTAGATGCTCTCGGGCATGGCTTGCCTGTGTTCAAAATTGCGCTGTGTTTATATCCTCTGAAACTCAAAATATACTGAAACTCAAAATGCTACTGAAACTCAAAATATACTGAAACTCAAATGCTACTGAAACTCAAAATATACTGAAACTCAAAATGCTACTGAAACTCAAATTTTGACCAAAGTTTCCAGATAAAACAGGCATGAAGCAGACCTGCTTCTTCGCAAACCTTTCTTCTCCCGCAAGCATGCCAGTAGAGATCCGGTGCTTGACGGCACAGAGCCGCTACGGTGTGACACAGGACACAGCATTGATACAACTGGGCATTGATGCTTGCGACGCTGCAGAGAAGGCGCAGCTTGCGCACGGCGACGAGAAGGCGCGGCTGCTGGACTTGTCGCAGCACCTGCGCGAGCGCGAGCTTGTCGGGTGGATGGCGACGAAGACGGAGCAGATGCCATATGGCGACCTGCTGGGCGCAAGCCTGGCGGCCATGGGCATCGGCAACGTGCACTTGCTGCGACACGACATCGAGCTGGCGCGCGAATGGTACATGCGCGCTGAAGCGCTCTGTCCGACAAACGACGATGCTGGAGCTGTCAAGCAGCGCAACAACATCAAGACTAACAAGTTGCAGTTGGATACGTTCGAGGCCATTCGCTTTTTGCACAAGCGTGTGATGGTGCATGGCCTTGTGATGAAGCCTCAGTACAATGGCAGGCGCGGCACGGCTATGAACTTGCATAAGTCGGGGCGCTACGAAGTCCTTCTGGACGCGGTGAAGAGCGAGATAGGGTCAAATTATGAGGTTTGCGCTGTGCAGCTCTTGGTGCATGCGAACAACTTGAAGGTCGTTTAGGAAAAATCTGATACAAGCAATAAACTTTTCGTTTTGTATTGAGACTCAAAAGCTGTCCATCATGGCAACTCACGCCTTGCCGCGCTCGCCGCTCACCCTGTACGTCTTGAGGAAGCCGGAGAGCTTGCTCCAGCCTGTGTAGACGTCAGCCATGCTTTTCGCCCCGGTGATGACGACCTTGCCGGAGTAAAAGATGAGCAGTACGATGGGCATGTCAGACGGGCGATATATCAGGCCCGGGAACATGTTGGGCTGGTATGTGCAGAAGATGTTGTGGTCTGCGTAGAAGCGCTGCAGGTCGAGCTTCTCGCTCGCGCGCAGGGATATCTGCGCGTTGCCTACTATATTCTGGATCTTGACGGACTCGAGCTGGAAGTCGACGCCGGGAAAGCCCTGTTTCATGTGCTGGTATACGGTGGTGCTAGCGAGGATGCAGTCAAGCATCGACTTGCAGCCGGTGAGCACCATCTTGCCGGACGTGAACAGCAGCACGGTGCATACGGGCTGGCCGAGGCGGATGGTGATTGCCGCGAACTTCTGCTTCTCGAACTTGGAGTTGGGCAGCATGTTGCTGATGGCGCACAGGTCGAGCTTCTCGAGCTTGCTCGTGATGCGGCTGGTGCCCACGAGATTGTGCACCTGCGCCATGTCCTCGACGCCGACGAGTGAGTGTTCGATGTACTCGAGCTCCGCGAAGAGGTTGTGCGCGGCGGACGAGCCTTTTTTGCACACGTGCGTCTCAAGCTTGCGGTACTTCCATTTCATGCGTGCAGCAGGCGCGGTGTGCGAGCAAAGACGATATTCTGTATAAAAGTTTTTGGGGACATGATTGTCGGCGCACTGTCCCTGTTATGTTTCCTGGCGGCAGTTGCAACGGCGAGTTGGAGCTTGTACGTGTGCTTTATGTTGCTGACAGAGACTTGCGCTGCTCACCCTGAGCTCGAGTACATCAGCACTCGCCTGGCGCGCTGTCTCGACGCGCGCGCCGGCGAGGTGTGGAGTCTCGTGTTCTGCGTCCAGTTCCAGATCCTGCTCCTCTTGGTGTTGTGGCGCCGCCTGCTCGGCACCAGCCACCACTTTGTGACGATGCTCAGGCCGTGGGTCATCTCATTCGGCGTGTGTTTTGTCGTCAACTTCGCCATGGTCGTCGAGTTTCGCAATGACCGGACGGCGCTCTCTCGCCGCGTGCTGGGCCTGGAATTCAAGGAGTCCGACCTGCACGCGTACGCCGCTGTGGTCACGATGACCTCGTTCACGTTGCTACACGCGCTGCTGTGCTTGAGCCTGCTGAAACTGAGCGCATACCAGGCGGAGGCGACGCGCAGGACGGCAGACGAGAGCACTGCAAACACCGCGAGCAATGCGCGCGGCGACGGGTACCGTGCCATCGACTTTCGGCTCCAGCGTCCGGATGCAGGCACACCCGACTCCGAAGAGGGCGATCGGGTCACCGTCTCGGCGAGCTCTGCTTCAGCAAAGACTCCAGCCGAGTACATGTATACATTCTGGGCGCACTACCGCAAGTCGCTCGTACTGTATGCGGAACTCGACTGGGTGTACTTCATGACAATCATCATCTTCTTTGTGACGTGGTTTCTCAACAACCCGCATGTCACTAACCAGGGCCTGTACAGCACTGCAGTGCACACAGAGTGGGTGGTGCTGGCCATTGCCGCGTTTATGCACGCCTATGCGCTGGCGCAAAGCTACCGCCCACTCAAGCACCTGCCAGTAAGCGATGACAGCTATTTCACAGACGTGCTCCAATCTCTGCGAACAGTGTTAAGCTGCTCGATGTCCTGGTACGACGTCGGCCTGTGCTTCTTTTTTGTGGTTTCATTTTGCTACACGCTCCTCATTTTTGCGTTCGCGCCACTCGCGACCTCCGAAGCGCAGCTTGAGGACACTCAGCACCTCCACAGCAGCCCGCTGCTGCTACTCGCCGTGCTGTCTTCGTACACGTGCGGGGCGCTGCTGCAAATTGCGTGAGCTGCTCGAGGCTACTTCAAGCTGTTGGCGTCGCACGCGAGCATCGCTGCGAAGAACAAGGAGCACGTGCAGGACAGCAGGGTGCGGCACAGAATCACGCTACCCGCGCGCGTGTCCTCGTTGACACTCATGTGCATGCCTGCCAGAACCAGCGTCGTGAACGCGAGCATGCTGGACGCGAGCACCTTGGTCAAGTGGTTTGCTGACCAGTGCTGCGTGACGAAGGCACTGAGCAGCATGTTCAGCACTGCAAACAAGCCGATGCTTATAACGCCCTCGCTCGTCTTGTCAGAGGACGATTTGCAGCGGCTCTGCGCACTGAAGTACATGATAATAAAGACTGCGAGCACGGAGCACACAAGCGTGTACTCAAGCTGCGCGGGGTCCGCTGTGATTGCGAGTAGTGCAAAAAGGAGCACCGTCGTCTCGAGAGCGTAGAGCGCCTCGTACAGCTGCATGCGCCGGCTGCTGAAGAGCTCCGCGTCCCACATGGGGTCACTCGAGAAGTCGCCGCCAGCCTTCATGCTGAACCATGCGTACGTCGTACAGAATGCACACAGTGCGAAGGGCATTATGAGCAGCAGCCCGTCGACCTGCGTCGTCGTCACCTCCATGTCCTGCGCCAGCGGCCGGCGCAGAGCCTCCGTCTGCGAGTGCCGGTGCGGGAAGGCGCTCGTGTTGAAGGCCACGTGCACAAAGTTGATTGTCCAGAAGCCGGGACGCCCGCGGAGCGTGTTTGCGAGCGCGCTCACCATCACAAAGACGACGGGCTGACACACGCTGAAGGTCAGCAGCGCCGCCAGCAGCCCGCCTCGCAGCAGCTCCTCGTGCGCGTAGTGAAAGCAGCATGCGCTCGAGGCGCAGTGCTGCCACAGCTGCACGCAATGCTGCAGGCACTCGAGTACCTGCTTGCAGAAGAGCAGCGCGACCATAAACACGACGACACCCACCACGTGGTGGTTTTCAAAACTGAGCTCCATACTTGCGCCGTCGTTTATTGACAGAACGGGCGCGCAGAAAATTACAGCGCAGGGCACAGGGGCGCTCACGGGATGCCGTGAGCACGCTTCGCCGCCACGAGCTTCGCCGCCAGGTCGGTGTACTCGCTGCTTTTGCCCCCGCGCGGCGACGCTTCACGGCGCGTGACGGAATCTGGCTCCGTCCTGCCCAGGTCAGGCTTGCGCCGTTGTATGCTCGTGTATATCAAGCGCGCGTGCGAGCCCACCAGCACCAGCACGCTCGCAATCGTAGGATAGAGGTGCACGAAGAGCACAGGCGCACACAGGTGCAGCACGGAGCATGCGCTGCGCTCTGTGTTTGGCGGCATAAACGGCGAGCACAGGATCACTATAGCGCATAGCACGTAGAACAGCACAGCGCGCATCAGCATCTCGAAGTAAGCAATTGCCGAGCACCCGACGAGCACGTGCGCACTGGCAAAGGCACACGCAAGCAGGGCCTTGCTGTGCAGCCACAGGTTCACACGCACGCCGCTGATGCTGCTGACGAGGTCTGCGCTCACAAGAGTGCTCCAGACGAGGTCGATTACCATCATCCCCAGCATGCCGCCTTCGCCGCACTGGCGCGACGATTGCTGCGTGAGCACGGCGAGCGCGCAGAGGCACAAGTGCCCGGAGGCCATGTCCGTGTGCGACCGCATGAACAGGCTGTCGAGAAACACAATTGCCGCCGTGAGCATGATGACGCTCGGGAATGCCAGCGCCATCGAGTACATGCTCCAATACATGAAGCTCACCAGCACCGCCGCGCGCAGCGTCAGTGCCAGAATCGGCAGGTACGTTGTCACCAGCGCAAAGTCGTGCAGCACCGCATCCGAACAGCGTTCGTGCCGCCGCAACTCCATGCACACTGCCATGGAAGTATAACGAGCACAGCAACTGGATTTTATGTGGCGTCGCGTGCGCTCTCGAGCGGCGCGCCACTGCCATGCTGGTCGTCATGTCCATCCTCTTCAGACGCACACTCGACTTCTTCGGCTTCGTCTTCTTCTGCCTCTTCGTCTTCTTCTGCTTCCAACTCTTCTTCCCCTTCTTCTTCCTCGCCCGCCTCGTCCACGCTCATAGCCTCGTCTGCGTCCTCTTCGGCCTCCGCCGCATTCGCCTCTTCCGCCCCAGGTACGTACTCACTGGCTTCAGATACGTCATCGTCCGACACAAAACTGTCGTCGGCGCTGAAGTACTCGTCGTCCTCTTCGTCCTCGTCGTCGCTCGACAAAGCAGCGTCTTCTAAATCTAGGTCTTCAGTCTTTACGCACCGCTGCTTCACCTCAGCGTCGAACTCGGCGTCAATCTGCGCCGCGCACTCGCGGAAGCGCTTCGAGCTTTCGCTCATATCCTCCCACTCGCGCACGCGCCGGATGTTCTCCATTGCCGCGATGGCTGCCTGCCGCCGTGGACGCTGCACGCACGTGTCCGTGGCGTTGGCCGTCGCGCTCTGAACGTCTGCTGCCTCCATGCTCGTAGCAACTGGCGCCTGACAGCAGGCATGATCTTAAAAAAAATTTCGACTGTTTGCGCGCACCATGATCTCGTACATGTCTTGCCACACTGTCTCGGCTTATTTAACAGCATTCGCGCATGGGCGACTTCCAAATGCGGGACGTGCACAATGCGTCGAGGGACGTGTGCCCGCTGTGCGCGTACACAGGCGGCGACAACGTCGTCTTCAACGAGATCATGGACTACGTCAGCGACAACAGCCACCGCGCGCACATCAACGAGCTCGTCACGCACGTGCGCACCGCCCTCCGCGAGCAGCTGCAGATCGAGATGACGCGCCCGCAGGTCCGCGATCACTTCCTCGCGCACCAGTGCGAGCAGAGGGTCGTACTCAACACCGTGCTGCGCGACCTCGTCGACATCGTCAACGTCGCCAAGAGCAACTGCATCGTCTGCACCGAGGAGGGCGTCTCCAGCATGGACCCCAAAAACACCGGCGTGTACATCGACGCCGTCAAGCAGCTCATGTGCATCTACAAGCAGCTCGACAACGTGGCGCGCACGAAATAGCTTTGTTTTGTTGCTAGTTTAATTTGTTTTGTTTGCTAATTTATTAAAATACTTTTACAGACCATCATGTCCACTCACGCGAGTGTCAAGAGAAGATCCTTTGCAGATGGACGCATCTGCGGAGCAAGTTGCATGCATTTGCACACCATATCACGCAGGATCGCAGGGTAAACATGACTTACTTTGTCAAGGTTGTCGACATGTACATTATTTTGTACCCATCGAACAGCAGTGCATCCAACGTCGGTGGCCACCACCAAGGTCATGGCTTCAAGAAAAACACAGCCAAGGCACCACATGTCTGATTCTCTGGAATTGTTTGAGTAATCAAGTTCAGGTGCGTCGTATGCTGGAGTGCCTGTCAAATATTCACACACACCATCGGCGTTTGCGTGTTGAGCTAGTCCCAGGTCTCCGATACACAAACGCGATGGATTCACGACTAAAATATTCGGCAACTTGATGTCGCAATGCATGACGTTCAGCTCGTGCATGTGAGCAACGGCCTCCAGCAGTTGTCTCATCCACTGGGACATGATCTCAGCAGGTATCACAGAACTCTGTTTTTTCTGTTTTCTCAGATATTGCTCCAAATTGCCGAGCTCGTGGTATTCTAGAACAAGCCAAAAGCTTTTTTCACTTTTGTACCACACGTCTAGCAAGGTGTTGATGTATGGATGCTGGCACTTGTAAATGTACGTCAAATCTTCTGGCTTGTTGTATAGAGTACGCTTTATAAGGACCGGACGTCCATTGCAAGAAGCAAGACTGACCTTATGCTGTTTCTCGACCAGCGTTTTCGGTGTCTCTTGTATAATGTAGGTAACTGTTGGAGCGCGCTGTCTTAGATATGATTGCAATTCGCCGTGCTTGAGGTGTTCGAGTACAAGTATAAGGTGAATCGAGAATGGCAAAACCGTGCACACAGTTGTGTCTTGTATATGGATGTCTTGCAATTCCTCCAGCCACACCTGATACATCCACAAACAGTCAAGCATGCAAAACCAGTTGCAAATCCTTGCGCGCTTCTTGTCACGTTCAGGCATTTGTCTCTGATGAAACAATCTTATATACAAGTATACCTGAAAAATTCCGTCAACTTGCCTCGTCCTCCCCCGTGTCCTCCTGCAGCTCCAGCACCGTCTTCTCCAGAGCCTGCAAGCGCTCCTCGTCCTGCGTGTTTGCACTCGCCGCGACGGCGCTGAACAACGCGCACACAAGCATAAACAGCGGCAGCAGCTGTGTCGCGAGGGCCTGCGCGAGGCTGGCTAGAAACGCGAGCACGAGCAGCAGTATGAACACATACGGGAGCAGCATGTACGAGCCCAGCAGCGCGCACACGCGGTGCGCGTGCACGGCGTCGGTAGACGAGCGCCGGCTGATGCGCGCGCGGACGCTGAGTTTCTTCACAAACGCCTCGTGGTCCAGTAACGGCACGTGGTGCGCATTGCTCGCGGCGTAGTCCGCTGCGTCTAGCTCCACCAGCAGCCAGGCGATGACGTCCTGCACGGACACGTACAGGAACGGGGCCTCGCGGCAGCTCTTGAGGCACGCGGGCGGCGGGAAGCGCCGCAGCGCGAGACAGTCCGTGTCCTCACTGTCGACGCACGCGCTGTCGTCGAGACAGTGCCGGTCGAGGCGCTTCAGGTCGTCGGGCACCTCGAGCGAGAGCGGCAGCAGCATCCCCACAGACTCGGTCACGTCTTGCCACCAGCACACGGGGATCATCGGCGCGCACGTCCACGTGTACCCGTAGGCGAGCTGCAAGAGCACGATGCTGAAGAGCGGTATAAGGAGCAGTGTCACGAAAGAAATACCCGTCGCGTTGATCACGAAGGCGATACCAGAGAACAACAGCGCGCTCAGCACGAGCGCCTGCCACGCGCGTCGGCGCCAGAGCGAGCACGTCTGCACGGCGCGGTACGGACACGTGAAGGACGCGTTCGCTGCGCTTGCCACGGAGAAAGCGACGTCGTACACTGTGCGCGGCTCGATGCGCAGAAAATCCAGTGTTGCGGCGGTGCTTTCCGTAGCGATGCGCGTGGCAAAGTCGTCGTCGTTGTGCGCGCGCAGAGCCAGCGCCTCGTCTGGCGGGTCGTCTGCGCCTTCCGCGCGCACCAGCACGGGCCACGCCTCGCTGAGCGTGTCGGCGGGTCGCCCCTGCAAGTTGTCGCGCGCGTGCGTCAGTGTGAGCCAGCCGTCGAAGATGCCCTCGGCGGTCTCGATGCAGATGGTCAAGAGCTCGCGCAGCTCCGTGCACTCTTGTCCACGTACTGTGTCGCTTGCTACCATCGGCGGCCACACGTGCTCGGCGGCTTCGAGCGGCGCGTAGTCGTACGTGATCACGCGCTCGATGCTGTGCTCAAAGGACTGGTGCAGGCGGCCGGCCTGCGACCAGCCGCTTTTGACGCGCTCCTCCACGGCAAGCACGAGCTCGCGCAGGAACAATAGGCGGCGCGCTGCAAAGACCGGGGTTGTCAGGTTCGCGGGCTGCGACAGGTTCGCGGGCTGCGGCGCAGTCGTCGCGTTCGCGCGCCGCACGAGGCGCTCGAGGTGCGGCAGCGCGCGCTCGAGCAGGTGCTCGAGCGCGCGCGCAACGTGCGGCGGCACTGGCAGCGCCTCCACGCGCACCAGAAGCTCACCCGCGCGGCGCTCCACGGTGGCGACAGTCGCGTTGCCCGCCTCCCGCCGCACCGCCAGCAGCGCCGCGAGCTCGCGCACGCCCTCGAGCACTGTGCCGCCAAGCACGCCGAGCTGCGCAAGCGGCCCGTGCCGCTGCAGCACAAGCCCCAGCGTGCGCGGGCTGGCGAGGTGCAGGAACGCCAGCGGGTTGTGCCGCGCCGCCTCGAGCACGTCTGCGAGACTGCAGAACGCGCACGGCGGCAGCTGGCGCTGGAGCCCGAGCAGCGCCAGCGTTTCGTTGCTCGCGTCCCAGGCCGCCTGGCAGCGCGCGCGCGTGAAGAGCAGCGCGTCGCTCGCCAGCGCGTCGCGGCACACGCTGTCCATGCTGCGGTACGTGGCGACGGAAGCAGGCTCACTCCCGACACCCAGCAGCCGCCGCCGCACGCGCCGGAAGCCGCGCACCATGTACGCGCGCGTGTCGACGGCGTACGCGCACGAGCTCAGCGAGGCGTCCAGCTCCATGCACGGCACGACGCTCGCGAGCGCGAACTCCACCACTCCCTCCGTCGGCGTGAACAGGCACAGGTCGTTCAGGCGCAGCGAGAGCGGCTCCGCGCGCTGGAAGTCCTGCTGCGAGCACGTGTGGAACGGCCGGCGCCGCGCGCCGCACGCACACACGCCGCCAGAGCCCGTCTCGTAGCACACTTTCTCGTACTGGCACTGCGCACACTGCACGGAGGACTTGGAGATCTCGAGGTCGTCGTTGATCAGGCGGCACGTCGCCTCGGGGTCGAGCATGCAGTCCTCGTTGGAGAAGCACGACGTGCTGCTCAGCTCGGGCACGCCACACGTGCAGATGCCTGTCAGCGCGTGGCACGCGAACGCCCGCACGCTCGGGTTCTCGGACTCCGGACAGGCCCCGCACACGCGCCGCTCGGCAAGCCCGGCGAGCGGCGCGAGCTTGCACGTGTCCGCTTTCGAGCACGACAACTGCTGATTGTCGCCGAAGAACGTGAGATACGAAGCCCAGCAGCGCGTCGGCATGGGCAGCGCGCCGAAGTCCGTGTCCTCCTCGCCGAAGACCGGCTCGAGCACGCAGTTAAAGCTCTTGGTCTCGCACTTGCCGAGCGCGCGCGAGATGCCGGTGATGATTTCGCGGCACGTCCGCACGAACTCCTCGAGCACGCCCAGTCCGTTGCCGAACAGGACGATGCGGACAATCTCGAGCAGCAGCTGCAGCACGCTGATCATGAACTCGGCAATCAGCATCGCGAACTGCAGTATCGGGCAGATGAAATACGACCACACCGTATTGTGCAGCAGCTCGATCGCCTGGCACAGGAAGACGAGCATGTCCTTGATCGTCTTGCCAACGCCGCGGCTCAACGCGAGCTCCATAATCGCGTCGCCCAGCTGGTCCACGAAGCCGCCGATGACCTGCATGAGCGCGACAATCTCGCGCAGCAGGCTGTCCGCCACACGTCCGACGGAATCCAGTCCAGTGGACGCGAGCGCGGCCGCCGTGTCCATGGTGGCCGACACCAGCAGCTGCACGAGGTAGAACTGCACGCGGTAGTAGTGGTACCCCATCAGCACCAGCAAGCGCTTGCCCTCGCGCAGCTGCTCCACGATCTCCAGCATCGGCTCGATGAGCACCGACGCGCAGTTGCCCATGTTGGCGTAATTTGCAGCCTGCTGCTGTGCCGCCTGCACTGCGGCGGGACAGGAGCGCTTCGCGTCTCTGCTGTAGAACTCCAGCACGCTGTCGTACACGAACTGCTGCTCGCGCAGGTCGAACGTCGACGGCGAGTAGAAGAAGTCGCTGGTCGGACACCGCCCGCTCGCGGTGCAGACGATGTTCTGCGCCTTCCGGCGCCAGACGACCATTTCCTTGCACAGCCGAACCGTGCGCGCGTTCAGCAGGCAGAAGTTGACTTTCGTCGTGCTCGCGCCCGTCTTCGGGATCTCTGCGGCGCAAGCGCGCGCGCGCGTGCTCACGTTGAGCCACTCGGCCTTGGACACAGACCCACTGCACTGCGCAAACTCCGCCGGCGGGGCTTCACTGTGCGGACACCACACCCAGTTGCGACCCCAGAGAGCATCCGAGGCCGCTGCAATCGCTCGTTGTGGCGCTCCCGCGGCGCCGCCCGCGCGCTCGAAATGCTCGCGGTTCAGCAATGCGCCGAGAAATGCGCCGCGGCGCATGCAGTTCGGTCCAGTGCACGCGCCTGCGAGCGCGGCCTCGAGCGCCGGACACGTCGCCGAGGCGTTGCACACGCTCCGGTGCAGATGCGCCGCGAGCAGGCGCTCCGCGCTCAGCCGCTGCGGTACGCCGACGCTCAGCTGCCGCCTGCCCGTCGTCGGCCGCGCGCCCTGCGCCCGCGCGCCCATCAGCCGCGTAAGCACCGCGTCGACGTCCTGCCGCTCGCAGCCCGAGCACAGCCGCGCGCGCCGGTGCCGCTCAGCGACGTCCTGCGCGCCGTCGGCGGGCGCGCTGGCCGCCAGCACGCGCAAGCGCTGCGCCGCCGAGCCCGCGTCCGAGGCGTTCTGCGCGAGCTCCGCGCACGTCAGCGCCGTCGAGTTGCGCGCACACATCTGCGTCGAGAAGTGCGTGTCGGTGTCGGCCTCCGCCTGCTCGCGCGCAGCCACGCGCGCCAGCCGCCCCATGTGGCACGCGCCGCCGGGCGCCCGCGACGCCGGCGCCGGCGCAGCTGCAGCCATCGCTCCAGCGCTCTTCTGCACCGCCCGCAGCGCAAAGG
>Ga0078894_10000056_pt1 | contig 63056 bp, 67 predicted proteins | sample LauGreSu1BDMLBSD_2_FD_67506 | JGI IMG/M metagenome (GOLD analysis project Ga0078894, IMG submission 67506) | Freshwater lake microbial communities from Lake Michigan, USA - Su13.BD.MLB.SD (version 4) (version 4) | ecosystem: Environmental > Aquatic > Freshwater > Lake | place: Lake Michigan...
ATGGGTAGTAGTTAAGATTGAAGGAGGGGAATTTCCTCTGACCTATAAAGTATTTGGTTGCTGGTTTGGTGGTTATTTGGGTTCTAATTCTTGGAAAATGAATAGTGGAATAAAGTACGTGTCAGAAGGAGATAATTGTTATTTATTTGAGGGTTATTCTGGGTCTATGTATAAATGTTACAAAAACAATTACGGCATACACATGTACGGTCAAGGAGTGTTAGAGGATATTATAGAAAGATCTAAAGAACACGGAGTCTCAATAAAAACAATGCCAGAAGATACAAATTGGCTTGACTTGTGTTACGAATAACATACATATTAGAATATGTTTTGGATAATATTCGGAATCATTAGTGTAGTATCTTTTCTGACTAGTGCTTTCGTACTCTATATAATTGGCGTAGGTTTAAAAGAAATAGAAAAAGACAGCAATAGCGGCTATGAAAATCCTTTTGAATAATGGCTACATATAAACAAATTAAAATTACTTTTGAGTTTTTGGATGCAAATCCAAATGCTTATTTTATTTTTGGAGACAACTTCATGAAAAAAGCAAACAGTAAGAGTGCCTGCAAAACCAAAGCACATCCTCATGCGCTAAGTTTTATCACGAAAAAGTTTCCCGGTCAAGATGATGGTTCGTTTTACAGACCCGAAGAATATGAAATGATTTTTTTCGAAGAGCTTGTTAAACTAGCAAGAATTATAGAGCGATATCCAACAAAAACATTTTATGTTTCAAAATTAGGAAGTGGAGCAGCTAACAGATTTCTAATATGGGAAAAATTGATTTCTATATATCTCGTGAGATCTTTAGAAAAATTTGATAACGTTGTGTTTTGTTGGAAAGAATAAACATGCACAAACTTCAAACAATGCTAAATGCTTGTTTTAGAAAAAACTATCGTCTTTAACTATGCTGGGAAAAATTACACAGCAAACTTAAATATAACTTTGAATTATTTAAACTCTTTAAAATGCGAGGATGAAAATTTCACAGAAGAAGATTTTGTAAAAATTGAAAAATACCTAAAAGATGAATGTTTTTTCGGTTGACTTGTTCTACGAATAATTCTATATTAGGCTTTGTGAAAAAGAATTCGTTTTCTTTGATTGAAGTAATTGTGGCAATAGGAATATTTGCTTCCGTTATAGTTAGTATTTTTGGTTTACTTTCTATTGCCTTATATTCTGTTCGTTCGGTAAAGAACGAAACACTAGCAAACAATTTTTGTGAAACTATTTTTGGAATATGGGATGTCTTTCCAAGAGAGCATAGAGATCAGCCTATACCGATACCATATGTCGGAAACTTTACACTATCTCAAAACAGAACATTCTTTTTAAACGAGAACGGTATGATAACAAACGATTCCAGCAAAGCTACAATAAAGGTAGAATACATCGTAGACAAATCAAATAATTTTAATATGATTGATGCTACGTTTATATGGCCACCCAATGCTCCAGATGATTCTCCAGTAAGACGAGAGCTATGGTTTAAGACTGGTTATTTGTAATAATATGAGCAGACAACTTAAATTCCGAGTAGATTATATGCACTTTTTTGAGGTGGTTGGTAATATATTTGGATTGCCTTGCAATCCAGATCACAATGGAGAATGTTTAGTTTGCGATGAATGGCTAGATGGTTGTCCTTTTAATACAAATGAACAAAAATAAATTTAGAATTTGGAATCATAAACACAAGCAATTCCAAGAAACGGATTTGCTGCAAAGACAGCAGCAGTTCATTGGCATCTTGGATAAAAATATGCGAGAGATTTATGAAAGAGATGTTGTAAGATACTTTACTCTTAATGGAGAAGAAATTGGTGAAGTTAGATATAGCACAGACTCTTGTGCATATTATATCAATGATTGCCCAATCATGAATTTAGATCTTGCTTCTTTAGAAATTGTCGGTAATATGGTTGAAGATTATATGTGGGATGAAAGTGGAGAAAGACTTGTAAAAATAAAAAATCTATGAAAACTCCATCACTTAAACAAAAAGTAGAAATGTACGAGAACTTTCTACACAAGATCAATATCTTTATAATTTCGGGTAATAATGATGGCATCAGAGAGCTTGTGAATAATGCTGATAATTGGTCTTATGCACACCGAAGTGGAGAGTTTTTAACAGACAAACAAAGACAGAAAATGATAAATGATATGTTTCAGAAACTTTGCGATACCCCAAACACCGATAAAATTACTAAAGAGAGACAGAAGGCATGGACAGAGCAGGCTAAACAAAAAGAACAAGCATTTTTAAAATGAGTCCAGAATTAATTAAAATAACTAAAAAAGTAGATACTTTCAGGGAAATTCTAAAGCAACATGGATTTGAAACTTTGGAATGCTTTTGGTACACCGATGGTTTTTATTCCAGCAATTGGAAGGATATGTCTGTTGCTAATGAAGAACCAGATAGAGAATATCATTCTAATTGGTGGCAATTTGGTTTTAAAAGCCAGAACGTAAAAAATAAAAGAATTCATTTGGAAGCAATTATTCCGATAGCGGAAGATTATTTTACATTTGAGTTGAGATACTATCCAGAAGTAAGATTACACGATGAACCAAAATATTCTGGACCAACTGCTAGATTGGAAGTTTCTGGAATACATGAAAAACATCTAACAGACCTGCAAAAGTATATAAATTATCTATTAAACATAACATGAATGACCATCAAAAAAATTTACAAAAGATTAAAAATCTGACTGCTGAGTTAGCAGAATGTATGAAATTTAACGAGTACGAAAACTTCCCATCTCCTTATACAGCAGAAGATGATCCTGAAGTTGATTACGTTGTCGATAGGAGATGGACTTATTTAAAACGAAATAGCACATACCCTGTTTTTAAAAAAGGACGTTATAGCCAACTTCCTTATGATTGCAAGCAAATTGTAGATGATATTGTTAACTCTTCTCAACTTGAAGTATTCAAACAGTGGGACAAAAATTTCAGAAGAAAGTATTACACAAAAGCAATTCTCATGGCTTATGATTTAGGCAAAGAAAACAACAAAAACATCTTCACAATAATTAGGGGTTGGTTTTATAGTTTAGCTAAATACAGAACGCATTATTAATAACACTCAGCAAATAAAAAAAACTGAACAAACGCATGACTCCTTCAAATTACGCAACATATTTGAACACAAAAGTTGGAGATAAAATTGTATTCAAAAAATCTACTCCGCATTGGTTTACCAACAGAATTAAAAATGCAGAAAAGCTTGTTTCCGGAAAAACTTATACTGTTAAGGAAATAATCGTAGCTTCTTCTTCAACTGGGGTTGTGTTAGAAGAAACAAACGAAGAAGTAGAATTGCTGTGGTTTGATATTATAAAAAAATAATCAGAGCACGATTGTATATAGAGTCTCTACAAGTCTTATTTGTAGAGACTGGAGTGTTTGGTTCAGTATATATTTAAAATAAACTTGACACATTTGCAAATTAGTGTATGCTAATCAAGCAACAAAAAGAACACACTGTTTTTATCAGTTTTTTAAAAATGAAAAGCCCCACTAATAATATTTTGCTCTGGAAACAAAAATGGCTAGATGACAAATCTGGATATTGGTATGAAGCCAAAGTTCCTATACTCAAATGGGAGTACATTATCGAAGAACCGTATACTCATAAAAACACAAGTAACGCGCCAAAAAAATGTAATTTTGAAGCTAAGGTGTTTTACTCTAAGTTTGACGACGATGCTTCTCGTCTAACAAAACAAACGTACACTTCCATTGCAAGTGCAAAAAACGCATGTGAAAAGCATTTAATCAACACATCGAAAAATCTTAACAAGTGGCTAAATAAAAATTATGACAACAAACAAAGCAACAATAAACGGTCTACTCGACGGAATATCGGTGATCGAAAAAGATAATGCTGTTATTTTAACAGCAGCCTCATTCAATGAACAAGAACCTTTTTGCGCTTGTTGTTCAGAGCACGTTAATAAAAATGTTACTCTCTCTGAGTTTTGGCCTCAAGATTTTGGAGAGCCAATTACTTTGATGAGCAACGCAACAATTTAATTTACTTAACATTTACTACATCAACAATAAATGAACAACTGGAAGCATGATCTGACTTGTCTTTTAGAACAAGATACGTCTCTACAAGAAAGTAAAATTTTAACAATGCTCCCGCACGAATTGCGCGAAACGTGGGAAAATTTCATGAGAGGAAAAACATGTCCTATTTTAAATTCTGGTGATCACGGAGTTTATAGTTGGGATTTAAAACAATTTTTACAGAAAGTATAACACTGTCTATGAATAAAGAAAAATTTTCTGCCCTAAATCATTGTTTAAATCTTTCTTTTGAAGAAGAAAAACAAGGATTATTAACTCAAATTCGAAAGCGCTTGTTTGAAAAGCTTGGGATTTGGGATATTTTTGATTTAGTTCCTTATCGTTGGAGAATGTATTATTACGACTTCATAAAACCTATCTTTAAACCGCACAATAGCAGAATTAGAAAGTCTATTCCGAAAACATGGTCTGATGTTTCTCATTTAATTGTTCAAGTAAATTTCGAATTTATTAAATCTTTTTATGAAGAGGAATTTAAAGCAGATATTGTAGATTGGACTGCTACAGAAGAACATAAAGAATTCAGCGAATGGTTGGAGCAAGCATATCAATACGTTACTAAATTAAGACCAACGTTGGAAAAAGAGCTGGAAAACTCTTATCCGCCATCGAAACCATTTGAAGAGATGTTCAAGCAAACACTAGACAAACACGGCAAAACATGTTACCAGCTTATAGACGACGGTATTCCTTATGAAGTTAAGTATGCAGATGTTAACAGAATAGAAAAACAAATTGACGATCGCGACACTGAAATTTTAACAGAAATAATCAAGCGAAGAATGTACTTTTGGACATAATAATGAATTTCATCCAATTTAAAACCCTAATTGAGAAGCTAGAAAAGGTTAGAGATAGATCTCACACTGCCTATCAACTCGGAGTAGACTTGATGAATTACGATGAACTGTTTCACGCTACTATAACAATTCTAATCGAATCAGTATTTCAAAGTGAAGGTCAGGAATGGATTAATTGGTATCTTTACGAAAAGATTGGGTTTGATGGCAAAGTTCTTCAAGCGTGGGATGAAAACGATATTGAAATTTGTCAAAACGTCGAGTCGCTCTGGGAAACAGTTAAACCTTATAGAAAACAATGAGTGAGTTCACAGAAGCCAAAAAAACAACATTAGACTTAAAAGTCGAGCAAAAATACGGCAATATTCTTAAAAAATTCAGGATACTCCACTGTAATTGGGAAATGGATAGCATCGGGTACGTTGTAAACAATGGCTCCAAACGTATCTTAGTTACTACAAATCACGGCAGATTAACCGAATTAAGCTCTAATTATCTCAAACACAAAATTAAGGAGTATAGCGATGCAATTGAAGAAACTAAAGAGGCTATTCACACTATTGAAAATGGAACCTACTAAATATAAATTCGTAGAAACAATTGGGTGCACAGCTTTTGATTTTTCTATAAACGAAAAATCAATTTCTGAACACAAAGAACAAGAACTAGATGAGATTTTAGATTATCTTTTTTTAAAAGCTAAAGAAGGTATAAAAGATAACACTATACTTTTTCAAAACGTTGTGCAACTGTTTCAACCTGACGATTGGGAACATGATTCTAATATATGCGAGCAGTGCGGTGATAGTGTAAGCACTACTATTTGGAATATATAAAGTTATTTGTCTTAATTATTTTTTCCAAATATGATTAATAAAATTAAAATAACAAATTTAGCTGATGCTGAGAGTTATAGTTACAACATGAATGACAGAGACTGCGATGTTTGGGTTTCTGTTGTTGGGAGTGAAGACAAAAAGCAAATCAATAGAATGAGAAAAAACTTCCAACAAAAGAATGTTAATTTTTTTGCGCAGTTCTTTGCTGATTGGTCTGACGAGGATGGTCTGCAGTGGGGGCATTTGAGACAAGAAGCTCCACAAAAACAACACATACAAAATATTATTACTTTTTTAAAGCCTTTCGTGGAAGATAAAAAGCCTCACAGTTTAGGTGTAAATTGTTTCGCTGGCATATCTAGATCGACAGCCATTGGAATCACAGCCTTAGTCATGGCTGGTAGAACAACAGAACAGGCACTAAACGAAATTTTAAAAGTCAGAGCAATAGCTTGGCCAAACTTGAGAATTTTAGGCTTCGCAACAGATATTCTTGGAGTAGACATGCACAGCTACATAGCGCAATGGAAAAGGGATTGCTTAAATTCTGAAAAGCTTTTTTTCCCACCTGACAGACTACAGCAACCGAAGTCCACAGATTAAGCTTGACTACTGTCGCTTTTTGTTTGAATATACCTTTCTTATATGATTGCTTTAAATAACACTAAACCTTTGCTGTTTTTAGGAGATCACCATGGTTCTTGGAATTTCGTTTTTGATGTTATAAGATCTAAAGGCATAAAAGATAGCTATATAATTTGTGTTGGAGATGGTGGACACGGATTTCGGTCAAAAGAAAACGAAATCAAACAAACCGAAAAGTTAAATAATTTATTTAAGGAACATAACATAGAGTATAAAAGCATAAGAGGAAACCACGATGATCCAGCTTACTTCAAAGGAGGTAATAGAATTCGTTTAAGCAATTTTGAATTAATTGAAGATTATACTGTATATAAATATAATTCTAAAAGTTTTCAATTTATTGGTGGTGCTATATCTATAGATAGGACTGGTAGAAATTTCGGAACTTCATATTGGGAAGAGGAGCGTGTAGTCTTCCACAAAGACTCTTGTAAAAAGGTTGATGTATTAGTAACTCACACAGCTCCATCTCACTGCTTTCCTCAACAATTTAATGAAATGGTATACGGTTGGGCAAGAGAAGATGCTTATTTATTGGAAGATCTTACAGATGAAAGATCTGTAATGGACGAAATTTTCAAACTATGCAATCCAGCATTTCATTTATACGGCCACTTTCATTCCAGCTGTACGGAAAGAGTAAATGGTTGCGTCTCTAAACTTTTAGATATTAACGAATTTTGGGAATATAGAGAGTAAAATGAAGGTACAGTTACCACTAGAAGAAGAACATTTCAACGTTGTTCCAAATCAGTTTTGTGGGTTGGATTGTTATTTAACAACGCCAAAAATGGACGCAAAGTGGAATAAAAATAATTTATTTTATCGTTCTTTGATTACAGACAAAGAAGGTTATGTATTATCTTGCGGCTTTCCTAAGTTTTTCAATTATAATGAAAATCCACATTGCTATCCAAACCCAGCAGATTTTAATGACTGGAAATTAGAAGATAAGATAGATGGTTCTCTTCTTATAGCAGACCATATTAATGGTCAGTTCTCAATGAGAACGAGAGGTACCGTTTCTTATACTCTTCAAGAAAACGCTAAAGATTTTGAATTGTTACCTGAAAAATATCCAAAGATGGTTGAGTTTTTGAAAGAAAATTCACACCTTAGTCTTTTATTTGAAATCGTAACACCCAATAATGTTATTGTAGTTCGACCAAAACAAATCGAATTTTATCTTATCGGTGCGATTAATAAAAACGGGATGTGCATTGTTTCTTCGTCGAATTTGATTGATATATGGAGAAACGTCGGTCAAATGCCAACACCACAAATTTATAATTTTTTAAATACAACCGATCTTGCTAAAATAGCAGGGACTATAAAACATTGGAAGGGTAAAGAAGGAATCGTTGTCTCTTACAACAACGGACAAAATAGAATTAAACTAAAATCAGATTGGTATCTATTTATTCACAGAGTAAAATCTCAATTAAATTCTCAAAATAATTTAATTGAATACTATGTTAGTTCTAAAATGCCTTGTTACCAAGATTTTTATAAAAAAATAGAAACGGAGTTTGATTTTGAAATCGCTCTGCAGTTAAAAGACGAAATACAAAAAATTTGTAATGCAGGCGAAAAAGCTCAAAAATTTGTTGATGACATCATGGAAATGGTACATGATATTAGAAAGGTTGAAACCAGAAAACAACAAGCAGAAATGATAAAAAGATCATATTCTATAAACTCTTCTTACGCGTTTTCTGTTCTTGACAATAAGACTATAACAGACATACAATGGATAAAGCTAATAACACAAAAAATCGAAGCAGAAAAAACCTAAAACACACAAGAATTAGCATAGAATTCGACGCTGATCATTTGCTTGTTCTTATTTCTGCATTAGAAACATATTCTCGCCTTCAGTCTGGGCAAATTAGTATGGCCATGGATACTGTCTATGCTGATAGAAATCTCAGCTGGGACGAAAGACAACATATCGAAGGCACTATTAGATATATGGCTTTTCCTGCTAACCCTAGAAGAGAATATGATGGTCATGGTGGTTTTTTCGATCAATATAATAATGAGTACGATGAATCAGGCAATATTGTAAAAGAAAGTGAAGACTGGAAGAGTAAGAAAAATAGACCTCATCTTGATCATGCAAACTCTTCTTTTGGTGTCGGTTGCCCAGAGATGAGTAGCGGAACTGCTGCATGGGAAATCAAGAAAGCAATAGAGGAATATCTACACTACCAACGAAATCAAGGATGCCGTGACATGGGGGTAGATGGAGATGGCGTTCTCAATATTACGGGTATTCCTAACGCTAAAATAATTGACCCACAAACAAAAAAATATTGGAAGCCAGAAAAATGGTTCCGTCTGCCCAAAAATCTTAATTTAAAAATTAAAAAGGCCATTTCTCAAAAAAACTTTTCTAAACTTTGGGAAATTGTAGATACCGCCTTTAAAAAAAACCCTTTGCCGATAGGAAGTAGCACTAAAATTGTTAAAAAGCAATCTTGTTATTTTGCAGTAGTATCTAAGCCTTACAAGCCTTTATAACTAATTACATTAATGGCAACAAATGTTATTTTTTCTACAACACAAGCTGGCGATTGCTCTAGAACAAATCGCTCAAGCTTCGTTCAAGATAATTGTTCAAACCATCGTGATTGCTCGCAATTTAAACTGACTACAGAAGAGTTAAATGAGTTACTAAACTCTGTCATTACAGACGAATATGGGTTTATACTAGGTTAAGCATTTAATTTAACTTGCTTTACATTAAGTATCTATCAATGAGTTTAGCAATTAAAATTGATTCGACAAAAAATAAGGGAGCTTTAGAATTTCAAGCTCAATTTTCATTTATTAACGAAAACAACGAGCAGTTGTTAGTGTCAGTAGAGGGTCAAAACAATACACGCAAATTAATCACCACAAAAAAAGACGAATATTATTCTCTCACACGTTCGGATTTAAATATTTTAATAAAAACCGCTAAAGAATTGATACAAGATGCTGAGAGGGCTTTGTTTTTATCAAAGTGATTTGTTATTATTTTTTTTATTTGTTTTTTTTACTGTAAATTTTAATACATCCTCTTTTGGTTTGTGATCAACTAAAATAGTATCTCCGTGTACAAACACTTCTTTTAAAATTTCTTCAGAAAGAGGATCTTCGATATACTTTTCTATGGCTCTTCTCATTGGTCTAGCGCCATAGGTTGTATCATAACCTTTTTCGACTAAAAAATCTTTTGCTCCAGCTGTTAAGGTTAAGGTTAATTGATGTTCTAATAACCGATCGCATACCTTTGACGCTTCAAGATCAACTATTTTGCACAGTTCGTTCTTCTCTAAAGAACGAAAAACAACCACATCATCCAATCGATTAAGCAATTCCGGCTTAAAAAACTGTTTAGCTTCTTGTATCATTTTTTCCTTCATAGCTGAGTAGTCTGCTGATGGTTCAGTTTTAACCCCAAAGCCTAAAGTTGTTTGTTTTCTCGCAAAAGCTGCTCCAAGATTAGAGGTTAATATAATAATTGTATTTCTAAAGTCAATTTTTCTTCCTAAAGAATCCGTGACTCTACCTTCTTCTAAAATTTGCAAAAGTAAGTGAAGAACGTCAGGATGAGCTTTTTCTACTTCATCAAACAATATAACAGAATATGGTTTACGTCTTACTTGTTCTGTGAGTTGACCGCCTTCTTCATATCCAACATAACCAGGCGGAGATCCGATAAGACGAGAAGCAGAAAACTTTTCCATGTATTCGCTCATATCGATTTGGATCAAAGAGTCTTTAGTTCCAAACATTAAATCAGCTATTGTTTGAGTAAGAAATGTTTTCCCTACTCCTGTTGGTCCTAAAAATAAAAACGATCCAATTGGTCTTTTAGGATCTTTGAGATTTGCTCGTGCTCTTCTCATAGCTTTGCTGATTGCAGTTATAGCATCTTGCTGACCTATAATTTTTTTAGATAGATCCTTTTCGAGATTTAATAGCTTTACTGCTTCTTTTTGCTCAATTTTAGTTAGCGGAATTCCAGTCAATTTGGAAACAACCTCCATTATTAATTCTTCTTTTACGAAAACTTTTTTTTCCTCATTTTTAGTTTTTGTCCACTGCTCAATAGCAGTTTTTAGTTCTGCTTGTGCAGCCCGCTCTTCATCTCTTATTGAAGCAGCATTTTCAAATTGTTGCGAGATGATTGCTTGTTGTTTTTCTTTAACTAATGTTTCTATTTTTTTTTCTAAAATGCTGAAATCAGGAGGTGGCTCGTGAGCATCTATTCTAGCTTTCGACCCAGCTTCATCAATAAGATCTATAGCTTTGTCTGGTAAAAATCTGTTTGTAATATATCTTTCAGACAATTTTACAGCAGCTTCTATTGCATTGTTTTCAATTTCAGCGTTATGGTGTTTTTCGTATACTGGTTTAATTCCTTTTAAAATTGTAATTGCATCATCAATTGATGGAGCTTCTACACGAATCTGCTGAAATCTTCTTTCTAGAGCTGCATCTTTTTCAATGTGCTTTCTATATTCTCCAAAAGTAGTTGCTCCGATAATTTGCAGTTCACCTCGACTTAAAGCGGGTTTAAAAATATTAGAAGCATCCATAGAACCCGAAGCTGCTCCAGCTCCAACTACCATGTGAAGTTCGTCTATAAATAGAATAACATTTTCGTCTTTTTTCACTTCATTCATTATTCCTTTAATTCGTTCTTCAAATTGACCTCTGTATATAGTACCAGCAACAATTAAAGTTAAATCGAGTGATATTATTCTTTTATTTTGAAGTAAGCTAGGTACATTGCCGTTTGCAATTTCTCTAGCTAAACCTTCTACTATTGCTGTTTTTCCTACTCCCGCTTCTCCAATTAATACTGGATTGTTTTTTGTTTTTCTACATAGAATTTGAATCAATCTTTCGATTTCGTTTTTTCTCCCAACTACTGGGTCTAATTTGTTTTGTTGAGCTCGTTCGGTTAAATCTGTTCCGTATTGCTTCAACATGTTACCTTTCTTTTTTGATGAATCTCCCTTCTGTTTTGGTCCGGCAGCAACCATTTGTTGATCGTCATGTTCCGGCTCATCTCCTAACTCAGTTAAAATTTGCTTTTTGACATCTTCATAAGTTATTCCGTTCTTTTTTAAAATAGCAACTGCGGTTCCTCCATCTTCTTTGAGTAGTCCTAACAGTAGATGTTCCGTTCCAATATAAGTGTGATTAAGCTGTCTAGATTCTTTTTCTGCCAAGACCAATACTTTTTTAAGTCTTGGAGTGGACGGAATATCAGATTTGTTTTTTAAGGCCGAAGGATTATTTTCCGACAATCCATCCTCGATTTCATTATATATTTCTTCAACGTTCGCTCCAGAATCAATTATTACTTTTAGAGCTAACCCTTGTTCTAGTTTTATAATACCTGCAAGCAAATGCTCTGTTCCGATATAATTGTTATTAAGTCGCTCAGCTTCTTTTTTTGCAAGAGCTAAGACTTGTTGGGCGCGTGGTGTGAAGTTACTAGACATGTTAAATTTATAAATATATTTATGTGCAGTAATTTTTATTGTCTAGTTGATCTGTCTAAAATTTAACACATAATATAATAAATGCTTGATACAAATTATAATCCGCTATTTGAACTTGGAATGGTAGACGACAACCCAGCAGTTAAAGTTGTAACAAATCTCGACATTTGCCCGGCAAATTTAGCAGCTTTAGTTACCGTTTTATTTGAAACGGTGTGTAGGACTATCCAAGATAAAAATCAGTTAGAGTACGAACAAAAGTTTTTTGAATCTCTTTCAGTGCTAATGAAAGAAAGACACAACTACGACATTACAATTAGAGATTTAAATGAAGATGAGTAAATCCAAAAAGCGAATTACGTGGGAAGAATATGCTCTTAAAATTGCACTCGTAGCTTCAGAGCGTTCAGAAGATATAATTCAAGTAGGAGCATGCGCTTTAGATTATGACAACAGAGTAATAGGTGTGGCTTACAATGGGTTAGCCACAGGAGTCACAGTTAAAGAAGATTTTTGGACCGACAGAGAAGCACGCAGACCTTTTATAATACACGCTGAAACAAATCTATTGTCGCTTTTTAAGAGAGGAGAGTGTCGTTTGCTGGCTTGCACGTTGCTTCCGTGCTCTAGCTGTGCAAGTAGCATTGTAGCTCATGGAGTTAAAAGAGTCGTATACAAAGACGTATACGCTCGTGATCAAAAAGCGTTGGACATATTTAAATTCAACTCAATAGAGTGTATTAAAATTGATTTATAATAAGTACCAACATGAAAAAATTTGAAAGCATATTTAATCTCGCATTGCTCGAGTCTAAGTTTAGAACAATTTCAAAATCTCTTATTGCGAACGTCAAGCAAACGGTATTAATTTACAATTCTGTATACAGAAAAATAACCAAGTCCGATTTAAAGCTTCTTACGGATTTGGTAAAAGGAAGTGAAGTGTGGGAAGATTATTTTGAAGACGAGCCTGAAGTGGAGAGAATAGTCGTTATTAATAAATTTTTGTTTACAGATCTCACCAACAACAAAAGACACCAAGTAGAAGTTTTAGTCGCATACGGGAATTGTGAAGGTTCATATGCATATTATGATGAAGACAATCACTTTATAGTATTATACCACAATTCTATAAAAGAATTAACGGACCTTGAATTGGAATCCGTAATGATCCACGAATTGACTCACGGATTTCAGCAAGACAAAACACAATCAGAAGAATACAAAAAAGAACTAAAAAAACTACAAAAGGGAAAACCGTACAACCAGCACGTTTATTTTTCGGAACCAATTGAGTTCGATGCGCATATGACTGAACTGGGTCACAGAATTACGCAAGAATACAAAAAATACAAGCAAGATATTAAAAATTCTCTATTTCCAGAAACAAAAAAAATTCTCTCAAAGAAATTAGAAAAGTTTTTATTAGAGCTTAAATTATTTATTAAATCTGATGTTTTGGCATACACCGATTACGAAGAGTTGCCGTTGCCTGAATTTTTTAAACTGCACAGTGATTTTCTTCATGTTATTAAAAGTTACTTGCCCTTGCGTCAACGATTGAAAAAGTCTTTATCCAAATTATATCTTGATTTGACCGACGAACACCCTTAAATTTGTCGGGTAAATGAAAGACTTGTTTTACAAAACATTGTTTATAGAAGAGCATCCTCAAAATGTTCTATTTTGGAGTGACACTCATTTTGGGCATTCTTCTGAGCACTGGCCAGTTCCTTTGTGGAAAATGAGAGGATTTTCATCAATTCAACATCACGATCAAGAATTAGTAAACCGATGGAACGCCAAAGCTACGAACGATTCTTTGTTTTTTCATTTAGGAGATTTTATATTTGGAAACTCTGCCTCTGAGAGACTCATGTCTATATTACGTGAAGTTTCATTTAAACGGTTGTTTGTAATGCCAGGGAATCATTTTTCCGGTTGGAAGCAATTGTTTGAAGATCAACAAGACAACGTTTTAAATTTAACAGAAAATAAACAGGTAGTGTTTATTCCAAATTATTTAGAAGTCAGTATCAAGTCAGAAATAAAACTAGTTCTGTCTCATTATCCTTTAGCAAGCTTTAACAAACAAAATCGTGGGGCAATCCATTGTCACGGTCATTGTCACGGCAAGCTATACGAAAGCGAAATAGGAAAGAAATTGTATACCAATAACATTATAGATGTAAGTATAGAAAAATGTGAATATCCCATAACAGCAGTCGAGTTGACTAACTACAATTACCATGGATAAAATAGCTACTGAAATTTTAATTTTATTAAACAATAAGAAAACTACTCTTAAACAAATAATGGAGTTCTTACAGCAAATAGTCGAAGAATTTCAAGAAGAAAGAGCTTTTTTTTACGGCAATAAATTAAAAAGAGAACTCAAATCGAGAACAGAATTCGATTTAGACGAGCACATACAACAAATATTAAAACTCGTTGAAAGTGACACGGAACAGTTTATTGCTAAATTAACGTCTTTTCTTACAGACTCGACTTTGGATTCTTTAAGTGCAAAAACCTTAAATAAAACAGCAGGTCACAACTTTTTGGTTATTTTAACTTCTCTTAAAGATATGTTTTGCAAACCTCAAAACAAAAGTTAATGCAAAGATCTAGCAATTTCTGCTAAATTATCCATAGATATTGCAAGCTTTTGCTGCTGCCAAGCTTCCAAATGACCACCAGTAGAACAAAACGAAGCAATTTTTACAATCGATTCTCTTAAAGAGTTTAAATTATCCAAAACCATTTCATCTTCTTCATGTTCTTTTGTATGATTTTGTTCAAGAGAATCTAAATTTGGAAGAGGTTCAGAATCCATTTTTACTGGTATTCCTGTGGTATCTTTTTCAGCAGCAGGATCTACCATGTCCATATCTACTCCAGGAGCAGGCTCAGTAACAGGACCGGAACTGACAATTTTATTTGGTGCTGTAGTTACGATTTCTTCTTCTGAAGGAATAGGCAAGTTTTGGTTTTTTTTGGTAATCGACAAATAAGCTTCTTCTAGAAAATGTACATCTTTGTTTAACATAGGTTTGTGTTTATACTTATCTTTTTTTGAAATTTTTATGGTGCTTGGTATTTATAAGGATGTCCTGATGGCAAATTGGCATCAATACCCCACTTATGAGCAAGATATCCTTCTACCTTTTGTCTCTCTAATACGGTCAATACATTTGGAGTTATTACTATTTCCGCTACTGATCCATCAGTGCAAGCTGTTTTACTTCGATCAGCAAACAATACGAATTTATTTGTTGAGTTAGGCTGAGAATTATAAATTCCGGTACCTCCAACAGTAGTTCCATTTAACAGAAGATTCAACGTATTATTAATATTATTAAACTCTAATTCAATCATAAAAGCTCCAGATATAGAGCTGGTTAAAAATTGTATATCATTGCTTAGCATACCCGTTTGAGCTATATTTGCATAAAACGCAGTAGGTGAATTTGCTTGAAGTTGAAATGATGGAGAATTTCCTGCAGAGCTAAACAGAGAATCTAATACGTTATTTATAACATCTAATTCACAAAGAGCGAATATACTAAAGCTAGAACCAAAATCAAAAGCATTCATGGTTTCCATAAATTTACTAACCGAAAAATCGATTACGTTTTTTCCGTTAAGTGTTCTAGTTCTAGATTGAGGTTGTTTTAAACTATTTGCTTGTAATAAGTCATTATAATTTCCACTCTTGTCTGCCCACAAACTTACGCTCGTTCCGATTAAAGAAATTGTTAAATCGTCATTGGCATCTAACCACATACTTGTAACAATGTTGCTTGGACTCCATTGATTATTAACTTGTCCACTAGGTGTTAGCGTTGGTGTATTGCTGGGTGTTGCCGTCAATGTTGGTGTAGGTTCAATCGTAGAGGTTTGAGTCTGTGTAATGGTTGGTGTTATAGGCGGAGTTTCACTAGGAGTTTGAGTTGGAGTATTAGAGGGTGTAGGAGTACTTGTAGATGTTTCGGTAGGAGTTAGCGTCAGCGTAGGAGTCAGCGTCGGTGTTTCTGTTGGAGTTGGTGTTGGAGGTTCTGTTGTGGTTTGTGAAGGTGTTTGTGTTTGGGTGCGAGTTGGAGTAGGTGTTATTGGAGAAGTTTTGCTGGGAGTTGGTGTTTGTGTTGGCGTTTTTGTAAGAGTTGGAGTCTGCGTAGGAGTGACTGATGGAGTAGGACTTGGAAGCATTGTGCTTACAGCTGAAAGAACCCCTGTGTTGCTTACGTTAAGTTTCCACTGTGTTCCGTCTGGTGAAACAAGAACCAGAGTATTTGTTAACACAGTTCCCTCGAAAACGGTCGTTTGATTTTGAGAAGACAACCATATTCCTGAATTTGCTTGTACTATAGTAAATGCGTCATTCCATTGATTTGAATTGCCGTTTTGAGAATATATAACACTACTGGAAGATATTACTCCTACTGTTGTTCCAGTTAAAGTCGCAAACGAACGCTCTGAAATACACTCAAAAATAGTCTGATTTGAGTTTGGAGCAAATTTCAATCCTCCATTAAACAAATAACACTCGCAATCTCCACTTATAGCCCAATTTGCATCAGAATTTACGCTTAACGTACTATCAAGAACGAGCAGAGAAGCACCTTGTTCAATAAAAATGCCTTGTTCTACTAATGAACCTGTTACCAAACAATTTTTAAGTTGAACTGTTGGCTCTCCACTAGAGTTACTTTCACTATATTCAGCACTATGATCCCATCGTCCAATAGATATAATACTTGTTGATTGAACACACGAAATAATACAATCAGCCATCTTAATTCGGGATTCGGTAATTTTGATTGCACGCTCTGTATAGCCTTTAATTGTTACATTTAAAAATTCGCCATAATACACATTAGCCAAATTAACAGCCTCTGTTGTTCCGTATTCAGAATAAAAATTACAATTACGTATGTTTAAAACTAATCCGCTAGTTCCAGCAGGAGAGTATTGCATCACATCAACAACAAAAGCACTAGAATACATAGAGTTGTTAATAACATCTACGTTTTCAGCATTAAATGTATAAGGCAACGTTCCACCTAATAACAGTGTTCCTATTACAATATTATCAGTTTTTATTGTAAGGTTTTTTAGAACAAATAACGGATCTCTTGATAAGTTCTCATTATAAAAATTAAAATATATACCGACGTTTCCTGTTATAACAACACCTTCTTTACTAGACCCAATAAGGCTTATGTTAGGTCTATATAAATAAACAGTCTCATTGTAAATTCCGGGAGAGATACGTATTTCAACAAAAACATCATAAGGAAACAACGTAGCTGCATATTCAGCAGCAGCCTGAATGGTAGCAAAAGGAAAAGCGGCACTCCCGTCAGCATTTGAGTCATCTCCTGCTTTTTGTACATATATTGTGTTTGCCCAACGACCATTCCACTTAGTAGAAGAGTTTTGCATTACGGTAGTATAAGCAGAACTCCATTGGTCACTGTTTCCATTAGTAGTAGATACGTTGCCAATAACTCTTACGTTGCCATTAACGTTTAACGAATCATACAAATCTTCGGTATTAATTCCAACTTTATTTTCTCCCACTATCATGGTAAGAGAGCCATTGCCAACTGTTACTTCTCCAGTAACAGTTCCTCCACTCAATGATAAGAAGTGCGAGTCTGAATATTCTTTGCTAGCCTGCACGCTATTATCCCACGCGGCTGAGCTGGACTTTACGATTGTATGAGTTTGACTCCAATCGGAACTTAACTCTTTTAAGTCTGTTCCTTGATAATCCCATGAAGAACTAAGAGCACGAACGGTAGCAGAACTGCTACTCCATTCAATTGAGTTTCCTTGTTCCGTAAATACGTTTTTTAAAGAAATTACATCTCCTACAACCCCAAGCTCTCCAGCTATGTTTTCCACAATTGCTTGTCTCTCACTGGTGTCATATATAACCGGCTGGTCTTCTACGGGAATAGGTAAATCGTTTACCACCATTGGTAATGTCGGCGTAGGAGTGCTTGTTATGTACAATGTCGGACTAAGTGAGATTGTAGGCGTAGTCGTTGGAGTAACGGAATTCGTTTCAGTTTGAGTTGGAGTAAACGAAGGAGTTGGAGTAACAGTTGGTGTATTTGTGGGTGTCGGTGTTATCGCAACTTGCCCAGCATCTTCTATTACCATTTCTAAAAAATATTCAGTAGTTAATGATCCAGTTTGGTTTATCCAAATAGTATATTCTCCTGAAGGTAATGTATACGGATAATCAAGTGGTCGGAGTAACGTCTGAAATAAGTTTGTCTGTAAATTATTTGTTGTAATTTGACCATAAGCAAGCATTAATGACAAATTATATCCAACTGACCATATTAACCCGTTCTGAATTGCCAGAAAAACGGTCTGATCTCCACCATTTAGAGAAGTACAAGCAATGGACTTCAACACTTTACCAGAAGGAACAGCAAAGTTGAAATAATTAGGAGTTTCGTCTGTAACGATACCAGTTACGACATAATGATTTTCGATAGGTGTTACGTCAGTTAATGAAACGGTTGTCGGGTTGAAAGGATCGCTAGACATATTATTTTGTATTTAATGTTTTACTGTTATATATCATACAGTCGCAAAAATTTAGTTTTACCACTAACTTCGACTTTTAAAAAAGAATTAGTTGAAGTTGATGTATTAGAAGCAACAGCAGTATCGTCGATCTGCATATTTCCAAAGCGTGTAATTTTTTCAAAGTTTGAAGATGTTATTCCTACATTTCCTGTCGTTACAGTTCCTAAAAAAACTGTCAGATATTCATCTGAAAGCATGTTTGTATCAAACGTTATGATCAAATTGTTATCTTTGCGAGTCAAATATACATAAAAGATTTTATTTTTTATTAAAAGGTCAGATCCGTTTCCAATTACGTCTACTAAGTCAATCGTTTGAGCAGAAATTGTTACTTCATTACCACCAATAAAACATGTAACTTCCGGAAAATATAAAATAAAACCTAAAGCAGGCTTAATCGTCAAAGCATAAATTTCACTATTTAGCTCTGTTGTTCCAATAGTTATAAGATCATCAAAACATTGTGTTATTCTATTAGAGTACACAACAACGGATTTTTTATCGCAATAAAACATAGTAACCTTACCTCCATTTTCTGTATTAGAAATTAGAGCACATGGTCCATAAAGTGGATGTATACTAACCGAAGGACGTGCACTTAAAGCAGATGTTTTAAAATTATTATTAAAAGATAATACGAATTTATTGACCAAGTCTATTTTTGCAGCACAGAATATTATTCTACTCGTTAATGCACTTCTACAAGTTAAACCGACGTATATTATGTACGCGCTATTTGTGGATGCATCAATAAACACTCCAGACGATGCTAAAGGATTTGTAATACCAGTTACTTCATTTCCCGACAGGTGAGTCCTTCCTTCCAACAAAGCCGCAGTAGTTTTTTCTACAAATATATTTCCTGAAGTTAGGCTGATTAATTTGAAAAAACTCTTTGTTCCATATCCTCCATTTTTAAAATAGCAAAAATTTAATAAAAACAAATCGTTTTGTATATGATATAACACCCATTTAGAGTCGTCTGTTCCTGCTGGAAAGTATGCTGCTTTTTGTGGGTCAGAACTAACAATTGCATCAATTTGCGATACATAATCAGAAGGTAATTCTATAACAGATGAATTAGTTATTGCTGGGACGCTTGAATTGCAATCAATCTCAACATATTTTAAATTAAAACGGTTTTTTAGTCTTATTGTTTGAGAGTTAGAAGTTAAAGTCGTCTGAAGCCCGTTTCCTAATCCCGAACTTAATTCTGGTAAAGTAGTCAGTTTAATCGAGCTTGGAGTTTTTAATCCCGTTGTAGATTCGTTTGGAAATGTTTGCGTGTCGTTATAATCACTCAATTTACATATAATTGGTTTTGTGCTAACTGAAGCTTCTCCAATTAGTTTAGATTGAGCAGCACAAAACAAAGAAGTGTCAGAAGAAAACAAAGTAGTCACTAATGACTTTCCTAGAGCAGATGAATCTCCAGACACAAATTCGTCAATTGCGTTTGACCAGTCTATTTTTGTAGGATCAAAAGGATTTGTTACTAAGCTACTTAAAGTTTCTTGAAAGCTTCTCGAATTTTGTTTTTTATGAAAGCGGAACCCTATTTTGTTAAATTCCGGTCCCACTCTTTTAACGGACTCTATGATATGTTCTCCGTCTACCATATATATTTTTCTGCCACCCCTGTTTGCAACATTATCATTAAATGAAGTGGTGTTACCACTACAAAAAGGCTGTTTTAAAGTAGCTGAATTATCTGGATTTAATCCATATGGCTTAAGATAAAAGTCAACAAACGTATAAGCTGGAATATTAAACTTACATACTGAATTATAATAACAGTGATATAAATCAGATCCATTATTTAACGTTATGCTGCAAAGTAGAGACAAATAAACAACATTTCCCACTACATAATGCCTAAACGAATTGTGGTAAGTCCAGTTATTGATTAAAACGTTTGAGACAGCATTACCACTAATAGAACCAAAAGTTATATGAGGTGTTTGATCGAAGTCTATTTGCGTATAATTGCTTCCTAGTTGAATGCCAGAAGCATTAAACGCAGTAAAAATAATTTTTTTATTAGCATTTGTTCCACGAAAGCAACCAACGAAAATGTTTTGTTCTGGTATGAATAATAAATTAGTAAGATTGTGTGTACTAACAAGAGAAGTGACTTCCTTAACGTTTGAGGAAGTATGTATTAATGGATTTAATGTATTTTGAGTGTGTATCCAAAAATAGCGGACAGCGGTATTTGTATAATTGCTTACCTTAACAAACATACCATCTAAATTTCCATCTAGTACTTGTGAAACGTATTCTGTATTAGTTAAAAATGCAGGCTTGTATTCTATGTCGGTTAAATTTATATCAGAAAAATCATGCTCAGATGCAGTAAAATAAAACAATTTATAATAGATTCCGTTATTGCCTGATCGTAAACCGACATATGTACCGTCAGACTCTTTTAATACAAAAGAGATTTCTCTATCTGTGGCTTGTGAGCTTTTAAATTCTCCTTTAATGTCTAATTCGAGATAATGTAAATCTCCAACTCTCGAACAAGGTATTTCTAAATCAACATCAAGTTTGTCCGTAACATTATTCCAGATATCACTATTATCAACCCCATTAAATATTTTATTAGTAGAACTTATTTCTCCGTTAATCGTCAATTCGACGTTTGGCAAACTGTGATTTACGCCTACAAAATTAGTTGTAAATTCATTAATAACACAACTAGATGTTAAAACTAAATCGGTTGTGTTGGTATGTACTGGCACATAATGTTCTCTAATAGTTCCAAACCCACCCGTTCCACTATTCCACAAGAAATCATTACCAACTCTTGTGCATATACGGTCATTACTTGTAGTTACTATATTAGAAGTCGAGCCAACGCTTAAATTGTTAATTTGAATTTTTCCTAACAGAGCTGCATTGCCATTTACTGTAAGCTTTTCTGTTGGAGTAGTTGTTCCTATTCCTATGTTTGAATTATTTTTTTCAAATACACCAGAATCTTCAATGGTGCTTTCTCCAGTTTTTTTATTTAAAAAGTTCTCATTTAATTGCCGCCCACTCAAAAACTCGATTGCTGTGTTCCATACCTTTTCATTAATTTTTTTACTTCTAAGAAAATTTAGCGGATCGCTCACTATAGGCTCGTCAGAGTCACCAGTTTGCGTGTTTTTGATTGCTAACACTTGATCAATAATAACGTTTTGAGTAGAGCTTATGCTGCCGTTTACCGTAAGTTTATGATTAGGTTGTTGTGTATTTATACCAACATTTCCTGAAATCGAAGGAGTGTTACTAACAACAAAAGCAGAATTGTTTTGTTTGAAAATTTCAAAAGCATTAAATTCTCCTTTTTGCTCAACTGTTAATGCAGGACCTCCACCCGAATTTGTTATTGCTAATGCAGAAGCAGCAAACCCAAAACTTTCCAAAAGACTCAAATTTCCGTTTACTGATAAATCTCCTGCAAAAAAAGCGTGAGTTGCATGAAGATTTTTTTGTGCAGATAACTCACCAGTATTACATAAAGATCCTTGAGCATAAAATTCACCCCGGAACGGCTCATTCTTTGATGCTATTGAATCAATGGAAGAATCGGCATGAGCTGCAGAAAAGCTAGTATGATGAGCATATTTATGAAATTTATTGTGAAAAACGGTAGACATAACAGTTCATCATATATCAAATAAACGTAAGTATTTTGTCTGTCCGTTTACGATAACCTTAATAAATTCGTTTGTAGCAGTAGTTGTACCAGAAATGGTAATTTTATCCTCAATTTGTAGATTTCCTAAGCGAGAAACTTTAGAAAAAGAAGAATTTTGTATTCCAATTAAATTTGTAACTACGGTTCCTATGTAGATCATAGAGTCCGTATCTGCAAGTCTAGTAGTTAAGAACGAAAGCTGGACTGATGATCCGACTAATTCAACGTACACGTAAAACGTTCTATTTTGTACGTTTGCAGCCACTCCTCCTCCCACAACAGACACTAAATCAATACTTTGCGTTGGCAAAGTATAATAATCGCCTTTTATAAATACAGGAGTAGAAGACACATACAACACAAATCCCGTTGCAGGTTTTATAGTTAGTGGTACCAAATAGTTCGTCTGTATGCTAGCTCCTCCAAGCAATGTAGAGAAACAATCCACAATTCTACTACTAAGAACGGCATCTGAAGTTTTATCAATAAAATACAGTACAGATTTGCTGAATTCATCAACGAGATTATTAGTCATATAAGGACCATAAGTTGGGTGAATTCCGAAAGCTGGACTATGCCATGTTGGCCAAACCGTATCAGGAACTCCACTATAATTTTGGTTTGTAATATTGTGCATTGCTCTCCAATTTATTATAGAATTACTAGAATAGTTTATTTGTGCAACAACTCCAAATTGTCTGTTTGTACCAGGTGCTTCTGCTCCAACGCATTTAAAAATAATATAAATCGTGTCAACTCCATTATCATAACTGCCAGAACTCATCATGTACTGTCTAGGCACTCCTTGTAAAGTCATAGAAACTCCATCGATTTGTGCAATCGTTCCTGCAAGATAAGAAGAACTTACGGAATTGAAAACTCCGCCTGTATGAGTTAAAAGTTTAAAAAACGATTTGATTCCCACTCCAGAAAAAAAGCATCCAAAAGAGACGAGATACAAATCGTTTCTAAGATGGTAAATACTCCACCTTCTTTTAGTAGAATCTTCTCCTGATGTAACCGAATCTAAATCTAAAATAGCATCAATTAGATTTACATAATTAGAAGGAAGAGTGTCTAATGTAATTGAAGTAAACGTGTCCCCGTTAATCTCGTCAAATCTTATATTATTCGGATCAAATTTTTTGAGTCGCAAATTTCCGTTAGAGTAAACCACACTAGAAAAATATTCGTCTTCTGAATTATTTTTTGCATGATTTCCGTTGTGTAGAGGCTTAAAAGCAGCAGGGCATTCAAATATAGTAGTTGGGGCGTTTAGTCCACTAGCTGTTCCGCCGCCAAACATATTGTATGTAGCAGTATTATTGCTGTTCGGCAATTGAGAAATTACTGACTTGTAACTGGTTCCGACTTCACCAAACCGCTTCGATTCTGAAAAAGAATACAACCTTGTAGGAGAAACAAAACTTACACTCGTGACCGTTTTTCCTAAAAGTGAAGCATCTGTCGGAATAAATGTCTTAATATCTGTAGACCACGCAGCAGGCATTGGAGGCGTCGTAGATCTGTCATACGGTCTAACAACAGCGTCACTCCAACTTAAAAGTAATGGATGTTTACGAAAAGTGAAGTCTGAAGGTCTTATAGAGTGTTCTTTAATTGCTTCGTAAACCGAGTCGTTTATTTGATAAAATTTTGTGTTTCCAATATTGTACCAACTGAAAAAGTTTGTAGAATCTTTTGAAAAAAACGGAGCTTTAAAAGTTGAAGAGTTACTAGGGTCAATAAAGTATGGTTTGGGATAAAAATCTCCAAAATTTTTAGCAAGCGTATTATATTTACAACAAGAATTATAACCTACATATAATACAGCTCCTGGATAAAACAAGACTACAGACACATATTGTGAAATATAAACGTCATCTCCATTAACATAATAATGTATATTTGGGGTTTGAGTATGATTAATCAAAGGAGTGCCATTGTGGGCAGTTCCGTTATGTAATCCATATGTAATTTCTGACGAGCTGTTAAGATCAATTTGAGTCCAAAATGATCCGCCACTGTTTTCAACGACTAAAGCGGAATTTAAAACACAATACTGAGTTTTATACCCATCTTGTTTAGTAACAATAAATATGTTTTTTTCTGGTACATAAACTAAAGAGCCTGCATTTAATGTTGATATTACACTAGTAACATCTACTGTATTAGCTAAAGTGTGAACAGCTGGATTTAACGTACCTTGGTGTTTTACCCAGTAAAACTTATTAGATCCAGATGAATTTGTTACTCTTAAAAGCATTCCACTATAATTGCCATCAATTAGCTCGGAAACATATTCGGTTGGTAATAAAAACGCTGGCCTATATTCAATATCTGTTATATTAGTATTAAGCAGTTCAGCGTCTGAAGATGTAAAATAGAAAACTTTTTTTAAAACACCGTTAAATCCACCACGAAGTCCTACAAATGTTCCGTCTTTTTCTTGTAGTAAGTATGATCTTGACCGATCGGTTGATTGAGATCCTTTAAAATCACCTTTTATGTCTAAATCTAAGTAGCTAGTATCTCCAACTCTTGAGACGGGTATATTAGTTTTTTTGTTTAGTTTATTCGTAACGGTATTCCACGTGTTTGAATTTCCTCCATTAGCATATACGACTCCAGTACTGCTTATTTCGCCATTAACCGTTAATGTTTTATTTGGAGAGGTGGTTAGGATTCCAATATTACTTGTAGTTTGGTCTTGGCATATAACGCTATCATCTATACCGCTTGATGTAAACTTAGGTATAAAGTTTGCAGTTCCTACTCCAGTTAAAGGATTTAAAGTAAGATTCCAAATAAACGGATTTGCTGGTCTATATTCTAGTGTGCCGTTAGATGACTTAGTAATGACATCATTTGTGGTTCCGTTAGTAAAAGAACCAACAATCAATTCTCCTTGAATTCTAGTATCTCCGTTAACTGTTAATTTGCCTGATAATGATGTTGTATCGATTCCTATACCGCTGCCATCATCATATATAATAGATTTTGTTACTCCATTCGAATTAAGAGTTTTGGTTAAAAAACCTCCATTTAATCCAGCTCCTGATAAAAAGTTAAAATTGGTATCCCAGACTATTTTGTTTATTTGTCTGCTTTCTAGAATATTCGTAGCTGAATTTTTAGTTACGACAGTATTCGTAGAGCCTATTGGCAATGTCTTAACTCTTACTACACCATCTACTGTCATACTTCCGCTCGAGCTTATAGTGCCATTTACAGTAAGTCGCTCGTTTGGAGAGTCTGTATTAATTCCTACAAACCCAGGAGCAGAAGTTTTGCCGTCTATAAATAAAGAAGACTTATCATTAACTAAAAAGTTTGCAATTGGCTGATTTCCGTATTGCTTAACTGATAAACCAGGACCGGTTCCACTGTTTGTAATCCGCACAGACGATGTGGCATTTACGACTGTGTCTAACTGAGAGATATCTCCTAAAACCGTTAAGTTTCCATGAAAATAAGCATTATTTGCATAAATGTTTTTTTGAGCAGAAAGATTTTCTGTAGTAACTATATCGCCTGTTGAATAAAAATCACCAAGAAACGGAGATTCATAAGAAGCAATTGGATCATAACCAGAATCTGGATACCCAGCAGTCGGCTTACTGTGGTGATTGTGTTTATGGAGCTTGTTATGAAACCTATTAGACATTGTAATTTATTTATCAAAAAAAATTCTTAAAAGTTTTCGTATCAAACTCTTCTAATTTTGATATTAAAATTTCCAATGCAACTTCACATTCTTTTTTTGAAGCAAAACTATCCACAAACAATTCTATAATGGTGTTTTCAATTAAATCTTCAACGATTGCTTCAATTTCATGTTCTTTACTGTACATACTTTTTTGTAATTATCTACATTGAGCAATAATTATAGATAGAATGTCAACTCAAACGAATGCATCTGGATCACCAACCTCTGTGGGCACAAAATATGTTGCAGATTCTAAAGGAAACGATCTCCAAAAAGCAGTAACAGCAGAGAAGGCAAAAATAATAGCACGAAAGAATCCAAGTGTCGGACAATATATTGGCAATTTGTTTGGTAGCGCAGTTAATGGAGCAGAAGCAACAGCTGGAACAATAAACAACGCTCAACGGTCACTTGATGCTTATACAAGAAACGTTATACAAACACTGTTTTCGGTTGAGTTGTATACATCAAAAACAATCGACAGAAGTACAAAATCGATAACATCCTCTCTTAGCAGCTTAACGTTTGAAGTTCAACATGATATTCAAGGAGTCAAAACTAACATCAACAGCTTACTTAAACCGGTATCATCAGCTACAGGTGCGACGCTAGGAACTCTCACTAGCATAGCAAGAGATCCTTTGGGAGCACCTTCTATTTTAGGTCATGCGTTAACAGCCTTGATAGATAAGATTAATCCTGGTTTTGCAGACAAATTAGAAGCAACGTACAAAAAATACAAAACCGACGAACTAAGAAATTTACCAGGACAAATATTTGGAAGCATAAGAACTTTAGCAGCAACAGCAGATGCAATATTATCATTACCATTTGCCATTGCTTCTGATCTTTATAATGGACTTTTAGAAATAATGAGTGAAATATCAAACTTAATTGATACATTGCTAGCTTCTGTGATGGATTTGGTTTTTGGACCTGAAGGAATTCTAGACAGTATTATTCCTTTTGCTGAAATTAGAGATTTTTTGGACGCTGTAGGAGAACTAGCTGCTACAGTTACCTCCATTTCACAATATTTTGGTGGATTTCCTAAAGTAGAAAAGATCTCAATGTCAATTGAAAGTTATGCTACTTCTACAGAATCATTGTTTCGCGATCCAACTAGAACCGCTTTAGGCTATTTAAATCAGTATGTTCCAGAAGCAGCTAAAGTCACTCAAGTAATGGACATGATAAGAAATCCGCAAGATATTGTCGACGACTTAATCCCAAAAAGCGTACAAGAACAATTTCAAAAAATAAGCAAGTTGCCTGGTTTGGGATTTGTTGGGAATATGGGATATAGTTTTGGAGGAACGCTTGAGTCTTTAAGCCAGGGAGTTTTGACTCGTACAATTAGAGATTTCGAACAACAAGCTGGAGTGTTATCTCCTTTATTAAACATTGCGCCAAAAGCACTTCCGGTAAACAGTCAACAAGATGCTGCTCCTCAAATTGACGGCTCTCCTGCTAATCCCAATCTTCCGGTTACAGAAGATAGCACCAGAGTTTCATTAGCTCCTCCTCCTCGTATTTTGAAAGAAAAGGAATCCTCAACACCAACGATTGCTTCTGCATTTACTACTGGCCAAACCCCAGGCCAGTCTCTTTTAGATTTAGGTGTTGCGTAACAAATCCTTTTATTTTATTAATTTTGCTCTAAATAAAATCAATGAAAACCTACAATGGAATGTATTTAGGTATATGTATTAACAACAACGATCCTCAAAAAAGAGGAAGAGTTCAAGTGTTTGTTCCTCATATCATGCCTGCATTGTATGAAGGATGGAACGAGCAAGAAGCCGACATTGACATAACGTGCGTTGGAGAAAATTTAGTAAACGGGATGACGAGCGATCTCATCAACAGACTTTCCGTTATTTTACCTTGGGCAGAAGCAGCATCTCCTATCATGGGACCATCCGCTCCAGGTGCTTTAGCTGTAATGGAATCTGCTGATGGCAAATCAATTCAAGCTGGGGACTTTAATCAATCTCCAGTTCCTGATCCAAAAGAATACGGAGCTATAACTCCTTATTTAAATGAGATTATGAATTATGCTGGAACTGACGCTAGAGGAAATGAGGTGAAGGCATCTATAGGTACTAGCCAAGGTTCGAGAAATTGCGCAAGAGGTGTTGCTGCTAGTTTTGGAGCTGATGGTATTCCTCAGTTTATGGATATTGATAAAAACGGTGGATGTGGATTCAACGCAAGAGAGTTAGCCTTAGGAGGAGGAAACGAACATCTCTTAACAAACACTGGCTTTTTTAAAGCTCCTGTTAAAATTGGCAATTCAGTTGCCGATTTTTCGTCTACATACAAACCAAAAAACGGAGATGTAATTGCTGCCTCAGGAGGAAGCGTTAGCCCCAAAGACAAAGAACGATGGGGACACGTTCAAAGATATCATGATCCACCCGGAGTATGGATAAGTGATTTTATACAGGGTGGAATTTTAGATAAGCCAAACAGCAATTCTTCCTACGAGGATAGATATACAAATTTTACTTTGTATGAAGCAACTCCTGAAGGACAAGCGTTGTTCGACGCTAAAAAACTAGCAACTGTTGGAAAAAAAGCGCAATTGACTAAAGAGTATACTAGCGTAAGCGGAGAAGTGGATGCACAAGGAATACAAAGCTCTTCTAATCCTGTTAATCAAGACCCATCAAGTCCTTTGTATGGAAGTGCAGCCAATCCGGATTTGACAGTAAACACAACAGACAATGCTAATAACTATTCTCCTCAAGAACTTAGGTTTGCTATGATGATTGCTGCAGCAGAATCTGGAGCTGGAGTAATGCCTGTTGAATATGTAACAAAAGAAACACAAGATGTTCCACTAGCAATAGGATACTCGTGGGGGTATGGCCCAGGAATGACCGAGTCCGAGACTAGAGCAAAAGGACTAGAAGTCATTAAAGCAGGCGCTTCTGCTCGCACCAAAGGAGAGAAAGCCAAACCGTTCACATGGGACAAAGTAGATTTTGGATATCATCAATCAAACAGAGAAGATGGAGCTAAAACTGACGGAACATACGAAGAGCAAACATATTCTACAATTAATTTGTTGAGAACCATAAATGACAATCCAAAATATGCGCAACAGATGAGAGACTCGATAAACTCCGGAGAATATTCAAAAGCGATTGAAATATTAACGACTCGGTCATTAACTCCTGGAACTCAATATTATGCTTTAAACTCTGAAGAAGGACAAAGGAAAATAAGAGAGCTAAATGATAAAATAGAAACTGAATATAACGGTGACGTAAAGGCCGCACTTGCTGGGATCAACAAACAACTACCTACAATTCCTACTATGGAAGAATTGATTGCAAACGGAGGACAAATTGACAGCGATACTTTAAAATCCATAGCTGAAACAAATACAACCATGGTAGCAAATATCGATGCACACGGAACTATGTCTTCAATTAATTTAAACAATAAGGCTAAAGGATTGTTTACTTATCCGTCAGGAGGAGCAATGTTATGGGTATTTTTTAGGGAAGGCAATCCGCAATTTCCTGTGTATTTTGCAGCAAGCTATTCTCAAGCTGAGTGGGCAAGTGCGTATCGCTATGGCTCTAACGGTCCAGGTTATAAACCAGCAACAACCGATGAGGATAAGCTAGCATCAGTTGGTGGAGTTTGGAACACAGGTGTTGGAGGACTTGAGTGGTTATCTCAAACGGATCCAACTAATTTTTTAAACGACGAAAAAAGCATCACGTTATTTGGAGAAGATGGATCAAAACTTGCTATGAAAATGGGTTGCTGCGACTTCTTTTCTAAGTTTGATAGAAGAGATCATGTCGAAGGAGATAGGTTTGTTAGAACGCTTGGTTATAAAGAAGAGTGGATTCAAGGCAGTAACAACAGAACAATAATGGGACACCACACTGAAAAAATAGGAAATTGCTCTCAGGCAGCAGTTGATGCAGTAGAGCAAATACAAAAACTATTGCTAGAGATTCACGAGCCTTTAACAAGAAAAACGTAATTCAATAATATTTTATGGCAGAACAAAGAAAAGTAATATGTCCTTTTTGTGAAGGAAAAGTTTTAGCAAAAAATGAGGCAAGAGAAACTTCTTCTCTTCAAGGATTTATTCAAAGATATACCTCTATTGTTATACCAACAGGGGTGCAACAATACCTCAAGTCAATTACTCCAGTCAATAAAAGTTCTATACATAAAGACAAATGTCCGAGATGTGGAAACTCCAGAACAATTGTCGACCCAGCAGACGATTCTGCTCGTTATGCTGAAGTAGAATCAAGAGCATCAACAAATCAAGAAAAAATCACAGAACTGGAAAAATTACTAGCTCCGCCTGGAGGAAACAGACATACCATTCTACAAGGAAATGATTTTTTAGAAGTTGGCTTAGGCATAAACATGGTCCCTTCATACAGAGTAGTGGAAAACGGAGGTGTACGAAACAAAGGATTAATTGACCCAAGCAAAATAAACCCTGACGTAGCAGGACCTCAAATTCCAGAAGGAGCGACAGCAAATCACATACAAGGATGGAGTCCGCTTCCTTCTCCTGGAGGGAATTACATTATAAAATGCGCCAACAAATTTACACTTATTTCGGGAGCACATGGTGTTGAAATACAAACAGGCGGGCCCATCACATTTAATGGAGGCATTACTAAAATAATTGGAGCAGAAATTGCAATAGGATCACAGTCTGGCAGGGTCGCTATTTCAGGAGATGTGGTAGATATAGGCGGCAAAAGCGTAGAGGTTGCTCCTACTGACGGTCATTTTTTTGTAAAAGGAACTATTAGCAATACTGGTAATGTAATGGTCGGAGGACATACACACTCCGAAAGCATATCTTTTGTTAAAGGAGAATGTGTTGGGACTAACGGTCACACCAAAATTGCAGCTCCTAGTGATTTGTACACAGGTCCTGCTTTTTGGGGAGGGGTTGGAGTAGAGGGAGTAACCGCCTCGCTAAAAGATTTGATGGGATTTACTTTGAGCAAGTCAACAAATCCTGTAGAAGCACAACAGTTATTGACTCCTAGATTCATGCAAACGCTGACAGATAAAATTGCAGCGCTCTCGTACAATATGAGACCTTGGGAAGCGAAACCGACCGGCTTTATTTTGCCTGGAACGTTTATTGGATATGCTCTTGGTTTTCTTCCGGTGGTTACTTACAATCCAGTTTCTGTTTATAACTTTCCTCACACTCATGCTTTGCACGATATGGCTCATTATCATGAAGTCAGGCTTCCTAAACTTGATTATTCTGCAGATACAGCAGCTCAATTGAGAGCAAAGCAAGGAGGAGTTTCAGCATCAGCTCCACTTCATAAAACTTCAGGTAAGGCATCAAATGTTGCTACTTCGTTATTTAAGTCAATGTACTCTCTTTTGACTACTTGGCCAACAGTTGGTGGATCAGGAGTAATGAAAAAATAGGTTATTAACGTAACATTTGAATGTAATAAGAAATAACTTTTTTAGCAGTTTCAACTGGATTATTTTCAACTTCAAATAAAGGTATGCTGTTAATCATATTAATGCACTGCAAATAATTTGCAGCTTTTTCTTTATCTATTACAAAAACGTTCTCAGAAAGAGAAGCAAAAGCATTACACTCATTTTTTATGGAATCCGAAGTCAATGCTTCTATTTGAGTTAACGCAACATTTTCTATTTTTTGAGAAATAGAACTAAGTTGTTGCCCAGCAGTAAAAGGACAAAAATTTTCAGGACACTTTAAGTCCGCAAAAGATACAGTTTGACGGTTTTCACCTAAATATTCACGTTTAAGTCTGTCAAAAGGATGTACTGGAATACTTGAAACAGAAGCCTCGTATGTTTCTCTTGTTTGTTTTATTGTAGAGAGCAGCTGTTGAATTGTAGAATTAATTTCAGAAGCATTCATTTGTCTAAAGCGTTAATATTTGTACTTTACTATGTTTTTTGTAAATTGCAATGGTTGATTTTATCTCTTAAAAATAATTCCCACTGCTCATGGTGATTCGCAATATCTTTTTGTTTATGTTGTGTATAAATTTCTTTGGATACTTTACGATAAAATTCAGGAGTAGGAGAACCCTTCCTCTCTACTCTTACTTTTAAATGTTCGTAAAAAAAAGACAACGAAATCAAAGCTTTGCTTGAAAAAGTTAAACCTCGATCGAACAACAGACAGGGTATTACGTTTTTTGGTTTATTGTAAAATTGATAGATCGTTAAAGCAACTCGTTGGCATTCATCTTCAGACTCAGCAAATGACGCTGTAGAACACATTAAATATAACATATCAACCGAATTTGACGTTAGTACTGTTTTATTGTTTGTTTGTGTTAGCGTATTTCCTATAGCTTGCTGAAGGGAATTTCTAATAAAAGGATCTTCTTCATAAAAATTTTGAATAATGCTACGATCATTTTCTTTGTACAGTTCATTAATCAAAAAAGAGTCATTTTGAGATGTATTGTTAGGGTTTATTTTTTTGAACATTATAATTTTCAATTTGTTCGATAATAAACTTTAATAGTTCAGATCTCATAATATCTTCCTTTCCAAATTCTATACAATACATTCCATTGTTTTGAGCTTCGTTTGTGTTAAAAACGTCAAACATTGGTTTGAATCCAGAACTTTCTTTATGTTTTAAGTCAGATTGCATTGGATCGCCAAGAATAAAAAACTTGCTAAATTTACCTATACGAGTGATTACAGTAGTAAGCTCTTTGAAATCGAAGTTTTGACCCTCATCTACTATTACAACATTGGCGTTATATGATGCTCCTCTCAAATAATTTACTGGTGCTGGCTTCAGCCGTTCATCAGCAAATAATTTTTTAATGTCTCCTGTAGGCAGAAATTCTTCTAATTTGTCTACTAATGGTGTAATATAAGGTTTAAGCTTATCTTCAGCTAACCCTGGTAAAAACCCCATAGAATGTGATGAGCTTTCTACTAAAGATCTAACATATACAATTTCGCTTGCTCTTTTTTGGTTTAATAGTTGAAGAGCGCAGAATACAGCCAAAGCAGTTTTAGAACACCCTGCAGGACCACTTAAAAACACAACTCTCGTTTCTTTTGATGTTGCTAATTGTATAAAAGCTTTTTGTTTATCTGTCCATTCTAGCCCTCTTATATTTAAATCAAAATTAATTTTTTCCCTTTGATGAACTCTAGGTGAAGTATCTTTTGGTTGTATTTCACTTTGAGACTTCTGCTTTCCTTTAGGTTTTTTCATAGTTTATATTTTTAACATTTATTTAAATGTTATAGATACTTATGGCTTTTTCATTAAATAATAACATGAGAATTCCTTTTACAATTAACGACAGCAAATTCGAACATAATAATGCTCGAGTTAAATTCTCGTTTACTTCTCCCGAATTGCATCAAAATATAGAAATATCATTAGATGGCAATGACACTTCAGTCGAAGCTTTGCTGGACGCGTTTCAGCGCTTTTTAGGTGCACTTGGGATTTGCGTTCCAGAAGATGTCGTTTTAGGATTTGTCCAAATGCACGATTTAGACAACGACGACGATGAAGATGATGAAGATGATGACGAGGACGATCAAGAAGACGATGACGACGACGACGAGGGCTCAAGCGGAAGCGCAGACCAACACAAAGGCAAAAAACACTAAATATATGAGCAAAGGATTTTCAACGCTACAGCAAGTTTATGAAAATTCAATTCAAAGTCAAACTGCAAATAAACGCAACAAATCTGCTCCTTCCAATTTAAAGCAAGCATATAATATTATTTTAGAAAAAACAGCTCTTTACTCGAAAGAATACCCAAATGATTTAGAAGAACCTCCAGAAGAAAACGGGTTTAAAACATTGGGATTTGTCGAAAATCCACAAAAAATACAAGATATAGTTCAAGGAGTTGCTTTAAGACCAGCTCTGTTTGATTTATTTAAAAATGGTGGGTGGAATCAAAACAGCAAAACAACAATTAGAGATTTCGACATTAGTTTTTTAACTCCATTGTCTCAAAAAATGGCACAATCGAAAATTACTAATACGAGTGTTAGGGAAATAATTTTTAACAAAAAAAATCTTCACCACACAGAAAAACAAATCGAGTCACAACAGCCTTTTAATTTATTTGCTTCTATAAAACAAGATTTACCAAATCTTACCGATGAATTACTAGAACTGTGTTATTCCCGGTCAGGCAAAACCACAAACGATGTGGGGTTTGGAGATGCTGAAGTTTTATTTACTTTGTTCACAAATGCATCAAAAGGTGAAAGTGAAGGAGATTTATTTTTTCCGAACATTCAAAAAGTAGAAGTTAAAGCAAGCGGAGGAAGAATAGGCAAGCCTCAAACAGGAGATACTTCTTTTAAAGACAACATTATACGATTTTTGAAGTCTATAAATAAATTCGGTACATCAACTTCAAAACAACAAACGGACAGTGAAATAGAAAAAATTTCCGATGAGTTAAAATTAATAACCGACTCTGAAGACTACAAAAAAACTTTTAGTAGTCTTTTAACAAATTTTCTGATTGATTTCTCAACAAGTCTCAAAGGAAAAGATATAAGAAAAGACAAAAAACTAAAATATATAAACTTTAGAGAGCGATTTTTTCCCTACAAACTTTTTATTAAATCCAACAATCCACAAAAAAACGCGGAAGGTATTTTCAAATTATTTCAAAACGAAAATTTTATAGTTAAAGATTTTTTATTTGATGAAAACAGAGAGTTGTTTATTACAACATATAACAAATTAAAAACAACCATAGATAAACTCAGAATTACAACAACTCTCAAAGCAGTCGATGTTTTTACTCAAAAAGGAGGCACGTTTATTGATAATTTTTTTAGACAAGATTTTGGTTTAACAATAGAAGAAACAGCAGAGGCTCTGACATTATGTGAACAGCACATAACTGATGTTAACAAAGTAAAACAATCTATTATAGAGTTTCTTTCTAAAGACAATCATTTTACTTTGTTAAAAACGCTACCATCAAACTCAAACTTTGTTTTAAAATCAATTATATTTGCATTACAAGTATGTGGCTACTCTTTTAAAGAATCTTTTGATTATATTTTAATTGTCAACAAACATAATAAAAACTGCTTAGGGTTGAATTGCGCTCAAAGCGCTGATTTATTTCAAAATTTATTGGATCGGTTTTTAAGTTTATATAAAGACAATAAAATTAACATTAACGTGCAGATAGATTTTAGGGGAGGCTCAGCCGTAACACTACACTAATCGCTTGCTTTTGATAAATAAATTTATGACAAAACGTTTTGATGAATTATTTAATCGTGTTTTAGTAGAAAATACTCCTGCTGAATTATTAGACACATATGGTGGTACGTCTGAAAAAATTTCAAAAAAAGTTGAAGAGTTGCCAGGCAAGTCACAACACTGGGGACCTCTTCAAAAGCTTGGGTTTGAATCAAGAAAAGCAATAATTGATTCTATCATTAAAAGAGTGTTTAAAGACAATGACGACAACACTTACTCATTAACAATAGACAATGAGGAACAACTTAAAGATGCAATCAAATCAGCAATTAAAGAAACAGCAGAACACAATCCTGAGTTTAAAGCAACAGGTAAATGGGCAATACAATTTTTAGCTGATCGACTCGCAAATAAAGAATTATTAGGAAACGTAAAATACACATCTACTGAAGGAAGAGAGATTGTTAGAGACAAAGACATCACACAAAAAGAAGTTAAGAAAAAATTAGACAAGGCAATTTTACAAGCTGACTCAGACGTCGAAAATCTTGAAACAACAGACAGCGAAGATATTGCCAGCAAACAGTCATCTCAATCTTCTGTCGAATTCTCTCCACAAGTAGAATATTATTTCAACAAATACGAAGAACTACCTGCTGGAACACTTAAAGGAGATATAAGAACAGCTTATCAAAGATTAGCTGATTATTTTTCTGGAGATACATTTACTGGTAAGGAATTTGTGAATCATTTTGGAAAATTTGGTTTTGGCTTAAAAGAAGTTAAATCTTTTATAAAACTCGGCATTCTCGAGCCTCAAGACGAGGATTTAAAAATCGGAGATACTGAAGGTTTTGAAAAATCAGAACACGACTATATTAATGATATGATATCCGGAGCAAAGAAAGATTGGGAAGAGTCTTCAGGATATAGACCAGATTATAATTAGTTTAATTTTTAAGAGTTTAGTGCAGTCTAACTCGTTTGTTTTTAGTTAAGTATTTCTATGATCCAATATACTTACGATCACGAAACGAGAACAATGATGACAATGTTTTTGAACAGCATGTCCGACATTGTAGTTAAACGGTTTAACGTACACAAAGAACCTCGTGATCAAATTAAAACACGCATAGTTTATGCTCCAAAGCAACGAGTGCTTGCTGATTTGTTAGATAGAGATCAAAATTTAAAATTACCTGTTATTGCGTGTTATATTGGTGGGATTTCTCGAGACTCTAGTAGAGTTTGGAATAAAATACAAGGAACCTATAATGTTCCAAACACCACAAAAACTTCTGTTAATGAAAAAACCCCGCTTCCTATAGATTTAACAATCAACGTGTCTATAATGACGAGATATCAGGAAGATATGGATCAAATAATATCACATATTATTCCTTATATTAATCCATATTTTGTTGTATCGTGGAGAACACCCAAAAGACCTGATTTTGAAATTCGCTCGCAAGTTATTTGGGGTGGATCAATCAACATTCAATACCCGAACGACATAAATAGCTCAACTGTTGCTAGAGTTGTTGCGGATCTTTCATTTGTGTTCAAAGGATGGATTTTTCAATCAGCAGAAGCCAGACCTTCTATTAACAATATTTACGAAGTTAAATCTACATTTGAAAACATTACAAATATTCCTTCTGAGTTTTTATTAACAGAAGATATAACAAAATATTCAGATTTAAGTAGTAGCGATAAAGTCTTTTATGATGCTGTGCCTCCAAAGCCTCAATTGATTCAACCTCACTCTTTAAAAGTAGGAACTCAAAGAACATTTGTTGTTTATGGATCAGAGCTTAAAAGTACAAAAAACATATATTTGTCTGGTTTGCCGTTTGTTTCTGATTCTATTTTATATGATAATTTTGCCTCTTATCCTAATCTCTCAGCAAATAATCCTCCTTTCTTTGGAATAATGTTGAGTAGCACTATGTGGAAAATTGAAAGAGATTCAGGCGAATATTTAACTTTTGTGATGCCTTCTGCAGCTAGCCCGGGGTTTGTCGATGTAATTATTGAAAATTTCTATGGATATGGAACTTTAACAAAAAATGTTAGGGTTGATACATTCAATCCGTTTGTTCCAGGAACAGCAAAACATTCAAACTTTATTCCTTATCAAGTGCCTTATTTATCTGGAGTAGAGTTCTTCATATAACACCCATTAAGTATAAACACTCAAATGCCTGTTAAAATAAACAACTATACTTTAGCGGATCTCAAACCAGTAACTCTTGTTTATGATTATTATACCAAACAAGACTTTAAACACCAGCTTGTGTCCTTGCAAGGAGGTTTAACGTTTTGCAAGCATGACGTATTGCAAAATTATAAAGATGCAGCTTTGAGCAATAAAACTTGCTTAATGCTAACAACCGTCAAAACATTAAGTAGCGTCTTTGCTAATTTTGGTAAAACCGTTAGTGCTGGAACTATTTCCGGAAGTCTTTTTTTAAAGACTGATAACAATTACATCAAACATTTTGAGCATCAGCTGTTCGTTGGAGGAGTAGGCGAAAAGCTATTCATTAACATAGTACCCATCTCAGGTTCTTTGTCTGAGCTTAGAATTAATAAAACTCAATACATTCGAATTGATGACGACTATCCATACACGGCAAGAATAGCAAACGAAGCAACTGGAACGGCTAACGCATCAAATAGGTTGTTTGATGTGGAATACAGCAAAGGGTTAATTAGCTTTCGTGTATTAACAAAAGAAGGTTATCGATTTCTTTCCTTTGGGTCAGATAGAATAGTGAGAGCAGTTGGCCTTGAACTAAACGATACAATAGTCAATCCGTGCAGATTTAAAGCAGAGTTTAAAACAGCTCCAACATTAAATTATAACACATTGCCTGAAAGCAGCGAAATTAAATATTTTAATGAGCTATTTTCTTCGGAAAATCGAAACAATCTTAATATTAAACAAGAACGTACAAAAAGTACAAACTTTTTGATTTCATGTCCTACTATAAGGGCTTCGGAAACAGATGAAGTAAACGTTAATGTTGCAATGTTAAAAACTAATTTTACATCGACTGGAACTTTCTTGCCATCCATATGAGTAATAGAACTTACAGCAAGCTCCATATTAATAAAAACCGAGAAGAAGGTTCGGAAAAAATAATCTTTGGTTATCAATATGATGGAAAAGAAGTAGTGTTTAAAAAAGACGAAGAAACATATTTTCACGTCGGTTCTTTTGCAAGTCCAGTTTTACTAAAACAAAGCGACCTAGCTATTAGTGGAGCTACTGGAGGTCCTTTTCCGGCAGCATCTGATCGCATATTTAAAAGCAAAAAAAACTTTGGGAACTCAACTCACCACGGAACGCCTTTAGATAATGCTGATGGCGTATGGTATTGCAGTTGGTTGTTCAGGAGCGAATCTGGCGTACTTCAATGGTTAGATCGGTTTTATAATCCGGGCAACTTTTCTTACACTTTAGCTGAACAGCAATTATTTGAGGCCCCTTCCTTTAGTACAACAACGTCAATATTTAGAGATATACCTTCGAGACTAGCTTTTGAACCTGGTGTATTGTACAAATATTTCCATTCTGGTGAAACAAATGCAGCAACTATTGAAAATTCATTTGCTGGTCTTTCTTCTCAATTTTTGTTGTTAGATTTAAGTAATTGGGGTGACCAACAGCCAGATAAATCCAGTTCGTCAAGAACTGTTCTTATTAAGTCTGATTCGCCAACATCTAATTTATATTATACTGTTTCAAGCAAAGAACTTCATGTTAATAAACAAGTTATTGAATTTAATAAAAATTACACAACAAAGGTATCAGTAGATTACGAAGACAACTTTAATCCAACAAATGAATTTACTGTGTCGTTTTGGGCTTATTCGGATACGTGGAATAGTATGCACACCACTCAATTGTTTGGCAATTATTCTTCAAAAGGAGGGTATGGCGTCTTTATAGAGTCTCCTATCAGTTATCCGTTTTTTGTAATTTCTGAAACGTTTTACGGTCATTTATTATATATAAATGAAGACGGAAATGGATATTTTGATAAATCAATACAAATAGCACCAACGGTTCCAATAGGAGGAGCATTTTCTTTAGTAGATGAAAATCAAAACGTTATCGTTTGTCCCAAAGATAACACAGGGCTGATTTACAAGTTAGATCATACAGGTAAATTGTTGGCCTCTTCAAAAACAACCGACGTTCCTTTTGAATACATAGATTTTACAGAAGAGCCACTTGAAATAATATTAGGATCAAACTCGACAATTAAGCTTAGAACTAAATCTATGTTGTATACATTTGATGAGTTTTTAAACGCTATAGAGCAATTACCTCAAGCTAGTTTAGAAACCGATCGACTATGCTACATATATAACACAAACGACGATTTTCACGAATTAGTTGTAATACCAAACTCGTTAGATGCAAAAGCCATTGAAACTACAGTGTGGACTATTTCTTCAGCTGATGGAAATCTTTATAGAAAAACAAACAACGAATCTTTTGAGTTATTTTACGTATTTGAAGATAAAGCAGAAGCGTTTTCAATAGATCCTTTTAACAACTTATGGGTTTTGCACGGTCTAAATAATTTAACAGTAATTGACACACAAAATCCTCCCTTTCCGGCTCCAGTTTTTACTCAACAAATAAAAACAATCGAACAACCTTCCTCATCTAAAAAAATTAGCTTTTTTGCAAGCTACAATCGGAAAACAAACGAATACACTTGGAAGGCTATTGTTTGTTTTTCTAATCACTTTTACGCTTATATTTATAATCTCTCTGGAGAATTGATAAAAACGATAAATTTGCTTTCTGTTTTAAATCCGTCTCTTTTAGTTTCTTTAGAACAAGATACAACTAAAATGGAATTTGTTGTTACTGGAGATTTTACTGGTTATGAGTACAAACGAGTGTTTAATCAACTTTTTCCAATTAAAAATAAAAACAGAATTTCAATAAAAGCTAGTCTTAAAGATGGAGCCAAAAAAGATTTAATTTTTAAATCTTTTGTTCAAAGAATTCCTCTAGACAAATGGGAAGACAGCACTTGGCAGTTTTTAACGTTAACGTACAAAAACAAGACATTTTCATTATATTCAAATAGCTCAAAACTTCTCGAGCTTTCTCATGGTGGCAGATACGGTTTATCATACGAGCTGCAACCTTTGTTTTTTCTTGGTTGCTCTGGTGGTTCGCAATCAGGGTTTAACGAAGAAGTAAAAAGAACAGCTCAGTTATTTGTAGGAAAAATTGCAGATATTAAAATTTATGATTATGCTATAGACGAGACAAAATTAGATATTTTTCTAAAAAGCTTTTGGAAAGCTAGTGATGTTTTTTGGGCACTTCCATCTCCTTCTACTCATTATTTAGAGAAAGTAGAAAGATTGTTTAAAAATAAAATTCCCGGATCTAAGTCTATTCTATACAAAATAAAAATAAGAGGCTCCGGCATTACAGACGAATCGACAAAAAATTTAATTGCTACACAAATCCTACAAGCAGCAAACGACCTTCAGCCAGGACACTCAGATTTTTATCAAATCGATTGGATAGATTAAAATTGTTTTTAATGTTTTTGTCTGGCATTCTGAAGGTAATTGCCATAAATAATATTCAAAATTCAAATGGCTGTAGATTTATTCGTTAATTATGAAAGAGCATCAAATGGTTCTGTGTTTTATAGAAACACAAGTTCTTCTCCATATACGTTTACTCTCAAGCTTTCAGATTTAGACCAGCCAGATGCCAATTACGATCTTGTTTATATAGCACAAATTTCATTTAATCATGAGCCATTTACTCCATTACTTCAAACGGTTGCAGGCAAGTACGAACAAACCTTTTCGTTTGACTGTACAACCGAATGTGTTAGCACAATTAATGTTTGGTTAATAGGTGTAGCAAATCCCACTTTTTTTAAATATTTTGATTTATCCGCATCGTTTTTGAATACTATTCCCAGTGCAGATTTTATAACATACCCTCGTTATGTTCCATATATAACTGGAGCTGGTTATAGAGAGGTACTTATATTATCTGCAACAAATTACACAGGAAGCAGGGGAACGTCTTTTTATGGGGAATGTCACACAGAAACGTTTTGTCTTTCTTGTATTAACGAAACAACTCCAGTATCGTCAGTTTGGTTTGTTGGAAATGAATTAGAAACGCTTACGCAAACAATTTCAGCTAAACCTACAACAGCAATAGATTTAACAGCTGTTCCTGGATCTAATACTGCTTATGTAGATATTTACACAACAGTAAACCAAACAGCTGAATACCCAATTAGTTTGTTGGTATACGATCAAAATATTAAAGTTAATGGTCCAGTCATTACTTATGATGATTTTACTGGAGAGCCTAAGTTTTACTCATTTTTTACATCAACTTATAGTGTTACTGGAGGACCATCTTCAACAAACCACATTTTAAAGGATTCTATAAAAGTTTTGCCATACCCTCCAGCTCAACCAACGGTATTCGGTTCACCGTTTTTATATTCAGAATTCAATTTACCAACAAATTTTAAACCACAATATTTTTTATCATATGTTCAAGTCACTCCTCCGTTAACTGCAACGGTAGTAATTGAGCAATTTATTGGAACGCAGTGGTCAATTATTGGAGAATCCGGAGCAGGAATATGGGGTGGAATAGACGACGTACTTACCAACACTCCGTTTTTATCAAACATTTATGCATACAACTTCCAATTAGCATATGATGAGTTATCAAATCAAATTTTAGATTATTTTAAAGCGTCACCGGTCGTACCGACAACTATAACATTAAAAGTTTCTTCGGAAAAATATTCCGGTATTGATTTATATCCATTCGATTGGTGCAAGCGAATCAACACTCAAGTAGATCAAGCCTCTGCAATTATAAGCCCATTGCCTTTTAGTAGAGTTTATACTCCCAACTACTTTAACGAAATTTACAAGCCTGTAGTATTTGAAGTGTTAATTGATAAAAACTCAATTTACGATTTTAAACACATTGAAATTTTTTCAGAAAAAGCAACAGACACTATTATTTTAACTAATGCTCCTCTTACTGGAATTACATCATTTACAGACACAGGAGTTATGGATTTGTATGTATTTGTAGTAGCACGTAATGCAATATCTGGACAAGAAGCGCACTTTAAAGTCAAACTAGACAACATGCTGGAAGTTGTTAATCAATATGATACGGTAGAACCAAAATACTATCAAACTGACTTTACAAATATTGAGTTTCCATATCTTGATTCTCCGAGATTATCTCCAAACGAATGGGTTACAGAAGACAACATTAACAGCATTATCAAAAAGCTCTATGATACGTGTTCGACAATTGATGTTTACACCAAATTATACGAGAAAAAAACTTGCTTGTACGGATGGACTACAACTAAACTGTTTTTCAAAGACAATCAAGACTTAGCAGGCGAGTTTATTCCAATTCGAACATTTAGGGATTTAGAATGTCCTCCTGATGATGCCAAACGAGAGTGGGCTGGAATGGAATGCCCAATTGATCAACCAAATGGGTTTTTCACGTGGAACTATCACAGCTGCGAAGAGAGTTACGACCCCACATGCATGGGAAAATACTGCATTGAATGGAAGTGGAGTTCAAGAAAGCGGACATCAAATTCTGTTTGGGTTACATGGAAATTAGCAAAATGTCGAAACCGTTTTGCTAAAAAATGGAAATTCGAAAGATGTGAACAAGAACCACCAAAGCTAAATTGTGATCCAAGCAATTGGTTTATTTCAACTATAGATCCTGGGTTTTTTCCTTTTTCGACATGCAATACAATTCTTCGTTGTACGGTGAAAGATGTTGCTTACATAGAAAAAACCAACCAACTTGTTTCGGCATTTGCATCAGAGCTGCAATTATATAATTTAGACTATAATAGAACATTTGTTTCCAGAAAAGGTATAAATGAAGATTTGTTTCCTTTTGAAGAAATAAACGCTATAGATGCAACAAAAGAAGGAGAGCTGTTTGTTCTCGACAAAGCCCTGTCTGTAGTTAGTGTTTTTAAAATTTTTAACAATAAATTTAATTTATTTACTACTTGGGGTCGGTTTGGTTATAAAACCGATCCTATAGGATTTAATCTTCCATTAGATATACATGTCGATAATAACGATACCGTTTGGGTTGCAGACACAGGCAACTCATGCATTAAAAAATTTACCTTTAACGGCACAAATCTCGGCATTTTTACTCACGAAATTTTTGATAGTTATCCTCCTCTTAGCATGTGTGTGGATTCTAGTAGCAACGTACATGTTCTTACGGAAAACACGGTAGTAGTTTTCAACTATGAGGGAGATTATTTGTTCGAGTATAACTTAACAAAAGAAGCAAAAAAACCACAAAAAATAAACGCAAACTACAACAGAGAAATGATATATGTCGTTTACGATACAGGAGTGGTAAAATATTTTAAAACCGGAAAGCTAGCTTATTATATAGTAAATGACCATAAATGCAAAAACAATAAAATATTTACTGGATTTTCTTCTATAACGCAAGACAGATTTAGAAATCTCTACATTACTTCTTATGATAAAATATTTAAAGTTCCTGATTTAATGTGGTTAGTTGACACAAAATCAAACATCTCAAAAAAAATATTTTGGGAAATAGATGACGTATTGATTCACAAAGAAGAATACGTACAACCCTGGGTTTATTTACGTTCTTTCCATAGATTATGGGATAACATCGAGCTGATTAGAGGTTCATTGTTTTATGAACCAGAAGGATGCAAAAAGCCGACATATTTAGTTTACGACAAAGAAGACATAACAATTGGTCAAAACGAAATTGTTTCTAATGCTGTAGTTAACAGAATTGCTGCTCAGTTGTGGGCTAATCTAGAAACAGTGTTTCAATACTTCGATCCTGATTGTCCGGTTAAAAGAGAAGCATTACAAGATTTTTCTCAATGTTCTGTCTCAAACGTTACTGTAGTACTTTCTTCTGACACATCAATTATAAAGTGTCCAGTTTATCCTCCTCCTCTGTCTGGCATTTGTCCTCCTTGGATTCCCGTTTTTCAGATATGCAATAGCAATTTTTGTGACTATGCGCTAAATCCATTGTGCCCAACTTGTAATAATGCAGATGATGATTTTAGAATCTTTTTGAATGGATATTATATCGGAACGGCTTATTTAGCTAGAAATCAACCCAACGTTTTTATAGGTTCATCAAATATATTATTATCAGTTCAAGAACCTGATTTTAACTGTCCAATGGAATTCGCAAACGTGTATCATTTCGATGAAACATATCTCAGACAAGATGACGACAACATAATTGAACTAAAAAACATTAAAGACAACGGGTGTAATAATTTTGGAACGGTGGATATTAGATTTTATTTGCCTGAAGGAAACGGTCTTGTAGAGCCAGTTAGATCTGGTAATGATTTAAGTTATTTCGGAATGGGTGGTCAAAACTTTACATTTTCCTTTTATTTTAGCTGTTTAGATGCAGCTCTTGCGAATCCTGTGTATGTAGACACTTATTATAGCTCTGGCTCTGTGAGAATTAAGCACAACGTTCACACTCGTTTTAACGTGGACGTGGATATACAAGTGAAGTTCACTAATGTATTATCATTTACAAATGGAGTTTCATTGAGCTACGATCATCTAATTCCAATTTCATATGGAAGCAATTCAAACTCGGTAGAATTTCTTCTTGCTCAGCCATACAATTTGCTTATTCAAGATTGTGCGTTTGTTAATGTAGAAGTGTCCCCAACGTTCACTCCAGCATTTAGTTCATATCCTGTTTATTTTTATTGCACATATGAAACTCCTGTAACACCTACGCCGACCAGAACTAATCTTCCTCCAACGCCGACTCCTACTCCGACTGATACTCCAGCTCCTACTCCTGTACAAACAAAAACGCCAACTCCTACACAAACACCAACTCAAACAAAATCGCTTTTATCTATTAATTTGCAAAGCAGTTCGTTCACTCATTTAGGTTACATTACAAATAATTATTTTTATAACCAACTAGCTTGTACTGGACTAAATACTAGCCCGCAACTTCAATGGACAATAACTGGAAATGCATCTAACGTCTCGAGTTGGAAATTAAGGTGTATTGACTTAGATGCTGCATCTTTTGTTCATTGGTCAGTAAACAACATAGATGTATCTCAAACGAGTATCAACGAAAACGGTTCTTGGAATATAGGAGCAATTATTAATCCGAACGACTTTTCTACTTTTGGTACTCCTGCTAATTTAAATGGTTGGGCGGGACCTTGTCCTCCTAGTGGTACACATAGGTATGCATTCACAATAGAAGCTTTAGACTTTTCAGGAGTTTCAATAGCAACGTCTAATGTTTTAATAGGTTTAGCAAGCAACGGAACACCTCCAACTAATACACCAACTCCTACGATAACAATCACTCCGTCACAAGCTTCATTATTGCCTTCAACCGTGTTAACTCAAGATTCGTTAGTCGGATGCGTTAATTGTGCTGGCAACGGAGTTACGCTAACGGTAAATTTGGTAGGATCTACTTTGACTTTTACCCCTTTGGCTGTTCCTGGAGCTTTACCTAGTACTTTATTTCTTTATCTTGCTTCTACTTTAATTGGAAAAATTGTAGTGTCTCAAAATTATAGAACAACATCTACACAATTTATTCTTAATTACGCTAGTAATAATTATACGTTTTTTTCAACGGATGGTACACCAACAACAACACCTACAAACGGATTTAGAATAGACTTATAACAATGAAAAACCTCACAAACATTGGATTAAATTTAATTGAGTACAGAGGTGCCTCAACAAAATTAATATCGACTTTAACTAATTTAGCTAAAGTTGAACAAATATATGGTTTGTCTTATGCAACTGATAATATTACGTTTTCTGGTTATTTGTCTTGGTTGTATGTATTTTATTCATCCGGTCAACATCTTTTCAACGATCTGCAAGAGTTTAAATCAGGAGATGGATACATAATTTCAAACGCAGCCAGTGTAGTTCCTCCTTACTCAATCTACTCAGACTCAGAAACTTTTCCGACAACTCGATATATTACAAGACAAACTGAAATTGCCGAATATAGAGGAACTTCTCCTTTGTTAATTTCTGCAGCAAGCTTTGTAAACGAGCTGCAAGATGTATTATGGGTAGATTCTACGGGTTCTTGGTTAACGTGGAATTATGATTTGTACTCAGATCCCAATTTAAATTTTCTAAATACGTTAGATAGATTTGAGCCCAATCAAACTTATTTAATCTTTAACAAATCTTCTTTTAGTAGTTATATATTTTATTCAACAGGAACTCCTCCTCCTACTCCCAATCCTTCTGGCACGCCAACTCAAACGCCAACAAAGAACTTTGTTCCTCCTACTCCTAATCCTTCAGGCACACCAACTCCAACCCCAACAAAGCCGTTTGTTCCTCCTACTCCTAATCCTTCAGGCACACCAACTCCAACCCCAACAAAGCCATTTGTTCCTCCTACTCCTAATCCTTCAGCAACACCTGCTCCTACTCCTAATCCTTCAGCAACAGCTGCTCCTACTCCTAATCCTTCAGCAACACCAGCTGCAACTCCTAACCCAACCTCATCAGCAACTCCTCCAGCAACTCCAAATCCTACAAGAACAGCTTCTCCAACCCCAACACAAACACAAACTCAAACGCCAACTCAAACAGCGACTGTTACTCCTTCAAGAACTCCAGATCCAACAAAGACACCAACGAGGACTCCAGATCCAACTAAAACTCCCACTCAAACTCAAACATCAACACCAACGCAGACAAGAACACCAACGCAGACAAGAACACAAACTCCGACTATATCTAATCCATGTCCGATACCCAATCATCCTGGAACCGCTTGGGCTGTAAATATAAATTGTGCTTTAACTACTTGCAAAACATATGTTCCTCCTCACGATTTTATTGACGGTGCTTGGGGAGGACCTACGAGAATATGGTTTAACAAATACGACAAAAAAATGTATGTTAGCACTGCCACCGCAACTGATGTAGAAAAAATCTTTGCTGTAACTTGGTTTAGTGATGGTTGTGAAGATGCATACTCAGGAATCCAGGTTGATCTAACAGTAATGCCTTTTCTTACGGAATTTAGCACAATGGGGTTTGGACATAATATCACTAAAATAAATGCATCTAATCATGGATCAATAACGAAAGTTAGCATAGGCGATGGTTTATGGAATATGGTTGGAGGAATGAATCCAGGAGGAAATGCTGATTTTAGCAATTGTACAGCATTAGAGTATATCGACATGAGTGGGAGTTTCTCTAACAAAAAACTAACCGGAATTTGTATTAACGGATGCGATAGAATCGATCATCTTGATTTAGCAGATAACAACATTCCAACAGCCAATCTTAAAACATTAATAAACATAATATATCAAGGAGCAAAAACAAACTCGATTACATATGGGTACTTAGATTTATCCGACAATCCTGGTTGGAGTGCTGTTAAAACAGATGCAACAGCTAAACTACAATTAAGCTGGCTAGATAATTGTAGTATTAATAAAGGTTGGAAATGGAACATAACTGACTGGAGCCCATGCACCGAAGGACAAACCATAGGCACAACGCCGCCGTGATGGTTATAAAGATAAACACTTTTACAAGATTTGCTAACATCGATGCATTATTTTAGTTTTTTATTGTTGATCTATTTTTTTTTAGAAGTACATTTGTATTTCTAATGAACACTACATTAATTAAAAAAATCAGTCAAATCACAGGTAAACGGCATGTCGATAGTGGTCTTCCACAAGCAAAAAAAGAAAAGATTATTTCTCGACACCTGAATACTTCCAAATACAACTTTGTCGGATTCGTTGATCGAACCAACGATGTCGTTTTGATGCCTCGTTATTATAATGTGCGCAATAAGCTCGGGCAATTTGCTTGCATTGAAGGTTAATAAAACGATAACATTTCATAATAAAAAGGCTTTTTGTTGTTGCAAAAAGCCTTTTTTATTGGATACTAACTTCTATGAAAACCAACATAATTGTAAAACTGCAGTATGAAGCTTTGCACAATTGGCCTGGAGTAGAAAGCGCTCTACCAAACAACCCTGAAATTCATTTTTTGAAAGACAAACACAGGCATGTGTTTTATGTTACCATTGAAAAAAGCGTAACTCATTCAGATCGTGATGTAGAAATCATACTCTTTAAAAAGCAAGTTTTAGATTATTTAGACAACTCTTTTAAAAGAAACACTGCTAATAGCTTTTTAGCTTTTGCTGATTTAGAATATATGAGTTGCGAGATGTTAGCAGAACGGCTATTAACTATTTTTGAATGTGAATCAGTTGAAGTGCTTGAAGACAACGAAAACGGAGCTAAGGTATATAAATGATTTCTTTTGTGTGTGGTCAACTTTGTTCTGGTAAAACTGCCTACTCAAAGGCACTAGCATCGATTTCTAGCGGCGTTTATATTGAAGTAGGTGATATCGTACGCTCATTGCTTGCAACCGATAACAGACAAGTATTGCAAGATTCACAAACATTAGATCAAACTATAGTTAGTAAATTAAAGGATGAAGTCTTGAATAATCAATATTCCGATTTGATTATATCAGGAGTTAGACAAAAAAGCATACTTGAGTCGTTTAAGGATGCTACTTTGTTATGGATAGAGTGTCCTAAAAGTATTAGACAAGATAGATATATTAAAAGAGCTAGAACAGGAGACAAGCAAACCTTTGAAGAAGCAGAAGCCGGAGATATAAATCTCGGAATTTTGGAAGTTAAACAGTATATTTTAGAAAGAAATGAATGACATGAAATTTTACGTAATTCCACCCAACAAACATTTAGATATGATGGATAATGGTGATCGGTATTTTTGTTTATGCCATCACTTTAAACTTGATGAAAATTATAGGAATTATTTTCTAAATATTAGAAAAAACATTCCCGATGCTTTTATTACCTTAGACAATGCAGCAGCAGAACATTCTCTTGTATCAGAAGAGGATTTATTGTGGGCAGTTGAACTATTGAAGCCCAACGAAGTAATTCCACCTGATGTTCTTTTCGACAAAAACCAAACATTGCAAAATTTTCACTCGTTTGTAAAAAAAATGGATGAGAGAATGTTGTTTAACCATACATCTCTTCTTGCTTGTCCTCAAGGAAAAACCAAATTTGAATGGATGGAATGTTATATTAATATGCTTGCTTGTCCTTATGTCGGGTGTATCGGTTTAAGCAAAATTGCTGTTCCTAAATGCTGGAACAATGCAATCGACGATCAGTTGATAGGCCTTTCTAGGAACCAATGTGTACAAGAGCTGTTATCTAAAAATTTACTTAAAAAACCTCTACATTTATTGGGTATGGGAGAACCAACAGAGTTTGATTTTTATTTGAAAAACAACATTTCTAATATTAGAAGTTCAGATAGTTGTTACACAGTATTGGCTGCAGTAAACAACATCAACTTTGAAATGGGAGACACATTGAGAGTAAAAACCACAAACGAATATTTTCATTATAATTTAACACAAGATCAAAAAGATTTAGCTAGAAAAAACGTTTTATTTTTAAAGCAAAAGTTCTGCAATATATGAGCGAATTATTAATTGTAACCTGCACAAAAGCCAAAACGGACCAAGAGTTCTCACAAAGACCTCTTTACCCTAGTTTGGTTGCCTTGTCTAAGCTTAATTCAAACATCAAATATCATATTTTTAAAAACAACAACCGTGGGTTGTCTGTTCGATACAACGAAATTCTTAAAGATCCTCAAAACTCACACAAATTTATTTTATTCGTGCATGATGATGTTGTTATAGAAGACTTATTTATTTATGAAAAATTAACAACAAGTCCTTATGCAATTACCGGCCTTGCTGGTGCAAAATCCTTCAATCAGAATGCACAGCATTTAGCGTGGCATCTTGCAGCAAATAATGATTTTGTTGGTGAAGTAGCTCATTCAAAAGATACTAACACGTGGACTACTGTTTTTGGTCCAACAAAATCCAGAGCTCTCGTAATTGATGGTTTGTTTATTTGTTGCAATATGAATTTGCTAACAAACAAAAATTTATATTTTGATGAAGATTTTTCTTTTCACTTTTATGATATATCTTTTTGTCTTAGAGCAAACCAACACAAAGCAACATGTGGAGTTCTTCCCATAAAAGTAACTCATTTTGGTATGGGAGATTCTATGCTTACTAATGACTGGAAGGTAGCAAACGAAGCGTTTAAGAAAAAATATTGCAAATGATTCTTCAATCAGATCAACTATCTAAAATAACAAATAAAGGAATATACGAATGTGTCTTAATAAAGAAACGGTTTTCTAATGAAATTTTTAAAGAAACTATGTCTCCTATTGGAAACATAATTTCTTTTGTTTCTCCAACTCAAATTGGCAATTTTTCTATTAAAAAATCTCTAGTTTTTTGTGCAGAGCTTTTAAATTCAGGTAATTTTGCAGGAGTGTGTTTTCAGCGACTGTTTTCGTTACAAGTCGGTTCTATAGCATCCGAATTGACAAATACACAGTATTATATGAATGAAAATTCTCTAATGACTGAAGGTAAACAAGCAACGATAGTTATAACAAATCACGTAAAAACCTCATTTCTTTTTCATGTGTTTTTTTCTTTAGAGCCCGAAAGCACAGAACTTGCTTATTTGAATGTTTCAGATATCGAAAAATTTCAAATAAAAGCAAATGAATCATTTTATTATCTAGCAAACAGCATTTTTTTAGAATCCCAACGTGACAATTTTTGATTACCTCAATGATATTTTCATAACCAAAAAAGGCAATTTATCTTTAGATCATTATAGTCCTTTTATGGTAAATCGTTGGATTTCTTTTATAAATCCAACGTTGTGTTCTAATATTAATTTGCTTAGCAATCAAAAAGAAGTTTTAGAAAATAAAACAGCTCACTACAAGCTAATGCTAGCTTCAATGCCTACAGTTTCGAGTTTGCCTAAAATTAAATATATAAAAAAAAGTAACTTACAAGAAACAGAAGACAAAAACAAAGCAAAGGTAAATGCGATTGCATCGAATTTAGAACTCAGCACGCGTGAAGTAAATTCTCTTTTAAATTGGTAGTTGATATGTTATTTTGAAACGGTAAGTAATTCAATATGACAGAACAAACACCACACTCTCACAAGCTAGCCAGAAACAATAACGGAATTGCTGATTTAGACATGTATAGAGATTGTCCTCTTCCGGAAGACTATGAAATAACAGAGCTGTTAGGAGACGTTATTTTAGCTGAATATGCAGATGTAGCAGAAGACGGACAATCTCTGGTAAGAAACGGTATTGTATTACCTCAATCTGTTGTTGATCAGAGAGCATGGAGAGTAGGAAAAGTTATTTTAGCTGGTCCGGATGCTAGGCAAGTAAAACCAGGAAGTTATATAATTTTTCCAGGAGATAAAGGAATAGTCGGTATACACAAAGGAGGAAAGACGGTTATTTTCTTAAACGAACAGCGTATTTTTGGAATTTGCTCCGCTAAATAATGCGACTTGGCAGACAGTCTTTAATGAGGTTGCTGATGACAAATGCAGTAGAACTTCGTTTTCGGAGACGAATAAAGAAGACTGGGTTCAAAGATTACAGAAGAATGTTGTGTACAAACGACAAAACACTACTTTTATCAACTCCGGGCAAAAGAGTGCTGCACTTTATGCCAACTCACAGTCATTTGAATTATGATCCAGGTTCAAAAAACCTTGTAGTGTCGTGGGATATTTTTTTACAAAATTGGAGAATGATTAATTGTGATGATGTAGAAGTAATTGCTGTGATAAATACATCACCAGATCCTTCGAAATTTTGGAAGTACTTTAATGAACAACTGGTAAATATGTCCGCAAGACACAAAGCTACCTTTATGAATACTTAGAATGAACGATTTGTTTTTTACATCTTTTGATAAAATACCAGGTGAAGCATTTTTAGTAAAATGCTTGCAAAGGGATGTATTGTTTTTATTAAGCGGAAAATCAATAAGAAAAGGAAGACTTTTGCTTTTTAAGAGATTTAATTTTTTTATTCAGCTTTGTTTGTTGAACGAAAAAAAACAAAAAGAAACTTTTGATGTTCCTATACCATTTAATGTAGAGCATTATGAAGATGAAAATTTATTGTTTTTTGATTATAGAATTAGTTCTTTAAACTGTTCTAAGGTTCCTACAGCTTCTACTAAATTATCATCTAATTATTTGAATAAAATTTTAGAAATTTCCGTACTTTCTTAAGAAAGATATTGCTGTAATTCTTCAAACATATCCCATATTTGTTTAGGTGTATTGTTTTGAAAAACAGGTAAGTTGTTTTCTCTTAAGCTTTGTCTTACTTTTGTTCCAGATACATCATCAAGTCTTGGAATTTCTTTTACGTTTATATCGGAATTGTCTCGTAGTTGATATTTGTATCCTTCATAACGATCACTGCCAGCAAGTATGTTACTGATTAATTTTGAAGGTTTTTGTAAAATAGTTGCTAAATTTCCAGTGTTAGTTGAAGTGATCTCAATTTTATTCCCAAAGCATTTTTTAAGCATTTTTTCTTGAACTTCTAAAGGAAATGGGTTTTGTTCTTTGTTAGATTTTTCACCTTTAACAATATTAACTGTTACTGAATCGTATTGCGATAATGCATTGTTTAATATATTATAATGTGCAATTGTTAAAGGACTAAACCGTCCAACAAATAGAGCATTATTGTTTCCTAAGAGTTTTCTTAACAAAAGTGTTTTAGCTGTCAAGAACAAATCATCTTTAATGTTAATTAAAGCACGTTCGGGATCTATGCTTTGTATTGCTAAGTCGTTTTTTAAACCGTAAACTTGTAGGGAAAGGGTTTTTAAGGATTTTTTGAGGTCAGTTGCTTCACCCACAGAAAATACTAAATCAGATGCAAGTTTTTTTATTTCTTGATAATAATTTGGATTTTTAGAAGAATGTTTTTGTTTAATATGTTTTCTTAATTCTTTGTCGTGTTGATCTTCTTGAATAATTTTAAAAAAGTCACCATTTGCAAATTCCAATACAATTCCTTCCATTGCTCCTCCATATTGAGATGGCATTTTCAAAAAAACATCTTTCAGTGTAACTAAAATTTCATCAGGATTATTCGTTTTGGTTAATTCTTCTAGTGTTCCTGTAAAGAGTGTCTTAGGTGTAGATACTTTCAGTATTTCAGCGATTCTTTTTCTATCTTTTGTATTAAACATTTGATTTGGTTTTGTAGACAAACGACCAAAGTGCTCCTCATATGTTGTTGATGCTACAGCTAATAAAACAAGTTCGTGGTATGAATTGTATTCTCTTGTTAATGTCGGCTTTCGCATCATAAACTCAAAAAACAATTCTGTGTTTGGTTTTATATTTTGAGTTTCTTGTTGTTTATGAGCTCGTTTGAGCATTTCAAATACGTAAGTATATTGACTAGTACCAATAGATTTATGTTTAATGTCATTTGACATTTCCGGTGAAATGCCTGAAAAATCTTCAGGATAAATTACGTTGCCTTTATACGAAACAATCCAATTCTCTTTCCAGTTTTTTGAAAATTGTTTACTGTTGCGGAGAACCGTTAGTTTAACACCATCAGTCTTTTCAGTTATTTCTACAGGCACTTTAGAGAGTTCTGGTAATTTGTTTTTAGACTTTTCGAGCGACGGAATGCTTATATCCAACATGCTAACCGATTCAGTTAGAACTTGTTTTTTCTTTACAAACAAACAAAAATTTTCTTTAACACTGTTAGTAACAAATTTCATTTTCTTCAAAAATTAAGACATTCTATAGTTTTTGTAATACGTTTGTACTGAAATTAAAAAAGGATCAGATTGATCCGTTAAAGACATTAGTTCTTTGTATGTTTCAGGTAATCGTGAAAAATCTTTAATATTAAATTCGGTTTTTACCTTTTCATAACCAACTCGTTTAATATTATAATCTAGTTCGGGATTATTTCGTTCAAATCCTTGAACGAACGGTCCAAATAAGCGATTAACAAAGTTTTTAAAAATAGCTAACAGTTGAACGTCAGACATATATTTTTTACAAAGATTAATTACTCCGCCAAAGGAATAAAATTCGTTTAAGTCTTTAAGATTAAAAGTTTGACCGAATATTTCTCTTGCAATTTCTTTTACTTTTGTTAGGTACGTTGATTGTTCGGTTTCTGTTTCTCTATAGACTGGTTTGCCTCCATGATATAGTGGTTTACCGGACTCGTCTGAAGCATGATAATATGCGTCCGTTCTTAATCCTCTATCAATTGAAAATTTTCTAGGAGTTATCATTTTTTCTTTTGCGAAACGTGAGCTTATTTGTGGTTTCTTTTTAGTAAACACAACGACATCATTGTCCGTAAGAATTAGAGAAGAGCTAGCAGCTGATTGTATTAAATATTTGTGCAGTACTCCTTTAAATCCTTCAGCGATATCTCTCCAAGACGAACTGTGACTAAATTTAGCAAATTCTGATGGTTTTCCTTTTACATACTCTAAAAGCTCAAAATCAATTTGTACATTAATACTGTCATACATTCGTATTAAACAATTAATTTGATGGCCTTCACCAATTACCTCTTGTTTGGAACCTAAAAAAACACAGTTTTTTGTAAAAGCTTTTCCTTTATTTTCGCTTAAAAACACTTGGAGTTGATCTTTTAGTGTTGAAGGTACAGCCACATCTATGTCTCCTACAACTGGCTTAAATTTAACAAACTCTTCGTCTGTAATTTTTAAATTAAAAAAATGTTCTGAAGACCCATTAAAAATCTCCCCGTTTTGAATTAAAGAATTATCAGGCCAAATCTTTTTGTTGTTTTCTGCTTCAAACTGCTCATTTAAACTATAAAAAAATCTGAGTAAATCGTTTATTATTTTTGTTCTTGGTACAGAAGTTAAATCAATTTTATTCGCTCTTGCTAGAGTACCGTCTTTTAGTTGCACTTCGACGTTTCCACCTTCTAAAAGAACAGCTTTTGAATGTATATTGAAATAATTAAAAAACGAAATCTCAAGCATTATATTATTTATCTAAATTAATATTTGTAGCTGGTTTTTCCTTTTTTAGAAATGCTTTTTTTTACAACTTCATTTTTTGATTTTTTCCAAATAATATTATCAAAGTTTTTATCGTATTGTTCTTTGATTATTGGTCTTGGTTTTGATCCTTTTCCTGCCATACGTAATATATTATAATGTTTGTAGCGAAAAATCCACAAAAAAAAACTCCGGTCAAAGACCGGAGTTTTTTGAATTGTACTGAATCTGTGTTTATTACAGATAAGTTGCTGCTTGACCAGGAACGAATGATTGACCCAAGCCTTGGCAGATAACAAGATGGTAGTAAAGTGATGCACCAAAAATGTGATCAACAACACCATATCTTGTAAGTAAGCCAACGCGTGGAGAGAAGTCGTTAGGACCGATCGTGCGTTGTACCATAACAGGGATATATGGGCAGTAAAGAATACCACTATCGTAGTATTCAGTGCCTTTATAACCAAGCAAAGCGTAATCAACGGGTTTCGAACGAGGAGTTCCATAAGCAGGTTGAGGACCTGCGTTTGATGCAGTGTAACCTGCATTTAATTGAGCTTCTGTACGAGTGTCACGATAGATTTGGAAACGACCACCAATCGAACCGACCTTTGCAATACCAACTGGTGCAGTGTTAACACTTCCCGTTACTGGTTGCCATGTGAATGTTGGAAGAGTCTCGAGGATAGCGCAAATACGAGGTGTTGCAATAATGAAATTAGCAGCACCACGACGATTGCGGATAGCAACACGATTAGCCTCTACAATAATTCTATTGTAGAAATCACGTGCACGCTCTCCAGACCAACGACCGTCAGCAGAGATAGCAGACCAAACGGAGTAACCTGTACCAGGACCAGCATTGAGACAGACTTGAATCATACGAGCGATCATTTCGCGGTCGATTTCAGCCTGTATTTCATATGACATGGTGTTAGTAAGCTCAGCATCGATATCGATACCATTCATGTTCTTAAGATCTTGCTCGAGTTCAACTGACCATTTAGCTGCTAATCTACGAGTAGTAGCTTCAACTGCAGTTTTCTCAAACGAAACAGTAACTTGTGGAATTTTTGAACTAAGTTCAAATTGGCTGATTAAAGCTCCTACACCACTGTCTTCAACAATGTTTGTCCATTCGTCGTTGCCGCTAAGCAAGTCAGAGGTCGTACCTGTGAAGGCTGTGTTTAGGTAGTTATAACCAAGCTCTTTTCCACTAGAAACAGCTGTATGAGCTCCTGTTCCAGGCTCGCAACCTGCGTATCCACCAAGACCAACGCTTCCATCACCACAAGTACCAGTACCATCTCCAAGAGCGGTATCTTCATATTTGTAGCGCATTGCGAAGGCAAGTCCTACTGGTCCGGTCATTGGTTGAACGCCAACGATCTCATTTGTAATGAGTTCGGGGAACGTACGACGAATCATCGGAATTAGAACTTTAGGTAGGCGAGCATCACCTGGAGCATAACGATCACCAGAGAACTGATTTGCTGTATTAACGACATTACTGCCGAATACGCTACCAGTGCTACCAGCGACGTTGTTAGCTTCATTTAAGCACCATTTTTCTTGGTTTTCCAAGAGAATAGCAGTGTTTAAACGTGTTGTTTCATTAGAGATTGCTCCAACTTTGTCTGATTGGAAATCCAATACTGGAGTCCATTTTTCGACAAGAGTTTCAGCGTAATCCTTATTAATGTGCATGATATTAGCCATAGTTTTTTTGTCTCCTTTTGTTTGTTTATTGTGAGCGAAAATTATCTAGTGAAACGTTGTCCACTGATTTTTTTCATCTCGTTCAGATAGCCGCTTACACTTTCAACCTTTTCGGTGTCGCGCTCGATCTCATTGTTAAAGTTAAAATTGGTTTCTGCTTCAGTGATTTCAGGTCTGTCGATTTTTGACGAAAGAACTGAAGATTCCGAAAGCACTTCTTTTTGAGCAGTCTCTACTTCTTGCTCAGCTTCTTTATCAAACATCTCTACAACATAATTGAAGTTTTCTTCAATATATTCGGGTGTTTTGTTTTTTAGAAGTTTGTTTATAAATTGTTTTTTAGAAGCTTGCATATCCGTTGTTTTAGCTTCTAATAAAATAGTTGATTGAGCTTTTTTAAGTTGTTGATTAATTTCAACATTTTCTTTTAAAGCTGAATTTAGTTCTTCTCTAAGGGAATCAATTGTTTTTTTACCATCAACTAACGCTTCTTTAATTTCGCTGTCTACAAACTCTTCTGAAATTCCAACTATTTTGCGAATTTCTAGAATTTGTTTTTGAGCACGAATGTTTTCAACAGCTTCGCTGATTTGATCTTTAGGAATCGTTTTATCTAAATAAAGATCAATGTAGTTGGAAATTTCTTCTACTACTTTTTCTTGAAAGCTTTTAGCTTCTTCGTTTAATTGAGTTTCGTATTTTTCAACAACTTGTTTAAGCATTTCCGCATGCTTTACATCAATGCTTTTTACGACTTTTTGCAATTTAACTGCATGGTCGGTATCAATTGCCTCTAAAAGCTTTTCTAGCTTTGCCGAATGATCAGCATCGATTTTTTCTATAAGAGTGTTTAACTTTTCAGTATGATCCTCATCAATTTTTTGAACAACAGTTTTAAGTTTTTCAGTATACTCCTCATCTAGTTTTTGTGAGATACTTTCTCTTTCTAGCTCAACGTGCTCATTAAACTTTTCAGTTTCTGCTTTGACTTTTTCGCTAACCTTTTCATCAACTGCTTGTTGAAAGGCTTGCTCAATTACATTGAGTGTGTCCTCAGAAATTAAATCTTTGAACTGCTCTTCTAGAATAGCTTTTACTTTCATATATTTTTATTTATCTATTTTGGTTAAATTTTTTATTTGTTAACGACTTTTTCTATGCGAGACTTTAATTTATCTTCTACTATTTTATGTAAAGACTCGTGAGCTTTCTTATAATCTTTGTCAATTATTTTTGAAATAAATGTTTTAATTTCTGTATTTTTTGTTTCCATATGATGTTAAGGGTTATCCTACTTTAAGAGCTTCTATAAACTTCAAAAGTTGCTCTTTGAGAAATGTTTCTGTTTGTTTTTTGGGGATCGAACTAACATTTTGTTTTAGTTCGGTAAAAGCATCTTGTGAAACCTCAATGATTTTTCCGTCTGTTCCAATCATCCATTCTCTAGATTCTAGAATAGATTCCAGCATAGCATTTTGAACAGAAGGTTGATGAACGACATCTAGACAAATTAAATGAAAATTTGATACTTTTTTTCCATCAGAAGACTCGGTTAAATTTCCTAGTCCTCTAGTAGATATACCCATTTGTATTTTATCTTTAACTAAGCTTTTTAAAAGCTGTCCCATAGGAGTATCTAAAATTAGAGATTTTCCTAAAAAGTAATTACCTTGTTGCTTTAATTCTGTTACTAAATGACAGGCGTTTACAGGATTAACTTCTGTGGATTGAGGATGATTCATTTCTCCTATAGCTCTTCTAGTTTGAATCATGTCTTTTGTATATCTTTCAACTTCAGAGGTCATTTCATCTAAGCGATACACTCTACCGTTTTGGTTTTGCTTTTCTGCCATCATATATGGCCCAGCAATGTAGTACTTCTGAGGTTCTGCTGCATTTTTTTCTTCAACAAGAAATTCGATTTGCTCGTGCAGCTCTGTAGTTAAGAATTTTAATCCCATAGCTTTGGTGTTTTATTTATTTATCTTTTTGTAAATTTTTTTATTACTAATGGTTAATTAACTAAAAATAATGTTGTGTCCAATAAAAAATATTCCAAAAAAGCTTTTAGTCTCACCTAAGCCAGGAAATAGAGGAGTGGGGTTCCCTTTAAACGTTGTATGCGAAAAGGCATTTAGAGTGTATGAACACAATTGTTATTTAGTTTTAGAATTAGGTGATGACCCTTTAATGAGAAGTCCAATTGTTGCTGAAAATGGCACCTCATTTATTTTAGCTCCTTGCTCTAATGAAGATGTAGAATGCTATTTAGTTACAGAAGAAGACGGAGAGACTTTATTAGAAATGGAAGAAACAACAGACGGATTTCTAATTCCTTGCAATAACATAACATCAGGATAAATATTTTTACAAAACATATGTCGCAAAATCCCATAAGAATTTCCGAATTGCCTTTAATTAGTCCATTAGCTTCAGACCAGATACCTCTAGCTAGAGGATCGGGCTCTACTGGTCAAACATTTAAAACGAATTTAAATTGGCTTATTAGCTATACTCTTCAGGCTCAACCATCAGATACAGTAAATTTAACTCTTGATCCTACAACTCTGTCTCTTTCAGCAGATGTAAATTTAAACTCAATAAAAAACGAACACCTCCACATAATGCCTCCAAACAGCATTAAAGCCAACGTTGATCCTACTACAAGCTTAAACCCAGTCGACATTACATCTGCACCAAATACAGTATTGCTTCGTCAAAACGGAAGCTTAATGTTTAAGGGAGGCAACTCAGATCAAATTTTGAGAATTGATGCTACGGGAACATTATTAGATTTTGGAGCTCTCAATTTAAATTCTTCTAGTTCTGTTGTTGGTTCGTTGCTTCCTAAACATGGCGGAGCTTCTCCTTTTGATGTGAACGTAAGAATGTCTTTAAATCCAACCTCTCCTATTTCTTTGAGCGATAGAATTGGAACAAATGCCAATACTTTATATATACATCCATATAAAGGAAACATATTGCCTTTGTATGACTTAACTTCAGGAGCTTGGACTTTTGATGCTGTAACCGGAATTATTTCACATCCATTAAACGGAACAAGTCCAAATTCTAATTTTGACGTTTTTGTGTACAAGAGCAACACAGGTTCATTTGCAGTTGAACTGGTTCCTTGGATAAACAGCAACGCTGGATCAGCGGTATCTTCTAATAAGACAAACGTACAAGGCATTTTAGTAAAAACAGGAGAACCAAACAAAAGATATCTTGGCTGTTTGCGTACTGTAAATTCTGGTCAATCTGAACAAAGCTTTGGTGGAATGGCTGTTAGTGGAGGTGCTAATTCAAAACAATTTTTATGGAACTGCTATAATAAAGTTGAAGCGGTTTGCTCGAGTTTCGACAACGATGTATATTACCATACAATTAATAGTGGAGCAGGTACGGGATGGGTTCGAGTAAATTCGACTCACGCATCTGGTGGTAATAACAACAGAGTATCATTTATTACAGGAGATGATTCGCTCATTAAAGCAACTGGGAGAATTTATCCAGTAGACGCAAATACATCTCAGCAAAATTTGCTTACTCATGTTGGTTTGGGAGTAAACTCAAACATATCAATAGATACAACTGGAAATCAAATGATCGGCAGTGCAAGTTCTATAAATCAGACTCCAACTGCATTTTTAACCAAAACATTTAGTCAAGGGTTTAACTATATTCAGTTGTTCGAAAAAATAGAACAAAATACAGGCTCGTCCATGTCGATCACAATGAATGATGGTAGTGCTCAACATACAGGTATTATGTTAACGATGCTTAATTGATTATTTTCCTAAATGTTTTTCAGTTAACAACACAAAAGACATTCCTTTTTTCTTAGCATATTGATCAGCACTTTGCCATTTAGCTTGGTTTTTTAAGTATTCAGCTTGTTGGTATCTTAAGCTTTTTATGTTTCTTGTTTTTTGTTGAGGCGGTAAAGTTTGAGAAGACGGTTTTATTTCAATTAAAAATCGTTTTATATTTCCGTTTTTGTCTTTAATTTTAGCATACAAATCAACAAAATATCTTGAAACACGTCCAGTTAAAGGATTCTCATAGGGAATAATTGTCTCTTCTGACGACCACTCAAGTATGTTTGGGTTTGAATCCATAAACCGAAACGCTTTTAATTCCAAGCCACTTCTGTAAAAAATTTTGTTAACGTCTCCTTTGTATTTTTCTGCGTTTCGGCACCTGAAAATCCCTTGCCTGAAGTTTCTATTTTTTTTCATACATCGAGCGTTGAAAAAAACTCAGAAACGTCGGTTGTAATGATTCGTGTTGTTGCAGTTCTGATGCATACAAAGCTTTCATTTGTGATATTGCATTTTTTTTGCTTAAGCTCCGTTTAGAAAACGACTTGTTTGTGTTTTTTTTGAAAACTTTATAGCCATCTTTTGTTTTTTTCAATGTATATGGCATATGAGCGTTATGTTGTTTACCAATCAGAACAAGCAGCAGCTTGCGGACTGCCAGGTTTTGCCGACGAACATTTATGTCTGGCTCTAAATGCTTTTTTTCTTTTTGTGTTACCGGATTTACCTGTAACTTTTACTCCCTTTTGTCCCCAATGAATTCTTTTGTAAGATCCATCCGGCTGTCTAGCACATTTAGTCCATTTTTTGCCTTTTCTGTCAGAAGATGTTTTTTTAGTAGGGCCTGTGCATTTATCAGCTTCAGTTAGTATTTCTTCGACTAGTAGTTTAAAATTCATAATATTTATACTTATCCAATAAAAAATTGCGGAGGAGCATTGTCGTAAAATCCTTCTCTTATTTCTTGTTCAACTTTTTCAGCTTCAGCTAACCCTTCTTGTAAAAGCGATGTTGATACTGATCCTCCACCCATCATGTTTGTTCCTCCAAACTTTTCTCTAGTTCTGCCTATTGCTATTTTTACATAAGCCATGCTTAATTTATGAACTAATCTTTCTGTTATTAAATGTTTTATTGGCCTTTCTATATAACATCCGACTACTCCTAAGTAAGTCATTCTTTTAGTAGGTTCTGGAATAATTTGTAAAATTTGTTCTTTTGGGTTAAATCTAAAATGAGGCGTCAATGCAAGAGATCGATTTCTCGTATCAATAAATTGCTTTAAACTCTCCCATGTTACTAAATCAAACCCAAACGTACTACCCACCATATAAGACGAATATATTTGTTGAGCTAAAGCTTGTTCTAACGTAAATAGCGTGTTTATTCCAGTTGATTCACCTTTTGAAAATTCAAAACAATCCACGACTTTTCTATAAGAAGCTAAGTCGTAATCATAGCTAGCAGATAATCCACTCACTTGACTCATGTACATTTCTGGAGTTGTATTGACTAATTGATCGACTTTTATGCCAACTCCTTGTTTATATAAACACGAATTAAAAATCAAATACTCTTCTGTATATCCACACCATTTTGTATAATATTCAATAGCATGTGTGATACAATCATACACTTGTGTGTCAGAAATTTCTAGATTTATTAAAGGAGCACCAAGCAATCTTTGTAATCGAATCGATAGATCTTCATACGAAGTAATCGAAGGATTTAAACTAGTTCCTGCTGTATATCCTGCTGGTATAACTGACATACACTTTATTTATCTTTAAACATAAACATTTATGCTTAAATACATTCAACAGTTATGAATTTAAATATAGGAATAGTAGCGAGTTCTATACAATTAGAATACAATTCTCGAATATACGTATTGTCTTCTATATCTGATAAAGCAATGGTTTTGCCTTTAATATCAAGTTATAACATTCTATTTTCCTCTACTAATTTCTTTCAAGACTTAGCCTCACGACATATACTAGCGGATTTTGAACAATCTAATTCTATATGTAATTTGACTGGTACTATAATCAATTTAATTTCTTTAACTGGAGATGAAATTATTCCTATAATTGATTTATTATCTAGTTACTTAAATTTAACTGCTTATGATATCAGATATGATAGCTTATCGTCTTACGATGAGTATCCTAAAACACCACTCGAAAACACTCTTCAGGTTCCTCTTTTAACTGCTTATGATATCAGATATGATAG